>Ga0210391_10005058_pt1 | contig 10881 bp, 8 predicted proteins | sample IncBWC12OmetaG_FD_160573 | JGI IMG/M metagenome (GOLD analysis project Ga0210391, IMG submission 160573) | Forest soil microbial communities from Barre Woods Harvard Forest LTER site, Petersham, Massachusetts, United States - Inc-BW-C-12-O ...
CGCTGAATGCTGCGTGCTCGAAGCTCGGTTACTTCTTCTTGCTGTCTTCCGCGATGTAGACGATCTCGTGCTTGAAAATGAACAGATTCGGACCATCTTCGCGCGTGACGCGCACCATATTTTTATCGTAGTACTCGATCCAGCCGCGGACGACTTCGCCGTCGGCGAGTTTCAAGCTGACGACTTTCTGCTTCTCGCCCAGCACCTTGAGATAGGCCGCCTCTTCAAAGGTTTCGTCCGGAGGCGGAGTGCGCTTCTTGCCAAAATTTGGATTTCCCGTCTGTAGCGGCATCTCGTTATTTTACAACTTCGCGCAGTCTCATGTTTTATTCGCAGACATAAAGAACGCCGCTTCCTCGGGGCGATGCACGCGCGGGATCCACAGCGGGCGGCGAAGTCCGCCGGGGCCGGGCGCGGGACGCGTAAGCGCCTTCCATCGCTGATAGACCCCGAACGAAAGATTGGTGTCGACGAAGATGTCGCCGTAACGGTCGTCGGCGGAAGCGCGCTCCACGCGCACCATCTGATGCCAGCAATGCATGCCGGTGATAGGGTCGGGATGCACCGGGAACGTCAGGTTCTGATGAACGCCGGCATCGCTCCACCAGACGCGTTTGGTGTCGGGGTCGGAGGTTGCGTAGGGTTCGACTCCCGAAGTCTGGCGCATCTTCCATTGGCCTTTGCCGACCTCTTTCAGGTCGACCCAGGCGCTCGACATGCGCTCGATTTGGTCTTCCTTATTAGTGCGCCACCGGCCCATGTGGTGAGAGCAGGCAACGACTCCGGGAGCCAGACCCTCGGTGACCCAGGCGTGCAGCACAAAGAAACCGATCTCGGTATGGACCTTCAGCAGGTCGCCGGTGCGGATATCGCCGAGCTTTTTCGCGTCGGTCGGATTCAACCACAGCGGATTCTTGTGCGCGATCTCGTAGAGAAATTTCGAATTACCGGAGCGCGTGTGGATGAGATGTGGCAAACGAAAGATGGGCAGCAGAGTAAGGACTTCGCCATTCGCATCTTTCGGCCATTCCACTCGCGGCATATATTCGGGATCGAAATCTGCGCCGCGCGCGTCCGCAGGATTTGCTATCGACGCGGCTTGCGCTGAGCGATGAATGTGGCTGCGATAGTATTCGGGAAGGGCGAATTCAGGCCACTTCCAGTCCGCCATCGTCTTCGAGAACAATTCCAGCTTCCGCGATGGCGTGTTGTAGCCCACTACCGCTTTACCCTCGACCATCACGCCAATCGCTTTGCCTGCTTTTTTGACCACGCCATCCGCTTCGACCTGCGATCCAGCAAGATCGGCGGGAACCACCGGTTTCTCGTTTAGCTTATAGACGTCGGTGGTCACCTCGAAGGCGCCGTATTTGCGCATGTATTCGAGCGGCTTCAGACCCTCTTTCGCGGCAGTTTCGGGCAAACCGGGGACTGAGTTTTCGAAAATCCATCCGTAGTATTCGTCGACCGTGAGTTTTTGTCCGGGGCGATATGGCGATTCGAACCACTGGCGAATTCCCATCGAGCCGTCGGGATCGATCGCCCATGAGAGGTTGATCCAGAATTCATCCTCTTCCCAAACTTCGCCGGGATTCGCCTGATAGGTGTAATCGAATTTCTTGCCTTGTTTTTCTTGCAACACACGCAGCACGGGTTGGCGAAAGCCGATCCACTTGCCGGCATAGGACTCCTGACTCATCAGATCGTGACGCTCGGAACTGAAGCCCATGGGCAAAACGTAATCGGCGAACCATGCCGTCTCGCTCCAGGTGGGAGTGAGCGCCGCGTGCAGGCCAACTTTTTCCTCGTCGCGCAGCATTTCGATCCAGGAAAATCCGTCGGGATAAGTCCACACAGGATTGAAGACGCGCGTGAAATAGGCTTCGATGCGGCCACGGCCTTCTTTGAGAAAGTGCGGGAGCAGCGGAGACATTTCATGCGTGCACAGCGGCCACTCGGGCGGATAGAGAAGTTCGTTCCAGCGTTTCTGCGGCGGCGGATTTTTGTACGGACGCGGCACAAATTTATTCCACGCGTTCAGATTGTGTCCGCCAGGAGTTCCCACCGAAGCGGTGAGCACGTGCAGCAGCATCAAGGCGCGCGCCGATTGCCATCCGCCGAGATTGCCGGATGAACTGCCGCGCCAGAGATGGGACGCGAAGCGACTTCCCGCGGTCGCGATTTCACGTGCCGTCTTGACGATGATTTCGGCTTTTACTCCGCTCTCTTTTTCGGCAAATTCAGGAGTGAACTTTGCGTAGTGGCGCTTGAGCGCTTCGATCAGCGCTTCAAAACTTTGGCCTTTCGCGGAAAACCCCTCGACTTCGAGTTCTTCCCAGTTGGTCCAATTCTTTACGAAATTCGCGTTGAAACGATTTTCGCCGAGGATGACCATCGCCATCGCCAAGAGCACGGCGGCTTCGGTGCCGGGATAGCTGGGCATCCAGTAATCGGCCATGCTGGCGGTGTTTGAGAGGCGCGGGTCCATAACAGCGAGTTTCGCTCCCGCCATTTTCCCTTCAATAATGCGCTGCGCGTGCGGATTAAAATAATGGCCGGACTCGAGATGGGCGGAAAGTAGAAGGATGAAGCGCGCATTGGCATGGTCGGGCGACGGACGATCGGCATAGTGCCAGAGCAGATAGCCGAGTCTGGCGGAGGACGAGCATACATTGGTGTGCGAGTTGTGGCCGTCGATTCCCCAGGCCTGGAGAGTGCGCTCCATGATGAAGTCGTGGCCGGGGCGGCCGACGTGGTACATGACTTCTTCGCCGCGATCTTCCTGAAACGCTTTGCGGATGCGCGCGCCGAAAGTTTCGAGCACTTCGTCCCACGAGGTGCGTATCCATTTGCCGCCGCCGCGCGGGCCAGAGCGTTTCATCGGATAAAGGATGCGATCGGGATCGTGAATCTGCGTGATTGTGGCCGGGCCCTTGGCGCATAGACGCCCACGGCTGGCCGGATGTTTTGGATTGCCTTCAAATTTTGTGACTTGCCCGGTTTCTCTGTCGACGTAGGCGAGAAGGCCGCAGGCCGATTCGCAGTTGAAGCATATGGTCGGAATGAGCTGGTAATGTTTCTTGACGCGGCGCGGCCAGGCCGCGGGATCGAACTCGACCCAATCGTCCCACTTTTCGACTGGCGGACAAGTGAAAAGATGGCTGCCGTCGCGCTTGAAATCGGTCATCCCAGAATCTCCATAAAATCCATCTCGCTTGCGCTCCCCCAATTAGCTATTGGGAACGCTCTGCCCGGCCATTACGAAGCACCATTCGAAAATCAAGAGTCCAACCAGAACGAGCACGCTGACGAATCCAGCCACGACGCGGTTTGGCACCGCGAAGAACAGTCGGGCGCACCACAAAAGCAGCAGCGGAATTATTCCGCCCGCCACCACGCCACCCCCCCAGAAAGCGTGGGCGAAAGGGCCATGAGTCATCAATCGCGCACCGTAGCGCGCATTGTCGGTGGTATGCGGCATCGCCACCTCGCCGAGCAGCATGAGCAAATGCAATACCAAACTGACGACCAGGGAGGGAACGGCAACGGATAAGGTCTCGGCCGAGCCTCCGAGAGCGTTGGGCAGCAGCGCCAGCACGGCCGAGCCGCAGAGCAAGGCTTGAATAATCAAATGCGCCGGCAGGAGCGGCGTTTGCCACAGATCGCGGCCTTCGCATTGTCCGAAGAGAAAAGCGGTGTAGGAGGCGGCGCAGAATCCTACGAGCACGGTCGGCCACAACAATATTGAAGTGGCGACTGAGAATCCCAGAACGGCAGCCAGCCAAAACACGCCGCAGAGGCCGCTGTAGGTGATGAGGATGAACGCGCCGCGCGCCAGCCACGATTTACTTTGCGGCATGAACACCACGCGCAGGAATCGTTCTTTGTGATCGAGATCCCAAACCAAGAACACAGTGGTGAGAGCGGTGAACAGAAGCGCAACCGTGGCGAGCGTGATATCGCGAAGGCGATCGCCGGATAATTTTCCGAAGGCCATCGCGATTGCGGGTATGGCGAGCGCCCCCGAGCCGATCGACTTCGTCCAAGAGTACGCCGGAACCTGCCATCCCCATGGACGCGCATGCGAAACGTCGTAGGCGGCCACCGCGTCCTTTTGCAGCAACGGACTATCGAGAGGATAAACCGCGCCTCCGCCAAGCACAGCGGCGTTGCGCTGCGACCACATGTAAATTGATTCGTGGCGCGCGGCGGTGGGCACGATCGCGCTCTCGTCGGCGTCGATGTAGTAGAGCTTGGGCTGAGTTCCCTGCTCCGGCTTGCGCACGCGGACCGGCTCGCGCGCGATGAGTTGCGCCGCTTCGCTGGCGGGATCGCTGAGATCTCCCGCAATGATCGCATGCTCAGGGCAGACGATCACGCAGGCGGGCTCGAGGCCCACTTCGGTACGGTGCGCGCAAAAATGGCATTTCGCCGCGGTGCCATCGTCGGGATCCATGTAAATCGAATCGTAGGGACAGGCCTGCATGCAGGCCTTGCAGCCGATGCAGCGGTCGGAGTTGAAATCGACGATGCCGTCCTTGCGTTGATACATCGCCGTCACGGGGCAAATCGTGACGCACGGCGGCTTCTCGCAATGATTGCAGCGCGTGACCTGAAATACGCGGCGCGTATTCGGAAACAGGCCCTTCTCGACGTACTTGACCCAGGTGCGATTCACGCCTACGGGCACCTGGTTCTCGGTTTTGCATGCCACCGTGCAGGCGTGACAGCCGATGCATTTGCGATTATCGATTACGAAGCCGTATTTCATCCGTGGGAAGTTCGACCCGAATATCTAGATCAATCATACCGGGGTCAACGCGAAATAGGAGGTGACGGGGCTGAGGCTCGATAAAGAGCCGGGCGTTGCCGCCCGGCCCCATTCTCTGCTGCGGAGTCTTTAGTCGTGGGCCTGCTCGATCAGGTGCTCGACGATGCGGTGCGCTTCGTCAATGTGTTCGAGAGCGCGATGACGCAATCCGTGGGCAAAGCCGTCATCTTCTTTTTCTTTGATGTCGTGGCGCGCTGAGTCGAGCAATTCCAAGGCTCGATGATAGCGGCCTCTGCGCTCCATGTGGTTGTCAACCGCAGGATGGTCATTCAAGTTCTTGCCGTCATCGATCGCAGCCTGCTTGATCTCGCGGATCGCTTTGTCGATCTCTTCGATAGCGTGATCTTCCTCTCGATCCATGCGGCCGGACCACGTCCCACGCTCCAGATGAGCGCGCGCATGACGGAGGTCGGTGAGGGCGTGCAGGTAGGCGTGATGACGTCCTGGCTCGACGGCGAAAGTCAGAGTAGCGCAAAGAGCCACCAGAAACACCATTACGGCACAATGTCGAGCAATCGTCATAGTCTCCTCGAATAAGCCTTTCGGCGGAATGGAACTCGTTTGTAGTAAACCCGGAGTGGTAGTTTTAGACTCGCCCGATTTTAGACTTCCGCACCGGTCTCCAGGAAATTACTTTAGGTCATGATTTGTCGCGAGGCGCCGCTGGCGCCCTCAAATCTGATAGTCGATGTCTTCCATGATGCGCTGCATCGACTCGGAGAGCGGCTCGGTGCCTCCCGTGCCTTCGATCAGACGCACACGTTCGGCCAAGCGCTTTACCTCGGACGCGACGGCGGCCAGGGCCTCGGAGAGCGGGTCGTTAATCTGATTGGGGTCGGTGATGACGACACGCTTGCCTTCTCTAAAGATGATGTGTCCGGGCACGCCGACCACAGTGGAATCGTTCGGCACGTCGCGGAGCACGACCGAGCCGGCGCCGATGCGGCAATTGCTTCCCACGGTGATGTTGCCGAGAATCTTGGCGCCTCCGCCTACTACAACCTTGTCGAGAAGCGTGGGATGCCGCTTTCCGCGTTCCTTGCCGGTTCCGCCAAGCGTTACTCCCTGGTAGAGCGTGACGTCATCGCCGACCACGGCGGTCTCGCCGATTACCACGCCCAAACCGTGATCGATAAACAAGCGTCGGCCGATCTGCGCGCCGGGATGGATTTCGATACCCGTAAACCAACGCGCCACCTGCGATAACCAGCGGGCCAGCAACAGGAAATTACAATTCCAGAGCCAGTGGTTGATGCGATAGAACCACACTGCGTGCAGGCCGGCGTAGCAGAGATAAACTTCCAGACGCGATTTTGCCGCGGGATCGCGCTCCAGCACGGTAGCAACATCCTCGCGGATTAGCGACGGCAAATGCGGCATGTGGCCAAAATTCAAGATCAGGCCGGAACTTCCGACGTCGGAATCTGCAGCGCCTGGTTCCGGAGACCTTCGAAGAGAATACTACTGAGATAGCGCTCTCCGAACGACGGCAGAACCACGACAATCAGTTTTCCGGCGTTTTCAGGACGGCGCGCCACCTGCAATGCCGCGACCACCGCCGCTCCCGAAGAGATCCCCACCAGCAGGCCTTCTTCGAGTGGAAGCCGACGAGCCATGTTGATCGCCTCGTCGTTGCTGACGGTGATCACTTCGTCGATGAGATCGCGGCGCAAGATGCTCGGAACAAAACCGGCTCCGATTCCCTGAATTTTGTGCGGCGCGGGCTTGCCGCCGGAGAGAACGGCACTGTCTGTGGGCTCAACGGCCACGGCCTGGAACGAGGGCTTCTTCGGCTTGATGTATTCGGAGACGCCGGTGATGGTGCCGCCGGTGCCAACGCCGGATACGAGAAAATCGACGCGGCCGTCGGTGTCTTGCCAAATCTCGGGGCCGGTGGTCTCGAGGTGAATCTTTGGATTTGCGGGGTTGTCGAATTGCTGGAGCATGTATGCGTTCGGCGTCGAGGCCAGCAGTTGCTCAGCTTTCAGAATCGCGCCCTTCATTCCCCGCGGACCCGGCGTAAGAATGATCTCGGCGCCCAGCGCCAGCAGCAGCACCCGCCGCTCCAGGCTCATGGTCTCGGGCATGGTGAGAATTAATTGATAGCCTTTCACCGCGGCCACGAAGGCGAGAGCGATTCCAGTATTGCCGCTGGTCGGCTCGATCAGAACGGTTTTGCCAGGCTGAATGCGGCCAGAACGCTCGGCATCGGCGATCATGCTGACGCCGATGCGATCTTTTACGCTGGCCAGAGGATTCTGGCTTTCGAGTTTCGCCACCACGTCGGCGACCGCGCCTTGGGTAACGCGATTCAGCCGGACCAGCGGCGTGTGGCCAATGAGTTCGGTTACGTCCTTTGCGATTTTCATAGACTTTCGATTCGTGAAGTTGCAGATGGATTCAGTATCAGTTCAGCGCCGCGGTTTGCGCCGCCCTACGCGCGCCAGGATGCGCCGCACCTTTTTCGGAGAAATCGAAAGGCGGGCAGCGACGCGCGACACCTTGCGGCCTTCTCGTTCCCAGACGCGTGCGATTACGATCTCGGCAAATTCCTCGCTGATTTGGCGGAAGGTTTTATCGCCGACCGCGCCTTGCGACCATGCCTTCAGGGCGGGATGTACACTTCCCTTGCGAAGAATTTTCGCGCCCAGAGTTTGCATATCCTGCCACATGTTGTTGTCGGGTTGATTGGCGCCGCACGATGACCGCGCCAGATCGTAGGATTCGCGCGCCGCCTCCGCGTTATCGAAAAACGAATTACACTGCGTCAATCCCTGCCACAGGTGGGCATTCGCGAGCAGCAGATGATGCTGGGTATGCTTTGCAAGATCGATCGCCTCCTGACTGAACTCGAAAGCACGGCGAGCGTGGCTACCGGGATCAGCGCCGCCACCGATCTCTTCCTCTACCTTCGCGTTTTCGATCATGCACTGCAAAATGCGGGCGCGGCCCATCAGAATGTAGTCCTGCTTTTCGTCGGCCACGTCGTACGCGGAACTGGCGTCTTCTTCGGCGCGCTGAAAGTCTCCGCCATCGAGGTGAAGGTAGGCGGCGTTGAGGTGAACGGTGCCGACTCCGTGATGGTTGGGGCGCTGCTGGTAGATGGCGCGCGCGGCCGCCAGGTGATCCAGCGCCTCGCGGCGAAGTTGAGTTAATCGGCTGCGATAGTCTTTTTTGCGGGAGTCGGTTGCGGAGCTTTCCGGATGGCGCAAGCGGAATTTGGGAGGATCATGCTTTACAGGATCATTCTTCTGAGGGTCAGTGCCAGCGCTAGCTTTCGCCTGGCTGCTTGACGTTTTTCGCCGCAACTGGGCGTCGCGGTCAATTCTCTTCTGCAATTGAAGAGCGATGCCGCGCTTAGCGAGCGCCATGTTGGCCAAGGATCGCGCCAGGTTCGGATGCCGCGGATCGCGCTTGCCATAGTGACCAATGGCGCTCTCGAAAAATTCAATCGCCTTATCGAAGCGGCCTTCGCGGCGTGCCATGCGTCCGTAGAAGGATTGAATGTTGCCGAGGGTTACATAGTCATCGGTTTCGCCGAGCACCTTTTCCGCGGCCTGCGAGACGCGGACAGCCTCCTTCCATTTGCCTTGTTGAAACAACAGCCAACCCTCGAGCACTTGCATCACGGCCGCCATGCGCGGATAGCCCAAAACCAGGGCCAGGTCTTTTCCCTTGCCGGTGTAGATCAGGGCTTCGTCGTACTCGCCTCTTCGCCGCAGGCAGCGGCCCTTCCAGAAGTAAACGATCGCCAACAAAAACCGGTCATCGAGTTCGTCTCCGAGGCTCACGACGAAATCGAAATGGGCGATCGCGGGTTCCATCGCCTCTTCCGCCATGGCAGACATGCCCTCGGCCGAGCGCAGGCAGATGTAGTCCGCGATGGAGAGGTCAGAGCGGGATTCCGGTGTAAAGCGATTCAGAATGTCGCGCAGAGGTGGGCCGGTGAAGCCGATGTCCGTCCAGATGGCAAGCTGCGCTACGAGACGAGCCGCGTTTTGCTGGCAGGGATCGAGCTTGCCAATCAGATCATGGTGCTGTTGGAGACATGCAATTCCGCGCTCGATTTCGCGTGCGGCCACGTGTTCGCGCAACTCCGAGAGCAGGGCAGGGTCAATCGGGGCGGTCCCAATCGGAACCGCGCCAGCCGGCAGATTTGCGGGGATCCCTCTGCGTGCGCCCATCACCATTCATTGAGGTTCTAGTCCAATAAATCGTAACTGGCAAGCGTAAGAAATTCGGCGAAGTGTGGGTTCGTCGTCAAGTTTTCGAGGAGTTGGTCCGCCTGGCGCAGCTTTTCATCCTTCTTACTGCCCAGTTCAGCCGCTCGCTCATGGATGATCTCCTTCACCATGGTCGCCGTCATCGGCCTGCCATCTTGGAGCTGCGCTTTGAATTTCACCCACTGCCATACCTGGGCGCGGGAAATTTCCGCAGTCGCCGCATCTTCCATCAGGTTGTAAATCGGAACGCAACCGAATCCGCCGAGCCAGGAGTGGAGGTACTGCAAGCCCACGTCAATATTCCAGCGCAGACCTTTCTCCGTGATTTCACCCTTGGGTACGGCGAGCAGATCTTGCGCCGTGACCGCGCGCGCCGATTTCTTGGATGAAGAAATCTGGTTCGGCCCAGGCATGTATTTATCGAAAATTTCTTTTGCCACGGGAACGAGCCCGGGATGCGCCACCCAGGTGCCATCGTGGCCGGCTTGCACCTCGCGAAGTTTGTCGCGACGGACTTTGTCGAGCGCCTGCTCGTTGGCCGCCGCGTCGTTGCGGATGGGAATCTGCGCCGCCATTCCGCCCATGGCATGGATACCGCGCCGGTGGCAGATTTGAATCAGCAATTCTACGTAGGAACTGAGGAAGTGCGTCTCCATCGTGACCTCGGAGCGGTCGGGCAGAACGAACTCAGGATGCGCCTGAAATTTCTTGATGTAGCTGAAAATGTAGTCCCATCGGCCGCAATTCAAGCCGGCGGAATGGTCGCGCAGTTCGTAGAGGATCTCGTCCATTTCGAACGCGGCAAGAATGGTTTCGATCAGCACGGTGGCGCGAATCGTTCCGCGCGGAATTCTCAGTTCATCCTGCGCGAAATTGAAGACGTCATTCCAGAGACGCGCTTCCAGGTGATTCTCCAGCTTCGGCAGATAGAAGTAAGGGCCGGTGCCTTTGCTCAGCAAGGTGGCGGCGTTATGAAAAAAGAAAAGGCCAAAATCAAAGAGCGCGCCTGAGATCGGCTGGCCGTCGACCAAGAAATGTTTTTCGTCGAGATGCCAGCCACGCGGGCGTACCATCAGCGTCGCCAGTTTCGAACCTAGCTGATATTTCTTTCCCTCTGGACTTTCGTAGCGGATCGTTCCTTGAATTGCGTCGCGCAAATTGTGCTGACCTTCAATGTTGTTGCTCCAGGTCGGCGTATTCGAGTCTTCGAAATCTGCCATGTAAACGCTGGCCCCGGAGTTCAGGGCGTTGATGATCATCTTGCGATCGACGGGGCCGGTGATCTCGACGCGACGGTCGAGCAGGTCTTTGGGGATGGGCGCGACCTTCCATTCTTGCTTGCGTAACCCAGCCGTTTCCGGCAGAAAATCCGGAAACTTGCGGTTATCGATATCGCGCTGCACGGCCTGGCGGCGCGCCAGTAACTCCCGCCTTCGCGGCTCGAAGCGGGACGCTAGCTTTTGCAAGAAGGCGCGCGCGTCGGGCGTGAGAATGCCGGTTTCGATTTCTGACAGGACCTTACGTTCCGCGGTGGGATTCGCAACAGACGTCGGGTTCATGAGCAATATGATAGTCCGTTCCAAGGCGTGTTTGCAGACGCAATTGCGCGCACTGGGTCATTTTGACCTAGTGGGCCGGGGCGGACAGCGCTGTTTGTCATAGAGGCCAAATCGGGGTCTACTGCACCAGGGCGCATTACTCTTTGGAGCGTGACAAAGATGACGAACTCGAATGGAAATCGCAACGATTGGCAGACGAATCCTCGGTGGCGCGGTATCACGCGCCCTTACACGCAACAAGACGTTCATCGCCTGCGAGGCTCATTCC
>Ga0210391_10005060_pt1 | contig 10877 bp, 6 predicted proteins | sample IncBWC12OmetaG_FD_160573 | JGI IMG/M metagenome (GOLD analysis project Ga0210391, IMG submission 160573) | Forest soil microbial communities from Barre Woods Harvard Forest LTER site, Petersham, Massachusetts, United States - Inc-BW-C-12-O ...
CCAACACGCCGCTAATGAGAACCTGCGCTTGCAGAATCTGTGGGACGGGGTGGAAACCATGGCTGCGCTGCTTGATATGAAGTAGTGCGGAAGAAGCACGTTTCGCCCAACAGAATTTCGATTTCAGCACCCCACAATTTCAGAACTATAGCCCCCTGGGGCGTTCGATCTTCGCCAACCGGAATCACACTCATTCGTTGCGTTCCCTTCTGACTCAGCACGAATGTCCTTCCTCTTATTGAGCGACATTTTCATGTTGCTGTTACGAAATGACAAACTTTCGGAGTAAGACAGTGCAATCTTTTGCATCTTGACAGTCGAGCTGGCCCAGAGGAGAATTCCGACCCGTCGCCTCGCTGCCCCTGCACTTGGCGGCTAGTTCCAAGTCTTTTTCTCCCGGGAAATTGCTACATATTTGCTGAGCCTCCTCGCGAGGGCGGCTCTCGACTCCACCTCGACGCGAACGAGAAAGTTCTCGCAGTCGAAGGCACTTAAAAGAATTACCGGCTGTGGAGTGCTTGGTTGGCGATTTTCATGTGAGACAGGAGCAAGCAGCAGGCAAGTTCCTTATTCAATCACGCAGGGTATGTACTGCCACATTTCTATCGAAGCCAGCTAGGGAATCGGTCCGCAGGAAAAAATATCGAAAATTCTGGAGGACAAAAAATGAAACCGGCACAATCGCTGTTCCTCAGTCTACTATTGCTGATCGTCGCGACCGCGTTCGCGCAGCAACAGGCAACCAACAGTTCGCCAAGTTCGAAACCAGCCAGTGCATCCAAGGTCGAGAAAAAATCAGACTCCAAGAAGAAGGCCCAGAAAGAAGCGAAGGAGCAGAAGAAGAAGGGAGATGCCGATGCGGATCGCGATTCGCTGCCTCCTGCTCTTTCCGAGCACCTGAAAAAATTTGCGCGCACGATACCGCCGAATGGCGGACTAAGCACTCCGGGCGGAGCATCGGATGAAGCGTTTCTGCAGCGCGCTTATCCGGATAAGGATATCCCCCTGGAGCGAATCGTCGGGGCGCGAGCAGCGCACGAAAATATTAAGGGCCGCGGTTTCCGCGAGGACCGCGGTGGGGAGTGGCAGAGCTTTGGACCGAGCCTTGCGCTCTATCCGTTCACGCCGCTTCGGAATTTTACGCTTTATCTTCCCAACGCCTATCCAGCGGCCAGCCGTACGACCACGCTGGCAATATCCTCGCATTGCCAAAAAGACCGATGCACGCTGTGGGCTTCGCCCGCGGGCGGTGGAATCTGGCGTACGCGAGATGCGCTCGACGATAATCCGAGTTGGGAATACCTGGCGGGTAGCTTCGAAATTAATGCGGTAGGATCGATCGCCGCCGATCCGAATGATCCCGATGGGGACACGCTATGGGTGGGGACAGGTGAGGCGAATGCCTGCGGCAGCGGTTGCGAAGCAGGAGTAGGCCTTTACAAATCCACCGATGGCGGCAACTCCTGGCGAGGGCCGATTGGGAAGTCGGTATTCAATGCGCGTGCTATAGGCACGATCGCGATCAAGCCCGGCGATCCCAACACCATTTACGCCGGAATAACGCGCGGGCTGCGCGGCGTAACTTCGGTTTGCTGCGACGGCGCGATCTCGCTGATTCCAGGCGCGTCGAAGTGGGGATTGTACAAGTCGACCGACGGCGGCCACAGTTGGACATTTATCCACAACGGTTCGGCTGACGTGACGGAATGCACCGGCGACACGGTCGAAGCCGGTGACGGAACGCCCTGCTCGCCGCGCGGAGTGCGGCGAGTGCTGGTCGATCCATCGGATCCGAACACGGTCTACGCCGGCTCGTATGCGCGCGGTGTGTGGCGGTCCCAGGATGGCGGCACGACCTGGACACAAATCAAGCCTTCATTGGATTCAACCCAGACTACGATGCGGCCAGAGCTAGCCGTCACCAAGCTCCCGAACGGAAAAACCCGGATGTATGTGGCCGAGGGCGCCTCTGGTCCGACCTCGTCGTTGCCGAACGGATTTTCGCAGCTTTTCCGTAGCGACGACGTAACCACGGCCAGCCCAGTATTTACGCCTGCGCTGCCTGCGGCGGGCGCCTTGACCAGTTCGAACCCCGCGGACTCCGGATATGGCTCGTTTAACTACTGCGAGGGTCAATGCTGGTACGACAACTTTGTCGAGACACCCGCTGGGCATCCCGACACGGTGTACCTGGGGGGATCTTATGCCTATGGTGAGACGGGGAACATCTCGAACGGGCGCGGCGTGGTGCTTTCGACCGATGCAGGAGTTTCGTTTACAGATATGACCATGGACGCAACCGACCCGGTGCAACCCAATGGACTCCACCCTGATCAACACTTCCTGGTGGCCAACCCCAACAACCCGCTCCAATTCTGGGAGTCATCCGACGGCGGAGTGATTCGCTCGAACGGGCAGGTCACGAGTATTTCGGCGAACTGCGCGTCCAGGACACTGGGAGGCGCGCCGCTCAGCGGGGCTAACCTGGCCCGCTGTCAGCAACTGCTATCGCGAGTTCCCAGCAGACTCACGGGAATCAACAAGGGATTGACCACACTGCAATTCCAAAGCCTGTCGGTGAATCCTTTCAACGTGAATGACCTGCAGGGGGGAACGCAAGATAACGGGACGTGGGAAGTGACAGCGAACCCACAGAAATGGGTGCAGACGATTTTTGGCGATGGCGGCCAGTCCGGTTTCGACATTGCCAATCCGCATTTCCGCTTCCACACCTACACCGGCCCCGAGATTGATGTGAACTTCACGAGCGGGCTGATGTCGGATTGGAACTGGGTCGCTGACACCTTCTTCATCAATCCAGAGGCTTCACAGTTCTACATTCCAGTCATTTCCGATCCCGCGGTCAGCAAGACCATGTTTGTTGGAACCGGGCACGTGTGGCGGAGCAAAACGGATGGTGTAGGAACGCAGACGGTGGCCCAACTGCGGGCCAATTGCAATGAATTCACCGGAGTGTTTGCCGTGCCTTGCGGAGACTGGGCGCCGCTTGGCGATCCATCCGCTGCAGGACAATTGATCGGAACCGGTTTCGGTTCGGATCGAACCGGCGGCGATGGCGTTGCCGCGCTCGGCCGAACTACGGGTGACAACTCGACGCTCTGGGCAGCAACCGCGACTGGGCGCGTTTTCATCAGCAAAAATGCGGACGCGGAACCGGAGACATCGGTGCTGTTTACCCGCCTCGATACGCTGGCGGCCAACAGTCCCGGGCGATTCATCACCGGGATTTTTGTTGATTCGCACAACCCCAACCGCGCCTGGATTTCCTACGATGGATTCAACGCTACAACCCCGACCACACCTGGCCACGTTTTCGAAGTGACTTATGATTCTGTGGCGGGAACTGCGACCTGGAAGGATCTGAGCTTCGACCTGGCGGATCTTCCGATCACAGGCATTGCGCGCGACGATGTGACGCACGATCTGTTCGCAGCCAGCGACTTTGGAGTAGTACGCCTTGTGCCTGAGGAAAAAAGCTGGAGACTGGCAGCGCGCGGAATGCCGAACGTAGAAGTAGCGGGACTGACCATCGTCCAAAAGGAGCGCAGACTGTACGCTGCCTCTCACGGGCTCGGAGCGTGGTTGCTGAGACTTCCGTGACACCGGGACGTGGTCGGCCAGAATAGGTCTCGCGAGACCACTAACGTTCAACGGGGAGCTGCTTCCGGCTCCCCTTCTTTTTTTGTGCCATTTGTGAGTTGCTGCGGCGATCTCGATCGATCACGGAGATGCGATCTCAGATTCTGGATCAACTCTCTGATCCAGTAACAACTCTGCAATATTCATCGCGAGGATAATCGGCGGGGACAACGTCCAGGAGGACGCAATGTCAATCTCCTTCGATTCCCGTCCGCTAGTCGTGATAGCCAAGCATCGTCTTGTCTCGGACGAGCGTCGCTAGTTCGAGGGGGCGCTTTCGAAAGATCACAAAGGAAAGCTTAGGACTTTTCGTGGGTACAGGCCCGGTGTGCGCAGACGAGAAGCTTCCCCGGCGGACGCGATAAACGGGATTATTACGGGTGTCAGAGGCAGCACAGAGTCCAGAAAAGGCGAATAGTCTGGAAACGCTCCCGACCCCGGTCATCATTCAATGTGCTCGGCGGCGAGATCGGACATCGAGATACACCCCATGACGGCGAGTTTGTCAGCTGAGTTCCTCTAGTCGCCATTAAAGGTTTTGTTACTAAATCCGGACAAAACCGGAAAACGTGACTTCGGTAATTAGAAGTTAGTTACTTCCTGTGGCACGCTTGCGACAACTCTATCGCAGTGTCTGTATATGTCCTGTAAGTCCGATCAGCCGGTTACTGGCACGATTTTAGTCGCGGATGACCAGGCCGCCAATCGCGAGCTGTTAGAGGAATTGCTTACCGTAGAGGGGTTCAAGGTGGCGAGTGTTTCAACCGGCGCAGCCGCCTTAGAGCAGCTGTCCATCCTTCCGATCGATTTGGTGCTCCTTGACGTAATGATGCCCAATCTCACGGGCTTTGAAGTCTGCGAGAAAATCAAGGCCAATCCCGATACATACTTGATACCAGTAGTTCTGATCACAGCTCTGTCTGACAAACAGGACCGCATAGAAGGGATTAGAGCCGGAGCAGATGACTTCCTGATCCGCCCTGTGGATTCCACTGAATTGCTGGCCCGCGTACGCTCGCTCCTCACGCTTAAGTTTCGGACCGATGAGCTTGAGCGCGCCGAATCGGTCCTGTTCACTCTGGCCCGCAGCATTGAAGGCAAAGACCCCTATACCCACGGTCATTGCGAGCGTTTGGCAGATTATTCGGCTACTTTGGGAGAACATCTCAAACTTTCGAAGGACGAGGTTACTGCTCTCCGACGCGCCGGCGTGGTTCACGACATTGGAAAGATCGCAGTACCTGATTCGATTATCTTAAAGCCGACCAGCCTTTCTCCAGAAGAATGGAGACTCATGCGGGAGCATCCCGTGGTCGGGGAGCGCATCTGCGCGCCCTTGAAGTCCTTTCGCCCAGTATTGCCCATCATTCGCCACCACCACGAAAAATTTGACGGCTCCGGATATCCCGATGGACTTGCCGGAGAGGCGATACCGATCACCGCCAGAGTGTTGCAAATCGTTGATGTGTACGACGCGCTTACTACGATAAGGCCGTACAAGCCGGCCTTTTCCATCACGGATGCATTGAAGATCATGCAAGTGGAAGTCGCCAAGGGATGGTGGGATCCGCATATCTTCAGCCTGTTCGAGCAGCTTGTCAGAAGCGGTACAGCTGATTTTCTATCCCGTGGCGCGGGGGCCGGTTCGAACAGTTAGAACATCTCTCCGAGGGATTAAACCCAAATTATGAATATACGATTACGCCTCGTTACTGACGCCAAGAAGGACGGTTTTGGAGCGTCGGCCGAAACGGACGCGTATCGCGTGTTGATATTTGCGCAGCGTGTTGTTCTTGTCACGTTATTCGTGCTCGCCGGACTGGTCAATCAGAGTTTCGCTGATCCGCAGGCAGAACAAGCGAATCCCACACCGCTCAGACAACTAAGTCTGGCAGAACTCGGCAATGTGGAAGTGACGACGACCTCGAAAGAGCCAGAACAAGTCTGGAAGACCTCAGCTGCCATTTATGTTCTTACTCAGGATGACATTCGACGTTCCGGAGCCACGAGCATTCCTGAAGTACTACGGCTTGTACCTGGGGTCGAGGTGGCCCGCATTAATTCCAATGTCTGGTCGGTCGGTGTCCGCGGCTTTGGAAGCTCATTTTCCAAATCGGTTCTGGTGTTGATCGATGGCCGGAGCGTCTATACCCCGCTCTTTGCCGGCGTTGATTGGGAGATGCAAAACGTCATGTTGGAGGATGTCGAGCGCATCGAAGTAATTCGCGGCCCTGGCGGCACGATTTGGGGATCGAACGCCGTCAATGGCGTGATCAACATCATTACCAGGAACGCGAAGGATACTCGCGGAACCTACGCATCCACGAGCAGTGGAAATCTATCCCAGAACGAAAGCGGAGCTCGCTACGGGGCCAGGCACGGGAATAATCTGGACTATCGCGCCTACGCTATGGGGTTTGGCCGAATGCCAGAATTCCATTCCGATGGCGATAACTATGATGCCTGGCAACTGGGACAAGCAGGGTTCCGAACGGATTCGAGGCTCACGGATCGCGACAGGCTGACGGTTCAGGGCGATTTTTACAAGGGCAACGTCGGGCAGCAGGTAGGGATCGGCTCTTATTCGCCACCCGCTCAACTCAACGTGGACGGAACCGAAGACGTATCGGGCGCCAATCTCTTGGGTAGGTGGCGCCATGACCTCGGCATTACGTCGGACCTTCAGGTTCAGGCCTACTACGATCGCACTTACCGTCTGGGGCCCCAGGTGGGAGAAACCCGGAACACCTTTGACATCGATATCCTTCACCATTTCGTCTTCCAGAACCGAAATGAAATTATCTGGGGGTTTGGCGCTCGCTGGAGCCCCAGCGATATCATCCAGACCGTCCCGACGGTGAACTTTTTGCCTCATCATCAAGACGACAATCTTTACAGCGCGTTCGTGCAGGATCAGATCACAATCGTACAAAATCAGCTCTGGCTAACCCTGGGCTCGAAGTTCGAACACAACATCTTCACCGGTTGGGAGAACGAACCCAGCGGTCGTGTGTTGTGGACTCCAACTTCGCATCAGACAGTATGGGCGGCGGTCACGCGCGCGGTACGGACGCCTTCCCGCATCGACGAGGATCTGCAACTGACGGGATTCGTCAGTACCCCGCCTCCAATCTACATTTGTGTCTGTGATAATGCGAAGTTCGATTCGGAAAAGCTGCTGGGCTACGAAGCTGGATATCGGAAACTATTCGGTCCACGGCTCTATCTCGATATTGCCGCCTTTCACAACAAATATAACGACCTCACAAGCTATGGCGACGCAACGATTTCGCTCACGTCCACCCCTCCACCCCTGGCAGTTCTGATCTCACTGCCGTTTGCTAACGGCATCATGGGATCGACCAATGGCGGCGAATTTTCGCCCGAATGGAAAGCGAGCCGTTGGATGGAAGTGAGGGCCACATACTCTTATGTGACCATGAACCTTGAGGACCAGCCGACCCACACGAAAACCAGTTATGTCTCAACCTATGAGGGGTCGAGCCCGCATAACCAGGTAACGGCGCAGCTTCTATTCAATCTGCCGAGAGGCTTCGAGTTTGATCCTACTTACCGTTATGTGGGCGCGTTGCCAGCGCTAGGTGTGAAGGCGTATCAAACAGCAGATGCCCGGCTGGGTTGGCATTTTGCCAAGCGGTTTGATTTGTCCATCACTGGACAAAACCTGTTCCAGCCTCGTCATGCCGAGTCCGGTTCTGTCCTTGTAGAGAGGAGCGCGTACGCGCAGATAACATGGAGACGGGCTGCGGATTGACGTTCATAAGCTACATTCGAGGCACAGGTGTTATCCGCCACATGCTGCAACATCCAGGCACTTGGCTAGTCCTTGGCCGTCGTGCGTGCCTCAAGGCTATTGCCATAGCGTGGGCGCTGCTTGCCATTCCTGCTTTGTACGCACAGGGCGCAAAGCCCACTGACTTTCAGGTGAAGGCTGCCTATCTCTATAACTTTGGCCGGTTTGTCGAATGGCCCACCAAGATTGCGCCAACCCGGGGCGATGCTTTTACCGTGTGTGTCCTCGGGCAAGATCCTTTTGGTCCGGCTCTCGATGCCACTCTGGCGGGGGAAACAATAGACGGCAAGCGCGTGGTCGCCAAGAGAATTTCCGGCCCGCAGGAGTCGGGCAGTTGCCAGATTCTCTTCTTGAGCCTCGCGGAAGACGGTCGCCTCAACAAAATTATCGAAACGGTGGATAAACAAGCAATTCTAACCGTCAGCGACATGCCGCAGTTTGCCGAGCGTGGCGGAATGATCCAGTTTGTGCTGGAGGGGAGCAGAGTTCGCTTCGAGGTCAATTTGACCGCAACCCAGCGTGCCGGACTGAAGCTCAGCTCTGAGTTGCTCAAGGTGGCGACCGCCGTGAGAAGTAAGCCCTTGCCTGGAGATTGAACAATGCACAAGTTTCAACACTATTCGATCTCCAAGAAACTCACCTGGATGAACATGCTGGTGAGTGGTGCGGCCTTGCTATTGGCCTGTGCCGCCTTTGTTGCCTACGACCTGTACACATACCAGATCGGCATCGCGCGCAATCTGTCCACCGAAGCCCAGATCGTAGGAACTAATAGTGTTTCGGCGCTCGTATTCAACGATCCTAGTAGCGCCGAGAACACACTATCCGCTTTGAAGGCCTCGCCTCACATCCTGTACGCTGCGATCTACACTCCGGACGGACACAGTTTCGCAGGATACTCGCGGGATGACAACAAAAGCGCTCTCCCGCTTCCGCCTATCCCGGCGGGCCAAACCCAAGCTCACTGGCTGGTAGATAGGCAGATGGCGCTAGTCCAGTCGATCATGTTCCAAGGCAAACCGACCGGCTTTGTCTACATACGGTCCGACCTGCAAGCCATTGAGGATCGCCTCAAGACCTATGCAGTAATCGCCGCTGTCGTTTTGTTGATTTCGCTGATCGTGGCCCTGTTGATTTCAAGGCTATCTCAGCGGGTTATCTCCGAACCGGTCATGCAGTTGGCAAGGACTGTACGCGTTGTGTCCCGCGAGAAGAACTATTCGATTCGAGCGGCTACAACCAAAAATCGTGATGAAGTGTCGACTTTGATTGAATCAGTCAATGAGATGTTGGAGCAGATTCAGCAGCGGGATACCGCCCTGCAGCGGGCTCACGCCGAGTTGGAGCATCGGGTTCAGGAACGCACTACCCAACTCGCAGCCGCCAACAAAGAACTGGATCTCCGCAACCGCGAAGTCGAACGCGCAACCCGGTTGAAGAGTAAGTTTCTGGCCAGCATGAGCCACGAGTTGCGGACTCCGCTTAACGCGATTGTGGGCTTTTCAGACCTGTTAGCGGAACAGACAGCAGGGGCACTCAATGACAAGCAGAAGCGCTTCGTCAATCACATTAAGCAAGGCTCGGCTCATCTATTGCAGTTGATCAACGACATCCTGGACCTTTCAAAGATCGAAGCCGGACAGCTTGAACTGCGGAGTGAAAGGTTCCAAATCAGCGAAGCCATGCCGGAGGTCCTCTCCACCATCCGCCCGTTAGCCATGGCCAAACAGATCGCAATCCAACACACCCAAGAAGCCGATCTGCCTGTATATGCCGATCGCGTGCGCTTCAAACAAATCCTGTACAACCTGCTCAGCAATGCCGTGAAATTCACACCCCAGGACGGCCAAATTGGCATTGAATGCGTAGAGAACGGAGATTTCATCACGATATCGGTGACCGATACCGGGATCGGAATCCGCGCCGCGGATCAAGGGATCATTTTCGAGGAGTTCCGCCAGGTAGAAGGCGGCAGGGATTCGACCCAGGAGGGCACGGGGCTGGGACTCGCGATCACCAAGCGCCTGGTGGAACAACAGGGAGGCCAGATCTCGTTGACGAGCGAGCCCGGAAAGGGTAGCACGTTTAGCTTCACCCTTCCCGCCGGGGCAAAGACAAAAACATTAGGCACCCATGCCGCCAGTGCAACAGCCCCGAGGCGAGCTCCTACGGGAGAAATCCGCAAGCCACTTGTTCTGGTGGTCGACGACGAGGTTCCTGCGCGCGAACTGCTGGCTAGCTACCTGGATTCGGAATATCGCACTGTCTCGGCCGAATCGGGCGAGGAGGCGCTGAAAAAAGCGCACCAACTGCGGCCCGATGCCATCACTTTAGACGTTATGATGCTAGGCGGCAGCGGTTTCGAAACTATGGTCGCGTTGAGAACAAATCCCGAGACCGCGAATATCCCCATCATCATTGTTTCAATCGTCGATCAGAAACAGGTGGGCTTTGCTTTGGGCGCGGCTGACTATTTGATCAAGCCCATTCGCAAGACGGTGTTCCTGGAGACCGTTCGCAAGCACGTGCCCTATCAGGAAGATGACGATGCTGCAATCCTGCTGGTCGATGACGATTGCAAAACTCTGGCGCTGCTCGAGGAGACACTGCGCACGGCTGGGTACGAGACGCAAAGCGTGCACAGCGGCGCGAGGGCGCTGGAAGTGCTCTCGTCCAAACTGATAAGCGCAGTACTCCTGGATTTAGTGATGCCTGGAATGGACGGATTTGAAGTTATTCGCCATGTAAGGCAAGAAGCAACGTTGAGGGATCTACCGATTCTTGTCATGACGGGTAAAAGCCTGACCCCAGAGGAATCGGCTCTACTTGGCCGTGAAACCCAAGCGCTGTTGCAGAAGAACGGCACCTGGCAGCAACAGCTCATTGCCGAAGTTGGCAGGGTTATCGAGGGTCGCAAGCTGGCCAAGTCTGCGGGGCAGTCATGAAGACAGTTCTTACTGCAGAAGACAATCCTACCAACCGCGAGTTGCTCCGCGAATTGCCGGAGATCCGTGGGTATGCGGTGACGGAATCGTGCAATGGTGAGGAGGCGCTGGCCATGGTTGAACAGACACCCCTACACACTGCTGCTGCATATTGGCATGCCAGTACTCGACGGCTTTGCAGTCGTGCGCACCCCTTCGGGAAAATCTGCGCTTCGCTTCGCTGCCGGTTGGGGCATCTGGCATGGTCTGTCTGTCAGCGCGTCCGGTCACAATGATGATGGGAGTGGATTTATTCCGAGACGATTTGCGGAGATGTGAGCAGAACCCAGGTGACGAGTTCGCTTGAAGCACGGAGTCATTCCCCTCCGTTAAGCAGGGTAGACAGAGCTTGCCTCAAGGCCGCATAGTCGTCCGCGAGAGAATCACATTGCCTGGAGAGTCAGTTTCGTTTATCACTT
>Ga0210391_10005061_pt1 | contig 10874 bp, 7 predicted proteins | sample IncBWC12OmetaG_FD_160573 | JGI IMG/M metagenome (GOLD analysis project Ga0210391, IMG submission 160573) | Forest soil microbial communities from Barre Woods Harvard Forest LTER site, Petersham, Massachusetts, United States - Inc-BW-C-12-O ...
GCCATCCTTTTCCGGCGTGTTCAGCAGCTTCCTTTGGTGTGGAACGCTCTGCGCCTGCGAGCCAGACCTGCAATCTTACGATTCTAACTGTTGCCAGCCCTTCGTGGAAGCGCCCACGAAGGCACGGTTCCTTACGGCTTACCGCCCGCGCGTCCAGTTAGTGCTGCCCCAGAATCGCGTCCAATCGCGCTTCAAAGTTTTGTTCGCCTTCCGACCACAGCTCGCTGCGCTCCACAGGCAGCGCCTGCTCAATCGCCTCGACCCAATTGAATAACTGTTGGATGTTTGCACGGGTCTTTGCGTGATATTCCTTCAAATTGGCCGGAACGGACATCCATTGGCGAAATGTGTGTTCCAGCGGATGGTCAGAAGAGTCGAATGGATTCGAAGCCGCCCCGGGGGCGAGCAGGCCGCCATGTCCAGTGAAGAAATGTTCGAAACCCAGATCGGCGGTGAAGTTTCCCTCGGATGCGGCGATGCCGCCGTCATATTCGGGACCGTGGCACGTCAGCATGAGCGGCTCTGGCTTGTGCTTCCACTTCAGAGCTTCTACGTCAAAAGTCCAGATATCCCATTTTGCGTTGACGATGTAGGCGCTGTCCGGATGAAGGTGCTGAATCGCCAGGGCCGCAACCTCTGGCGCGCCGTAGCCGAGGTCTTTCAGGTCCCACTCGGCCAGCGAAAGCTCCGTCGCATCGATGGGCTGTACGATGAGTTCCTTGAACGCGTTTTCCGAAGCAGAAAGCGGCGCGGTCGTGAGAAATCTCGCGAACTGGGCAATCAAAGTGGTTTCAGAGAAGTCGCGCGTCCACACGCGCAAATACGCTCGGTTAGCCATAGTTGGTCAAGATGTACGATTATACGGCTGTTGAAGACGAGAGGCGAATCGGAGTCCAGATTGGGTCTAAATTCGCAGAGAAACTAGCGTTCGCTGCCGCCGGCGGTTTGCGAGCGGGACATCTGCGGATCGGAGATCGGAGGTTCGGGAGCCGTCAGGCCGGCCGCAATTTGCTGCAATCGCTCGCGCAGTGTCTCGCCGACACCCGCAAAAACCTGCGCGCAAGTCTCGCGCAGCGTCTCTGCAGCTTTGGCGGCAATGGCGTTGACCGCTTCGCGCGACTGGTGGTCCAGGCTGGCGACGGTGGCGAGCATCCACTGATTCGAAACATTCTCGAGCCGGTCGCGATGCTGGTCGGCCGCTTGATTGCTCATCTGCGAGTAAATGCTGCGCATTTCCGCCGCGTGCGCATCGACGGTCGACTTCCAGGAATCGAGCAACGGCGAGATGCCGGCTTTCACCCTGACATTTGCGTCGGCAACGCCACGCTCCACTGCGCTGCCCATGCTGGACTGGAACTGGCGCAAAAAGGCTCCCTGCTCGGCGGTGACTTTTTGCGCCAACTCCGCGCGTGTCGCGTCAAGCTGCGTACGCGTTTCGCTTAGCGACCGCTGCGTTTCCTGGCCAAAACCATCGAGCTCTTGCCTCGCCTGGCGCTGGATTTCATCCGTAAAGGCCGCCGTCGTGGTTTCCGCGGCTTCGGCAAAGAGAGCGCGCGCCTGTTCGAACGCGTCGTGCACCACTTCTTCCATCTGCGTCTGCGTATGGCCGATGAAACTCCGGCTGGAGTGATCGAGTTCGCTGGCAAACACACCGGAAACTTCGCCGGCCTTTTCGCGAAACTGATTCTCCGCCTGCTCCACGGTTTTCTCGGTGAGGCTCTGAATCTGCGTCTGCGCTTTTTTCTCATACCATTCGGCGGATTTCATCAGGTCGTCCACCGTCTGATGCTTCAAGTCGGCCGCGCGGGATTCGATCTCGGCGAGGTTGCGTGCGGCCACTGTCTGCGCGGATTCCTGCAGAATTTCGTCCACGCCACCTAGATTTTCGCGGAAGCGCGCGAGAGAATCCGCAAACGCTTCATCCGCCTCGGCGCGGATGCGGTCCTGCTGCAAAGTCAGAGCGGCGTCGAGAAGCGAGCGCCCACCCGCAAGCCGGTGAATTGCCTCATCCGTCCTCGAGATATGCGGCTGCACCATGGAGTCAATCTGCTGGTCGAACCGCGAAATCGCCATCCGGCAGTGTTCTTCAAACGTGGTGCGAATTCGCGCGTTGAGCTCTTCGAGAAGTGTCTCCGACTGGCGATGCAATTCATTGCGGTGCAGGCTGAGCACGTCGTCCACTTGAGATTCAAAGCCTTCCAGCGCTTGCCTCTGCGCAGTCTCGGTCCGCGTGGAAAAGTGTTCCAATCGCTCGCTGGATTCTGCTGCGCGTCCCAAAGCGCCTTCCAGCCACTGGGATTGTTCCTGCAGAGAATTGCGCAACGCCGACAATCGCTGTTCGGCCTCGCTAGCCGTCTTGCTCATGGATTCAAGAGCCGCCGCCGTCTGCTGCTCGGATTGTTCCCGCAGCGAGCAATGCAAATCGGCCACCCGCCGCTCCGCTTCCGTGGCCGCACCACTGATGGATTCGCGGACTGCCGCGCTTTGCCGTTCCGATTCCTCCTGAAAAGAGGTTCGCAACTCTGCAACCCGTTGTTCTGTCTCGGCCGCGGTCCTGGCGATAGACTCGCGCGCACTTATGGTGTGACGGTCCGCCTCTCCCTGCAGTTGGGATACGCCGGCCCGGATATTTTCGTCGAGACCTGTGCTTGCTTTCTCCTGCGCGGCGGCCAGTGTGCTTTCGAGCGTCGAACGCCACCGCGCCTGCGCCGCCTCGACTTCGCTAGTGAGCTGTCCGCGCCAGTTGGAATGAGCAGTGGAAAGTGCGGCGTTAACCTGCTGTTCGATCTCGTTTGCAGCCGCGCGCATGGCTTCGCGATGCGCATTTGCGGCCACTTCCCGCTGCCGCGCCACATCCTCCACCTCGCGGATCGACTCCGCGGCTCGATTGGCGATTTGAGTTTCAGCTTGCTCGGTATGCGCGCGTAGCTCGGCAGCGGATTCCTCCGCCTGCTGGCAAAGCGCGCGTAGCGTTTCCGCGGCGCTCGCGAGATGCTGCGTTTGTTCACTACGCTCGGCTGTGCCGCGATCCGAAATCTGCTGCGTCAGCGCCCGCGTGAGCTCTTCGAGTTGCGGTGCAATCCAACCGGGGAGCTCCCGTTGCAGCGCTTCCGCGGCCGCGGTATGTGCCGTGCGCGACTTTGTGTCAGACTCTTCCTGAATTTTCGCAACCGCAGCGGAAACCTGCTGCGCCAGCTGTTCCCGGGCAGCGGAAAGTTTATGTTCCCACTCTTCCATCGACACGCGGCGTTCAGCGGCGACGGCTTGCGCCGCGACTTCGCGCGCGGTGGCCTGGATTTGTTGTTTCGCGTCGGCCATCAGCCGCGCCATGTGCCGCGCCAATTGCAGCGAGGCATCCGTGGCGCTTGCTGGAGCAGGGAAGATGCGCAGATTGTCTTGAGCAACCGTCGCGGGAGGTTCCGGCTCCGTAAGCGGCAAGTGGATTTCCGCGGTTTCTGAACCTCTTAAAGAGACATCCTGTGTGCTCGCGTGGGCGCTCGCGGTGCGTACCGCTTCCGAAGGCGCGAACCAATCCGGCGGCGGGAATGCAATTCCCCAGGTATTACCGGGATTTTCCAATTCCAGAGCTACCTGAAAAAGTTGACGCACCGTGCGCGGTCGTTGAATCCAAGCCACGCGCCCGCGCACCGCTCTCGGAGGCTGACCGGTTTCCGGATGCGGCACTTCGAGCGTCACCCACATGTTTTTCAAAACGTAGTGCTTCGATTGGTAGCGGCAGCCGTGACAATTAATGATGAGCGTCGATGTCCGCTCCGTGAACGGCCGGCCGAGCGCATCCACACCCGTCACCGCGAGCGGTACCGCTTGCATGATTCGCGTGCTGCGGCGCTTCCGCAATTCTTCGTTCTGATGTGCGACTGATTCAGACATCATTTCCGTCGATTCATCGGCAAGATTGCCGCTCTGCTCGTCCATGGACACCGTCGCCGCTCCTAGAGTTTGGGCCGAACTCCCAGATCGCTTACGACTGCTTGCTTGCTCTTCCTTGCGCAGTAACTTCCGAAATACCGCGCGAAGTAACGCGCGGAGTGACTTCCGAGGCTCCCTCTGAGGAGGATGTACGGTGTGTTCCAGCGAGGAACTCCCATGCTTCCTTTGCGACCCAGATTGGTCCTACCAGCAAATAAATCGGTCCTTGAAAAAACGCTGGGTGGTTTCCCTCGATCTTATGTCCAAGAAAAAGAAAAATCCAGCCGCCTGCAAAAAAACTCGCTCCCCAAATCCACTTCATAAAGATCAGCAGTACAATCCCCACGAAAACCATAGGGATGCCAAGCCCGTGAAGAAACTTATTCCATCCGGAAGAATGCTCGTGATCGTATTGCGCCATATAGTGCGCCAGGAGTGGCATAGCGCACCTCCTTGCGGTGGGGGACAACTCCGCGGGAATGAGACTCTATACCCAAAATGGGACTTTGACTAGAGGTGGCCATACGTACTGGAACGCCCTTACACCGCCATCAAAACTGAACTGGAGAGGCAGTTTGGAGGTTCGGTGTAGAGGGCCAATCTCAGCCTATTCTTGAGCTTCTCGCCTACAAGCTATTTCGTAAACGCTCTTTAGGAGGGCACGGCTTCAGCCGTGCCGATAACCGCGTGGAAAATGGGGGCTTCAGCCCCTGAAGAATCGTGGTATTTCCCAAGCTCCGATTTATGAGATGAGTTGCAGAACGATTGGCTCAGAGCAGGCAATTATTACAAGTCTCGTCGCCCTTCGAGCGCCTTAAGCATGGTGACTTCGTCGGCATACTCCAAATCCGCCCCAACCGGAATTCCGACCCCGATTCGCGTGACTCGCACGCCCAATGGTTTCAGTAGTTTAGATAGATACACAGCCGTAGCTTCGCCTTCCGCCGTCGGGTTCGTGCAGATGATGATTTCCTCGACCGACCCGCCCTTGAGGCGTTCGATGAGAGGCTTAATTCTTAGCTGTTCCGGTCCTCGCCCGGACAACGGCGACAGCGAGCCTCCCAGCACGTGATACATCCCGCTATAAGTGCGGGTTTTCTCGATCGCCATGATGTTGTGCGCTTCTTCCACCACGCAGATAATTTTCTTGTCGCGGTTCGCGCCCGTGCAGAAATGACACGGATCATTCTCCGTAATGTTGCTGCACACCGAGCATTCGCGAATCTTTTCCTTAGCGTCGCGAATAGCGTCCGCCAGTCCTAGCGCGTCTTCCGGGGCCGCACGCAAAATAAAAAACGCCAGCCGCTGAGCGGTTTTCTGGCCAATTCCAGGGAGGTGCTTCAGTTCATCAATAAGTCGTTCAACAGGAGCAGCAAAATCAGGCATGCAAGATGTGTAGCACAGCCGCGCATCTCCGCGCAAACCAGCGGAAGAAAGAGGGGCGTCAGGCCCATCTTCTGTAGAGCTTTCGTCTCTGCAGTTAGGCGACCTACCTGAGCAAACAACTAAAACGATGCCGCAGTCTAAGTCATTTAAAATAATACACTTAGATGGATCGTCGTTACTACCAAGGACTCCCTACCGAACAAACTGCAAGATCCAAGCCCACGCTCGTTCTACCATCATAAGTAATCGAGTGGTGCATTCGAAGGAAACCCATGGCCCCCTTCTACCTCTTATTCGGTTTCTATGGGCTGCTGCTGCTCGCCACGCCTTTCTTGGCGATCTGGCTCTTTTTTAGGAATGCCAAACTTAAGCAGCAACTGACCGAACTCGTCGAAGAGAACGCCAAACAGCACACAAAATTGCAGCGTGCCATCGGCGAACTGCAGACCAAGGTCGGGGCCACAGTTTCGCCTGCGACGCCAGCCACCGAGAAACCGGCCGCGCCCGAGGTAAGCCACCCGAGTGCCGTTCCTGTTCCACGATCTTATCCGCATGTGCTGATTCCCTCGTCGACCGCGATCCCTCCTCGCGTCGAAGTTCAGCCTCCAATCAAGCCGCCTGCAGCGCCCGCAATTCCAGCTGCCGAGGAGAAACCCCACCCGGCTCCAGAACAGAAACCGATCCTGCCAACGCCGGCTGCGCCAGTTCCACCAGTCACAGCGCCGCCGGTCGAGACGAAGCCAACTCCTCCGCTCACGCCCCCAAAAGTTATCGCACCGCCCTCAGTCCCGCACACCCCTGTGATACCGCTGCCGCAACCGGCAGCAATTCCTCCCGCTGCAACCGCGCGCATTTCCACGCTGCCCCCGTTTTCACCTCTGCGCACACCCGCGCCGCGGCCGACGATGAAAGATCGTATGAGAGCGATCTCGGCTCTCGAAGACGCGCTGGGAACCAACTGGTTTGCAAAGCTCGGCGGCATCATGGTCGTCATCGGCGTAACGACGATAGGACTGATCAAGCTGCAATCCTTTGGAGCTGCGGGAAAAGCAATCGTTTCCTACCTCGTGGCGTCCCTGCTTTTGGCGGGCGGCATTTTCCTGGAGAAGCGTGACCGCTATCAACTTCTCGGCCGCGTCGGAATCGGATGCGGCTGGGCGCTGCTCTTCGGCAGCACTTACGGAATCCACAATTTCCCCGCGATGCGCATCCTCGATTCTCTCGTCCTGGATTGCATCCTCATGCTCCTTGTGGCGCTAGCCATGGCCGCGCACACGCTGCGCTACAAATCCCAGTTCGTCACCGGCCTCTCCTTTCTCCTCGGTTACACGACGATTGCTCTGAGTTTCAGCGAGATTACGTCGGGATCATCCGCAGGGGCAAGTGAGAGCACCGTCTACGGATTGCTCGCAGGTGTGATGCTGGCGATCGGCCTTGTCACCATCGTCTTAAAAATGGGCTGGTTCGAATTGGAAGTCTTCGGCATCCTCTCCAGCTATCTCAATCATCTCTACTGGCTTTACAAAATTCTCGGCCCCAACGGCGCACACGGTCGCGCCTTCCCCGAATATCACGCCAGCATCGCGATGCTGTTTTTCTACTGGCTGACCTTCCGCATTTCCTACATCCTGCGCGGCGTCAAAACCGACTTCCAAGAGCACGTCTCCACCGTCGCCGCTCTCCTCAACACTCTCCTACTCCTCGGTGTAATGAAGTTCCAATCCGTTCAGCCGCATCTTGCTTATCTCGCCTTGTTCGCAATCGGCGCGCTCGAATTTATCTTCGCTCAGCTTCCCATCACTCGGCGTCGCCGCCGCGCCTTCATCATCCTCAGCCTCCTTGGCGCTGCATTGATGATCGTTGCCGTTCCTTCCCACTACTCCGGAAATGACGTCGCTTACCTCTGGCTGGTTGGTGCCGAAGTTTTTCTCTTCGCAGGAATTATCTTCGAAGAAGTCGTCTTCCTTCGCGTCGGTCTCCTCACCGGCCTGCTCGTTGGTATCGATCTCCTCGTCTACAATTTCCGCCCGCTCGTCGCGTTACGTGCCAATACCGAGGACCTCGCCTCCGGGCCCGGCATTCTCTTCGCGGTTTGCGGCGTCGCTCTCTATCTCAACTCCTTGTACATCGCCACGCGATGGAAAGAATCCTTCCGGGCCGCTTTCGATCGCCGCCTGCTAGATGTTCATTCCTATCTCGCTGCCTTCGCCACCGCCACCGCTGCCTGGGCTCTCTTCTCCAAGGATTGGACTGCGGTCGCCTTCGCCGCCCTCATGCTCGTTCTAGCTGCTATCAACCGCCGCCTCGAATCGCGCCATCTCCAGATTCAGTTTGCGCTTCTTGGTTTGCTCACTATATATCGCGCGTTCGTCTTCAACCTGTATACCCAGAGTCCCTTGGGCGCGCACGTCACGACGCGCCTGATCACTCTCCCGATTCTCGGCGCTCTTTTCTATTCCACTGCCAAGCTTGCGGCTCTGCGTGACGACCAAGAACAGCGTATCTTCCGTGCTCTCTTTTCCTTCGCCGGCGCCTCCATGTTCGGGTTTCTCATCTGGAGCGAAGCGCCCCCCATTTGGATGGCCGCGCTTTTTCTCGCTGCCGGGATCACTGTTGCCTTTGCCTCTCGGCACTGGGACCTTCTCCATCTCAGCATTCAGGAGCATTTCTTCGCCATCGCTGCCGTTTTGCGAACGCTTGACTACAACTGCCACCTGGCCGGGTACTACGGCCCTTTCAGTATCCGCCTGATCACCGTTTCGCTCGTCGCTGTCGGCCTATATGCCATCTCGCGCCGTGCGGTTAACGAAAGCGCCTCGCACGGCCTCATCGCTGCTTACCTCCACACCACCGCCGCAACATTCCTGCTCGCTCTCTTGATGCGGTACGAATTGTCCACGGGCTGGCTCGCCGCGTTTTGGGCGCTCTTCGCTTTCGGCCTCGCTGCCGTCGACCGCCGCTTCAAACTCGACGACCTGCGCTGGCAAGCCCACGCGCTCGCCGCGCTCACTCTGCTCCGCGCCGTCAGCATCAACATGTACGTTGAAGAAACCTGGCACGGCGTCAGCGTTCGTCTTCTGTCGCTCTCTATAGTCGCCGTAGTTTTCTACGCCATGTCCCGCCTCGTCCGCATGCCCGAGGAGTTGCGCGCCCGGGACTTCCACCACATCTATTCCTGGTCCGCATCACTGATCGTCTCGCTGCTTCTCTGGCACGAACTGCGGCCACTCAGTATCGCCGTTGGCCTCGCCGCTTTTGGCCTAGTTCTTTTCGAGTACGGACTCCTCCGCAAAATCAGGCAATTCCGCTATCAGTCCTACGTTGCCTTTACTGCCGCCTTCGCCCGCATTTTCTTCGCGAATCTTGCCGCTGGTGATCCGGGCGTCCTCTTGAGCGACCGCATGATCACTGTCGTCCCGCTCATTCTGATTTTCTTTTTTGTTTACGCGCAACTCTCCGTGCAGCAAGAAAACACCGAGGGCGATCACCGCTTCCGTTTTGATTCGTTCCTTGCCTATCTAGGGACGGCCACGCTCGCCGCCCTCTTCTATTTCCAGTTTCCGCCTGAATGGGTGATAGTTTCCTACGCAACGGTAACTCTGGCTCTCTTCACCGCTGCTTGGGCGCTCGATCGCCCCATTTTTCTGCACCAGGGAATTCTTCTCACGCTGGGAACTTTCGCGCGTGGTATGGCCCATAACCTTTTCGGTGGAGGTTATTTCAATCAGGGAACCTGGCAAGGCCGCTACATCGTTGTCGGAAGCGCTTCCGCCATTCTGCTCGTGACCCTTTACTTTGCGTTTGCCTTGCGCGGCCGATACGCGCCGCCCGCCAACGCAAGCCGCTGGAAAAAAATCACTACCGCGCTGGTCGCGCGACCCGAGCAACTCCAGTTTTTTGTTCCCGTGATTTTAATTGCCACGATGTTTGCGCTGAAAATGAGCGCCGAGTGGGTTACGGCCTCCTGGGGTCTCGAAGGACTGTGCATCGTTTTGCTTTCCTATGTGTTCAAGGAACACAGCTATCGACTCGCCGGGTACGCACTGTTGCTGCTCTGCGTCGCAAAAATAGCCGCCATGGACTTTTGGCGTCAGACATTGTTTGAGAGAGGACTCACGGTTGCAATCGTGGGCTGCGTTCTCGTGGCTGTTGCACTGCTCCACACGCGACTCAGAGAGACTTTCGAGCATCAGCGATGAAGCGCGCCGTCGTCTTTATAATTTTCTTCGCCGTCCTGGGCGTCTCTCTCGCCGGCCTCTATTGGAGCCAGCGTCGCGCCAAGTCTCCTCCCGTCTCCGCAAACGCCATCTTGAATTTGGCTGCGGACACGCAACGCGACCTCACTCGCATCCCCATGCATTTCACGCGCCTCAGCGATGAACAGGAAATCGCGATCGGCGGGGAGTTAGCCGCCAAATACTCGGGTCAAATCACGAAGCTCACTCCCGAAGAAGAAGCGCTCGAAAAATATGTTCGCCGCGTAGGCGGCACAGTTTCAGCTCACGCGCACCGCCATCTCGATTACAACTTTCATTTGATTCCCGATCACAACATGATCAACGCCTTCTCGCTCCCCGGCGGCCCCGTCTACATCGGCGAAGGCATGCTCGATCAAATGGAAACCGAAGATGAACTGGCCATCATCCTCGCGCACGAAGTCGAGCATATCGATCACTATCACTGCGTCGAGCGCATGCAGATCGAAGCCAAGCTAAAAAATGCAAATCTCGAACTTATGGGCCAATTGCTGCGAACCCCTCTGGAATTTTGGCAAGCCGGCTATCACAAAGACGAAGAATTCGAAGCCGATCGCGAAGGCGTTCGGCTTGCCGTTGAGTCCGGCTACTCGCCATACGGAGCAGTCGACATTTTTACGAGGCTAGCCAAGCTCTGCAACGAATACGTCATCCACGCACAAAGCCCCGAAGAAGAATTGTCCGAACTAGCGATTCAAAGCTTGACCGGCTACTTCCGCTCCCACCCGCTCCCCTCGGAACGCCTCGACCAAGTCAACCGCCTAATCGCCCAGGAACACTGGGAAAATCGCAAGCAACAAAAACAGTTCCACGTCGAATACGAAGTCCACAACGGCCAATACGTGAAATAAGAAAGCGGGTAAGGAGCAAGAGAAAGTGAGGAAGAGGGAAGCGCAACGACCACACGTTCGAAACGTTGAACAGCTTAGAACAAACCGGGGATTTTCATTCCTGAGATTCCGGGGATGGTGCCGGCGAGATTTTTCATTTGGCTGGCGAGTTCTTCATCGACGCGGCGTGAGGCTTCGTTGACCGCGGCGCGAACCAAGTCCTGCAACATTTCCTGGTCTTTGCTGTTGAAAACCTCTGGCTCGATCCGCAGGTCTACAATTTGCTTTTGGCCGTTCATTTTTACGGTAACCATGCCGCCGCCAGCCGAAGCTTCGACAGCTACGCCATTCACTTGTTGCTGCAAGTCTTCCTGAACCTGCCGCAACCTCGAGAGCATCTGCTGGATCGCATTGACTTCCATCAGGACTCCTCTTGGCGCCATTTTACTTCGGAGATTTTTCCACCGAAGCG
>Ga0210391_10005062_pt1 | contig 10874 bp, 11 predicted proteins | sample IncBWC12OmetaG_FD_160573 | JGI IMG/M metagenome (GOLD analysis project Ga0210391, IMG submission 160573) | Forest soil microbial communities from Barre Woods Harvard Forest LTER site, Petersham, Massachusetts, United States - Inc-BW-C-12-O ...
GTGGTTTTATATGAGATTGTGCGGCAGCGTCTGGCGGGCAAGGGCGCATCGAAACAGAAATGAAGTTCCAGAAGCCGGCGCGCCGCATCAGGATTTTGTGGCTGCTCTGTACCCTCTGTGGTCCAGTTTTACAGTGCGGCGCCCTGAACCGCGAAGCCTTCACCATCACCAGCTACGAACTCAGCGCACAGCTCGATCCTCAACAACAACGCCTAGCCGTGCGGGGCAAGATCACGCTGCGCAACGATTCCGTCGAAGCGCAGAAGCTCGCCGTCCTGCAAATCACATCCTCCCTGAACTGGCGTTCGATCAAGGCTGGGGATAAGCCGCTGCAGTCGGTAATGCAGCCTTACACCTCCGATATCGACCACACCGGTTCGCTCTCGGAAGCAATCGTGACCCTGCCGCAACCGGTCGCGCCGAAACAAACGATTGAGTTAGAGATCGCCTACGAAGGCGTGATCCTGCTGGATGCGACGCGGCTAACGCGAATCGGAACGCCCGATGATATCGCGCACAATAATGACTGGGATCAGATCAGCCCAAACTTTACCGCCGTGCGCGGCGCGGGATATGTGGCGTGGTATCCGATCGCGACGGAGTCGGCGAATCTCTCCGAAGGCGACAGTTTGTTTGAGGTGCTGGGACGGTGGAAAGCGCGGGAAGCCGGATCGAAGATGGAAATCTCATTTTCTCTTGCCGTCTATCCTGGCGATTCTCCAGCTCCAACCGGCCTATGTGGCGGAGAACAACTCTGGACGGTAACGGTTGGCGGAAGTCCGAAATTGCCAGCGGGCAAATGCTCATACGCAACGCTCGCTCTTGCGACTCCTGCTTTTGCGGTGGCCGACTATCAAATGCTGCAACGGCCATCGATCGATGTCTACTATTTGCGCGGCGATGATGCAGCGGCCGCTTCGTATGCAGACAACGCGGAAAAGATCTCAGCTTTGATTCACGACTGGTTCGGGGCGCAGCGCGAAAAAGCCAAGACCGCTGATCTCCCCGATCCCGACGACGCGCCGTTCGAGAGCGGCGCCTTGCTTCTTACTCCTCTCTCAAGCACTGATTCGACGCGATCAGCTCTAGCTGCGGCGCATCAACTCGCGCACGCGTCGTTCTTATCATTCCGTCCATGGATAGAAGAAGGGCTCGCCCACTTCGCGCAGGCACTCTATCTCGAGCAACAGAAAAATCGGCAGGCCGCGCTCGACTATATAGGGAGGCATCGTGCAGCTCTTGACCAAATCGAGAGTCCAACCACCGCGCCGCGGTCGGAAGACGAAGTCAATCGTTCGCTGGTAAATACGACCAATGAGGAACTGTACCGTAGCAAAGCCATGTGCGTTTGGTGGATGCTGCGCGACATGCTCGGCGAAGCCGCTTTGAAGAAAGCCATCGCGGCGTATCGCCCCGAACAGGATAAAGATCCGTCGTACATGCCGCATTTGATCGCCGCGCAAACGCAGCGCGATCTGGAATGGTATTTCGACGACTGGGTTTATCGCGACCGCGGGCTCCCGGATTTCAAAATTGAGTCGGCCTTCCCGCGCAAAACGCTGACCAATACGTTCATCGTCACAGTGACGGTCGATAATCTCGGCAATGCGGGAGCGGAAGTTCCCGTCATCTTGAAATTCACTGGCGGAGAAGTCGTCAAACGGCTTGAAGTCCGCGCCAAAAGCAAGGCCACGATTCGAATCGAAACTCCGCGGTCGCCGCAGGAAATTATGGTCAACGATGGCAGCGTGCCGGAGAGCGATGTGGCGAACAACGTGTTCAAACTGGGATCGCCTGCTTCAGCTCAGTAATTTCCGATTTGCGATTGTCGATTCGCGGTTGGGTTAAGTTGAACTGAAGCGAATCAGGGCTTCCAGCTTTTGCTTCGCGGCGCCGGAGTCGATCGATTTGACTGCCAGTGGAATTGCGTCACCGATGTGATCCGTTTTACCGGCGGCCACTAGAGCGGCCGCGGCGTTCAGCACTACAACATCCCGCCGAGGCGACTTTTCTCCGTCCAGAATCGCGCGAATGATGGCGGCATTCTGTGCCGCATCGCCACCGGAAATGTCCTTTAGAGTGGCGTGAGCCACGCCGAACTCTTCCGGCTCGATTTCGTAGGATCGCACTGAACCATCGCGTGCTTCAGCCACACGAGTCTTGCTCGTGATTGTGATTTCATCGAGGCCGTCGTGACCGTGAACCACCAGGGCGCGGCGCAGGCCCAGCATGCTCAAAGCTTCGGCCAGCTTCTCGACCAGATCGAGCGAGTACACCCCGACCACCTGCCCTGATGCGCGGGCCGGATTCGTAAGTGGGCCAAGCAGGTTGAACATCGTCCGCATACGCAACTCGCGGCGGACGCCCTGCACCTGCTTCATGGCAGGATGAAGATTCGGCGCGTACAAAAAACAAATTCCGATTTCGCGCAGGCACTGCGCCGAGCGCTCGGGCGTAAGTTGAATATTAATCCCCAGGGCTTCGACCACATCAGCCGAGCCGCACTTCGAACTGATGCTGCGATTGCCATGCTTGGCGACGCGGACGCCGGCTCCGGCTGTCACGAGTGCGGTCACGGTAGAGATGTTGAAAGTTCCGCTGGCGTCGCCGCCCGTGCCGCTGGTGTCGATCAGTGAATCGTCGGCGGCCTCATTCGCCAGCGCATCGCGGCCAGTGCCGCTGACAGCGATTGCTGAATTTCCACTGACCCTCTCGATGGGCAATGGCGCAGCCGCCGCGCGAATCGCCTCCAAAGCCCACGATCTCTTCTACCGTCTCGCCCTTCATGCGCAACGCGATGAGCAGCGCCGCAATCTGCGCGTCTGTACATTTGCCAGCCAAGACCTCGGCCATCGCCTCGCGGGCCTCGGCGCGGCTGAGCGATTGACTCTGATTGGCAATGCGTTGGAGCGCGTCGAGGATCATCTGTCTCGCCGCATTGTACGGCATGCGAGTTCGCCGGCGCGGCGAGTCGCTCGCGGAAGAAGCGCTCAGGGTCTCTGACCCCGGCTTGCCGCGAGCCGCTGCGCATAGTAGTCGCGAAATTCTTCAGGAAGCGCGGGAGTCGCAATCGCTTTTTCGAGCAATTCGCGGTTGTACCGATCGTGAGCGTAGACCCGGTTGGTCTCTGCAATGGTGATCCCTTTGCGATCGCGACTGAGGAATGCAATAGAGTCACCCACCGTCACAATGCCTTCTTTCTCCACTGAGAAATAAAATCCGCTTAGGCCGCTGTCAAGAAAGCGCTCCAGGATGTCGTCACGCCGGAACTTCGCCGCCAGTTTGAAACAAGGAAGACGCGGTTGGCGAACCATGAGAATTGCCGTCCCCACTTGCAACCGGTCGCCGATGTGGAGATCGCCTTCGAAAAGTCCTTCGGTCGTGAAATTCTCGCCGAACATGCCCCAGGGAAAATCCGCGTCCGGCAGTTCGCGCTTCCAGAAGGCATAGTGTTCCGAAGGGTAACCATACACCGCCTTGAATGGCCCGCCATGCACACTGAGGTCGGCCTGACGGTCGCCATCAAGATTCAGCGTGCGCAATGAAACCGGGCCAGTCACCGGCTGTTTGAAAATTCCGGTATTAATGGTTTGACCCTTGTAAACAGTCAGGCGTGGCAGGGCAACATTGAGCGAAACCAGCCGAGGCGTTTTCGTGATCGACTCTTCGACAGGCGCCATTGGATTTCCTTACAATTTCGATGTTGCGCAGGGCTCGGAAGGTGCAGAATCGCGTGTCCGGGTTTGCCCAACTCTCGTCCTCTTCTATAAAATCGTTAGTTTGCTGCCCGCTGTGCGACGCCGCAATCAGAACCTTCCAATTTTTTGACTGACGAGCTTCCTTATGAAAATTCATGAGTACCAGGCAAAGGGAATTCTCAAGAAGTATGGCGTGGCCGTGCCGCGCGGCACAATGGCCGCGACGCGCGAAGAGGCCGAAGCGGCGGCGCGCGATCTGTTCGACTCCGGCTCGACCGGCGTTGTGGTCAAGGCGCAGATTCACGCGGGCGGCCGTGGCAAAGGCGGCGGCGTAAAGATTGCCAAGTCCGTCGATGAAGCCAGAGAGCTTGCCGTCAAGATGCTGGGCATGAAGCTGGTCACGCATCAGACCGGGCCCGAGGGCCGCATCGTGCGACGTTTGCTGATCGAAGAAACGCTGCCGATCGAAAAGGAACTGTATCTCGGCATTCTGGTCGACCGTGCTGAGGGCAAGCCGGTATTCATGGCTTCGGCCGCGGGCGGCATGGATATCGAGCAGGTCGCCGAAGAAAATCCCGAGGCGATTCTGAAGCAGTACATCGATCCCGGCATGGGCCTCGAGGCGTTTCAGGCGCGCAAGATCGCCTTCAAGTTAGGGCTGAAGGGACCGCAGATCACTCCGGCGGTGCAGTTTTTAACCAGCCTTTACAAGGCGTTCCTCGATACCGACGCTTCCCTCGTCGAAATCAATCCGTTCATCACCACCACCGACGGCCGCCTGTTCGCGCTCGACGCCAAGATCACCTTCGACGACAACGCGCTTTTCCGCCACGCCGACCTGCGCGAATTGCGCGACATTACCGAAGAAGATCCGCTCGAAGTCGAAGCCTCGAAGTACAGCCTCAACTACATCAAGCTCGACGGCAACGTGGGCTGCATGGTCAATGGCGCTGGGTTGGCGATGGCGACGATGGACATCGTCAAGTATGCGGGCGGCATGCCGGCGAATTTTCTCGATGTGGGCGGAGGAGCGAATTCCGAGCAGGTGGCGCATGCGTTTGAGATTCTGCTGAGCGACAAGAATGTGAAGGCTGTTCTGATCAATATTTTCGGCGGTATTCTGCGCGTGGACACGCTCGCGACCGGCGTCGTGGAAGCGGCCCGTAAGACCAACATCAAGCTGCCCGTTGTGCTGCGGCTCGAAGGCACCAACGTTAACGAAGGCAAGAAAATTCTCACGGACTCCGGATTAAATTTTGTCGTCACTGACACGATGAAAGATGCGGCCGATAAAGTAGTGGCCGCGGCCCGGGGAACCCTTGGCGTAACCGAGTGGCGATAGCCGGATTTTTCAGAGCGAGGAATTATGTCGATCTTAGTAGATAAAAATACGCGGTTAATTGTGCAGGGCCTGACTGGCCGCGAAGGAACATTTCACGCCAAGGCTTGCGCCGCTTACGGCACGCAGGTTATGGGCGGCGTGACGCCGGGCAAGGGTGGTTCGACGCATGAGGGCTGGCCCATCTTCAACACGGTGCGCGAAGCCGCCGACAAAACCGGCGCGAACGCCACAGTGATTTTCGTTCCTCCGCCGTTCGCGGCCGACGCCATCATGGAAGCAGCCGATGCCGAAATCGATTTGATCGTCTGCATCACCGAAGGCATTCCGACGCTCGACATGGTGAAGGCCTGGGAATTTCTGCAGGACCGCCGCTCGCGCCTGATCGGACCAAATTGCCCGGGCCTCATTTCGCCGGGAAAATGCAAGGTCGGCATCATGCCCGCCTCGATTCACAAGCAGGGCAACGTCGGCATCGTTTCGCGCTCAGGCACGCTGACCTACGAGGCCGTGCATCAACTGACGCAGCGCGGCATTGGACAATCGACGGCGATTGGCATCGGCGGCGACCCCATTATCGGTACAACGTTCGTCGATGCGCTCGATCTCTTCAATCGCGATCCTGAGACGGAAGCGGTCATCATGATCGGCGAAATCGGCGGCAACGCGGAAGAAACTGCAGCCGAGTTCGTGAAGGCACACATGAAAAAGCCCGTCGTCGGATTTATCGCCGGGCAGACCGCGCCTCCGGGACGGCGCATGGGCCATGCGGGAGCGATCATCTCCGGCGGCAAAGGCACGGCCGCTGAGAAGATCAAAGTGCTGGAAGCCTGCGGCATCAAAGTAGCGAAATCCCCGGCGGCCATGGGCGAAACGCTCGCGGCGGCAATTGGCGTCAATGCCTAGGCGTTGTGAAAATCGCTGTCATTTCAAAGCTAACGACTAACGACCAAGGACTAACGACCGAATGAAGACTCTGCAACGCACGTTCACCATCATTAAGCCGGACGCAGTTCGCAAAAATGCCATCGGCGACATCATCGAGCAGTTCGAGAAAAACGGATTCCGCATTCTTGCCATCAAGATGCTCGAAATCTCCAAGCCGCAGGCTGAGCAGTTCTACGCCGTGCATGTGGGACGGCCGTTTTTTAACAGCCTGACTGACTTCATGTCGAGTGGGCCGATTGTCGTTCTGGCGCTGGAAAAAGAGAACGCCATCGCCGATCTGCGCAAACTCATGGGCGCGACAAACCCAGCCAATGCCGAGGAAGGCACCATCCGCAAAAAGTGGGCGACCAATATTGAGTTCAATGCGATCCATGGCTCGGACGCAGAAGATACCGCGCGCTTTGAGTTGAGTTACTTCTTCGCGGGATACGAGTTGGCGAAATAGTCGATGGCCGTTAGTCATTGGTCGTTTGCGGGAACCGAGCCGGCTGATTGACAGCCTAATGACTATGACCAACGACTGACTTATCCCAGCGGCTCGTACAGATGCCCTTCCACGCGGTCGGCGATCTTGGGCAGATCTTTTTTGGCAAACTGTAGAAAGTGCGACGCGGTGCGGTGGGCTTCGAGCGCGGCGTCATCCTTATACTGCTCGTAGATGAAGTACCGGCGCGGCTCGGTCTTGTGCCGGTGCACCTGGTAGATGGCGCAACCGGGTTCTTTGCGGGATTGCTCGGTCAACTTCTCAAACAGTGCAGCAACTTCTGCTTCGTGGCCAGCCTTCGCCATCCAGGTAACCGCCAACACCACCATCGTGCGCTCCTTGCGCCGGACGCGTTTCTGTGCAGCGCGCCGGGGAGGACATTTTAGGCTTTCTTCACGGCGCTCTTCAAGGATGTTACAAAGTCATCCATCAGGATGGTGTGGTCGCGGTCGGGGCCAGTGGAAATCATGCCAATTTTCGCGTCGGACTCTTTGGCAATAAACGTCAGATACTCCTGCGCCGCCTTGGGCAACTTATCGTAATTGGTAATTCCCTCGGTCGAAGTTTTCCATCCCGGGAACTTCTCGTAGACGCATTCGATCTTTTCATAGCCGCTGGCCTGTGCCGGGGCTTCCACCGTGGCTTTGCCGTCGATCTTGTAGCCGACGCAGACCGGAATTTCGGCGAGATCGTCGAGCACATCGAGCTTCGTGACCACCAGCCACGAGGTGCCGTTAATCATGTTGGAGTAACGCAGCAACGGCATATCGAGCCATCCCGTGCGCCGCGGACGGCCTGTAACCGCGCCGTATTCATTGCCGCGTTTACGCAGGTTCTCGCCGGCCGCTCCTTTTTCTTCGCTGGGGAACGGTCCCTCGCCCACGCGCGTGCAATAGGCCTTCGTGATCCCAATCACAGAGGTGATCGCCGTAGGCGCTACGCCGGTGCCAATCACCGCTCCTCCGGAGGTCGCACTCGATGAGGTCACGAACGGATACGTGCCGTGATCGATGTCGAGCATCGTTCCCTGCGCGCCTTCGAAAAGAATCGATTCTCCGCCCGCCAGCGCCTGATTCAACAAGACTGCCGTATCGCACACGAATGGTGCGACTTTTTCCGCGGCTTCCGCGTATTCGGTATACATTTTGTCGGCGTCGAGCGGCTCGGAATTAAAGAGCGCATGCGCAATCATGTTCTTCTCGCGCACGGCATTTTCGATGTGTTTCCTCAGCAGTTTTAAATCGAGCAGGTCGGCTACGCGAAGTCCGCGGCGGCCCATTTTGTCTTCGTAAGCGGGACCTATGCCGCGCGAGGTCGTGCCAATTTTCACGCGTCCCGGCGCGTTCTCCGCCGCAAGTTCAATCATGCGGTGATACGGCAGAATGACATGAGCGCGGTTCGAGACAAAGAGATGCCCGTCGACCTTCACGCCGGTTTCGCGCAGCGCGCCAACTTCCTTGAGAAAGGCCAGAGGATCGAGCACGACACCGTTGCCGATTACGCTGCGGCAGCCCGATCGCAGTACGCCGCACGGCACCAACTGCAGAATAAACTTCTTGCCGTTGATGATAACGGTGTGGCCGGCGTTATGTCCGCCGGCATAGCGGGCCACGACCGAGAAGTTCTCCGACAGCACGTCGACGATCTTCCCCTTGCCCTCGTCGCCCCACTGGGCGCCCACGATCACCGCAGTCTTGCCTTTGCTCAAGTCCAACTCCGTTGCACAGGATTTCGCGCGCGCACAAGTGCTGCGCCATTCCCGGGGTCGCACACTTCTCACCCGCGGGAACACTCGCGATTAAAAAAATTACAGGAATAAAAGCGGAGAAGATGTGTACGAGTTATTTTATCTCGCCGCTAGTCAGATAGCAACGCGAGATCGACGGGCTAGCTGATCGCTTTTCTATCGAATTGCCGCAGCCCCAGCGCCAGAAAAACAACGTCGAACAGGGTCAGCATTACCAGCACCGCCGCCAGCGGCAGATGCGGAAATTGCGGTACGAGCGTGCCGCGCAGCCCCTCGCTCGCATACACCAGCGGATTGATCAGCACCGCTTTCTGCATAATCGGAAATGTCTTTAACGCGCTCCACGGATAGTAAGCGCAGCCGAAAAAGATCATCGGCGTAATGACCATGCTGAACATCAGCCCGATGTGCTGCTGGTTCATGCTGCAACCGAGGGCAAGGCCTCCGCAGGCGGAGAACGCGGCCACTAACAAAACGATCGCCACGAACGCGAACGGCTGGTAAACGTGAATCTCCAATCCCGGCCGCAACACCAGCCACGCCAGGGGAATGACAACAATCCCCGCAGCTAGCGCCTGAATCATTCCGGCTATAACTTTTTCCACGGCGATCCAGCGAATGTCGATGGGCGCCAGCAGGCGGTCTTCGATCTCGCGCGTCCACTGAAACTCTGCAATCAATGGCATGGCGACGGCCCAAATTCCCGTGAACACCATACTGATGGCCATAATTCCCGGCAGCAGCAGGCTTTTATACGTTGCCGGCATGTAGCCGCTGCCGACCATGACGCGTCCGAAGATGAAGACGAACAACAGCGGCTGCAGGAAAGTTTGAAACAGAAGTTGCATCGCGTTCCTGCGCGCCACATGCGCGTCGCGTGCCAGCATGGCGAAAAAAGTTTTCCAGTTCAATCGCGCAAGCTCCTTCCGGTATGGTGCAGGAAAAGATTCTCCAGGCTTGGCTCGGAAATATGTACGTCAGAAAGATCGGCGCCTGCAGACGCGGCAACAGCCGCAACTTCGGCAATCAGCGATCCACCGCGATCGGAGTAAACATCCACGCCTGTCGAATCAACAGCGCGAACTTCGCTCACGCCCGCCAAAGACTGCAAGCGCTCCAGCAATCCCACCGGCATACCGGCAAACTTAAGCCGCAACAGATATCCACCGGGAATTGAACTCTTCAGCTCTCCCGGCGTTCCAATGGCAATCACGCGGCCGTGATCGACAATGGCCAGCCTATTGCAGAGCGCGTCGGCCTCTTCCATATAGTGCGTGGTCAGCAGAATCGTCTTGCCGGCCTGGTTGTATTCACGAATGATCTCCCACAGCAGAATGCGCGTCTGCGGATCGAGTCCGGCGCTGGGCTCGTCGAGAAAGAGAATTTGCGGGTCATGCATCATGGCGCGCGCAATCGAAAGCCGCTGCATCATGCCGCCGGAAAAACCGCGCACCATCTGATGGGCGCGGTCGGTCAGCTTAAATTTTTCCAGCAGCGCGTCGGCTCGATCATTCCTCTGCTTCGAACCAATGCCGAAATATGCGGCGTGGAAAATCAGAATCTCGCGCGCAGTCAGCGAAAAATCAAGATTCGGACGCTGCGGCACGACGCCGATCAGATACTTCACCACCGCCTGTTCCTTCCACACATCGTGGTCACCGATCCAAGCCTGCCCGCTGGTCGACCGCACACGCGTAGTCAAAATGCCGACTGTGGTCGATTTGCCCGCGCCATTCGGCCCCAGCAATCCAAAAATTTCTCCCGGCTTCACTTCCAGAGACAGGCCGTCGAGCGCAGTAATTTGCGACTTGGGCTGCTTCGATCCCTTGGCGTTGCCGCGCGCGCCGATTCCTGCCGCCGCCGCGGGCGGCGGAGAGTTGAAAACCTTGCGTAAGTCCTGGGTGCGAACACCGACGGCCACGGGAGAAATCTGCTCCTGAAGTTGGGTGAAGTCTCGAAAGTATATCCGATGGCGCGCACGATAAGTTACGCAAAGCCGATCAGTTACGCGAAATCTGCGAAAATAGATCGATGCCAAAATTCGAAAAACATATCTTCGTTTGCGGGAACCAACGGCCGCCGGGCAATCCGCGTGGCTCTTGCGATCCGACCGGGGAAGCGAAGCTGCAAAAACTATTCAAACAAAAGCTGGCCGAGCGCGGCTTAAAGGGAAGATTTCGATCGAATCATTCCGGCTGCCTCGAGCAGTGCGAGCACGGCCCGACTGTTGTCGTCTATCCGGAGGCGGTCTGGTACGGCTTTGTGAGTTTGAACGATGTCGAAGAAATTATCGAGTCGCATATCGTCGGCGGAAAACCGGTCGAGCGGCTGAGACTAGCCGATTCGTGCCTCAATACCGATTCCTGCCAGCACCGGCCGGCGAAAAAATAGTAACTTTCCGTTCCTGACCAGCATTTCTCTTTTAGACCTTATGCCCACATACTTTACTCCTGAACTTTTTCGTTTTCTTACGCGGCTCAAGCGCAACAACAACCGCGATTGGTTTCTTGCCCGCAAAGAGGAATACGAAGCCGTAGTTCACCAGCCCGCGCTGCAATTCATCACCGACTTCGCCGCTCCGCTCTACGACATCACTCCTCATCTCGTTGCCGACGCTCGCCCCTCGCGCGGATCGCTGTTTCGCATCTACCGCGACAC
>Ga0210391_10005063_pt1 | contig 10872 bp, 10 predicted proteins | sample IncBWC12OmetaG_FD_160573 | JGI IMG/M metagenome (GOLD analysis project Ga0210391, IMG submission 160573) | Forest soil microbial communities from Barre Woods Harvard Forest LTER site, Petersham, Massachusetts, United States - Inc-BW-C-12-O ...
AATGGTATTGCGCACGGTCATGTGCAGCCCTGCCACGCTCGAAATCCCCGGCAGCGGCGCCAGAGCTTGCGCGGTCGAGGCGCCAAAGCCGTAAATCAGCTCTTCGGTGGCGCCATAGACACCCCGATGATATTGACGACTGATGAGTACGATGGATCCCGGATACTGGTCCATCACCAACTGCTCACGCTTGAGCAGTGACGCTTCAACCTGCAGCCCTATGAGCCACGCAACGCCCGGGTATGCGAGGCAGAGCACGACCAGGACGATAACGAGGATTCTTGTTGTTTTGTTCAATGACCGCCGCCTGGCATCTCCCCAGATACGCAGTTTAGCGAATCAGACCCCCGAACCTTGACATTGCCGTTTGCCGCAGTGCAGCCGGGCGGGTTTCGGGTGGTTCAGCTTTGGGCCGCACCAACTTTTGTACTGCAGCGCACGCATCGGCGTACAATGCCGCCCCCCTTTGCCCCGAGCACCCTCCGCCAGTGACCGATGATCCTAAAATAACCGGCTTTTCCGAGCTGGGATTGCCCGCGCCCCTACTGGAAGCATTGGCCGCGGTGGGCTATGAATCCCCCTCGCCGATCCAGAGCGAAACCATTCCCCGCATGCTCAAGGGAGAGGATGTAGTCGGGCAGGCCCAAACCGGTACCGGCAAGACCGCAGCGTTCGCCCTGCCCATTCTGGCCCGCATCGATGTATCGCAGAATGCCCCGCAATGCCTGGTGATGGTGCCGACACGTGAACTCGCCATCCAGGTCGCTGAAGCCTTCCAGAAATACGCGATCAGGATGCCAGGCTTCCATGTGCTGCCGATTTACGGCGGCCAGAGCTACACACCGCAGCTGAAGGGTCTGAAGCGCGGCGCGCACGTCATCGTGGCCACCCCGGGCCGCGTCATGGACCACATGAAGCGCGGTTCGCTGGATCTGTCTTCGCTGCGTTTTGTGGTGCTGGATGAAGGCGACGAAATGCTGCAGATGGGCTTCGTCGATGACATCGAATGGATCCTGACCCAGACCCCTCCGGGTCGTCAGATCGCGCTGTTCTCCGCCACCATGCCCAATGCCATCCGGCGCATCGCGCAGAAGCACATGCGCAATCCGGCCGAGATCACCATCCGCCAGCAGACCTCCACGGCCCCGCTCATCCGCCAGCGCTATTGGCTGGTGAGCGGCCTGCACAAGCTGGATGCGCTGACGCGCATGCTGGAGGCAGAGCGCTTCGATGCCATGCTGGTGTTCGTGAGGACCAAGCTGGAAACCACGGATCTGGCGGAAAAACTCTGTGCCCGCGGCTTCAACGCCGCTGAACTCAACGGTGACATTCCTCAGGCGCAGCGCGAACGCACCATCTCCCGGCTGAAAAACCGGCAGTTGGATATCCTGGTTGCCACCGACGTTGCGGCGCGCGGCATCGATGTGGAGCGCATCTCGCACGTCGTCAACTACGACATCCCCTACGACTCGGAGACCTACACCCATCGCATCGGGCGCACCGGCCGGGCCGGCCGCTCGGGCGATGCCATCCTGTTCGTCGCGCCACGCGAGCGCAACATGCTGCGCATCATCGAACGGCACACGCGCCAGCCCATCGAGGCGATGAACCTGCCGACCATCAAGGATGTGAACACCCAGCGCATTGCCCGTTTCAAGGAGCGCATCACCGGCGCCCTGCAAAGCGGTGAAGCCAAGGCGTTCCAGCCGCTGCTCGAGCAGTTCGAGACCGAAGAGAATGTCCCCGCCATCGAAATCGCCGCGGCGCTCGCCAGCCTGATTCAGGGTTCCACCCCCTTTCTGCTCGAGAACCGGCCAGAGCCCCAACCCGGCAGTGCAAGCTCCGCGGAACATGGCCACCGGGACTCCCCTTCGCGGGACCGCCCGCAGCGTCCGGCGCGCCATGAGCGGCCCGAGCGTGGCGTGCGTTTCGAACGCGATCTGGATTCCGGCGGCCGTGGCCGGCGCGAGGTGGCACCGCCTCTTGAGACCTTCCGCATCGAGGTCGGGGCGGCCCATGGCGCACTGCCCGGCAACATCGTCGGTGCCATCGCCAACGAGGCCGGTGTGGATGGCCGCCACATCGGCCATATCGACATCCGCGAAGACCACAGCTTTGTGGACCTTCCGGTGGGCATGCCGGAGGACATTTTTCAGGAACTGCAGGCCGTCCAGATCCGTGGCAATCCGCTGCGCATCAGTCGCGCCGCAAAGCCCCCGCGTGCCGAGCGGGCGGCGAGCGAACGACCGAGTCGCCCCTTCAGCCCGACCTCGCGCAAGCCCGGCGGGCCCCGCAAGCCGCATCGCAAGACGCCCAAGTTCTAGTGATCCAGGCGTCCCACGGCCTCACCGATCCCGAAAGTCAGCGCCATCGCCAGCAGCCCCAGAACGGTGACCCGCAGTGCGCCGACGGACACCGAGGCGCCCCCCGCGCCTGCGGCGATGGCGCCAAGCGTCGCCAAAGCTGCCAGCGACAGCACCCCGATGGCCGGGATCATGAGTCCCATCGGCCAGAACATCGCAACCAGCACGGGCAACAGCGCGCCGCAGCCAAAGGACAGAGCTGAGGCCAGGGCAGCCTGCAGCGGGCGGGCCCGACCGCGCTCTGAGATCCCAAGCTCATCCAGAGCATGGGCCGCCAGGGCATCCTTGGCGGTCAGTTGCGTGGCAACCTGCTCGGCAAGCGCCGGGGTCAGACCGCGGCCCACGTAAATGGAGGCCAGCTCGGCATGCTCACCGGCGGCATCGGTCGCCAGTTCCTGGCGTTCCTTGCGCAGGTCCGCCTCTTCCGAATCCGCCTGGGAGCTGACCGAGACATATTCGCCGGCGGCCATGGAGGCGGCTCCTGCCACCATTCCGGCGATGCCCGCCACCACCAGCGGAGTGCGCCCGGCGTGCGCCGCCGCCACTCCCAGCAGCAGACCCGCCGTGGAAAGAATGCCGTCGTTGGCGCCCAGGACCGCCGCCCGGAGCCACCCAAGCCTTCCCACCCTGTGACGTTCTCTTCGATGTGCATGCATAGTCAATTAAGTATAACAATGCATCCCCTCATAACTTGGCAGGAGTGCGCGGATGTCGCAGAGCACGTGGTCGCTGGCGGTGTTGTTAGGGTCCGCCTGGTTGGGCACGACCCCCGTTGCACCCGCCGCAACGTCCCTGCCCGTGGCACCCGTCAAGGTCGATGCCGAAGTGCAGACATTGCTTCCCGGCCTGGAGACGCTGTACCAGGAAATCCACGAGCACCCGGAAATTGCGTTCCACGAAACCCGCACCGCCGCGGTGCTGGCTCATCAGATGCGTCGCCTGGGATTCACGGTGACCGAAGGCGTGGGTGGCACCGGGCTGGTGGCAATTTATGAAAACGGACCCGGTCCGACGGTGCTGGTGAGAACCGAACTGGACGCACTGCCCATGACGGAAGCCACCGGCCTGCCCTATGCCAGCCAGGACCCTAGCGCCGACCATAGCTGTGGTCATGACCTGCACATGGCCACCTGGGTCGGTACCGCCGCCACCCTTCTGGAATTCAAATCCGCCTGGCACGGGCGCCTGATGTTCATCGCTCAGCCCGCCGAGGAGACCGTCAGTGGCGCCAAGGCCATGCTCGCCGATGGCCTCTACAGCCGCTTCGGCAAGCCTGACTACGCGCTCGCCCTGCATGTGCGCAACAGCGCGGCGGGCCACCTCATCCTCAAGCCCGGCACCTGGACCTCCGCGGTGGACAATGTGCAGATCACCTTCAAGGGACGCGGTGCACACGGCTCCATGCCCAGCGAATCCATCGATCCTGTGGTTATGGCGGCGCACTTTGTCACTGATGTGCAAAGCGTCATCAGCCGCGAGAAGAACGCGGCACAGTTCGGCGTGATCACGGTCGGCAGTTTCCAGGCCGGCACCGTCGCCAACATCATCCCCGACACGGCGGTCCTGCAGCTCACCCTGCGCTCCTATGATCCGAAGGTGCGCTCGCTGCTACTGGACGGGGTGAAACGCACGGCCGCAGCGACCGCCGCCATGGCAAACGCCCCGGCCCCTGAAGTGACGATGACCGCAAGCTCAGCAGCTGTGGAGAATGACCCGGCGCTCACCGCACGGACCGGGGCGCTGTTCCAGCGCTTGTTCGGTGCCGATGTCGAGTTACAGCCGGCGGATGCCGAGCCGATTTCGGCCAGCGAAGACTTCTCCGAATTCGGCTCAACCGGCGTCCCGTCCATGGACTACACCCTCGGAGCCTACGATCCGAAGGTTCTGGCCGAGGATCAGGTCAAAGGCGTCCCGGTGCCAGTAAATCATTCCCCGCTGTTCGCGCCGGCCATGGAGCCGACCATCAGTGTGGGGGTCAAGGCCATGTCCTATGCCGTCCTGGATCTGCTGCAGAGGCGCTAAAAGCACTTGGGACGTACGCATTGCATGTTGTCTGCCAGCATGCGTACAATGCGCCCCCTCCTGGTGCGGGGTGGAGCAGTCTGGCAGCTCGTCGGGCTCATAACCCGAAGGTCGCAGGTTCAAATCCTGCCCCCGCTACCAATATTCCTATAATAATCAATAGTTTACGTAGATGCCGCCTTGCTCCTATCGGCGGTCCTACTGCGGTCCTACAATAGCAGTAGAGTAATCGCCGTGAAGCATCGCACTACAGCAATCCACGGCTCCAAATTTTCAATCCCTGACTATCCAAAGACACTCAGGCTTTACAAGATCCCTGCTAGCTCGTTCTTTCAGGTGAAGGCGCGCGTGAACGGAGTGCGCGTCAAGAAATCTACCAAGACTGAAAACCTGTCTAAGGCAATCACCGTAGCCAAGGCCTTTTACAACGAACTCTTGGTGAAGGCCGCTCAACAGCAACCTCTCGTAGAGAGCAAGAACTTCGAGAAGGTAGTGGAAAGTCTGATCGCTGAGGATCAGGGCCGCATCGACCGGGGCGAGCGGTCAGAGCACCTTGTTCGGGACGCTAGGTCGATCTTTGGCGAATTGATTCCGTTCTTCAAGCAGCACCACGTCCGCGAGATTGGCTATGACCAAATCCAGCAATTCGTTGCTTCAAAAAAAGGCGTCAAGACCAATACCCTAAAGAACTATCTGATCTTTCTGCGCAAGGCGCTGAAGCACGCTCATAAGAAAGGTCTGCTGGATAAGTTGCCGATCTTCCCAACGCTCAGCGTCAAGGCGAACCCGCGCGAGTGGTTCACCGACCAGCAGTACAGAAAGCTGCGCAGCACCATCGTTAAGTGCAAGGGTGAGACGGCCAAGAGAACTTATGTTCCTATTGGCCGAGAGCTTGGCCTCCTGACCACGTTCCTTGTGAACACTTTCCTGCGTCCGCCTGACATTAAGGAACTCAGGAATCGGGACATTGAAGTTGTGGACACAAAGACCCAAACATTCTTGCGCATCCGAGCCAAAAGCAAAGTTATGGCTGCGCCCGTTATCTCGATGGCGAACGCCGTCGACATCTACAAGGAACTGAAAGCTCTCCACAAGGCGATGGGCCGTCCAGAAGACTTTGTGTTCTTCCCTGCACTCAAGAATCGAGCCTATGCGGTCCAGACAATGCGACTTCAGTTCAACCACGTGCTAGAAAAGGCCGGACTCAAGTTCTCTGGTACTGTGCCTCGGACGCTGTATTCGTTGCGCCACACAGCAATCATGTTTCGGCTAATAAAAGGCGACGACCTGGATCTCCTGACGCTCGCACGGAACTGTAGAACCTCAGTCGAGATGCTGGAGAAGTTCTACGCTTCACACCTAACCCCCGAGATGAACGTCACCAAGCTGCAGTCGAGGAAGTCCAAGAAGTCCTAGCAACCACCGTATGACGATTCAACCAAGTTCGCCCCGAGCCCTAGGACCCTCCTCTACTCTGCACGGGGTTGAAATTCTCTCGCCAACGTGGTCAAGTATCGGTGCCGCAGCTGATCCCAGTGCAGCCCAGCCGAAAGCTGGTTAGTCATTGGCCTCGAAAGGGCCGAGGAAAATCTCATGTATCCATTACGTGTCGTCCACGATCTGCGACCCACATTGCAGTGGACCATCTACTCCTTGCCATTCAACATCGATGACGGCTCAGGCCCAGCGGTCTACGAACACCGATTCGCCATCCAATGGGACGAAGACGAGGATGAGCGCATTCTCGCTGCCATCTTGGATGTCTACTTTCGACGCCCGGACGCTTTGTCGAACCTCTACGCTGCTGGAGAGCGAAAGGGCAGCCTAACGATATGGGCATCGAAATTTCCGCTCTCCGACCAGTCTGCGTGGGCATCCGCGTCACGGGGTCCCGCCATCCAGGACAATTGGCTGATTGAGACGATCACTGCCATTTCGGAAACCATGCTGACGGGCGGCCGACGCCAAATGATTCAGACGATGGGCGAAGATGTGCTCGTGCGGAAGTTCTCCGCAGATCATGACCAATTAAATTGGCTCATTAACCTATTCGATTTAGGGCCGTCTGGGCCGCGACGCCCTTGGTGAAGCTCAGTTAATTACTGCCACGAGCGCCACTAAGTGGATATTGATCCCAACAACTTACAGAAACTTATCCAGCGACAGATCTTTCAGGACATCACTGAAGGTGGTGTTATCAACCTTAGGATCATGCTATCGCTAATTCAGATCTCACACTCCAGTGTCCTTGATGACAAGCACAAGCAGGAGGTTTTTCAGCTTATACATGTAACTGCATTAAAGCTAACAGCTGTCTGGCAGCACATGGACCGTTTCAAGAAGTTAGAGAGCGAATTGGTCGCCAAGGGGCAAGCCAATCCCATTGATGACAGCAAGAACGAACCTATTAGGTTCGACAATCCTCAGGCTCTTTATTTAGAGTTCGATGGATTCCTGGTCCAGTTCAAATCCACACTGGATCACATGATCCACATACTGCACTTCACATTTGGCTTACCGTTCGAAGCACTATCAACATTTGGCGACTACGGCAATCACGTTCGCAAGATCCTCAAAGCCAATGTGGGTAAACCGAACAAACAGCCTGCAGCACAACTTGCGGCCTTCATTGAAAAGAACCAGGACTGGCTTAAGGGCGTTATTGACCTTAGAGACCGTATGAATCACTACAAGGGTGGTGGCATTGGTTTGGACTCATTCACCGTCTATGTAAGGCGCAAGGTAGACGGCATTATTGAAGTCCACACGCCACGGTTTGTAGAAGAGCAAGGTGTCTTGGAGCTTATGAAGATCACGTTCGACAATCTTCTGGAGTTTGTTGAGCACTTCATGGGATTTGCCATGATTCCCAAACTCAAAAAGTTCGGCTTGAATTGGCAGAACACAGATGATCCTAAGAAGCCACGGTGGAACATGGTTCCACTGGCAGTTATTCAGCAATTGCATCCGCAGCACTTCCCATGGACAGAGGGGAAATAAGATGAGCGACGAAGTGGAAGCCTATCTCAGCAAGATCGCAGATGAGATTTCCAGCATAGAAAGCGCGATACAAGATGAGATGAATGGACAACAGGGAGTAAAATCACATCTTAAGGTTTTCGAGCACCTTGGGCACGAAACTCAGAAGGCGTTGGCTACGATCAATTCCTCAATCATTGCTCTGGGAAGTGAAGTGCTATTGCTCAAATGGGCGGTGTGGATTGCTTCGATTTCGGTTGTCGCCAGTGTCGTCCATCACTGGTGAGCTTTTACATGAGCGAGATCAAGGCGATGAACTACACGAAAGCCGAAGTTCACGTTGATCTAAATGGCGCTGGCGCTACGGGGCTAACCGCCGCCTCCGCGCTGTCGCACTTGCAAAGCGGGTCTTCCTTTCATGAGAAACTGGACCGCAGGCACCCGCTAGGAATATATAACGTCTCCGTCAATCGCATCTGCAGGAAATTGCAAAAATGTTGCGAGATAGGAGAGGTGTTATGGAAGGCGGGAAAGGACATCAATGCGCTGCACGGTGCTAGCGAGCTTCGCGAGCAATTCGTCGACTACCTTGAGTTGTGCATCTATGCAGCAGCTGAACATGTCGATGATGTAGAGGCAATCGCTGGCTGTTTCTTTCCGGATTCGCAATCGTACGCGAAATCACAGGCGGCGCGGGAGCTCAAGAAGATATTGAAACCGCTGCGGGATCGAACATCCGCAATCGCAAACGCCATCAAACACAATCAGTCAAGGCTCCGATTATTCTCTTTGGATTTCCGCCATAACGACGAATTGATGTGTTTGCATGGATTTTTCATTGAAGGTTATCGCCAGGGCTCTGTATGCCCCAATCCCGAAATCCATCAAACTGGAGGCACTATCGTTTCAGTGACGTCATTTCTTTGGAGCATATTGGTCTTTCTTATATTGACCTCGCGCAGGCTAACTGAATTCCTTCAATCGCTATCTGCCATCGCGACTGGTGACACGCCGTCGATCAGTGTGAAGCCATTCGGAGACGCAGTGATAGCACTAGCGCGGCTACCACTGTATTCGTTTGAAGAGGTACACCCGTTTGAGGAAACGCGGGTGGTAATATCAGGAGAGCCAGACACTAGACGGTGTTTGGATTCCGGTCTTTACGGTTCGATCGTCAGTCGCTGGACTCGAAGCTCAGAGGGCGGAATGGGGAACTACAAGCTGGAGTATGAAGGAGATGGGGCGTCACGGAGTTTTCAGATGGTGTTTCCAGCCAAACTCAAACTGCAGCACTGGGACTGAAGGATCGCGATTTGATACGGATTGCAGTGGCCCGCCACCTGTGACGACATCTACGAAAAAAGAGCTGGAGACTAACCTCAACGACAAGCGTCTGCATATTGCGCATGGCCCGTGCAATGCGATATCGATGAATGGTCGGTCCGCGTTTTCAACCGAAACCGCTTTGATGCGGCGCACCACCCATACAATAGCAACGACCTCGATGAGCTTGTAAAAAAAGCTCAAGAGCTGATACAGCGGGTCATGGGGTTTGGGGCCAAACCTACTCGCGATGGTGATTCCTAGGAGGAAGACTATATGGAATCTGCATTTGATGAAGACGCTGGTGAGCGAGCCGCTGCGCAAGAGCAGGAGAAGAGCCAACTTGATGAAGCGTGGGGGATTCTCGTTCTAAGCGTCCTGTCAAATGTTCGCGTCGATCCGCAGCAAAAGGGAAAAGCGCTTCAGGGCTTTCTACCATTTGAGGGTGAGGTGACTGCCGAGCACGTCACGGCACTTCGGTACAGCAACTATGGCACATCATTCAGCCATGTGATCAGCATGTTGCACGAGCTGCCGAAGAAGGATCGACCAGAAATTTATGACGTCGCGATTTGGTTTAGGGACCTTGCAATTGTCACTGGTAGCCCACACCGCTCACTTACCAAAATTGACGCTGACAAAAAACAGTTAGCGGCTCTCACGGACATCGCAATCCTTCGTAAAGTCTCGTTCCTTGAGCGATGCCGCTGGGGAACTGACAGTTCATGGTTCAATCTAAACGGCGTCGGCGAGGTCTTGAACGTCTATGTCGACTCCAAGATTGATTGGGACTTCATCAACCGAACTATGTTGCAGATGTGCGTTCACTTTGTCGCTGAGGCTGGTAGGACAGCGCTGAAGGAGTCTGGCAAATCGTTTACGCTGGAGATGCAGGCAAAATCGTCAATCTTTGGCGTGCTATGGGTGATAGCAAGGTCCCTTATTCGGTATGCTTTCCCAATATTGCTCTGGCTTGCGATTGATGGAGGCATCTTGTACTGGGCCTCGCAGCACTATGACGGCGAACACTTCTCAATCTGGGCGATCATTGGGTTCCTTTGGGTGGCGATAACAATTCCTGCGAGTATCATTCACTATGGAACGATGGAGCTGCGCCACGGCTTAAACAAGTTAATCTATCCTGGTTGGGATTTTGTTTCACCAACCATCAACCCAGACCTCGACGCGCTTGACAAAGCCATAAATGACTACAATGCCGGTCATGTGAACCTGCGCCTCGTTCGTGATCAACTCATCCGGCTTCAGCGAATACCGAAGCTACTTCCAACCCAGCTACTCACGCTCATAGACAGATCAATTGCCAAGGGTCTTCATCATTGGTGAGCAATCTTTGGCGGAAGATACGCGCTGCGGACGCGTTCGTATGGATAGCCTCTTCCAAATTGGAAGAAGCGAGGGCCAAATTGCAGCAATACCAAGGTCTATGTGGCCAGCTGTCCCTATTTAGGTTTCTAAGGTCAGCAACTTGAGTCGCGTCGTGAAGGCAACACCACCTACTCCTCTGCTAAAGCCATTTGACAATAATGATCACTGCCGTTGAGATTGAAAAGTCGGCTCATAATGTTGCGGCGGCAGTCAGTATCAAATGGAGTCATACCATGGCGCACGTGTTGTATAAGGGCTTTGAGATTAGACCTGCACCGCATGAACTGCAGGGATCTGGTGAATGGACACTGCACCTGTACATCACAAAACATCACGGCAGCCAAACGGCTGAGAAACCGTTCAATGCAGCAAATACCTTCGCCACGAAAGCGGAAGCCGAGCGGCACTGCATCGAGTTCGGTAAGCAGATCATCGATGGCAAAATACCCAACTGCACTACTGACGATCTCTAACTATTTAACTCCTGGGGGACATTGTGAAGATTCTCGCGTCCCTGACGTGCGCGTTGCTCATCCAATCTGCCGCGACAGCGGCTGAATTCAGCGTCGACACAGACAAGGGCTCTGACCTGATGGCCTTCTTCGGTCCACTGGTGACTTAGGAAATGGCCGGACTTACATCGGTTCTGTCGAACGGTGCGAACGTAACGTTACCTTGAGCACTCTGGAGGTCCTGTCGGCCGCGCTTAGCGTCTCTGTGCCGGAGCTGCTAACGAGGTCCTAGCGCGCATCCCTGGTAAGGCGGGAATTCTCTGTGAGGTCTCTGGCGCCCCAAGGAG
>Ga0210391_10005065_pt1 | contig 10869 bp, 9 predicted proteins | sample IncBWC12OmetaG_FD_160573 | JGI IMG/M metagenome (GOLD analysis project Ga0210391, IMG submission 160573) | Forest soil microbial communities from Barre Woods Harvard Forest LTER site, Petersham, Massachusetts, United States - Inc-BW-C-12-O ...
GGCTATCAACTGGAGTACTACCCCTATCGAGATGGTTCCCCGGAGTTCAACCGGAAGCTGGGTCCGCTCCCCAGCAACCAGGAGTTGCAAGTCGAGGATGTGGTGGAAGTCGCCACACCCGCTCATTGGCTGAGCAGAATTCCGCGTGGCTCAAAAAACATATTCCTCGTTGTTCGCAAGCCTGGCGATCCGGCTGAATATGCTGTTCCGATGGGAGAGGTGGACGGGGGCAGCGAAGAATTCCGAATGGATGATCTTCTGTACTACGACGACCCGCACAAGCTGTATAGCTACTGGCCGGGGAGCGTATGGCAAGCCATTGACCAGCACCAGGTGAGGCCTGGAATGAGCGAACTGCAGACCATGATGTCGGTCGGCCAGGTTGCCCATTCGGACTCAAACGACTATGGCAACCGGACGGTGACCTATACCGCGGGCGATCGCAAAGTTACTGTGACCTTCGCCGGAGATAAAGCCACACAGGTTCAGTAAGTGGAAGGGAATTGGGCGGACCGGACAGTTGAACGCCTGGTCCGCTCACCCTTCGCAGTTCTAGTGTGCGGCCTTGGCAGAATCGATCGCCTGGCCCAGCTCGCGCTCTGCGGCGCGGAGGTGCTCCTCGGCTTTAACGCCGTGGCCCATCATGTCGTAGTGATTGGCATTACGTGCATGCTCCATCTCCTGGATGGATTCTATGACATGCTTGTGGACAGCTTCGAGATCATGCCAGTCGTGAAGTTGCGCGGATAGTACTGCACCTGTCGCAAATGCGGACGCCAGAGCGACTGCTGAAACAATTTTCTTCATCTTGATTTTCTCCACCCAAAGTATGTTTTCCCCTTTCGATCGACGAAAAGACACGAACGGGGCATATTGGGCATATCGTCCGACGGGAGAGTGCGATGAATTTTTGAGTAGATGATCTGGGATTGTCCGTGCCAGGGTGGCCACGTGAATCAAACGGCTATGACAACCGGACAGTGACCTAACTGCGGGCGATCGCAAAGTTATCGTGACCTTCGCCGGGGATAAAGCTACGGAGGTTCAGTAAGCGAAAGGGATTTGTGCGGACTGGACAGGTGAACATCCAGTCCGCACACTTTTTGCTGTTCTAGCGTGCGGACGCCTTGGAAGCGTCGATCGCGAGGCCCAACTCGCGCTCTGCAGCGCGTAGGTGCTCCTCGGCCTTGGCACCGTGGCCCATCATGTCGTAGTGATTGGCTGCACGTGCACGCTGCATCTCGTCCAGGGACTCTATGACATGCTTGTGAACAGCGTCAAGATCATGCCAGTCGTGGACTTGTGCGGACAATACTGCACCTGTTGCGAATGCCGATGCGAGAGCGATTGCCGAAACAATTTTCTTCATCTTGATTTTCTCCACCCAAAGTATGTTTCTCCCCGTTCATTCAACGGAATGACCCGAAAGGGGCATATTGGGGGTATCTTCCGGAGAGAGCCTGCGAGGAAACTGCGCTCTGTCGAAAATACGCGCAACCTTCAGCCTTTGAGACTGCGCATCTGCAGTTATGGTGATTCCAGCTGCTTTTGGTAAGCGGCCTGGTCGAAGTGGCCTTGAGATTCAGCAATCAATCCGTCGTCCGTTAAGCGCCATCGCTCATAACCGCTGATGCGGACCGCTTTCCCGGTCCCCCCAGGGCCGGTGTTGGTGCCGGTGAGTGTCCAGTGATACTTGACATGCGGCCCATCGACGGTGAGATTGTCCATTTTCACAACCAGATTGGGGAAGGCGGAAATAAAGCTCTGTGCGGCCGCTGCGATCGCCGCTCGACCAATCGATGGAGTGCCGTCGTTGATGGTGAGCGAGCCGTCAGGAGCAAAAAAGCCGGCTACGCTGCCGGCGTTCTGGCTACACCATGCGGCGGTGTAACGTTCGGCGAAACGTGTCAGGGCTTGATCATTCAATGTTCTCACGCAGACTCTGAAGCTGTGCCCTTCCTTTCAATTCGGCTTTAGTGTTGCGGTGCGACCGTGGCCGTCCGCAGGAAATCGAAGTTGCCGGAACCAGAGATTTGAATGTTCCCCAGTCGTTTGGTATGGACCAGCACCGCATCCAGATACCAAAGATTGATGGACGGTAGTTCGGCGGCCAGAATCTGCTGCACCTTTACATAATCCGCTCGGCGCTGGGCCTGGTCTCCCAATTTCGCGGCTTCCCGTATCAGGCCGTCCAGGGTGGGGTTGGAATAACGTCCACGGTTGGCCCCATGCGGGGGAAACATGTTGCTTTCATAGGCGTAGTGGAAAATATCGGGATCCTCGTTTCCACCTATCCACCGCAAGGTATACATCTGGAAAGCCCCCTTGCTGATGTCGGCGTAGAAGGTGGCAAACTCGAAACTCCTTACCTCCAGAGCAATCCCTATGTCGCGCAACTGCTGTTGCAGAATCATCGCCAGCAGACGGCTGGTCTCGTCGGTTGAGGTCTTCATCGCCAGACGGAAGCGAACGCCATCTTTTTCTCGCTTCCATCCCGCCTGGTCCAGCAGTGCATTCGCTTTGCCAGGATCATATGGATACTGCTCAACGTCTCCCGTCCAGGCCCAATGCTGGGGAGGTAGCAGGCTCTCCGCCAATTGGGCGCGGCCTCTCCACAGGGACTGAATGATCAACGGCCGGTTAATCGCATAGGCGATAGCCTGGCGCGCGCGAACGTCGCGCAGCACAGTGTCCTGGGTGTTGAAGGAGATGTAATTCATGACCGTGCCGGGGGCACTCTGTACAACCAGATCGGTGCGCTTCGCCAGCGCGTAGACCATATCGGCGGTCAGGCAATTAATGCAGACGTCGGCCGAACCCTTTTCCAGTTCCAGGGCGCGGGTAATGGCATCGGGAACAACGGCGAAGCGAATGCGGGCAATCTGGGGAGGCGGCTGCCAGGAGTGTTCGCTTCGTTCGAGAATCACTTCATCGTCCTGCATCTGGCTAATGAAACGGAATGGCCCGCTGCCAATGGGATGAAAGGCGAAGTCGCGGCCGCTGCCGGCGGGAACGATGCCAAATCCACCATCGGACACATTCCACAACAGGGCAGCGTCGGGTTGCTTTAAATGGACGACGACGGTTGCGGCATCGGGCGCGTCAACGTGATCGATGTGCGCCAGCGCTCCCGCCTTGGCGGTGATCACCGTCCCATTGCGCATGGTGTCGAGGGTGTACTTCACATCTGCCGCAGTCAGAGGCTGCCCGTTATGAAAATGAACGCCGGTGCGCAGATGAAAGCGATAGGTTAAGAGATCAGGAGTCTCCCAGCTGGTAGCGATCCAGGGCTGCAGGTTGAAGTGAGCGTCCTTGCGCACCAAGCTGTCGAAGATCAGGCTGTAGATGTGTTGCGACTGGGCATCGACACCGATGCGAGGATCCAGGCTGGTGGGGCTGTTCTCAATCAGCATGGTCACTGTCAGCGGCGATTGCTGTTTGCTTCCGCATCCGGCGAGACATACCAACACGCATAGGGCACAAACGCGAAAGAAATCAGACATAGGTGATGTGGCCCAGGATGGCCGGCCGAGCGGCGCCCGTCGCTGAAGGGATATTTCCCGGACGCCGATGCCACGTCTCATAGGCTAGCAAGGCGAAGGCGGCAGCCTCTTTGGCCTCCGCGGGCAATCCAAGATCGTCGCTGGCTCTTACCGTGCATCCCTGTGGCTCAAGCTGTTTGCGCAGCATCTGCATCAGCGTCAGGTTGCGTGCTCCGCCGCCGGAAACGATGAAGTCCACCGGGTCCTGATGCATATCTTTCGACACCCAGCCGGAATAGGCCAACCCTACACTCTGTGCCGTGAGCGCAGTAGCCGATGCGATGGTATCTTCACTGCTGCCACCCGCCTTGCTGCATTCTTCGAGAAAGTGCGCGGCGTAGGCGCTGCCGAATTGCTCTCGTCCGGCCGTTTTGGGCGGCCGCGCTCGGAAAAAGGGCTGGCGCAGCATCGCGCTCACCACCGGCTTGATGACAGTGCCACGGCCACCGGTCTTTCCTCCGCGGTCGAAGGGCTTTTCAAAGAGCCGTTGCATGAGTTGATCAATCACCATGTTTCCCGGGCCGGTGTCGAAAGCCACGACCTGCGACGGCTTTGCGTTCGGCGGCAATGCGGTCAAGTTACCGATGCCTCCCAGGTTCTGCAGCACCCGGCCCCGGGTGGAGTGGCGAAACAACACGTAATCAAGCAGGGAAACGAGGGGAGCACCCTGTCCCCCAACCACCATATCGGCGGGGCGGAAGTTTGACACGACGGGAACACCGCTCTGCTCGGCGAGCATTGCCATTTCGCCAATTTGCCAGGTGCAGGTTGCCTCGCGGCCGAGGTAACGCACCGCAGTGGCCTGGTGATAGATGGTTTGACCATGGCAGCCAATCAGATCCAGTGGGCAGGGGTGACGCTGGAGCGCAACGGTCAGCGCCTCGGAGTAGGCCTGTCCCAGGCGCCAATTCAAGCGAGCTAATTCTGCCGTCGCGATGGCCTCGGCATTCATCGACTCCAACACGGCGCGACGAAGGGCCGGCGGAAAAGGAAAGGCTTCATGGGCCAGAAGCGTTAAATCGGGGAGTGCCGGATCCTCCGCGTTGGGGACAATTCGGACGAAGGCAACGTCGATGCCGTCGGCGGAAGTTCCGCTCATGATGCCGGCTACTGTCATCGCGGTCAGCGCAAGGCTCATGCCGGGCCCGCTTTCGCGATCTGCCGGGTAAAGGCTTCCACCTCAGCCTGCATTCGCTTGACTGCAGTGTTGTCAGGGGAAGGTGGCAAACGTTTAGGACCTGTGGATGCCACCGTTGTCACATTCGCTGCAGCATTTCGCAACCTTCGAGCGAAGGCTGGTGAGGTTTCTGCTTCTCGTAGTACTGCCTCATACGCGGCGAACACCAGCGCGGGGTTGCGGCAGATCTCTATGACGTGAGTGCCGGCCGCAAGGGCTTCCACCGCCGCCTCGGCAATACCGGTGTATTTGAGAATGCCGCCCATCTCCATGTCGTCGGAGACGATCAGGCCCTTATATCCCATCTCCCGGATCAGTATTTCGCGGATCCAGTAAGCGGAAACCGATGCTGGCTCAGGCACGGAGGCGGAGTAGGTGGCGTGCGAAACCATCACCATGGGCAGCTGTTTCGCCAGCTGCCTGTAGGGAAGCAGGTCTTCTTTCCAAAGCGCGGCCAACGGCTTGGCGATGACTGGAGTGGAGTGGTGCGAGTCTACCTGTCCGCTGCCCAAGCCTGGAAAGTGCTTTCCGCAACCCAGGACACCCTGGCGCGCCAGGCCGCGGAGAAAAGACCTCGCATAGCGGATGACCTGGTCCGGTTCACCCGAAACAACGCGGCTGGTCATGACCGGCTCGGAGGCAGGCGTTCTTAGATCGAGCACGGGGGCGAAGGTGGTATTTAACCCCAGCAAGCGCACTTCCTGCGCGATCAGGCTCCCATGTTTCTCGAACAACTCCGGCTTGCCGGTGGCGGCAACCGCCAAGGGCGAAGGCATGGGCGCAATCAAATCGCGGAGGCGGTCGACGGTGCCCCCTTCGACATCAATGCAGCGCAGCAGCGGATGACCCACTGCCTGCGCAGCCGACTGGACAAGTGCATGCGTCTGCGCGGCAGCCTCGATGTTGCGGCGAAACAGGATAATTCCGCCGGGCTGCAGCAGCTTTAACCAGGCAGACTCGAGGGCGGTCAACTCCGCACCTTCCAGGCCCACCACCATGACCCTGCCGGCAGCCTGGCGCAAGGGCATGAGGCTCATGAATTCCCCCGAATCTCGTTCTTGAGTTCTTCGAGAAGGTTGAGCGCCTGCAGAGGGGTGAGGCTGTTGGTGTCGGTCTGTTCGAGACGGTCGAGGATTCGTTGCGAGAGCGGCGTGAACATGGTGAGCTGCAGTGGGGCGTCGGTCTCCTGAGCCACGTTTCGTTTCTCTGATTGTTCGTGCTGCAACAACACCTGGCGCGCCCGCTCAATGACGGACAGTGGCAGACCGGCCAGCCGCGCCACCTCGATGCCGTAGCTCTTGCTGGCCGCTCCTGGCTCGATGGCGTGCAAAAAGACAATGCCTTTGGGAGTTTCCTTGACCGCGACGCGCAGGTTTTTGAGGCCTGGTAACTGTTCGGCGAGTAGCGTGAGCTCATGGTAGTGGGTCGCGAACAGAGTTCGAGCGCCCACCTTGGCGTGCAAATGTTCGAGTGTAGCCCAGGCGAGCGACAGGCCATCGAAGGTAGCCGTTCCCCGGCCCATCTCATCCAGCAGGATGAGTGACTGTGACGTTGCCGTATTAAGAATGGTGGCGGTCTCGGTCATCTCGACCATAAAAGTCGAACGCCCGCGGGCTACATTGTCACTGGCGCCAATGCGAGTGTAGACCCGGTCGACAATACCCAGCCGCATGCGCGTGGCAGGAACAAAACAGCCCATCTGCGCCATGATGACCAACAGAGCCGCCTGGCGAAGATAAGTGGACTTACCCCCCATATTCGGCCCGGTAATCAGCAGCAGGCTGGGCCCGCCGGTTTCGACATACAGGTCGTTGGCGACGAATTTGGTCTGGCCGGCGGTCTCGAGCAGGCACTCCACTACCGGGTGGCGAGCGCTGACTGTTTCGAGCACTGGGGATGGCACGATCTCGGGCCGCACGTAATTACGCAACGCAGCCAGGTGGGCGAAGTTCGCCAAAAGGTCGACCTCGGCGATGACTCCGCTGGTGAGGCGAATGCGCCCTGCGGCCTGCAAGATGGTTTTGCGGAGCTCGGCGAAGATGCGCTTTTCGATCTCGATCGAGCGCTCATGCGCGGTGAGCACGCTGATCTCGTATTGCTTCAGTTCGGGGGTGGTGAAGCGTTCAGCGTTGGCCAGGGTCTGCTTACGCTCATAGTCCGGGGGGACGGAGCCAAGGTTGGATCTCGTAACTTCAATGGAATATCCAAAGACATTGTTAAAGCGAACCTTTAAAGAATGAATACCGGTCCGCTTGCGCTCCCGCTCCTCGATGGTGGTGATGGATTGGCGGGCGTTTGCTCCCAGCGAGCGCAACTCGTCCAGCTCCGCATCCACGCCTGCGGCAATGGCTCCGCCGTCTGCCAGATTCACCGGAGGTTCGGGCAAGAGGGTGCGCTCCAGTTTGTCCCGCAGGTCCTCTAACAGGTCAAGGCGCACCGCGCACTCGAGCCAACGCGGGGCGGCTAGTTTTTTGAGGCCTGCATACAGTTCCGGAAGGCGGGCAAACGAAGCCGACAGGGCGGCGGCATCCCGGGGTCCTGCGCTGTCGAGCGAGATGCGAGAGAGCATGCGCTCCATATCCTGGATTGCCGCAAGCGTTTTGCGCAGGTGGTCGCGGTCGATCAGGGCGTTGGTTGCGACGGCGACGGCCTCGAGGCGTGACTCGATTTCCGCCCGGTCCATCAAGGGGCGCACCAGCGAGCCGCGGAGCAGCCGTTTTCCCATCGGGGTCATGAGACAGTCGAGGTTGGCGTAGAGCGTTGCTTCACTGGCGCCCCCGGAAAAAAGCGGTTCAACCAGCTCCAGGTTGCGGACCGTGACCGCGTCCAGCTGCAGGTTTTCTGAGCGCTCGTAATACCTGATGTGGTTGACGTGCTGGAGTTCGATTTGCTGGGTGCTGCGTGCGTAGTGAACAACAGCGCCTGCCGCGACGGCGGCCGTGCGGGCGTTTGCCAGCCCAAATCCATCCAGGCCGTTGGAGCCCATTTGCCTTTCCAGCAGGGGGATGGCGTAATCCGGGGTATAGACCCACGCCTCGAGGCGGGTTTTGGTCCCGATTTTTTCAAGTTCGGCCTCCATGGGCTGTTCAAGAGGAGGCAAATCCGAGGAAAGCAACAGCTCGCTGGGCTGGGCCTTGATCAACTCATCGATGCAGAGGCCGATGCTTCCCGGGCCGCTGAACTCGGTGGTCCGGAAATCGCCGGTGGACAGATCGAGTAGGGCAAGGGCGGATACGGAACCGGCAATGTGCAGGGCGGCCAGGTAGTTGTTTCGCTCCGAAGCCAGTGCCGGGTCGACCGCGGTACCCGGGGTGAGCACCCGCGTGACCTCGCGGCGGACGATCTTTTTGGTGAGCTTGGGGTCTTCCATCTGCTCGCAGATGGCAACCCGGTACCCCTTGCGCAGGAGGCGCGAAAGATAGGTGTCAGCGGCGTGGTAGGGTACCCCGCACATGGGCACCGACCGTTCTTTATCCCGGGCCGTAAGCGTTATTTGCAACTCCCGGGAGGCTACCCGCGCATCTTCAAAGAAGAGCTCGTAGAAATCGCCCATGCGGAAAAACAGCAGGGCGTCAGGGTTCTGCTGCTTGGCGGCTGCGTACTGGCGCATAAGTGGCGTGGTGGTCGCGTCGGCCGCTGGAGCTGGAGGAAGAGTAGACATGGAAAACGCCAGCATATCGTGAATGACATGCCGGCGTTCCAAAAGACGAGGAAAACGGGGTCAGGAGGAGGGCTTAGGCGACGAGCCGGGATTCCTCATTCACATTTGAATCGGATCCATGCTGCTTGACCATCTTGTTGTAGATCCCGAGCAGAAGGAAGGGGGCGGCCCACTGTCCGACGAACAGTGCATGGTGGTCTTTGCCGGTGGTCTTAAGGATGAGGGAGCCCAAAATGGAAGCCAGGGCGGCGCCAAGGAAAAAGCTGCTGGGCAGCTTGGCGGAGTAGCTTTCCATGATTGCGGTCGTTTGATCTTCCGGTATTTCTCCGGCGCGTACACGATAATCCATTTTTTAATCTCCAATTTCGAAAGCGTTAAGGTGGGGAACTCTGGCCGCTGCGAAGCGGATCAAAATACCTCTATCGGCTGTGAGGTCGAGGTCTCTGAAAAGGATGTACGTTGCTGGGTGTCAATAGCGGCGAATAGGCCGAAGTTGAACAGGGTCAAAGTTCTAGGTGCTTTTTGTGGGGATTCGGCAAGCGGCAAGGCCGGCTAGCGGACGGTTATACTTAAATGTTGCGGGAATTGGCATGTTTCTACTGTGGTTACGGGTTGCGGCATTTCTTTATGCCGTTGCGAGTATTTCTGCACTGCCTGCGGTGCTTTATAACCGGCCCGGGTGGAAGAAGATCTGCGTCCCGGCGGCCGTCTCAGCCTTTTTCTTCCATTTCGTCTCGTTGGTCGAGATGCTTTCCGCGTCTCACCATTCACTGCCGGTGGGGATGCACGAGGTGCAGTCATTGCTCGCCCTGCTGATTTGCGCAGCCTTTCTGCTGGTCGCAGTCTTGTACCGGACTGTGTCCTTCGGCATTTTTGCGCTGCCGCTTTCACTGCTGCTGGTGTTGGAGCCAGCCATGGGCCAGGACCACTGGACCTTTCATTCTCCTGAGATCCGTAGCGGTTGGCTAGGTCTGCACATTGTCGCCTTGCTGGCGGCCTATGCCGCGCTCATTTTCAGCCTGTTCGCCAATTTCCTCTACCTGGTGCAGGAGCGACGCCTGAAGAATAAAAGCCATGTCGACTTTTTGTCGTGGCTGCCGCCATTGGAAACCATGGAACGCATCGCCTCTGGCATGCTGCTGATCGGCTTTCCCTTTATGACCCTGGGGCTACTCGCCGGATCGCTGATTGCCCAGGAAAGTGTCGGCCCAGCGTACTTTAAAGACCCTAAGGTGCTGCTCTCGTTCGCCATGTGGGGGCTGTACCTGGTGATGCTTTTCGTTCGCCGTCAGGCCGGGCTCAGAGGAAGACGTGCCGTCTACCTTTCCAGCCTCACGTTTCTGGTGGTCATCAGCGTCTGGGCAGCGAATCAGTTCAGCTCGGTCCATAGGTTCACCGCGCCATGAACATCGTCCTGTTGGGCTTGAATCACAAGACGGCGCCGGTGGAGTTGCGCGAGCGGCTGGCGATCGCCCCGGAGCAACTAGAGCAAGCGACCCGCTCACTGCTGCAAGCGCCGGGAGTCGTAGAGGGAATGATTCTTTCCACCTGCAACCGGGTGGAGCTACTCACCAGCCTGCAGCCAGATGCGCCGCACTTGTTGCAGTTTATCGAGAGCTATTTCGACATCGAGCGCGACGTAGTTGCTCCACACATTTACGAGTACCGGCAGGAGAATGCCGTCCGCCATCTGTTTCGGGTTGCCTGCAGTCTTGATTCGATGGTCATTGGAGAACCTCAGATCCTCGGCCAGGTGAAGAGCAGTTACCTGGCGGCGCGTTCCGCCGGGGCTATCCGGGGTCACCTGGACAAGGTGCTGCAGCGTGCTTTCGTGGTCGCCAAGCGGGTGCGCAGCGAGACCCAGATCGGCAGCTCCTCGGTTTCGATCGCCTCGGTGGCGGTGGAGCTGGCAAAGAAAATATTTGGGTCGCTCGAAGGCAGAAAGATTCTTCTCGTGGGCGCGGGAAAGATGAGCGAGCAAGCCGCCCGCCACCTGATGAGCCAGGGCGCGGCAAGCGTGCTGGTTGCGAATCGTACCTACGAACGCGCCGAGCAGCTGGCGCACCGCTTCGGAGGGCGCGCGATTGGCTTTGACGACCTCTACGCAAGTGCGGACCAGGCCGACATCATCATCACCTCGACCGGTGCTGCCCGGCCGGTCTTTCGCCGCGAGCACGCGCAACACTTTCTGCAACTGCGGCGTGGCCGGCCGATGTTCTTTATCGACATCGCTGTACCGCGTGACGTCGATCCTGAAGTGAATAAGCTGGACGGCATTTTCCTTTATGACATCGATGACCTGCAATCGGTCGCCGGGTCGCACATGAAGGAACGCAGCCGCGAAGCAGAATTCGCCGAGGCCATGATCCTGGCCGAGGTGGATAAGTATCAGCGCCGGTTGCATGCGCTGAACGTGGCGCCGGAGATTGTGCAGTTGCAGCAGTCCGCAGAACAGATACGCTTGGGAGAATTGCGCCGGGCGGGAAACC
>Ga0210391_10005066_pt1 | contig 10866 bp, 6 predicted proteins | sample IncBWC12OmetaG_FD_160573 | JGI IMG/M metagenome (GOLD analysis project Ga0210391, IMG submission 160573) | Forest soil microbial communities from Barre Woods Harvard Forest LTER site, Petersham, Massachusetts, United States - Inc-BW-C-12-O ...
GTTTCCTGTTGATCGCCACCTACATCTATGATGAGCTTCACTTTGATGCTTATCCAACCCGGGCGGCCCACATTTATCGTATCGGGATCCGCCTGATCCAAAACGGGGGGTTGGCCGATTACCCCGATGCGGACGTAGCGGTGGGCGCAGGGATAAAGAATGCGTATCCCGAGGTGCTGGCTTCCACGAGGTTACTACCCCAAAGTGAACTCTACCTGGGCAGCGGGGACAAAAAATTCAAGGAGGTCCACCTGGCAATGTGCGACTCGAATTTTCTACAAATGTTTTGCATTCCGCTGATCGAGGGGGATTCAAAAACGGCTCTGAAAGGCCCGTTCAGCATCGTCGTCACCCGGGCATTCGCTGAAAAATATTTCGGCCGGGAGCCCGCCCTGGGTAAAACCATCCCGGGATTCGGACCGGGGCTCAAGGTGACAGGGGTGATCGATAAGGTCCCCGATCGTTCGCACTTCCATTATGATGCCTTTATCAGCATGACTACTAGCCGGGGCGCTACGCTGGGCACCACCTGGAGCAACATCGGCTTCTACACCTATCTCCTGCTCGATCCCAAAGCGGACCCCGTCAAACTGGAGGCTCGCATTCAAGAGCTCACCGAAAAATACGTGGTCTCCGAGACCGTTCACGACATGGGGGTCAGTCTGGCCGAAGCCCGGAAGGAGGTCGGCAACTGGCACTTTTACCTGATGCCCCTGAGGGATATTCATTTGAAATCACATACCAAATACGAACTCGAACCGAACGGGGACATCCAATATGTCTACATTTTCGGAGTCCTCGCCGTCTTCATTTTGCTCGTAGCCTGCGTCAACTTCACCAACCTGTCCACCGCAAGTTCTGCTAAACGGTCGCGTGAGGTGGGCATCCGCAAAGTGCTGGGATCGGTCAGGGGCCAGTTGATCCGGCAGTTCCTCTCGGAGTCATTCCTGCTAACCTTCCTGGCCATGTTACTGGCAATCGGATTCACCTGGCTACTCCTCCCTGCCTTCAACCATATTTCAGGGAAACACATCGACCTGGCGCCCTTTGTATCCCTTGGTACCATCGCCTTCCTGTTGGGCCTGACGATCCTGGTGAGCGCGTTGGCGGGCATATACCCCGCCTTCTTCCTGTCGGCTTTCCAAACGGTCAGCGTGCTCAAAGGGGGCGGCAATAAACCGGCCCGCAGGAGCCTTTTAAGGAGCGGATTAGTCGTTTTTCAATTCGTGATCTCCACGACCCTGATCATAGGCACCCTGATCGTGTACCGGCAACTCAAGTATATGCAAAACCAGCGCCTTGGCTTCGACAAGGACCAGGTCCTGGTCATCCATGATGCCTATGCGCTACAGAAAAGCCAGGAGCCCTTTCGGCAATCCCTGCTAAAAGACCCACGGGTAGTAGACGCCAGCATCTCGCGCGATGCCCCCATCAGCCTGGACGGAAACGGCTTCGATGGTTCGGAGGTGTATGCCAGGGAAAACAAGCAAAATGAAAGTGCGGCCGAGATCCACGCCACTTTCTTTCACGTGGATTACGATTACCTGAAAACCATGGGTATGACCATGGCCACCGGTCGGTATTTTTCCAAAGACTTTGCCGACTCCGCTTCCGTCGTCGTCAACGAGTCCGCCGTAAAGGACCTGGGCTGGAAAAACGACCAGGACGCCATCGACAAAACCATCATCAGTTCCGGCCAACATGAATTCCATGTAGTAGGCGTCGTGCGCGATTTTCACTATACCTCCGCGCGCCAGAAAATCGCCCCCCTGATGATGATGCTGGGTCACAACTTTGGTACCATCCTGGTGAAAGTGCATACCGCCGATCTACATGGATTCCTCGATGATATAAAACAGAAATGGGCCGCCTCGGGCGCACCCATTCCGTTAGATTATTATTTCCTGGACGACCATTTCGCCACCCTGTACCAGGCCGAAGAAAAAACCGGAGAGCTCTTTTTCCTGATCGCGGGTGTCGCCATATCGATCGCTTGTCTCGGGCTGATTGGCCTGGTTGCCTTCACCACCCAGCAACGCGCGAAGGAAATGAGCATCCGCAAGGTACTGGGGGCATCGGTCCAAAACGTTCTTTTCCTCCTATCTCAGGAATTCCTGATCCTCGTGGGGATTGCTTTCGCCATCGCCACTCCGCTGTCCTGGTGGGGCATGCACGCCTGGCTGCAAAATTTTGCCTACAGGGCCACGCTTCCCGCCTCCATCTTCCTATGTGCAGGCGCCGCTACCCTGTTCATTGCCCTGATCTCGATGAGCTTCCTGGCGGTGAGGGCAGCCCTTGCCAACCCGATCCAAAACCTGAGAAACGAGTAATCAATTTATAGCTGCCTGGCGCTTTTTCTCCATGATCCATTCTCCTGTGAACCGGCTGACCTGGTTGTAGTCGTTCATATTGACGCCCGCCTGCTTCATGTCCAATACCGTCGTGCTGCTGATCAGGAAGGCCTTGAACGAATAGATGGGTATGTTGTAAGATGAAAGAACAGGTAACGTAGCGCTGGTGTTGATCTCTTCAAAGAAGTAATCCAGCTCGATTTGGCCTACATAGGTTTGATAGCCCATGACATAGTAAAAATTAGCGCTTCCGTCAAGGAACCGGTAGGGCATGACCTGCCATTGGTTCGGATTGGCGAGCGCGTTGGGATTTACATAGATCAGCAGCATTCCGGTGTTCAGGAAACTCTGCGTCAATTCGGTAAGGTTAACGTCAACGTAACGTGTAAAGTACTCGGTATAGGATCCTGGGCTGGTCTCGAATGAATACTGTGAGTTGTATATCCAATCCGCGCTGGACATTACCGTAAAGGTATCCACGATAACATTGGCATTCCCGGTAGGTCCCTGAGGTCCCGTAGGGCCGGTCGGGCCGGCAGGACCCGCCGGTCCTTGCAGCGAAAGCGGCGTTCCCCATCCCGCAGCGGTTTTAGGCCCATAAAATGTATAGTTGGTTTTGTCCAGGTAGTAATCCCCGACGACACCGGTAGCCGCAACGGGTACCGTTGTGCCCGAAAGAATCACGCTACCCGCAGCCCCTGCGGCGCCCGTCGCACCAGTCGCTCCCGTGGCCCCGGTAGCACCCGTAGCACCGGTAGCTCCAGTCGCCCCGACGAGTTCCAAGGGGGTTGTTGGCCAACCGGAAGTTGACTTGGGTCCAAAAAATTCTCCGTTGGTTACATCCAGGTAAAAGTCCCCCGAGTCACCCAAGGAAGCGGAAGGGGGCGCGGTCGTGCCACTATAAATCTGGCTCCCGTTGGAGCCTGCTGGCCCCACGGGTCCCTGGGCCCCGGTAGCCCCGGCAGGCCCCGCGGATTTGGAACATGCAAAGAAAATCACAGCCCCTAAACCGATCAGAAAGCCGTAGTTCAATAATTTACGCATAGTTTTTATCATAAAGATATATCCAGGACGTCGATCTGTCAATACCCGAAAAAGGTGATAATTCCATGTTTTCGGGCCTCATGGGTAAGGTTACCTGCAAAATCAGGTATAACTACTTACTTTGCCCTAATGAACCCATTAAGAAGCCAAAACTGGTTCGGCAAAAAAGGAAAGGACGGCTTTATCTACCGTGCCTGGATGAAAAACCAGGGCATCCCCGCCGACGAGTTCCGGGCCAAGCCCGTCATCGGGATTTGCAATACCTGGTCCGAGCTCACCCCCTGCAACGCCCATTTTCGCGAATTGGCCGAGTCCGTCAAAAAAGGGGTTTGGGAAGCCGGTGGCTTTCCCCTCGAGTTCCCCGTGATGTCCCTGGGCGAAACCCTGATTAAGCCCACGGCCATGTTGTACCGTAACCTGGTCAGCATGGACGTGGAGGAATCCATCAGAGCCAACCCCCTGGATGCGGTGGTTCTCCTGTGCGGATGCGACAAAACCACGCCGGCCCTCGTGATGGGCGCATGCAGCGTAGACCTTCCCACCATCGTGGTGTCGGGCGGCGCCATGCTGACCGGCAAGTACCAAGGCAGGGATATAGCTACCAGTGATGTCTGGCGGCTCACCGACGACCTGAGAAAGGATGAACTAAGCGAAGACATCATGAACGAAATGGAAGCGGGCATGTGCCGCAGCCGCGGACACTGCGCAGTGATGGGCACCGCCTCCACCATGGCCTGCATGGTAGAATCCCTGGGTCTTTCTCTCGCAGGAAATGCAGCCATCCCAGCTGCCGACGCGCGCCGCAAGGTCCTCGCCCAGCTCTCCGGACGCCGCATCGTCGACATGGTATACGAAGACCTGAAACCTTCCGATATTCTCAAAAAAGAAGCGTTTGAAAACGCCATCATGGTGAACGCAGCCATCGGAGGGTCCACGAATTTCGTGATTCACCTGCTGGCCATTGCAGGCAGGATGGGCATCCCCCTTGACCTGTCCGATTTCGACCGCTTGTCCCTGGGTATACCCCTGCTGGCCAACCTGCAACCCTCGGGAAAATATTTCATGGAAGACTTCTATTACGCGGGAGGATTGCCCGCGGTGATGAAGGAAATCGGCGCTTTCCTGCACGACCCGGTGATCACCGTCAGCGGCGACCCGCTTGCCGCCAACTATGAGCGCACCACTTCTTTCAACAGGGAAGTGATTGCCCCCGTTCAACAACCCATCGGCCCCCTGTCCGGCGTCGTCGTCCTCAGGGGCAATCTTTGCGAGGATGGGGCCGTGGTCAAGCCCTCGGCGGCAAGCCCCCACCTGATGCAGCACAGCGGAAAGGCCATCGTGTTCGAGGATATTGAAGATTATAAAACAAGAATCGACGACCCGGACCTGCCCGCAGACGAAACGAGCATCTTAGTGCTCAAGCAGGTTGGCCCCAAGGGATATCCCGGAATGCCCGAGGTCGGCAATATGGGCCTACCCAAAAAGTTACTGGCAAAAGGTGTCACGGACATGGTCCGTATATCCGACGGACGTATGAGCGGGACCGCTTTTGGAACGGTGGTTCTCCACGTTTCTCCCGAATCCGCCATCGGCGGGACGCTGGCCCTGGTAAAAGACGGCGACATCATCGACCTGGATATCCCCGCCAGGACACTCAACCTACGCGTCGACCCCGCTGAAATCGAACGTCGTCGTGCCGCCTGGAAACCCCGGGAAACGCCTTACCACCGGGGGTATGTAAAGCTTTTCCTGGATGCCGTCGGTCAGGCGCATACGGGGATGGATTTCGATTTTCTGAAAGGGGGCTCCGGCAGTGCCGTAACACGGGATTCGCACTGAGCCAAGCGGCCCCCGAAAGATTGTTGCTAAGAATTCTAACATTTAACCGATATGGATTTCGAAGGAAAGGTCGCTATCATCACCGGTGCAGGCCAGGGTATTGGTTTTGAAATTGCTTCGCGTTTATCCGCCGAAGGCGCCTCCGTCGTGCTCAACGACCTGGATGCAGCGCTCGCACACCAGGCCGCGGCCCGAATCCCCCGTGCGGTATCCGTACCGGGGGATGCCGCAGATACCACCACCATCGAACGCCTCGTGCACACGGCCGTCGACAAGTTTGGCCGCCTGGACATCGCCATTGCCAACGCAGGCATTACACTATTCGGTGACTTTTTAACCTATCCGAGAGAAAAATTCGAAGCCCTGACGAAAGTGAACCTGTCCGGAACCTTTTTCCTGGCGCAAGCCGCCGCCCGGCAAATGATCCGACAGAACGAAGCGAGGCGCACCGAAAAGCCCGCGGGCGGCTCCCTCCTCTTCATGTCCTCCGTTACCGCCCACCAGGCCCACAAGGACCTGGCTGCCTACGGCATGTCCAAAGCCGCGATCGAAATGCTCGCCAGGACGCTTGTTATCGACCTTTCTCCCTATAAAATAAACGTCAATTCTGTAGCTCCGGGCGCCACCCTCACCGAAAGGACGCTGGACATGCAGGGCTACGCCAAAAGATGGTCCGAGATCACCCCCATGGGCCGTCCCGCAACACCTCAAGACATCGCGGATACCGTACTTTTCCTGGTATCCGACAAGGCAAGACAAATAACGGGTCAGTGCATTATTGTCGACGGAGGGTGGACTTCGGTTAGCCCTTCCCCGTGATATTTTTTCGTATCTTTAAGGAGTATGCAATTGTCGGATGAGGAAATTCTCTCGGGCATCAGGGGAAACCAATTGAATGAAACGATCTATGCTATTTACCGTCAGTTCAAGCAGACGGTAAGGGCTTTCATTTTGAGCAATGGAGGTAACCACGATGACTCGGAAGACATATTCCAGGAAACGGTTATTGTATTCATCGACCTCGTTCAACAAAACAAATATAGAGGCGACGCCGCCATCAAAACTTTTTTGGTGTCCATCGCCCGCAACCTGTGGATGAACGAGTGGAAAAAGAAAAAAAGCTTGGATCAGCGGGGGAAAGTATTCGAAATCAACCGCGGGGAAGCCGACGGCGACATCACCCAACTCCTCGATCAGCGCGAAATCAAGCAACAATTCCTGGAACTCATCGAATCCCTGGGGGAACCCTGCAGGACCATCCTGCATCTATATTATTATGAAAACCTCCCCTACCGGGAGATCGTCAAGCGCCTCCACTATGAAAATGAGCAAGTTGTGCGCAATAAGAAATATAAGTGCATGAAGGACCTCACCGAACTGGCAAAGAATATGCCCCAGCTCATGGCCCTTGTAGATCATTAATAATCAAAGAGTTAAAAAATATTTGAAAAAAAGCGCCCCTCCAGGTTACAAAGAAGACTCCTGCTCTTACTATTTCATGTTAGCAGTTCTTTGAAAGGCGGGAAAGCAAGTCACTCGATTCGTACCCTATGAGGTGTAAATCCAATCCCTGATGAAAATCCATTACTAATCCGTATCCAATATCCATCCAATCCTTTGAAAATACTCCGATAGTCTAAAATCCATATCCATTGCGTTTAACCGATCCAATAATCCATACCCTACTATTAAAAACCCTAAAACAGTACGTAGTCTCAACTATTTTTACACACCCAGTTAAAACTTTATCCGTGAGAAAGTTTGTACTAATCGTTTGCCCGGTGCTTTCCCCCCTTTTTTTTACCCCAGCGTTTTACCTTGCTTCTATATAATTTTTTATGTCTCCCGATAAACATCAAATACTAATCGATCACCTGGACCAGGCCCTCACAGATGGCCGGAACCCGGAAACGCTCTCTCCCCTTCCCGGAGAACCCGAAGTGGCCAGAGAGTGGGGACTGCTGAATGTGGCCCTGAAAGCGATCCGCTATGATGGATTGGTAAATGAAGTCGGTGAAGTTGCTAAACGCTTTAAGGAAGAAGAAACACCTACCCAAGAAACACCTGTACAGGATGCCCCCTCCCCCATCGTCAACCTCCCCCGCATACCCCGGGCCCGGCGTCTCCTGCTGGGTTCCATGAAGGTGGCCGCAGGGGTGCTCCTGTTGGTATGCCTCGGTGGCGTTGCCAAATATGTACTGACGACCCCCTACGGGATTTACGAAAAATATTACACCCCTTACGAGCTGGGTACAGCCAGGGGCGACAATAATTCCAGCGATATCGAGAATGCCTACCGGGTGAAGAATTGGCCAGGGGTGGAACAGGCGTACGCCGCTCAAACCACCAAAACGACCGAAGATTACTTCCTCCAGGGAATGGCCTTCATGGAGCAATCCAGGTATTTTGAAGCCATGGGCATGTTCCGCTCGGTTCAAAAGGCAAATGACACGGCGCGCACCCCTTATTTCCAGGACGAAGCCGGGTATTACCTTGGTATGTGTTACCTGGCCGCTGGTCAGATCGGGCCTGCCCGCGAGATCATAACCAGGATCGCGCACGACAAGGACAACCTCTTTTACAACCAGGTTCACCGCATGAACACCTTGGATTTCCTGATCCTGAAGACCAAATAAACCGTCAAACAAGCGACGAGGCCCAAGGCCACGTAGAGCCACCAAAAAGTTTTTCCTACGATCTCTGAAGTATTCCCCACCAAAATCAGGTGGGCCCAATAGTTGGGCGTGACATGTAAAGCATTACTGTGGATATAATCGAGTTTAGCCTTCCTTAACGCTTCTGTTTTTGAATAGCCTCTTTGCAAATATTCCTGAAACCCTCTTAGTATAGCCTCTGTTGAGCGATCGTCGGCTCTCCAGAGGCTTCCTACCGTACTGGCGCAGCCGGCATACATAAAACCCCTGGAAAGGCTGATGACGCCTTCATTTTCCACGATCGCCCCCTTTCCGCTTTCGCAGGTGCTCAGGATGACCAGGGCCGTCGAATCCAGTTTCAACCCATATAATTCCGCAAGAGACAGGCAGTCCTCTTCGGGCCCTTTTCCCTGGGGATAAAAAGCGATAAAAGCCCCCGAACTGTCCCGGAGGGCGTGCGTAGCCAGCTCGATGACCGGGTAGCGGTTGGCTTCCTGAAGAAAGCGCGCTTTCGTGGCGTTTTCATTCAAAAAAGAAAGGCCTGTCCAACCGGCCACCTCGGCGCCCGATTCGGGGAGCTGGTCCAAAAGCCTCGGCGTCGGCGTGCTGACCCATTCGTCGTGTTCCGCAAAGGGTGCAAAGGACAGCACCGAGTACTTCGCGAATTTATCGGAGGGGTCCTGATAGGGACCCGCCATGAATTTCGTGGACAGTTGGTAGCTGACCGCCACGCGCTCGATCAGTAAATGCCTGTTGGTATCCGCCGGCAGCGCATCGAAGGGCAGCAAATTGAAAAGGCCATCCCCGATGATGATCCATTCGTCCTTCCCGGGTAAGGCCGCCAGTAAAGGTTGCACGAGGTGACGGCAGAGATAGTCTTCGACACGCCGGTCGCCAAAGTGGTAGCCCGGTTGCGTATTGCTCAGCATGTCGATATATTCCCTGGTTGCGGTCAACAAGGCGCCAAGAGAATCAATCCGAAAATGTTGAAATGAACTACCAGTCAGTGTAAAAATCTCGAGCCCCTGCCCGGAAATGAAAAGGCTAATCAGGGCCTGACGCCGCCCCAGGCCTGCCTGCAGTTCCCGTACCCCCGGGTTATAGTCCTCGTATTTGAACTTGTAATAGGAACTGTTCAGCTCCATGTTCTTCTGGATCAAGGCCAGCTCGATTTCGTAATCCGCCTTTTGCTGTACCGCCGCCTGGGCACCCGGGCTGAGGTTCTCGGGGTTATTCGTGAACTCCAGGCGCGCGATATTGTATTTGAGGGCCCTTTCCTTTTGCAGGAAATAGGGATTGATCCCGGGTATGCGGTCACTCAGCAGGTCCGTCAATCCTCCTGTTACGATAGAGGCCTTGCTTTTTTCCGCGGTAATGAAGGCTTCTTCAAGAAAGGACCCGCCGGGGTGCAGTCGATTCAGTTCCAGGCATACCTGGAAGGCATTCCGGTACAGTTGGTTGTTGTTATTTTTCAAAAAGAGGCGGGCATCGTCGGTCGTGTAATTCTTTTCTATATACCGGAACAAATGAATGGCGCTGTTATACGCGGAACGGGCCGCCTGCAGGTATTCTTCCTGGTGGCTTTGCTGGTAAAGGGTCTTCAGGGCGTCTGCCTTGAAAGAAAGGGCGTCGAAGAGGCGGTAACTCGCAAAGGACCCGATGAAGTTTTCCGGATTGTCGTGGAAGTCCTCATCGGTGAAGGTCCCAGAAAAGGTGATGATGGAGCTTTGCAAATCCTTGAGGGCTTCCGTGTATGACCTTTTATCCACCAGCACTTCGGCGCGATAAAGGTCGTTGATCCCCTCGTCGATGCGCGTTTGATCGGTTTTGGGGACGCGGGTATGCCAGGCGTCCAGGTAGTACAGCGCGGAATCTCCGCGCCCCACCAGGAATTGGGCATAGCCCATTTCGTTGAAGATGCTGGGCAGGGTCCCGGGCTTCACCTTCCGGTAGTATTCCAGTGCATGCACGTAATCGTGCAGGGCCGTATAGGCCTTTCCCATGTTCAGGTAAATCTCGCTGGAAAACTGGCCGAAGCCGATCAGGTCCTGGTACATCACCAGGGCATCCTTGTATTCTCCCAACTTGTAGAGGCAGCTCGCGATATTGTTTTTGAAATCGATCGTCGTGATCTTGTCCTCGGGGTGGTCGTGGCGCGTCAGCTCCAGGGCACGTTCGAAATAATTCTTTCCTCCCAGGTAGTTTCCGGTTTCATAAAACAGCGCCCCCAGGGCATTGTACAGCCTTCCCTGGTCCGGAAGGTGGGGAAAGCGGTTGATCAGCATTTCCGCCTTTCCCAGGCGGATATACGCGGAATCGAAATTGTTCAGGTGGTAATCGTCCGTTCCGGCATACACGTATACCTCGAACTTCAGGGAGTCGCTCCAGTCCGGGTGCCTGTTCAGGCAGGCAATCGCACCGTAATAATAATGATTGGCGTCCGCGTATTTAGCCCGGATGTCGCAAAGGACACCCATATTCATGTAGGAAGGGAACAGGAGCGTGTCCTGGGCATGCGTACCCTCCAATTCAGCAATGATGGTCGTAAAAGCAGCCTTGGCCAGGGAATCGGATAAGGAAGTGGGATTGGGTAGACGAAACAGCGAATCGGCGCGGTGAAATAAAGCCGTCAAATCCTTCGCATGAGCTTGAAATGAGAGGAGAAAAGCAAACCATATGACGCACAGTTTCCTCCGCATGGGCACTCCGGGCTTAGTGCCGCCCCGTGTTCACGATCACGATGTGCGGTGGTCGTGGTGTCGCCGGTTGGGGCGTGGGTTTCGCTTCTCCATCCGTTTGTACCCTGGGCGTAGGAGGCGTGTTCGCCTGGATCGAATTCAATAAACTGGCGGGTACATCCGAAAGAGCATTGTAATAGTGGAAGATCACCGTAGTGGGAACCACGGCTCCCCCCGTTTGATCGTTCAGGCTGGAATATATGGTCACCTGCTGAGTTGCCCCGTTAACGGGATTGGCTC
>Ga0210391_10005068_pt1 | contig 10863 bp, 10 predicted proteins | sample IncBWC12OmetaG_FD_160573 | JGI IMG/M metagenome (GOLD analysis project Ga0210391, IMG submission 160573) | Forest soil microbial communities from Barre Woods Harvard Forest LTER site, Petersham, Massachusetts, United States - Inc-BW-C-12-O ...
CCAAGACTGTTGAGATCCCTGAGGAAGTCCATATCACGCCGCGCATGTATCAAAAGCTGACCGAAAAGATTGCCGGCAAGCCTGAAGAACGCATCCTGTCGTACCTGATGCTGCGGTCTCTGAAGCAGGCTCGCTACTCGGAAGTCAACGAAGGCCACTTCGCCCTCGCCGCGCCCACGTATACACATTTCACCTCGCCCATCCGCCGCTATCCCGACCTCATCGTGCATCGCATTCTCAAAGATGTGCTGCACGAATCCGCCGAGCGCGAAGACCATGGCGTGCCGGTCGGCGTTGGTGGAGTGGCGCATAGCGAAACGCCATCACCGTGGTCAAAGAGACTGACCCGAGCAAACGAAACTCGAATGGCGCACTCTGAAAGTTCGAAATCGGCGCCGGCTTCGAAATCCAAACTGGGGGGTACCCCGTCCAAGCCGGCTTTGCTTGGGCGGGGTAGTTCGGAACGTCCACACCTCTCCGGTCCCATCGCGGAAGACGAGCTTCACGATATCGCCGAAGAATCTTCTCAGTCGGAACGCCGCGCCGACGACGCCGAACGCGAGCTGATGGAGTGGAAGAAGATGAAGTTTATGGAAGACCGCGTGGGCGACGAGTTCGACGGCCTGATCGTCAGCGTAACGAAGTTCGGCATGTTCGTCGAACTCAACGATATGTTCATCGAAGGACTGGTGCCGCTCGCCTCGCTCACCGACGACCGCTACCTGTACCACGAGAACACGCGCGAGATCATCGGCCAGCGCAACCGCAAGATCTATGCGATGGGCAACCCTGTGCGCGTACTGGTCGACCGGCTCGACCGCGCGCAACATCGGATACAGTTTGCGATCGTCGAAGAGCGGCCGCAGCGTGGCAAAAAACGAAAGAAGCGGTAGCTGCCACCGCAATCCAACAATGTCATCCTGAGCGAAGCGCCCGCGCTTGAAAGAGTTGTCATCCCCTAGGGAGCGTCCTTTGCGAGCGAAGGATCTGGGCGTACGGATGCGCAGTCGAAGGACCCGCTGTTGTCACGAGCAACAGGTCCCTCCACTCGGGCTAAGGCCCTCGGTCGGGATGACACTTCAAAGTTTCCGCAAGGAACCGCGTAGAATATCTCCCATGCGCAGGGCCGCCACATTCCTTGTCTTCGCTGTCGCCTCGCTCGCAACAACATTCGCGCAAACCTCGCAGCCGCAAACCGCGCCGAGCGCGCCAGTGGCGACCTCCGCTCCTTCCACGTGGCCCACCGCGCAGTTCGCCTCCTCCAAGGACGAAAGCGTTCACAAAGCCTACGACCTGCTCAACCAGATGATTCGCGCACTCGGAGGCGACGCTTATCTCAACATCCAGAACATGCAGAGCGAGGGCCGGACCTACGGCTTTTATCACGGCCAGCCGAGCGGAATGGGCACGGTGTTCTGGCGCTTCTGGGAGTGGCCCGACAAGGAGCGGCTCGAGTTGACCAAGCAGCGCGACGTCACCGAACTGTTCACCGGCGATCAGGGCTACGAGATCACCTACAAAGGCACAACCACGCAGGATCCGAAGGAAATGGAAGACTACCTTCGCCGCCGCAATCACTCTCTGGAGTGGGTCGTCCGCAAGTGGCTGCCCGCGGCGAAGACCATGCTCCTTTACGACGGAACTGCGATGGTGGAGCGCAATCTCGCCGACCAGGTAACGGTGCTCAACGGCGACAACGACAGTGTGACCATCTCCATCGACTCGCAGACCCGGCTTCCAGTACGTGTGGCCTACAGCTGGCGTGATCCCGTCGACCGCCAGTTTGACGACGAGTCCGTCATCTTCAGCAACTACAAGCTGATCCAGGGCGTGCAGACGCCGTACAGCACGGTCCGCAACCGCAACGGCGAGATGTCGAATCAACGCTTCATCACCGCAGCCAGCTACAACACCGCCATGGCGCCGACTCTATTCGAGACCAAGGGCATCATCGCCAGCCCCGGCAAGCAGTCGCAGAAATAGCTCTGGTCAATAACGAGCCGAGACGTGCTGCAGCTCTACCTGATAGGGCGTTGGGCTGACGCGCGTCGATCCGTCGAACGGCCCATTGAAGGCGATGATCAGGTACAAGCTGAACGACAGCGTTCCAGCTAGCGCCGCGGTCATGGCCCCCTGCCAGGCCACGCTCTCGTGGCCGAAGAAGTACGTAAATGCCACGAGCACTGCGCCGCCGCCGAACAGTAGATACCACAGCAATTGCGGCACAGTGCCTCGGCTGGTGAACAAGCGCGATCGGCGAAAATTCGAGAGCTCATTGAGGTGTTTCAGCGATTCGGTGGTGAACACCTGGTCCTTGACGTTGCCGACCTCCGCCTTCGTATACACATCCATCAGGCGCTGCATGGCGGCCCAGGTGCGTGGACTTTCGCGGCCCTCCGCCATAGCGGGAAACTCGTCGTCGAGCACGGCGTGAATGTAGTCGAGCAGAGCGTCGCGGACCTGAGCGCGCTGCGGTTCGGGCAGGCCGGCAGCCATCCGCGATAAATCGCCCACGGCGTTGGCCTCGGCCTCCAGCTTCGCTCCCGCGTCCTGGAACTGCGTCCAGACCACATAAATCGCGAACGCGATCAGCACGGCATAGAGCGTGCCGATCATCAGAAAGAAGTAGCTGGCGATTTCGTGATGCTTCTTGAGCCAGACCAGATTGACGAATCGGCGAACCACCACCAGTCCCACAACCGAAACAACCATTGAACCGCAGACGAAGAGCGTGCCAAATAAAGGTGAGTCCATGTGTCCTACCCTGAGGTACAACTCGCGGACAACATTGTGAGGGCTGCGCGCAAATTACGAAAGCGCAAAATGGCGAGGACCGTTGGCCTTCCGACTCCTGCAACATCACAGTTGGGACTTCTATCGATTTGTCATCCTGAGCAAAGCGAAGGATCTGCGGTCTGTCGGCAGCGGATTCGAAGTCGGCGAACCGCAGATCCTTCGTCGGGCTGAAGCCTTCCTCGGGGTGACAAACTCCTACCGATGCTGCGCTTCGCTGGCTTGCGGCACCAGTTGGAAATAGATCTGTTGCGGCAGGCGTGTTTCCCAATGGCCGCTGAGCTTGGCGTACCCGACCAACCCGAAAAAGACCACGGCGACGGCCGCGACGACACCCCAGGCGGGAACGATCCTGTGCCGAGGTGCCGCGAACACGAGCGTGTCTTTTGCCGGGCAAACGGCCACGCATTCCATGCATGCCATGCACTCGGCCGAGCGGATTTGCACTAGCTTGTCGACCGGCAACGATGCCGGGCAGGCCTTGGCGCACTTGCCGCAATCGATACAAGTAGCCTCATTGCGGTGAATGCGAAGCGGGCTTAGCGTCGAAACCAGCCCCATCAGCGCGCCATAAGGGCAGAGGTAGCGGCACCAGAAGTTCTGGACGAACAGCGACGCGACGATCAGGCCGAGCAGAACGAACGCGGCCGTCCCGCCAAGGAAGCGAAAGAAGTTGAGCATGCGGACATCGAGGATCAGTCCATAGGGAGCAGCCAGAAACGCTCCTATGGTTTCCGCCGACATGCTCGCGACCGCATTGGCAAAGAATCCCAGCAGCAGGTACTTCATCCCACGCAGTGGGATATCAAGCCAACGTGGCAACGTGACGTTGCGGCGGAAGGTGTAGCGGCCGAGCTTCCAGAGATATTCCGACAGCGTTCCCAGCGGGCATAGCCAGCCGCAAAACGCTTTGCGCAGAAGAAACGAGATCAGCAGGAATGCGACAAACAGGAACAGCCCCGCAGGATGGATCGCCGGCCACTGGTGTGTAACCACGACGTACTTCAGCTGCATCAGTCCGGCTATGGGCAGCCATCCCTCGACTCCCGCTGGGCGCTCGACGGCCAGCGTCTGCCCTGCCGTTTCCGCCCAGCGCACCCACTGGTAAAACAGCACTCCAATCCAGACATTCAGCGCCAGAAAAGCCAACTGCACTGAGAGGCGGAGCTGCTGTGAATAATCCCGGCCAGTGCGGCGGATGAGTTTCTTCTTCGGCCGCGCTTCGCTTCTCGCAGTTCGCTCTTCGCCGGGAACATCTGTGACGGATGCCGAAACATCCTCGATCTCCGGAATACGGCAACTGCTCATGCTTCGAGGTTAGCCACTGGCCGTCACCCCCAGCTATGACTTAGCTCACAAAACCGCATGCCACTAAAATTGCAGCGTCGAAGCTAGTTGAGCAACGAATCCAGCAGTGGATGCAGAACCTTGGCGAATGGATTTGCGACCGTAACGCCTTGCCAAGTAAAGCCGTCCTGCAGATCCTCGGTGATAAGCAGCCTGCAGCCCGCCTCAGCCGCAGCCGAAACGATCACGGAATCCCAGATACTAAGCCGGTGGGCTGCCGCTAAATCTGTCGCGCCCAGAACCACGGCGACTGAAGTTTCCGCGACAGCGAAAGCGTCATACCAGCTGAGCACCGCGGTGCGGGCTCGCACGGGTGTCCGGCCCGCTTTCCGCACCAGCACATGAAACAGTTCGCCCAACGCCTGCACCGGTACGACAATGTCTTCCGTGCTTAGCTTTTGAACAACTCCCAGGGAGACCTGTTTCCTCTGAGCTCCATTGACGCCCTCGGCGTAGGCCAGCAGGTTGGTATCCAGGGCAATCCTCATCCGAGGTCCTCATAGAGCTCATCGCGCGACCAGCGACCTGCATCGACGACTCGCTGCGTTTGCAACCGGGAAAACAACGCACTTCTAGCTTTGGCGGCTAGCTTTCCGTGTTTAGCGATCGGAGTGATCTGGGCGACGGGCTTGCCATGGTTGGTTACCACATAGCTCTGTCCCTCCCCAACCTCTCTCAACAGTCGTGAAAATTGCCGATTCGCGTCGGCAGCGGATACGACCTTGCCCATACGGTTCTCCGAGTAGTGATATTCACTACTATAACATTACGCTGTCAGCTCCCAAACTTTTGCAGACAGACGGTACAACATCTCTCTTCGCTCCCGCACTCTTACGAGGAGAATGAAGAGACTTGGGGACGACAACTTATGACAGCAAATAAAACCAAATCCCTACTCGCCCTGGCCGGATTCGGCGCGGCGGTTGCCGGCGCTGCCTGGTTCGGATCGCGCTATAGCCCGAAAGACGCTCGCACCAGGCTGTGGTACAGCCGGCTGGAGAAGCCCAACTACAATCCGCCTAATTACGTCTTCCCGATTGCGTGGGGCACGCTCTACACCCTTATGGCGATCTCGGGTTGGCGCGTGTGGCAGGAGAAGGATTCGCCCGAGCGCTCCAAAGCCCTGCGCCTGTGGGCGGCCCAGCTCGCTTCGAATGCCGAATGGACCAAGCTGTTCTTCGGCGAGCATCGACCGGTACGCGCGCTTGCTGACGTCATCGCTTTGGAGAGTATGATCCTGCGCTACATCGCGACGGCGCGCAAGGTCGATGCGGGCGCCGCGCTCTGCTTCGTGCCCTACGCCGCCTGGGTAGGCTTTGCCACCGTACTGAACGCCGACATCGCCCGTCGCAATCCGGACGCATGGAAGAAATTCCCGCGTCCGCGCGCTGCGTAGCTACTGCTCGGGTAAGACCGGCAGATCCAGCTTGTTCACCGTTGAGCGATCGTCGCGCAGCTTTACATAGAGATCCTGCCCATTTGGATGAGGCACGTTCAGTGTCGATCCCGCAAAACCTTCGGGCACCGGCGTGCTCTCCTGGAATTGTGGATCGGTCGACACCGAGTCGAGCAGATACAAAGCCGAGCCGCTGAGCGTGCATTGCTTGTCGGTAGAGTTTGGACACCGCAACTCCGCCAGCGCCGGCAATCTCACCAGCGTGGCCAGAGGCTGCCAATCACCCTTTTCGCCATTGGCACCCACCGGGCGGAAATGCAACGGACCGAAAGCCGACGGTCCCAACTGCTTCTTCGGATCCAGCGTGGCCAGCACCGTTTGCGAGTCCTGTAGCGTCAGCGTTCCGTCCCCCAAACTCAGCACGACGCTCGCCGAACCATCGCTGGTCCCGACTTCGATCATCTCGTCATGCGGAAAGCTCGCAGGCACTTCGCTCTTCAGCGAAAACGCGAGCGTCGCGTTCTGCGGAAGCTCGTTGTCGCCTTGGAGCTGTATCGGCGACAAAGCCGATGCGTCCGGCTGAACGCTCTTGCTGATCAACGCGACCTTCGGTCGCTGCGACTGCACCTTGGCATCGAGATTCAACACACGCCCGTCTTTTAGCGTGACATGCGCACTTGGCGTCTCGCCAACTTTCAGCGCGCTTACGTCAGCCGACGACGCTGCTGACATCTGCAGCTCATCCAGACTGCCAGTGCGATTCAAGGTTCCCGGCGTGAACTGCACGCCCTCGACTTCCAGCTTCGCGACTTCATCCAGACGCGTACCGGTCAGCACCCCCTGATGGTCTCCGGCACTGACGCTGAATGAATCCAGATGGCCGGCCTCGGCATAGGTGTTAAGAGAAACGTCATCCAGTTTCGTCAGTCCGTACTGCTTGACCTGCATGCTGAGTGCGCCAGGCGTCGCGTCCTTCAACGCGATCTGCACCTGGAGTTCATCGGGCTTGTCCAGCTTGTGTGTGACTTTCAGCTTCTTTCCCTTGGAGTCTTCGACCGTCACCTCCTGCACGCACGCCGCCTGATCCGACTTCAGGTGCAGCGTGTCGTCACGGCCGACAATCAGCGCAGTCTTGTCGTCGGCAGCTAAAGTCCAGTCCGAAGCACGCGGAGTCCGCAGGCTGAACGTCGGCCCCTCAAACTTGTCGAAGCCCCACTGCCCCTTCAACGTTCCACTCACGTCAGGCCCCAGCTTTGCGACGTCGGCAAGCGTCGGCGGCGCCGGAGGATTGGGATCAAGGTTGTCCGTGCGGTACGGGTTTGCATCGAGCACGAAGCCGCCTTTCGAGGCGTCAGCCTTCACGGGAAGGTCGAGCGACGCGCCTGATTTCGAATAGGCATGGAGAATCCAGCCATGTCCGAGGCTGGTGGAATACACCAATGGCGCGCCCTGCACGGGCAGCACCAGCGCCGCGCCCTCCAGACAATACACACCCTTCGGATCGACAGCGTGCATCGGCGGAAGCTGCGGCGGCTCGATCGCAGGTAGCCCGATCACCAGCACCGACTTCGGCTTCGCAAACGACGGCGGCGCGTTCAACTGAAGGTTCAGCTGATCCTGGTTTGGCAGCGCCAGCGCCGGAATGTATTGATACTCAGCGGTGTGGAAGCTGGTCATCAACCGCACGACATCGACGATCGCGCCTACGTATGCGCTGTAGTAACCCGCACCCGCCCACGGCGTCGCGCTGATCTGTCCGACCAGGTCGGCACCGGGTCCCGACGCCAATTGTGCCGCCATCGACTGGCTGTGCGGATCGTCGAGCACAAGTTGATTCGAGTTCTGCGTCAGGCAGGTCTCCTGCTCGTCGACTGGCTTCTTGAAGCAGTCGTCATCGATCTTGATGCCGAGGCTGCGGGCCAGCAGAGTCGACTCGTCTTTCAACTTGTCGGGATCTTCGGTCGACACCTGCTTCACCGACTTCAGATACAAATCCAGACGTGTGCGATCGAGCGCCGCGCGGTTCAGGTCTTGTGAAGCACGCACGAACGCTCCCGGCTTGCCGCGAACGTTGTTGCGCAGCGTGCCGTAATCGCCGCCGGTCTCTGGCGCAAGAAACATCAGAGCCTGCTCGGCGCCCATGGGTACCGTGACCATCAAGCCTTCCTGCTTGACGTTCTTGTTCCAGGTTTCAATGCGCGTGAACCAACTCTCCGGCGGAGGATTCGTGCTGCCGCGCAGAAATGTCACGATCAGCAAATAGTGCGCACTCTGCGAATCTGGCAGATCAGGATGTACCCACAGGCGATCGCCGACTTGAAGATTCGGAACGTCGCCGATGGGCAGTTCTTTGTTGCCGCGGCTGACGCGCACTTCCACACGTGGGCCGGGAAGATCGAACGCTGCCGTGTCGGCAAGGATCGCGCCGGGCAAAAGCAGGAAAACGACAAATAATACGCGCGCAAGGGCAGAACGAAATCCCATATGACTATCTTAGAAGCAATTCAGAGCTGCTTGGTTGATACGCGACAACGCCGCACAGAATGATTGGTTTCCACATTTCAGCCCGCGCTGAAACATGGTTGCGACAAACCGTTTATGCTGGCTGCATGAATGCCAAGTACACTCTCGCTTCGACGGCAGCGCTCATCGCCGATCCGGCGCGCGCTGCCATGCTGGCTGCCTTGTTGGACGGACGAGCGTTGCCTTCGGGGGAACTCGCGCGTATCGGCGGCGTTTCGGCGCAGTCGGCCAGCATGCATCTGTCGCAACTCATCGACGGCGGGTTTTTGACGGTCAAGCAGCAGGGGCGTCATCGTTACTACTCGATTGCCCGCCCCGAGGTGGCGCACGCCGTCGAGTCGCTGGGCGTCATCTCTGTTTCCGACAAATTTCAACCTGGCAATTCGAATCAGGCGTTGCGCTACGCCCGCACCTGTTATGACCATCTGGCCGGAGAGCTTGCCGTGCAGCTGATGGACCTCTTCGAAAGAGACGGCATGCTTGAGCCCAGCGGCGAGCGCGACTACCACGTCACTCATCGTGGCCAACACTTCCTGCGCAAATGGAACATCGATGTCCACTCGTTGCGACGGTCGCGCAGAAGTTTCGCACGCCGCTGTCTAGACTGGACCGAACGCCGCGATCATCTCGCCGGATCGCTGGGTGCGGCTGTGTGTGACAAGTTCCTAGCCTCGGGCTGGATCACTCGTGACAAGTACAGTCGCGCGGTGCATGTCTCGCTCGCCGGAAGGCGTGAGTTGTCGCGCCTGCTGGGCCGCGCCGTGCAGTGATTCGATCGTTCAACGAACTCTGAAACATCGCCGCCACGCGACGATCTAACTTGAGGTCATGATCACCGTCTGCATTCGCTACACCATCGACATCCACAAGCACAACGACTTCGAGACGTACGCCCGTAACTGGTCGAGGATTATCCCGCGTTGCGGTGGCGAGTTGCTCGGCTACTTCCTGCCGACCAAGCTGGCCGGCGCAACCAACATTGCCTATGCGTTGATCAACTTCGCCGACCTCGCCGCGTACGAACGGTATCGCGAGGCCCTGATGAAGGATGAAGGCGCGAAACAGAATTTCGCCTTCGCCGACGAGGCGGGTTGCATTCAGATTGAGGAGCGATCCATCCTGCAACCGGTGTGCTGAAACCGGCTCACGATACGGTAAGATACGGGCTCCAGTGCAAAGCGTCTTCCAGCAAAAGTGGGATGCGTTCCGTGCGCACACGCGCAAGCGCGGCGAATTCTGGAAGAGCGTCCCTCCCCGCTCGCTGGCGATGTTCTACGGCGCCATCTTCACCCTGTTCGCGACCTTGGGCTTCCTTAGCCTGATGATGCGGACCGTACAGCTGAGCCCGTTGCACATCTTCCTTGGTGTGCTGTTCTCGGGCGGCTTCGCTATGCTCTTCGCCTACGCTGCGCTGCAGAAAAAATATAAGCTGATGCCCTTTATCATCGTCGCGGAGCTTGGCGGCTTCGAGATACTGAGCCGGATGTTTCAGCACGAAGCCGCTTTGGTCCCGCCAGGCTCCGTGATTGGCGCGCAGCTGAACCTGCTTGGCATCGGGGGCGTGGTTACGCTCAGCGTGGCGTACTCGCTCTTCCTATTCTTCTCAGGCCGCGAAGGCGAGCGTTTCTTCCGTACGCACACCGAGATCGCCCTGGCCCGCGAGCTTCACCAGGCGCTGGTACCTGCGGTTCAGATGACCGTGGGCGCCTATGAAATTTACGGCGCCTCAATTCCCAGTGGCGAGGTTGGCGGCGACCTGGTCGACGCAGTCACGCATGGCGACGACTGGACAGCGTATGTCGCCGATGTCTCTGGGCATGGGGTCGCGCCGGGCGTGCTGATGGCGATGTTCAAGGCCAGCGTTCGCAGCCGCATCATCGCCGGATGCGACGGTGCCGGGCTGCTGGAGGGCGTGCACCAGACGCTCTATCCGCTAAAGACCAGCAACATGTTCGTTACCGCGGGTTTTCTTCAGCAGCACGCGGGCCGGCTGATGCTGTCGCTCGCCGGACATCCTGCCCTGGTACACTTTCGCCGCGCCAGCGGAGATCTCTGCGAGTACGATCCCGCCGACCTTCCCATGGGGATTTTGCCCGAGCAGACATTCACCTCGCGCGCGATCGAGTGCGCGCCCGGCGACATTCTCTTGCTGCTGACCGACGGGCTCACCGAGGCCGCAAACGCGCGCGGCGAAGAATTGGGCATCGAGCCCATCAAGTCAGGGCTGAAGCAGTGGGCGGAAAAACCGCTGCCCGAGATCTTCCGCCATCTGCGCGAGCTGGCGCTCGCCTTCGGCAAGCAGCAGGATGACCAGACCATGCTGCTGGTGCGGCGGCGCAAAGCAAATTAAGTAAAAGCAAAGTAAAGAAGAGGGGGGCGATTTGAAATGCGCTCGCGCATCCGGTCTTGGGTGGAGCACGCCTTCAGGCGTGCAGCTGAGATCCGTTCAAAATTGCGGCTTTAGCCGCGGAGGTAAAGCGACTAATCAATTACCTCAGGCGCTAAAGCGCGCATCGACTTGCTGGCTCAATGCGCGCCGAAGGCGCGCTCCACCCAAGATCACCAAACTGACCTTCTGCCCGCAATAATCGTGTCCGGATAAAGGATTTCAAATGTGCGTAGGGATCTTGCTGCGACGCAGGCGGAAAATGCCGCTAGAAATGGAAAAGGCTGTGACTTTGGTTATGCTCTAGCCGTCAACTCCTGCGAGGGAGCCCTTGGCGTGGAAGCATGTACCGTCACAGCCCTTGAGCAATCACCGCTTTCGCGGTTCCGAACCCCGGCTGACACCTCGCAGTGCAGTC
>Ga0210391_10005069_pt1 | contig 10862 bp, 6 predicted proteins | sample IncBWC12OmetaG_FD_160573 | JGI IMG/M metagenome (GOLD analysis project Ga0210391, IMG submission 160573) | Forest soil microbial communities from Barre Woods Harvard Forest LTER site, Petersham, Massachusetts, United States - Inc-BW-C-12-O ...
CCCCGTGCCCGGGATTCGACTCCACCGTCAGCGTCCCGCCCACACCCCGTGTTCTTTCCTTGATCGAAATTGGCCCGAGTCGCAACCGGTCCAGCTCTTCGCTGCTGTATCGCCCGGAGAAGCTGAAACCCCGCCCGTTATCATCTACAACGAGAGATACTTTCGCCTCATCTTGCCCTAGTTTTACCACGACGTGACTCGCCTTCGCATGCTTTTTTATGTTGTTCAGTGACTCACGATATATCTGGAATAGCTCCCTGCAAATTCGGTCCGGCAAGCGCAAATTCCGGTCCTCGATGAATAAATCCACCGCCAACGCAGCTTCATTGCGGAAACGTTCCGCAAAACCCAGCATCAGCTCCCTCATGTCCGCGCTCTCGACCCGCAGCGGCCGAAGGTCTGTAACCATCCTACGCAATTCCGCGCTTTCCTGTTGCACGGTTTTTTGCAATGTTTCCAATTCTTTGCCTGCCTGCTCGGGCGTCCAGGGGAACTTGTGGCGCAGCACGTCCAGCTGAATATTCAGACTCAGCAGCGTCTGCAGGATCCCGTCGTGCAAATCGCGCGATATCCGGCTACGCTCCGATTCCACCGCTCGCGCCCGTAAGTGCCTCATTAGGAAGACGTTCTCCAGCGGCGGCCCCACATGTCGCACAATCTGCTCGAGCCACCGCAAATCGCCCCGCGTGAATCTCCGATGCGATCCGTTTGCGCCGTTGAGCCCGACAGCCCCATTCGTTCCGCCCGTTGCGCCCGTTATGCTTGACCCGCCCGGCGCACTCGATCCATTGGGATTTACCAGCAAGACGCGCCCCGTCGGCCTCCCGCCCGCCTCAATCGTCACCGCCAGTAACGCGCGGGCCCCAAATTCCTCGCGCGTCGAAGTCGGCGGCGCGGGAAGTTTGCGAAATATTTGTCCGCTGCGCCGGTCCCACCCGAATCCGGCTCCAGCACCGTCGTCGAATTCCCAACAGAACGAACTTTCGAACGCATCCGTCAAAAACGTGTCTGAGCGCGAAAGCGGCAGCGTTTCCGGTCCCCCCAATTCCCGATCGTTCGGATGAATCTTCCAGACGAACAGCCGCTCCAGTTCTTCATCGCGAATTGCCAGGCAAGCCTGCTCGCATTCGAACGCCAGCGCAATTTCGCCCAGTGCCTGGCGCACCGATTCCGTCAACCCCCGGTCAAACTGCAGCAACCGCGAGACTTTTTCCAGAAATTGTTGCCGCTCCAGGTGCTCGCGTTCCCGTGCCCCCAAAAATCCCATCCCCAGCCCGGAAATCACGGTCCCCAGCCCGATCGTCAACCAATGCCACGCGCCGCTCCACCCCGACAATTCCATCATCGCCACGCGAAAGATGATTCCCGCGGTTGCCACGGTCACCAGCGCCAGCATCAGGCGCGTATCGCCCTGCGTCGCCAGCGCGAAAACCACAAATAGAAACAGGAACCACCACGCGGAAACCGTAGGCGTCAGAAACAGGAACACCGCCAGCGCTACGAAGTCGGCCACCAGCGGAATCGTGAAGCTCGAGTCGCTCGAAAGCCGCTCGTACAACAGCACTGCCAGCGCCAGCAGCAAATAAACCGCCAGAAATATCGCCGCCGCCGTGCGCGACCCCGCCACCGACATCTCAATCAAATCCACCAGTGCCAAAGCCACAAAAATGGCTCGAGCCAGGGTGACCTGGCGGTCCAGATACAATCGTTCGGCGGTATCAAGAGCCATCGTGGTGGGCAACTGCCTCTCAAAGTCTAACAAGCCCCTCACGCCGCGCAACCGCGTGTCCTCTTCTGGTTATCGCCCCGCACGAACGCAGCCGCGCACGCCAGCGCCGGCGTGGAGTTATCCACAGCCAAGTACCATAGGCAAGAGTTGACACCAGGTGCATAATCATCCGCAGCATCACAGCGCGAGTGGGGGACGAGCGGATTGGCGCAGCGATATACGCGAAATGAAGTTGGGCGCATCCTGGGTCTTGAGCCGAACCGTCTTCGCTACTGGGAGCGTCTGCGCTTGGTACGTCCTGAAGCCCGCTGGGGCGAACGATTTTACAGTTTCGGCGACCTCGTTGCCCTGCGCTCGATCCAACGAATCACCCAAAATCGCGTCCCCGCGAAACGTGTTCGCCGCGCCGTCACGCTAATGGAAAAAGAATTTGGCGCCGCTCCCCTGCCCATTCAGGAACTTCGCCTAGTCGAATTCGGCCGCGAAATTCACGTCGTCCCCCCCGGCTCCGAACGCCCGTTCAATCCTTTTCTGCGCCAGTGGGCTTTTCCGTTTGACCTCAGTCCTCAGCCCACGAAATTGCACGCCATGGTCGGTCCCACTCCCGAGGATTTCTTTCAATCCGCGCTCGATTGCGAATCGCGCGCCGAAACTCTTCCGCAAGCCATCGAGAATTATCAGCGTGTCGTGGACCTCGCACCTAACTGGATCGAAGCGCACATCAATCTCGGCGTCGCTTACTACCAGATGGGCCAGCTCACCGACGCGCGCAACTGCTTCCTCGCCGCCGTGCAAATCGATCCGCTCAACGGCATCTCGCGTTACAACCTGGGCTGCACTCTCGAAGAACTCGGCGAGCTCGAAGAAGCCATTGACCACCTCCGCCGCGCCGCCCGCGCCATGCCCGCCCACGCCGACGTCCATTTCAATCTCGCGCTAGCCTACGAAAAACGCGGTGAACGCAAAGCTGCCCACGAACAATGGGCGCTCTATCTCCGCCACGCCCCCAACGGCCCTTGGGCCGACCAAGCCCGCGAGCGCCTCCAGCAATCGTCCTCCAGGCGCAAACGTAGCGCGCCAATTCCCTTCCGCCGGCGCAGCTAATTGCGGACGCTCCATTGAAAGGACTCTCGATGCCGAGGCGTTGCCTGTTTTGTGCCGCCGCAGTTCTACTGACGCTTATGATTTCGCAACGTTCCAACTCGCAGCAGCAGGACCCACGGTCTTATGCCACCCGCGCCGCCGCATCCAAGAAACTCGCAGTCTTAAGCGACCAGTTCATGAAAGATTCGCTCGCGCTGTCTCCCTCCAGCGCCTCCGCCGCGGGCTATCACACGCATCTCGACGCCAAGACCGGCAAAACTACTGCCCTCGATGCCGAGCTCGACGATCTCAGCCTCGAATCCATCTCCCAGCAGCGCGCTTTCTACGCCAACTGGCGCGAGCGCTTCCACAGAGAGACGCCCCCGTCAGCATTGGATTCAGAAGACGCCGCGGATTGGCAGCTGATAGACGATCAAATCGGCCTCAACCTCCTCGAGTTCGATCGCATTCAAAGCTACAAACACAATCCCACCGTCGTCGTGGAACTCATCGGCAACGCGCTGTTCCTTCCGCTAACCCAGAATTACGCGTCGCACGATATCCGCGCCGGCCACGTCCTCTCGCGCGTTAGCCAAATTCCGCGCCTCCTCGCGCAAGTCCAGGCGTATTTGTCCGATTCCGATCCCGTGTGGATTTCCACTGCCGTGGACGAAAACACCGGCAACATTGACCTCATCGAACACACCCTCGCAGCCGAAATTCCCGATGGCTCGCCACAGAGGGCCAAATACGACGCCTTAACCCCGCCCGCCGTCAGAGCCTTGCAAGACTTTTCCGCCTGGCTGCAAAACTCGCTCGCGAAACAGCCCTCGAATCTCACCTGGCGGCTCGGCAAAGAACTCTACGCTCAGAAATTCGCGCTGGTAATGGAAACCGCGGTCACTCCTGAAGAAGTTCTAACCAGCGCCGAGCAAGACATGAAATCCGTCCGCGCCGAAATGCTGCAAATCGCCCTGCCCCTGCACACACAGATGTATCCGGACCACAACGATCACTCGAATCTCGCCGAGCACGACCGTGAAAACCTCATCATCCAGGAAGTGCTGCTAAAAATTTCCGATCATCACCCCAGCCCCGATCAATTGCAACCCACCATCGAAGCCGATCTCGCCACGATCACCAAATTCATCCGCGAAAAACAAATCGTCTCGCTCAGCTCGCGCGACAATCTGAAGGTAATCCCCACCCCGCCGTTCGAGCGCGGCATCTACTCCGTCGCCGGCTTCCACAGCGCTCCTCCCCTCGAACCCCAAGCCGAAGCGCAATATTGGGTCACGCCCATTGATCCCCAAACGCCCGCGGCTAAAGTTGAATCCAAGCTGCGGGAGTACAACAATTTCACTTTGCAGTGGCTCAGCATCCACGAAGCGCTTCCCGGCCATTACATTCAGTTCGAGCACCTCAATAATATCCAGCCCGAACGCCGCCGCCTGCTACGCTCGCTCTACGCCAATGGCGCGTACGTCGAAGGCTGGGCCGAATACATAGCGCAAGTAATGATGGACGAGGGCTTCCTCGACAACGATCCGCGCTTCCGCATGGTCATGCGCAAAATTCGCCTGCGCGTGATTTCCAACGCCATCCTCGATATCAAAATGCACACCATGAACATGACCGACCAGGAAGCGTTGGATCTGATGACCAAGGAATCGTTTCAAACCCAGGCCGAAGCGGAAGGAAAATTACTGCGCGTCAAACTAAGCTCAACCCAACTACCCACCTACTACGTCGGCATTCGCGAATGGTTCGCGTTGCGCCAAAAATATCAAGCCGCAGCCGGAAAAAATTTCAACCTGCTGAAATTTCACGACCTCGTCCTCGACGAAGGCCCCCTGCCAGTCCCAGTAGTAGAAAAGCTAGTCATGCCCGCAGCCAAACAATGATTGCTTACGAGCGTTCTCATAAATAGCCGGGATGGAAGGGCGGGGCTTCAGCCCCGCTGCAACATCGAGCGAACAACGAGGGCTTTACCCCCTGAAGTCGTTTCCCTGCAACGTCGCCACAATTCTCAAAACGAAAATCCCGCCTGCAGATAAACTTGCCGGTTCGCCGCGCCCGACGAAAACGGTCCCCCCTGGAGCTGGTTGGACACCCCGAAAAACGCTGCGTTGAACGAAGCATTCCCACCCGCCACAGCCGGCGGATTCAAAACCGCGCTCGGATTCGCCAGGTTCACATCATTGAACACGTTCCGCGCATTGACGCTCAAGGTAACGCTGTAGCGTCGAGTCGCAGGAGCGCCGCCGCCTAATCCTCCCTGCCCGCCACCTCCGAACGGATTCGCGCCACCGCCACGCCCTCCGCCTCCTCCGCCACCGCCGCGCCCGCCACCGCCGCCACCACCTCCGCCGCCACCACCCTTGTTTTCCGGGCCAAAATTAAACGTCTTCGCCAGCCGTAGGTTCAGCGTGAAATGGTTCGGCCCCGTAAAGGCGTTCACTGGAATCGGTACCGCATTCACACCCGGCAATGTATTGAAAGTCCCAAATCCCGGAACGGCTATGATCGCGCCGCCCGGCGCAGCGGTTGAAAACGAAGGCCGCTGATTCAATTGCGAACTCCCGATCAAATCCTGGCTCAAAGTGACGTTGTACGGGGCGCCGGAACTCGCAATCAGGAACGGACTAAGGCGCAATCCCCACTTCAGTCCCACGGAACCCCCCAGAAAGAATCGGTTGCGAATATCGAACGACGCCCGCCCGTAGTCCTGCATAAAATTCAGAGGATTCGAAGGAAAGCTGTTTGCGCCCGAAGTGTCGCTGTTCGCATAATTCAGCACGTAGTAAGCAAACAACGTCACCTTCTGCCCCGCCTGCACCCGGCTTTGCACAAACAATTGATTCTGCCGGAAAATCGCTCCCGACTCGTACTGATAGATGTTCTGGAACGGAACGTTGCGAGTCGCCAAACCTGGATTCAAATAATAAGGTTCGATGGCGGAAAGATTGTTCGGCGCGTTGATGTTGTTCGTCAGCAATTGGTCGTTGCCGATGGAATTCAGATACGACACGCTCAGATTCGTAACTTTATTCAGTTGCCGTTCCAGGCTCACCGCCGTCTGCGCCACATAAGGCGCATGCAAATTCGGATTCGGCTTGTACGAAGTAAACAACTCCGTCGGGCCCGGCGTCAGAAGCGGCGGTGGCGCAGGATTAGGGTTGAAGAAGCCCGGGCTAGGCACCACGAATTCCGCCAGCGAGTTCCCGTTCAACCGGTCCTGCTGCAACACGTCAGCCGAGAGAAAGCGGTCGTAGAACACTCCGAATCCCGCACGCAGCACCGTCTTCGGCGCAGTCTTTCCTCCGCCGCCAATTCCCCACGCAAATCCCAGCCGCGGCGCCCAATCCGCGTGATTGGCGATATCGTTCTGCGATTCAAATCGCAGTCCGTAACTCAAAGTTATGTTGGGCCGAATGCGCCAGTCGTCTTCCACATACAATCCCACGTCCACGTACCCTACGTGCGCAAACGGATTCGCCGGGAGCGTCGTGTTCGTCGGATTCGCCGTCACCGTGAATTGGTTCGCCGATGGGACGCCCTGCAATGTGGCGATATACGCATCCACCGACGGAAATATAAATGTCCCGTTAAATCCCCCGGTCGAACTGTTCGAATCGGTCGAACCGCGCAGCCGCGCGCCAAATTTCAAAAAATGCTTCGTGTACTGAACCGACGTGTAGTTTTGAAACTCGTACTGGTTGGTGTTGTCATTAATTAGCCCGCCGCTATTTCCGCCCCCGGTGAAAGCCAAAGGAACCACGACGGTCGGCGCGGTGCTCTGCGGAGTCTGATTGCTTTCGTCGTGCAGCCACTGGAAGCGCGTTTCATTCACCACTTTCGTTCCAAAAATCTGCGTGTCGCCTATTTGCAGCGTCTGCTCCGTGCTCAGCGAATTGTAGCCTTGCGACGGCAACGAGAAGCCGACGATACCGTCATTGATTTCGTCGTTCCGGTAATATTGATAACGCACCGTCAAGGTATTGTTCTTCGTCACCGCATAATCCAGTCGCGGCCCGATGTTGTAGCGCGTCTTCGGATTGGGCACCGCCGCGCTGAACGGCGTCACCGCGAAGGTCGTGGGATTCACTTGCAGCGCGTTCACGATACCCAGGTCATGAATGTCGCGGATATCTTCCGTAAAAAAAAACGAAGCCTTCTTGCTCAGTGGCCCGCCGATGTTTCCGCTGTATTGCACCGAATAATAGCTGGGATATGGCGTGCCTGACGCCTCGCTCGAATTGAAAAACGGGTTCCGCGTGTTCAGGGCCGAATCATTTCCGTTCACAGAAAAACCGCCGTGCCATTTGTCGGTGCCCGGCTTTGTGAAAATTTCAATGCGACCGTAGCCCACCTTGTCGTACTGCGCCGAAAATGGATTTTGATTGATGCGGATTTCGCGAATCGCGGATTTCGGCGGCAGCTGGCCCGCCGTAAACCCATCAATATAAAATTGTCCGCCGTTCGGTCCAGCCGATGGTCCCGCCAGCGCCGTCAGGTCCGTCTGCAACTCATCGGGATCGTCCGGCAACGCATCCAGCGCCGCGCCGTTGATCACAATCGCGCCGGCATTATTCGTCGGGCTCACGTCCACCGCGCCTGAATCGCCAGTCACCGTCACCTGTTGCTGCTCCACTTCGATTGTCAGCGCGATCGTCAACTGCTGTACTTGGCTCGCTACCACCTGCACCGCGTCGTTCTTGTACAACGCGAATCCTTTCGCGATCACCTCAACCGTATATTTTCCCGGCGCCAGTCCCTTCAGTTCGAAAACTCCGTCGCGATTTGTCGTCGCCGCCAGGCTCGTCCCATCCGGCGCCGTCGCAATAATGGACGCGCCCACCACGGCCGCGGCCGACGGGTCCGTGACCTGCCCGCGAATTGTTCCAGTGCCGGTCTGCACAGCGACCGGTGCAGAAGTCTGTGCAAACGTGGCGCCGGGGCAGAAAAATACCGTGGCGAATATTACTGCAATAAAAAACCAATATAAAAAGACCCGGGCTTTCATTCCGTCTCCTGAAAGACTAAGAATCGGTAAGCTGATTATGATTTATGGATTTCCACCTGAGGCGTCACCGCCTGGTGCGCCACCGCCCAGGCTCCATGGCGAAAGCAACATCGCTTGCGATGCGTTGCCGGCAGGCGCTGCGGCCAGTATCGCTTCCACGCCTCCCAGCATAGTGATGGCAGTAACGCCGCCCGCATCGGTGCCCTGCGTGGACACCACCATAACGGCGTCGCCCTTCTGAAAATCAGCCAGCGTGCTCGCAGGCAGCCGGTTTACGATTTGTTGGAAGTCGCCGCGCCCGCCGCCTCCACCCGCGCCATTCCCAGCTCCTGCTCCGCCAGAACGCTGCCCGCCATTCGGAGGGCCACCGCCCGCCGCGCCGCCTCCCTGGCCAGATGCGCCGCCTGCACCCGCTGCTCCAGCGCCCGCTCCTGCCGCGCCGCCCTTCAGCCGCAACGCAACCATCTGCGCCATCTGCGCCGAAATCTTGCGCAATTGCGATTGCGCCGTAATCTTCACCACTACCGGCTTCTTGCTGATCAGGTCCGTCAAACTGATCGTCTGCGCGCTCGCATCAATCGCAGTAATAATTCCAGCGAGATTGCGGAAAGTTCCGGAAACTATTTCGTCCGCCACAAATTCGCTGCCGTCCGCGCTCTTCGTTCCCCGCGCGCGCACTTGATCCCCAGGCTTGATCTGATCCAGCGCCGCGGGCTTCGCATCATCGAACTGCACCGAATCCGGCGCATAGCGGCGCAACACCGTACTCTTCGTCGTGTGAATCGCCACGGTTTTCGCCGTCGCTCCCGTCCCCGTCGAAATGGTGATCGTGCCCGTCGCGGGGTCCATCGCGCTCACCAACCCGCCGATTCCCCGCTTTTGCCAATCTTCGCGGTCCTGCGCCTTTTTCGCTTCCAGATCTTTGCTCTTCATTGCGATGATTCCCACCGCCATCATGGTCTTCGCGTCATCCGACGCTCGTCCCCTCACCAGAATTCGATCGCCCACCTGCAGGTCCGTCAACGCGATCGGCGTCGCCGACTTCAAGTCCTTTTCTCCCGGCGCCACCTGCACAATTTTCGCGTTGCCCGCAACGGTCACGCTCACCTCCGTGCCGCCGTCCGCAGTCAGAACCAGCGCATTTCCGTCGATCGATTTCACCGCACCGACTTTCTGCGTCAAGGGCGTCTGTTGCGCGCGTGCCTGCTGTGCCGCCTGTTGTGCCGCACTTAGCGTCGAAGCGTGTTCCGCCGGCAATTCCGCGCGCACACTCGCGCCGCACAGCGCGACCCCAAGCACCGCCCCCGCCAGCATCATCAGCGCGCATTTCGCGCCCCCCGCCAAGCGTCCACTCGACAAACTCATCACACTCATCGAACTCCTCGAGCGCATCAAACGCTCCCGCAGAATTCCCCGCTCAGGTTGGCTCAATTCCGAAACTGCAATACTCGGGCCAATCCTATCTATATATAGATACACCTCAGCCTGCAAATGTCCTCCGCTTTTAGACGTATCCGCACCTCGCAAACGTTTCCTCATTCTTATAAAATAATCCCGCCCCAACCCGCGCCTCCCATTCCCAGATCGGAACGAACCTCCGCGAGCGCGCACACCGATGCCGTTGCAGGACTCTCCAGATGGTGTAAACTATGAAACCACTCGGCGGTGAGCGTAGCTCAGCTGGTAGAGCATCGGTCTGTGGCACCGAGGGTCGCGGGTTCAAACCCCGTCGCTCACCCCAGTTTCTTCAGTCATTTACGGCGGCAATACTCAGGCTACCCGTGGCGTCAGGAAGGCAAACAAAATGACTCCCGTCGAACGCGAATTCGCATTGCACCACCTGACGGACTCGCACGAGAGCTTGCTGCGCATGGCGCAGGGCCTTTCGCGTGAACAATGGCACTACCGTTCCGCGCCTGGCCGCTGGACTGTCGCCGAATGTGTTGAGCATGTTGTCACCGTCGAAACACGGCTGCTCGATCGTATCCAAAACACTCTGCAGAAAGACCCCGATCCTTCCAGGCACAGCGCCTTGGAGGGCCAGGACCACGCGCTGGTCGCGATCGCGGTGGCCCGCGCGGATCGTTGGCAAGCGCCGGAAATTCTCGTTCCCACAGGTCGCTGGCCGCATGAACAGCTATTGCCGGAATTCGAATCTGCACGCCGGCTGACGAGAGATTTTGCGGTCGGCTCCCAGGCCGATTTGCGGCACCACTTCTTCAAGCATCCAGTGCTCGGTGACCTCGACCTCTACCAATGGCTCATTCTGATTCCAGCTCACTGCGATCGCCACCGGGTCCAAAGCGAAGAAGTTATGTCCACTCCAGAATTCCCCCGCGCCCACCAAGCACACGTCACCAGCTAAATTCAGCCGTCCCGCCAAACGCAGCTGCCGGAGAAGCGGCAGTCGCCTTTGAATTTGTAGCGGCCAGCTTTCGCGGGGCGCCGTTGCAGTCGAAGTTGCTTCTGAAATTGCGGTTGGAGTTGCTGTTGAATTTGTAGCCGCCGCCTGCTATTTGGGCGGCCATTCTTGCTCTTGGTTTTCTCCGCGCCTTCTACGCTCCTATCTCAGCGTCCTCTGCGTTAAATCTTTTCGTTTCTCTCCTCGCTCGCCTTCATCACTACCTTTATCAGTGCTCATCTGCATTCAACAGTGGTGCCTTTGAACTCCAAGTCCACACCACAATCCAAACGCGCCAGCCGCTCCCTACTTCACCACCAAAGTCAAAAAGTTATTCAAAGTCTGCGTCTGCCCATTCAAAGTTGTCGTCAACGACAAAGTATAAGTCCCCGCCGGCGTTGCTCCATTCGGCCCCTGCGGCAAACTATTGCTGCAAGCCGCCGATCCCAACGCCACCAGCAGCAAAGTCGCAAACGTCAATGCCACTCGCCGGTTCCGCCGGAACATCCACATTGCTCCACCGAATACCATCGATGCCAGCAGCAATCCAAGCCCTCCGCCAATTCCGCCGACACCCGGGGTCACAAGTCCAGTCGAGGTAGTCGCTCCCTGGCAGAAAGTCT
>Ga0210391_10005070_pt1 | contig 10862 bp, 10 predicted proteins | sample IncBWC12OmetaG_FD_160573 | JGI IMG/M metagenome (GOLD analysis project Ga0210391, IMG submission 160573) | Forest soil microbial communities from Barre Woods Harvard Forest LTER site, Petersham, Massachusetts, United States - Inc-BW-C-12-O ...
AACTGGACGGAGGCGCGAAAGCACAAGCCTGAAGGCGACGTGCTCGCCGAAGCCGAGCGCCGTCGCGACCTAATGCTGCGACTCGTCGTCGGGCACGAGACGGTCGTCGATCGCATCGAGGGCGGCTCCCCCGAAACGATCGCATGGGCGGAGCGAAGCGACTCGGATAGCCGCTATTCGGTGCATTGCGCGCCGCACGAGGTCGCGGAGTTCTTACGGACGACGCTCTTTTCGCGTACGCCGAGCGTCATCTTGACCAGCGCGACGCTCTCGACGAACGGCTCGTTCGATTTCGTGCGCCGTACGCTTGGAATCGACGACGCGCAAGAGCTCATCGCGACGTCGCCGTTCGACTACGCGCGCCAGGCCCGCCTTTTTATCGCGCCGGCAGACCTCAATCCAAAGTCGGCGGATTTTGCGCGCCGCGCCGCTCCGTTGGTTGAAGAGTGCCTCGATCGAACGCGCGGGCGCGCGTTCGTGCTATTCACGTCGTACGCGCGGTTGCGGGAGGTCTACGCGCTGCTTGCCGATCGACTGGCGTTTCCGGTTCGGTTGCAAGGCCAGCTCCCACGCTCGCACCTCATCGATTGGTTTCGACGGACGCCCGGCGCGGTATTGTTTGCCACCGGAACGTTCTGGGAGGGAATCGACGTCGTGGGCGACGCGCTGTCGTGCGTGATCATCGACCGGCTTCCATTTCCTTCGCCGAGCGATCCGCTGGTCATGGCGCGAGTGCGCGCGCTCGAAGCGCGCGGGCTCGACGGCTTCGAGCACTACATGGTTCCCGCCGCCACGGTGCGTCTCAAACAGGGGTTCGGGCGTCTCATTCGCAGCGGTAACGACCGCGGCCTGATGGCGCTGCTCGACGGGCGGGCGATATCGACGCGCTACGGCGCTACGATTCTGGCAGCGCTGCCGCCGGCGCTGCGAATCGAGCATCTCGACGACCTAACACTCTTCTTTTCGCCGGCCGAAGCCGGCTAATAGGGAAGCTGCGCCTGCGCGACGACGCGCGGGCCGTCCATCAGGGCCAGCTGCTCCATGCGATGGCTCTTGGGTAGATAGAGCATGGCAACCCGGCCGTGCGGTACGACGTCACCCAGCATCGTCTGCGCCCCGTCGTGCATCCAGGCCACATGCAGCGCGTGCGACGCGCCTCGCACCACGATTACATACCACGAGCCATCGGAAGGGTACATAACGTCGGCCGCGAGCGCACCGCCGGCCGGCCGGAAACTCGCCGTGCGATGCGCAGTCGTGGCAAGCCGGTCCATCGCCGCGCTTTGCGAGAGCATCGCATCCTGCATTACGCGATTTCGTTCCCACAGGTACGCCGAGGGAAGAATCCCGATGAGAAACGCCGCGGCGACGGCCGCAAAGCGCCACGGCGCCTGCGGCTGACGCGCAGGCGCGAGAAGGCGTTCGACGCGATTGGTCAACGCTTCCGGCGCTCGCCGGCGCGTTTCCAGCGACGCAATCGTGTCGACGTCGCGTTCCGCTTCGCCGACGAGTTTCGCGCATTCGGCGCAGACCCGCAGGTGTGCTTCCAGCGCGGCGGACTCGGTGGCGTCGAGCGCGCCCAGCGCATAGAGCGCGGCGCGCTCTCCAAAATGCGCGTCGGTCATCGCTCGCCTCCCTCAGATCCAAGGCTCGCGGCAATCTTCCGCAGCCCATGGCTGATGCGGCTCTTGATCGTACCCAGCGGCGCGTTGAGCTCCGAGGCGATCTCGGTGTGGGTCTTCCCTTCGTAAAACGCAAGCGCTACCGCGGCGCGTTGGTCGTCGGGAAGTTTAGCGAAGGCGCGGCGCACGCGGTCGCGCTCGATGGGATCGGCCACTTCGAGTTCTTGATGTTCGACCGGCATCGCGGCGAGCCGCTCCTCTAACCGAAGCCGGCGACTCTGCCGGCGACGTCGCGAGATCGCTTCGTTGCGCACGCAGACCACCAAAAAGCTGCGGAGCGAGCCGCGCCCGGACGAATATGCCGACGGCGAGCGCCACAACCGCGCGATCGCATCGGCAACGCAATCCTGCGCCTCTTCGCTGTTGCTCAGGACGTTGTATGCGACGGAATAGAGCAGCGACGCGTATTCCCGATACGCCCGCGCGAACGCCCAACGCTCGTGTGCCGCGAATGCTACCGCCAAAGCCTCCTCGTCGCCGGACGCCCGTGCCATGGGGTCTCGGGGTTCGACGCTCCTCCCAGGAACGCCGCCAGGCTTCCAAGCGGATGAGAACGCGGGCTACTCTTCCTGCGCGACCTCGATCTTGGCACGCTCGGCCAGTTCGTGAACGACCGAAGAATCAGCCAGCGTCGTCGTATCCCCAAGCGTCCGCCCCTCGGCGATGTCGCGCAGCAAACGACGCATGATCTTGCCGCTGCGCGTCTTAGGAAGCTCTTGAGTAAACGTCACGTACTTCGGGCGCGTGAACTTTCCGAGTTTCGATCCGACGTGATCGCGCAGCTCGTCGGCCAACTCGGGCGTTCCCGTAAGACCGCCCTTGAGCGAGACGAATGCATAGATAGCTTGGCCGGTCATCTCGTCGAGCTTCCCGCAGACCGCCGCCTCCGCGACCCGCGGATGATCGACCAGCGCGCTTTCGACCTCCGTGGTTGAGATGCGGTGGCCGCTGACGTTCATCACGTCGTCGATGCGACCCATGAACCAGTAGTTGCCGCCGGCATCGCGCCGCGCGCCGTCGCCCGCGAAGTAGCGATGCGGCACTTTCGACCAATAGGTCTGCACGTAGCGCTCGTCGTCGCCCCAAATGCCGCGCAGCATGCCGGGCCACGGCTGTGTGAGCACGACGTAGCCGCCACCGCCGAGCGGAACGCTCTCGCCGCGATCGTTGACGATGTCGGCGCCGATGCCGGGTAAGGGCCGCGTCGCACTGCCCGGCAGGAGCGTCGTGACGCCGGGAAGCGGCGCGATCATGATGCCGCCGGTCTCCGTCTGCCACCAGGTATCGACGACCGGCGTGGTGTTCGCGCCGATCCACTCGCGATACCAGATCCAAGCTTCGGGATTGATCGGTTCGCCGACCGTGCCCAGCAGGCGCAACGACGACAGATCGTGCCTTGCCGGATATTCGGTTCCCCACTTCATGAAGGTTCGAATCGCCGTCGGCGCCGTGTAGAGAATCGTGACGCCGTAGCGTTCGACGATCTCCCAAAAGCGGTCCTTATCGGGGAAATCGGGCGTGCCTTCGTAGAGCACGCTGGTCGCGCCGTTTGCCAAGGGTCCGTAGACGATATACGAGTGCCCAGTCACCCAGCCGATGTCGGCGGTGCACCAATAGATATCGCGCTCCGCTTTGAGGTCGAAGACCAGCTCGTGCGTCATCGCGGCCTGCGTCAAGTATCCCGCCGTCGTGTGCTTAATGCCCTTGGGTTTGGCGGTGGTGCCGCTCGTGTAGAGAAGGAAGAGCAGGGCCTCGGCATTCATCGGCTCGGGTTCGCACTCCGTCGATTCGCCGGCGACCAGCTCGCTCCACCAAATGTCGCGCGTCTCGTGCATGAAGACGTCATCGCCTACGCGGCGGGCCACGATGCAGTGCGCGATCGTCGGCGTCCGCTCCATTGCGATGTCGCAATTGCGTTTGAGCGGCACTTTGTTCCCACGGCGCCATCCGAAATCTGCGGTGATGAGCGCGACGCAGCTTGCGTCGTTGACGCGATCGACGATCGATTCGGGCGAGAAACCGCCGAAGATCACGGAGTGAGCCGCGCCGATGCGGGCGCAGGCGAGCATAGCGACCGGCAACTCGGGGATCATCGGCATGTAGATCGCGACGCGGTCGCCTTTGCGAATTCCTAGCTTGCGCAATCCGTTGGCAAACCGGTTGACGTCGTCGAGAAGCTCGCGATACGTGAGCGTGCGGCGATCGCCCGGCTCGCCCTCGAAGTAATAGGCGATCTTGTCGCCCGCTCCCGCGCGCACGTGGCGGTCGAGACAGTTGACCGCTACGTTGAGCTCCCCGTCGCCGAACCATTTCGCAAAGGGTTCGTTCCACTCCAGCGTTTGCGTGAAGGGCTTGCTCCATTCCAGCTTTCGGGCCCAGCCGGCCCAGAACGCGGTGTAGTCGCGCTCGGCTTGCTCGTAGAGTTCGCCGGTCGCGTTGGCCTGCGACGCAAACTCGGGAGAGGGTGGGAAGCGGCGGTGCTCCTCGAAGAGCGCCTCGATGGCGGAACTCATAGGCGTGTCGCTTACGAGGGCCGCGCGGGCAGGCCTGCCGAATCCTTCGACAAGTCAGGATGACACAGGACAAATAATGCTGGCTGCACTCGTCCTCGCTGCATTGACCGCCCCCGCGCAAACGGGACTTGCAACGATTCAATACGACGCGCCCCCGCCGAACTTCGCGATCGCGACGGCGCGCAAAACGACGTACCTTTCGGATCTACGCGGACGCGTCGTGGTCGTGGATTTTTGGGCGACGTGGTGCGACGTTTGTACCGCCGAACTGAAGGACTTCGTTCGGGCTGCCTCCGTCTTCGGCAAAGGCGTCGCCGTGGTAACGGTTTCCGACGAAATCCCTGGAGTCGCATCGAGCTATCTCGAGCATTGGGACATCGCGTTGCCGCTCGTCGAAGACGAGCAGGGCGCGATCTTTCGCATCTACTCCGTCTCGAAAATCCCGGTGACGCTGGTGCTCGACCCCGCGGGTGCCGTTTCGTACGTTTCCGTTGGCGGCCTGAGCTGGCAAGAACTGGTCCAAGCAATCGACCGCGCCCAAGGTGACCCTACGGCTAGCACTCACGCCGCAGGAGTGCTACAGTAGGGGGCGTGATAGAGAGCATCGGCCTCGACAAGCGCAAGGCGTACATTTTGGCCACGGTGGTTTACGAGTACATCGGGACCGCCGAACCCGTCGGGTCGCAGGCATTGACCCAAAAATACAATCTCGGTATCAGCTCGGCGACCGTCCGAAACGAGATGGCGGAGCTTGAAGCGGCGGGCTATTTGGTGCAGCCGCACACCTCAGCTGGGCGGATCCCCTCCGATGCCGGGTATCGCACCTATGTCGACCGGTTGATGCAGCCCGAAGAGCTAACCGGGGACGACCGCCGGCGCATCCGCGACGAGCTGAGCGACGCCACGCGCGAGCTCGACGAAATCATCGATCACACGACGCGCTTGCTCGGGCGCCTTTCGAACAATTTGGCGTTCGTCACCAAGCCGCAGCAAGAGACGCAAACTTTCAAACACATCCAGCTGATCTGGCTCTCTCCCCACACCGGCGTCGCGATCGTGGTAACCTCGCTCGGCGTCGCCGCGCAGAGCCTCTTCGAGCTGGGCGCCGAAGTGCAGCCCGACGATTTAACGCGTTTCTCGAACGCGCTCAACGCGCGCCTGGCAAACCGGTCGCTTCGCGAGGTCACGGAGAGCGAGATCTCGGGCGCCGCATTCGAAGTGGGCGTTTCGGAGGATCTTCGGGGCGCCGTAGTCACCGCATGCCTCTCGGCACGATCGAACGAGCAGCCCAACATCGCGTCGGCCGGCGCGCAGAATCTTCTCGATCAGCCCGAGTTTCAGGATCTTCGCAAGCTTCGTTCGATCTTGCGGATTGTGGAGGAGCAGAAGACGCTCTACCAACTCGTCGCCGACGCGATGACTGCCGATACCGCGAGCGTCAAGATCGGTCGCGAGCTCGGCAACGAAGAACTTGCGGACCTCTCGATCGTAACGGTGCCCTATCATTTCGGACCTCACGCCTTTGGAATGCTCTCGATCCTGGGCCCGCGACGCATGCCCTATGCGCGTCTCGTGGCGCTCGCCTCCGGCACCGCCGAATCGCTGAGCCAACGTCTCTCCGACGTGGACCACCTTCCAAGCACGTAGCATGTCGGTCACGGACTATTACGAAATCCTTGGCGTTGCTCGCGACGCTTCAGGGGAGGAGATCAAGCGAGCTTATCGCGCCCTCGCGCGGCAGCACCATCCCGACGTTGCCGAAGATAAGTCGAAGGCCGAGCATCGCTTCAAAGAGATCAACGAAGCCTACGAGGTGCTCTCCGATCCGAATAAGCGAGCGCAGTACGACCGCTTCGGATTCGTCGGCAACGGCGCATCCTCGGGGCCGGGCGATTTCGGCTTCGGGGGCGGATTCGGCGACATCTTCGATATGTTTTTCGGCGGCGTGCGCGGCGCGCAGCCGCGCCGGCAGGGCCCGCAGCGCGGTGCCGATCTGCGCTACGATCTCGAGATCACGCTCGAAGAGGCGTTCGCCGGTACGACCAAAGAGATCGTCTTCGAGCGTCTGGCGCAGTGCGATGCGTGCAAAGGAAGCGGCGCCAAGCCCGGGACGGTGGTGACCCCCTGCGATCGCTGCCGCGGCAGCGGAACCGTGCGCATGACGCGACAGACTCCGCTCGGGCAGATGGTCACGCAATCGCCGTGCACGCGTTGCGGCGGCGAAGGGCACGTCGCCGCGCATCCCTGCGAAAGCTGCGCTGGGCGAGGCGCGCGAGACAGCGAGACGCGCTTGACCGTCAACGTGCCGACCGGCGTCGACGATGGTTCGCGGATTCGCATTGCCGGTAGCGGCGAGGGTGGGACGCGCGGCGGAGCGACCGGCGACCTTTACGTCTATTTGAGCGTCCTGCCGCACTCGCTCTTCCGTCGTGAAGGTCGGGACACGTTCGTGGATGTGCCGGTGAGTTTTCCAACGGCCGCCTTGGGTGCGACGATCGACGTTCCTGCGCTCGGCGGCGAGGTCGACGTAACGATTCCGCCCGGGACGCAAACCGGCACGACGTTCCGGCTGCGAGGACTGGGCATGCCCACCGTGCGCGGCGCCCAGCGCGGCGATCATCACGTGACCGTTCACGTCGCGGTGCCGGCGAAAATGAATAAGCGCCAACGCGACGCGCTCGAAGCCTATGCACTTGCCGGCGGCGACGAGATCGACGACCGAAGCTTCTTCGATCGCGTGAAGGACGCGTTCCGTCCCGAGTGATTGCGGCGCGCCGATTTTTCGTCGAGGGCGCGAAGGAGATTGGTGAGTCCGTCGAGATCGGCGGTGCCGACGCCCACAAGATTGCCAACGTCCTGCGATTGACCCCGGGCGATCGTATCGTCGTGATCGACTCGGCGGCCCGAACGTTTACGGCGGCAATCGCCGCCCTTGGGCGCGTCGTGAGTGCTACCATCGAGGAGGAGATCTTCGACGAGCGCGTACCGGCCGCGACGATCCGGATCGACGTTGCGCAAGCCGTGCCAAAAGGGCGCCGGATGGACTTCGTGGTCGAGAAAGGCAGCGAACTGGGCGTCGAATCGTTCCTTCCGTTCTACTGCGAGCGCAGCGTCGGCCGCGACGTCGGCGCCGAGAAAGCGGCGCGCTGGCAGCGGATCGCGCGCGCCGCCGCGCAGCAGTGCGGCCGCAAAAGCGTTCCCGCCGTTCTCGAGGCGATGCCGTATCGAACGCTCCTGGAGCGATTTGGCGAGTACGACGCGGTGCTCTTCGCATGGGAACTCGCGACTCCGGCGCCACTGCCTCGGCGTCTGGCCGAGGCGCTGCCGGCCTCGGGCCGGGTGCTGGTCGTGGTCGGCCCGGAGGGCGGTTTCACGCATGAGGAAGCGGAGCTCGCGCAATGCCGTGGCGCCGCCATGCTCTGGCTCGGCCCGCGCGTTTTACGCACGGACACGGCCGCTCTGGTGCTGTTGGCGGTGATTGGCGCCGTCATGTCGTAAAAACACCGGCACGGCATGCCACTTCCCTTTTCAATCGTCATTCCGACCTACAACGAGGCCGCCGGCATCGAAAAGCTGCTCCGAGCGCTGGCTGCGACCTTCGCCGCGAATGGACTCGATGGCGAGGTCATCGTCGTTGACGATAACTCTCCCGACGGCACCGGGGACGTCGTCGAGCGGCTTGCGCGAGAGTTGCCAGTACGCTGCCTGCATCGCAGTGGAAAGTTGGGCCTCTCGAGCGCCGTGATCGACGGTTGGGCGATCGCACGCAGCGACTCGACCGTGCTTGGCGCAATGGACGCGGACTTTAGCCACGACGTCAACGCGCTTCCCAAGATGGTGCAAGCGCTCGAATCCGGAGCCTATGGGCTGGCGATCGGCAGCCGCTACGTACCCGGAGGCGGGATCGCGAATTGGCCCAAGCGGCGCATCGTCGTTTCTCGAGTTGCCTGCTGGCTGGCGCGGCCGCTCACCAACGTCAAGGACGTGACCAGCGGTTTCTTCTTGGTTCGGCGCGACGCGTTGGCGGGAGTCGTGTTAGATCCGATCGGCTTCAAGATCGGCCTCGAAGTCATTGCCAAAGCGCACTATGGAAAGGCTATCGAGGTTCCATACGTCTTTACCGACCGCGTTGCCGGCGAGTCGAAGCTCAACGAACGAGAGATATTTAACTATCTCAAGCAGCTCGGAAAACTCTACTCCACTTGGCTGCGTCCGAAGCGCACGAAGGAGCGAGCCGCTTAGTGCCGCGGCCCGACTGGTTGCCGGCCCGCCGCACCAAGGAGAATCACGTTTCGGATGAGGCGTTGTGGAGCAAGTGTCCGAAGTGCGGCGAGGTGCTCTACCGGCGCGATTTAGCGGCGAATCTCTTTGTGTGCACCCGCTGCGGCTATCACTTTCGCATGCGAGCGTACGATCGAATTGCCTCGATTGCCGACGGCGAGTTTACGGAGTTGGGGGCCGACGTGTTACCCGGCGATCCGCTGGACTGGTCCGACAGAAAGAGCTATCCGGCAAAGCTCAAAACCGACCGCGAGCGCAGTGGCCTTTCCGAGTCCGTCGTGTGCGGGTTTGCCTCCGTTGGAGGGCATCGCGTCGGTTTAGGCGTGATGGACTTCCATTTTCGCGGTGGCACGATGGGCCAAGTTACCGGCGAACGGATTACGCTGTTGTTCGAGGCGGCGCGGCGCGAACGCATACCCTGCGTTATATTTGCGGCCTCCGGCGGCGCCCGAATGGAAGAGGGTATGCTGGCGCTCATGCAGCTCGCAAAGACGACCGCGGCGGTCTCGCGTTTCATGGCGGACGGCAACTTTTACCTCGTCGTGCTGACCGATCCGACCAGCGGCGGCGTCTCCGCCTCGTTTGCTTTTCAGGCCGACGTGATCGTTGCCGAATCCAAAGCGATGATCGGTTTCGCGGGACGGCGGGTGATCGAGCAGACGATCCGTCAGCGCCTGCCCGATCAGTTTCAAACTGCCGAGTTTTTGCTGGAGAAGGGCGCGATCGATATGGTCGTCGAGCGCTCCGATCTCAAAGATACTCTCGTTCGGCTGCTCGAGTACGCCGACCATGAGTAACAATATCATCGTCGAGCGCGAGCGAAGCTTGGTCGAGCTGGAACGGCGCATCGCCGAACTGCGCGAGGCCTCAGCTGCACAGCCGCTCGACATGTCGAGCGAGATCGCCGCGCTGGAGCAAAAGTACCAGCAGATCCTGCACGAACTGTTCGGAACGCTCTCGCCCTGGGAGAAGGTGCACATGGCGCGCCATCCCAATCGGCCGACGTCACTGGACTATATCTCGCGTTTCGACCGGTTCGACGAGCTGCACGGCGACCGGCACTTCCGCGACGATCCTTCCATCGTCGGCGGTTTTGGGACCCTGCGGTCGCGCAACGTGATGGTGCTGGGTCAGCAGCGCGGACGCGATACGAAGGAGAACTTGCGTAGAAACTTTGGGATGCCCGCGCCGGAGGGCTATCGCAAGGCGACTCGTCTGGCCCGGCTCGCATCCCGATTGCGACTGCCGATCGTGACCTTCGTCGATACCAAAGGCGCCGATCCCGGCATCAGCTCGGAAGAGCACGCGCAGTCGGAAGCGATTGCTATTTGCCTGCAGGCCTTTACGATGGCGACGGTTCCGATCGTGGCGACGATCGTCGGCGAGGGCGGCTCGGGCGGCGCGCTCGCGCTGGCAATCGCCGACTTCGTCATCATGCTCGAACACAGCACGTATTCGGTCGCTTCTCCCGAGGGCTGTGCTGCGATCCTGTGGTCGGATGCGAGCAAAGCGGAAGAAGCGGCGGCTCACTTGAAGTTAACGGCTGATGATTTGCAGCGGTTCGGTATCGTGGACCAGATACTCCCCGAGCCGTTGGGCGGCGCGCACCGCAACGCGCGTGACGTCGTGACGCAGACGCTCGGTGCCGTCGACGCGGCGCTCGCGCGCTTGGCGTCCCTGACGCCGGAAATGCTCTTGGACCAGCGGTATCGAAAATACCGTCGATTGGGAGAATGGCAAGCAGAAGGATTGGAACCCGTTCGAACGGCGCGCTAAGACGCGCGCGCCCTGTCCTCCGCGCCGCCGGCCGTCTGCTGGCAGCGGCAGTCGTCCTACTCCTCGTCGTGCTCGTGGTCGTCCAGTTTGCGCGCGCAATCGGCGACGACCTCGCGGCGGAACGTCAGCTTTCGGCGATTCGCGCGGACATGGCCTCGCTGCAACGGCAACGCGACGAACAACTGCGAGAGTTGCGCCGGCTTCGGGATCCGGAAGGTGCCGTTCCGGAGATCCACGACCGCCTGCGCCTCGTGCGGCCAAACGAGGCTCTCATCTTCGTATCGCCCCAACCTGCCGCGTCGCCGTGAGCGACACGCTCAAAGGAGTCGTCATCAACCTCAACGCCTACGGAGCGACGGTTCGCCTCGAAGGAGGCGACCTCGCAACCGCGAGCGCGTCCGACGTAGCGGAGCATCGCGATCACTATCAGCGCTCGCTGTTGCGGCGCAAACGCTTGGCCTTTGAAGTTCGGCGCGACGGCCGGCGCGCCTCGGTTTCGCTCGCTCCGCAAATCAGCGACGACGATCTCGAGGAGCAGATCGCTTCGTATCTCAAGAGCACGCAGGGATGGGAGCCGGCCGACGCGATGCCGGCGGCCGAACGCCACTTC
>Ga0210391_10005071_pt1 | contig 10861 bp, 10 predicted proteins | sample IncBWC12OmetaG_FD_160573 | JGI IMG/M metagenome (GOLD analysis project Ga0210391, IMG submission 160573) | Forest soil microbial communities from Barre Woods Harvard Forest LTER site, Petersham, Massachusetts, United States - Inc-BW-C-12-O ...
TGTTCTTGGTCGCGCATGATCCGTTTGATCTTGCTTTTGTGCTGCTTTGCTAATAGCCGATCGCTTTGCCGATCGAGACGGTCCAGTTCGCGACGAAGGCGATGGAAACTCTCGAGTCGCACCGTTTTTCAGGCACTCCGTTATGCAAGCTGGCTTCAACGATATGATTTACTTCCGAGTAGAAACCCGAGAACTAATGGCGACTCTCCCGGTTCCACTTCATCGAGTCCCTCCCCCGAAAGAATCGATGAAAAGTTCTAAGAAGAGTCGCCGTTAAGGAGACGGAATTGAACCTAACAAAGCCTCCGCAGGTTCTCGTGGCTGCCTGGGCTAACGCCGTCTATCAAACATCAAGATAGTGATGGCGATACTCTAAACGTTACAGCTTCCGTAAATTCCCCGGAAGTCTTGATTTCGGCAAATCCCCCGGTCATGGTTCAGGTCAGGCAAGTTACCGAAATCCCCCGTTTTTCAGGAAGTGCGATCCGGCATTGATGACGAGAAGGGGCCTGGGAGATCAGGACGGCAGGATGGGAGAAAAGAAGAGATTGCCGCGCATGGCCTCTCGTGCCGCAGTCATGAGATCACTACGTATGCGACGCTTCACGACGTAGCTGCCACCCATGTCACGGGCGGCGCAAGCATATTCCACGTCTTCCGTTAACGTCAGGAACACGATCCTTGTTGTGCAAAAGTACTCCTTCATTCGTCGGGCTGTCTCGAACCCGTCTCTTCCCGGCAGTCCAATGTCTATTATGACGATGTCTGGCTTAAGCATCGACACGGCATCGAGACCCGCGTCGCTATTACCGACGGTAGCCACAATCTCAAATTCGTCTTGCATAATCTGGCTTGCAGCCATGAGCACTTTGGGGTGATCGTCGATCAGAACAATCCTCGGTTTTTTCTCCTGAGATGCCGTCATTTTCTCTCCCGCCCTTAAACGCAGATCGAGGATTTATTACGTTTGAGCGAATGACCGTGATCGCCGCGCCGTGAATCGCTACTACTTTACGATTTCGACGTCCGGCAGCGTCCAGGTCTTGCCTCTAGCAGGCCGTGGCCTGCGTTACAGTGAGTGAGCAACCAGCGCAGATCGAATAGCGCCAGAAATCTGGGTCTGCACAGCTGCTGTCTCGTGAGCATCATCAAAGTCCGGGACGACCCTGTGAACTGTCACTTGTGACAGGCGAAGTATGGGGAGAGGGCATTTCGCCACCCATTGCGGCTGAAAAGTCGCATTTTCGGTAAGTTCCCTATGACCGGCTGGTAAACAGGTCAAGTTACCGGAAATCCCGTTTCACGGGAACTGCGAAAACGATGCCCACTATTGGGCGCGGATTACTTCTGGTTAGCCGACAACCCTCCCAGAGAGGTGCAGGACGCGAGCAGCAGCTCTTCATCTGGAGGGCTTGCAAGATATTCAAGCAATTCTTTATTCGGCTCCACGCGCTTAGAAATCATCTTCGCACAGTAGCCGCCCGTTGTGGAGCCTCAACAGGTAGTTCCTTCTTCGCTGTCACGTAACTCACATGCACCTGCTCGATGGTCCCATTGAACTTGAACGGCACCTTGTCGAAGTAGTCAAGCGACACGGGCGAACCGTGAACAATGCCGATATCGAGGCAGTCGTTGGCTGTAAAGCCCAGCGGCGCGGAGATCGGCACCTGACCTGTCGCAACCACTTGGCATTGACCTTCATGGTGATGTTGAGAGGCCCACCAGGCTTGAGGACTGCATATGCCGTCTCGACCTCGATCTTTACCTTGCCGATGGGGAGCTTCTGCTTGGCGCGGATCTTCGTGCGCTGGATGATAAAGAGGTTGTACTCGTAGCAGAGAACACCGTCCTCGACAAAGCAGGTGAGGCCCCCCGAGTTTCCACCCAGTTTGTAGAGCACGCCGTTGGCGTTGGCTGGGATATCAGCATCGATGGTGACGACGTTGGGCCTGTTACCCAGGGCTGGAGCGCAGAACTCCGGGATGCGGACGGTCTCTCCCGAGAACGTCCACTCCGTATAGGGCGAGGCAACGCGATCCTCGGGGTGGAGTACGATGACCCAAAGTCCTCCGCCGATGGGAAGCGCCTTGTTCTTCGTCGCTTCTATGAGAAATAGATCCTTCATTTGTGCCAGTTTTTCCGGCATCTTTGCGGCGAGATCATTGGCCTGGGTCCAGTCCTCCTCCAGGTTGTAGAGTTCCCACACATCATTATCCGGTGTCCATTCTGTAATGCCCGGAGGCGTACCTTGAACCCAGGGGAGGCGTGGTCCAATGGCGGAGGCCATCCAGCCATCGTGGTATATGGCGCGGCTACCCATGATCTCGAAGTACTGGGTGAGCATTCGGCCTTTGGCCTTTGGATCGCCAAAGCTGTAGGCAAAGCTCACACCATCGATCGGATCCTGAGGAACGCCATTGACTTCGAGCGGCGGTGTGATACGACAACCTCATAAATTGTGGGGACGATGTCGTTGCAATGATGGAATTGTGGGCGCGATGTGGCATCGGGTTTAATCTTTGCCGGCCACTGGATGACCAGCGGGTTGCGTGTGCCTCCGAAGTGCGAGGCGAGAAGTTTCGTTCCCTTGTAGGGGGTGCTGCCGGCCCACGCCCAGCCTGCGTGGTACATGTTGTCGGCCTTGCGTGTGCCAAGCGCATCGAGGCCGCCAAGTTCGTCCAGCGCCGAGATGTGTTGCTTGACGGTGGTGGGGATGCCGTTTTGTGCGAGCAACTCGCTGATCGTGCCGTTCTGTCCTTCGGACGAGGAACCGTTGTCGCCCCAGATGTAGAAGATGAGCGTGTTGTCGCCATAACCGAGCTGGTCGATTTTGTCGATGACCCGGCCGACCTTGGGAAACCGGGGGAAAGACGAAAAGTACCCCGACGAATGATCACACGCCTAAACGAACGCCCTTTCTTATGGTTACTTTTCGTCTGTCCCCCGCCGCTGTGTGTCCCCCGCAGCTGTGTCAAAGACTGTGCGCACCTGTGTGCCTAGTGTTCCGTTGATCGGAAAACGGCGTCCAGCACCTCGTGATAAATCGTAGTTTGATAAGTGGTGCCTCGACTATGGATCTTCGTCTCTCGAGCAAGGCCGCAGTAGTAACAGGTGGAAGTCATGGCATGGCCGCAGCATTGCGCTCGCATCAGCGGCTGAAGGATGCCATCTTGCGATCTGCGGCAGAACGGAAGCTGTCTTGCGTCGGACCGCTAACTACGTCGCCGGGCTCAGCCAGCAAGTAGTGTCGAGTTGGCAGATGTGACGAAGCCCGCTGACGTCGAACGCTTTGTCAGCGAAGCCATCTCCGAGTTTGGCGGCGTCGACTTGTTGGTGGCGAATGCAGGGGTTTCCAGTGGCGCGGGTTTGCTAGATGCGACACGGGAAGATTGGGGGACCACGTTTGAACTCAACTCGTTTCATGCCGCTTGTGCTACCCGTGCGGTGGTACCCAGCATGCGCGAGCGAGGAGGAGGCAGAGTCGTATTTGTTGCGTCGATCTCCGGCCGGAAGCCGGTTCATCGGCGATGGCAATATGGTGCCGCCAAAGCTGCCGTCATTCATGCTGCGCGCTGCCTTGCGCTCGAACTCGCTCCCGTAAAGATTCGCGTTAATTCCGTGAGTCCAGGGTCGATCATGATCTCGGGCGGCCAATGGGAGAAATATCGAGTCGATGATCCAGAACATTTTGATCGCTTCATTCGAGAGGAAATGCCACTTGGCCGGCTCGGCCAGCCTGGGGAGGTTGCCGATGCCGTTGCCTTTCTACTTTCTGAAAGGGGCTCGTGGATAAACGGCGCCGACCTGGGATTTTGCGCCGCCGTCGCCGCAATAATCCCCGCACGTCCCGCGGCCTCCATCAATCCCGTTGACGCTCTGAGGACCGAGTAAGGGCCGCCACCAATAAAGCCTGTTGTGCCATGAGAACTCCTCTTCACTCATGTCGAGGAGCGCATAATCGCCAATGCACGCATGTACAAGCTCAAAACTTTCGCGTTGCTCCCGAGTGACCGCCAACCCGGAAGTTACCTCAAAACGGGTGTAATGTCCGGGTTGGCGACCACACACCCGGAATCAGTATCCGCTGCAACGTATTGCGCAGGAATATAATTGCGCCCACGGATGACCCTCATCTCTGGCACCAGACTCGGACCCTACGAGATTCAATCGCTTCTTGGCAATGGCGGCATGGGCGAGGTGTATCGTGCTTTGGATACACGGCTCGACCGCATCGTCGCCGTCAAGATTCTTCCCTCTCGTGTTTCCGAAGACCCTGAGGCCAGGGAGCGATTCGACCGCGAAGCGCGCACGATCTCTTCCTTGAACCATCCCAACATCTGCACTCTCCACGACGTGGGTCACCACAATGGAGTCCACTATCTGGTGATGGAATACCTAGCAGGAGAGACTCTTGCGAGCCGGCTGAACAAGGGGGCTATTGCATCCGATCAAGTGCTCAAGTATGGAATTGAGATTTGCGCAGGGCTCGAAATGGCTCATCGTACCGCCGTAGTCCATCGCGATCTGAAGCCGGGCAACATCATGCTCACCCAGACTGGCGTCAAACTGATGGACTTCGGTCTGGCAAAATCTTTGATGCCCGCGCATGCGTCCGCTGCGGCAAGTTTGACCGTGACTGGGTCCAGCCCCGCCGCAAATTCGCCGCTCACGGAAAAGGGCATGGTCATCGGGACGTTCCAGTACATGTCGCCGGAGCAAGTGCAGGGAAAAGAGGTGGATGGGCGCAGTGACATCTTTTCGTTAGGCGCGGTCCTATACGAAATGGTGACTGGAAAGCGAGCCTTCGAAGGGAAGAGCCAATTGAGTGTTGCGGCGGCGATTCTCGAAGATGAGCCTGCGCCGATTATTTCCGTCAAGCCAATGACATCAGCGGTGTTGGACCACGCGATCGTCTGCTGCCTGGCTAAAAGCCCGGAGGACCGCTGGCAAACTGCCCGTGACGTTGCGCTCGAGTTGAAATGGGCCGCCGAATCGGAGGCACAGACTGGGATCTTGACACCTGGTGACCAACGGAAGGCAGGTCGACCATGGCTTGCCTGGGGCGTTGCGGCGTTGCTGGGCGTCACTGTTGTGTTGACCACGTTCTTGTTTCGGGGCAAGAGGCCATCGGTGACCACACCAGTGCGCTTCGAGATCGGGCTGCCTGTTGGCGCTCGCACCTTCACTTTCTCGCCTGATGGCCGCCAACTGGCCTTTCTGGCGCCCGGTCCCGACGGGCGCCACGTTGTTTGGATTCGCGCTCTTGATTCGCTGGAACCGCACCCGCTGCCCGGCACGGAAAATATCCTTGTCCCGGTCTTCTGGTCCCCGGATAGCCGGTTCATCGCATTTCAATCGGGAAGCAAGCTGAAGAAGATCAACATTTCCGGCGGCCCTCCGCAAGATATCTGCGATGCCTTCGCCGGGGTCCTCGGCGGCGCGTGGAACCGCGACGGCACAATTATTTTCGGCACCATCGGAAAAGGCATTATGCAGGTTCCGGCTGCAGGTGGCGTCCCCGCTTTGCTTACAACCACGGAGGGGCGCAACGAAGTCCACACATTTCCGTCTTTCCTGCCGGACGGGCAGCATTTTTTTTATCTGAGAGCACCCGAGAATGCCGGTATTTATCTCGGGTCACTCGATGTCAAGCCCGAGCAACAGAGCTCCAGGCGAATACTCTCTACACCAGTGATGGCGGTCTATGCGGCGTCCGCCGACCCCAGGAGGGGGCACTTGCTTTTCCTGCGTGAGGGCACCTTGCTGGCCCAGGCGTTCGATGAGAGGAGCCTGCAAGCGCAGGGGAATCCGATCCCTGTTGCCGAACGAGTCGGGAGCCTTTTCCTTTCCGGATTGTTCTCCGTGGCGCCAGGAGGCGTCTTAGCCTATAGTGCTGGACCAACGACGCTTTGGCTTTCGCAACTCAGCTGGTTTGACCGGCAGGGTAAAAAGTTGGGCAACGCCGGGCAGCCTGGGAACTATTCGTACGCCGATTTTGCATTGTCACCCGATGGAACGCGCCTGGCCGCTGCGAAAGTTGACCCGAGGATGGGACAGGGTACGACGGGCATCTGGCTTCTTGATTTGCTGCGGGGTGTGAGCACTCGCTTAACATTTGATCTGTCCCCGGATTCCGCTCCGGTCTGGTCGCCAGACGGGAGCCGAGTGGCCTATTCTGCCTATCGTGCTGGCGGTTATGGGATTCATCAGAAGGCAACCAATGGCGCCGGGAAGGAGCAGGAGCTGATCCGTCCAACGGGCGACCCGAAGTTCCCGGACGATTGGTCGCGCGATGGGCGATTCCTGCTCTACACCGAGCGGGATCCTCGAACTCATGGCGATTTATGGGTCTTGCCTGTGGCGGGCAATGGAACGCCGTCTGGCACAGCCACACCTTTTGCAAATACGGAGTTCAGCGAGGGACAAGGCCGATTCTCTCCCAATGCACACTGGATCGCTTATGCTTCGGACGAGTCCGGGAGATCCGAAATCTATATTCAACCTTTTCCGGCGCCCCCGAACGGCGGCAGCAAGACGCCGATCTCCCGTGATGGTGGCAGCCAGCCTCGGTGGCGGCGGGATGGCAAGGAATTGTTCTATGTATCGCCCGAGGGAAAGCTGATGGCTGCGGACGTGACCGAGGAACCGATATTCAAGGCCAGCGTTCCTAAAACCTTGTTCCAGGTACCTGTGGCTCAGATTGGCCATCCAGAAGTTAATGACGAGATGGGCACAGGTAGCTTGCAGGTTCTCGGTTGGGACGTCGCTCCCGATGGCAAGCGTCTCCTTATTGACACGGCGACAAAATCGTCCGAATCCGTCACCGTGCTGCTGAACTGGACCGCGGAGCTGAAGAAGGAATAGTCTCGCGGCGAGAGCAAAACTTGTTCGGTTCTAAGTGGTAGGGCCGCGCGCGCGGCACCCGGCGCCGATCGTCGACAGATAAAAGGCTAACCAAAAACTATTTGGGGGCAGAATCAGCTTGTTGGAAGTTTCACTACATGAGTAACGTAGTAAAACCCAACTCGTCATTTGCTTCTGGATGGTTGGCAATCCGGAATTACCGCCTTTTCTTCTCGGTTTATCCTAAAAAATATCTCAACGCACGAGCCATAGCGCGGAATTTGAATCGCCCTCTATCCGGCTCGATGAGCGCATTCGCCTGTTGTTTTCCGGCAATTCCGTATCGAGAGTTTCGGGGACCCGACGGAATAAACCTCTTCTCAGAGGCATACCCCCGTCCGTAAAAGACGGCAGAAGAAGAAGCAACACGCGATCTATGATGGCGGTGATCTGGGAGGCCGGCCATAAGTTGCTTCAAAGTTCTTAAGGTCCTGATCCTTCTCGCTTCTCCGAGCCTCTGCCAGACCGCAGACAGCTTACGCACAGCGGCTCTCAGCTCCCCGCACTGGTCACCCGAGATGAACGCTTGCACGGGCGGGGCGCAAGCCGATGCCTTATCTTCTTTGCTTGTCCCGATACGTCGCGTGGATTTCGCGAGGGCTCTGCCCAGGAATCGTCTAGGCTTGGACTCCAGCTACTTTCCGGCGCCCCTGCATTGTAATGTGACTTACCATTGCACTGCATCGGGTTGGGCGGCTAACATGCCGTGTGGTCCTGGTGTTTACTCGCTAATGATCGACGTGCCTCCTGAGATGCGATGCAGAGTCTCGGGAAAGAGTTTCGGGGACATCCATGATAGGTAACAGTCAAGGGAAAACGGAGCTTTCCTCTGAACTGGTGGAATGAGTTTTCCCGAATGATTACCTGGATATGGTTTTGGACTAGTGCCTGCAAAGTCGCATTTTCGGTAACTTCCCGACGGAGTGGTCACGCAAGAGCAAATTACCGAAAATTCCGTTTGCAGGGAGCGGGGATACCGCCCTCAGTAATTGCTTTCCAATTGACCGCAATTAGCGCTATATTTTTCAACAGCTTGAACGATTGCCAAGATTGATGAGTTGAATTTGCGGGAGCGAAATGACCTAATAGCATTGGAGATGGCTGTGATGTCTATGCTCAAGGATGATTCGCGATCTGGATTCCTGACTCGCTGGAGCACGGTAGGTTTGCTGATTGTCGGACTGGCAAGATCGGCTCCGCTGTTCGCACAGCAGGTTTCCGAATATGAGTCGCCGCAAATATTTGTACCGCGTGACCAGATCGAAACGCTGGTGGAGTACCAGAAAATGCTGGAGGCCAACCCGCGCAGTTCGTTGGCCAACTACCGCATCGCTGAGTTGCTTTTTAAGCAGCGCCACTACCAGGCCAGCGCGAACTATTATCGGGATGCACTACACGGTGACGGGCTTCCCCGGTGGACTAAAGTCTGGAGCCATATCGAACTGGGTAAGATCTTCGATATTACCGTCCAGCGCGACCGGGCGATGAACGAATACCAGCTGGCATTGCAGACGGAAGACAACACTTTGGACGCCCTCAGTGAGGCGGAGCAATTGCTGCAGAAGCCCTATGAGTGGCCGAGAACTCAGTAAGTCACTTTCTGCCGCCGCACAGTGTGGGGTTGACTCCACCCATCCGCCGGATGGCCGGTTGGCCATAATTCGCTATCTGAGCGACGTCGATGGGTACGTTATCGCTGCGTCAGTCATTGGACACCAGCAATACACCGAAGAAACGCCAAGACCCTGGATCGCGAGCGAGTTTTACGGTCAATCCCCGAGGCATACTCCGTAGTGCCTGCAAAGTCGCATTTTCGGTAAGTTCCTCCCGGGTGGCGCCACCAGTCGAGCAAGTTGTAGTCGTGCCGGTAACTTGGATCGGTGTGATAGTTCCTGGGCCTGACTCGCACGCTGACCACAATCGACCAAATCGGCTCGAATGCCGCAAGGTCCTTAATTTGGCGTAAGATGTCTGCGATATGAGGCTGATGATTGGTTTGGCTCTTTCTTTTCTCGTGGCCGGTGCTGCTACGGGTGAAGACATGGACTTGCGCAATCGCGCCGAGCAGTTCATGAATCGAGCGCTTCTTGCCAGCAGGCTCACAACGCCAATAAATATACGCACGGACGTATTATTCTCTGCGACTGGAGATGATGGCATCGCGACAGCGGGCAGCTACGTCCGGGTCCGAAGTGTCGATAATGCTCTCCGTGAGGACTTCGTTCTCGGCGACTATCAGATGTCGCGTATTCAAGAACAGGGAAGAGTAGCGACGCGTGGGCAGTGGGTAGACGTTCCCTATCCGTTGCGCAAAATCACGGAATTTGTCCCATATTTGCCGATTCGGTTCGACTCGGCAGACATTATCACCAGCATCAACGAGACAAAGATGAACGGGAAGGCCGCCGTTTGCATTCAATTTGTCACTGTTCAGGGCGAAGACCACAACCCCGGCGATGTATGTCTCGCTGAAGAAAATTCGACTGTGATTGAGTGGCATGATCGCGGTCATTCTTTCGAGGCGCTCGAATACCGCGTCGTCCAGGGTGCTTTTTTGCCATCTCATTTCATTTATCGTGAAGGCGAAAAGCTTGCCATTGACGCGAACGTACGTTGGACGCTCCTTGATGCCAGACCCGACGATGCTTTCGTTGTGCCGGCAGATTGGCATCACGCATTCTACTGCAAGTCCTTTTCAATGCCGGTGCTGCGATCTGCTTCTCAGCCTGCAGCGAGAGGTGGAGTCGATGCGCCGGTCATTACGGTTGGGGTCCGCGTACATGTGCGTCCCGATGGCACTGTGGGCAAAGCCGAGGTTCTGAAGCCGGTGCGGGATGATTTGGATTCCCAAGCGGTAGAGCTGGTGAAGACCTGGATTTACGAGCCGGGATCCTGCGACGGGACGAAGCAGGACATTGCTATCGATGCAGCGGTACGCTTCCAGGGCTGGTAGCGCCGCTTTTTACCCAATCGCCGAAGGATAATCACTGGTGACTGTCAATATCCATCGGAATGGGCGTAGTTTCCCAGAACATGGCAATCGTGCGTTTCAGTTCTGGTAAGGTAGCCCCACCAGAAGCCTGGACGGCCAACCCAGCCATAATGACAGACCAGTAGCTGGCATTCCTGCAAGGGCTGAAAGCCGATCAGTGCCCTGAGAGCCGGAAAATATGGATATGATGGGCACCGTATGAGAAAGATGAAAGGGAGGGAATCATGAACGCAAAACGCAATCTGTCTGGAGTAGCGGCCGCGCTCCTCGTCTTCTCAAGCGTCGCACTCGCCGAGGACGAAGGCCCTCAATACACCCTTTCCAGTCTATGCGGAGACTACGGAGCGGTAGTGACCTACGGGGCCAACGTCGCCGCCGGCTTCGGGCATGAGAAATATGACGGACAGGGAAACGCGACCGGCAGCGCTCTGGCAAACCAACCCGGCGCGAACGGCACGCGGACGATCACCAGCTTCGGCATCAGCGGAACCTACACCGTGAACAAGGATGGCTCCGGTATCCGGACCCTTACCATCACATTGCCGGGCGGCAGCACTGCGCAAGTTATTGAGGACTTTGTCATCACCAAGACAGAGGTGATCAACGGCATCGCCCTGGCGACGGAAATTGCCGATGCACAGAGGGAACCAAGCGCAGTGATTGATGACCAGAGCCTAGTGCGACACATACTCACCCTGCGGTCAAAGCCAAGTCTTTGTGGCCGGTGAGCAAGATCTCTGCGTCGATGTCCTGCACGATCGCGTCGAGGTCCATGAGGGAGATTGATCATAACGGATGAACCGGACCAAACCCTATGGTGCCGCTGTTCCAAAACCATTTGATTTTCGAATTGCCTGCGAAGTCGGGCGGTCTCAATGGGTGGATGCAACACTGGCTTGAAGTTTACTAGCGGGAGTCTCAAAGCCCAAAGTTTTTCGCGGGCGTTGATTCAGTTGTAAGGCGACT
>Ga0210391_10005074_pt1 | contig 10858 bp, 8 predicted proteins | sample IncBWC12OmetaG_FD_160573 | JGI IMG/M metagenome (GOLD analysis project Ga0210391, IMG submission 160573) | Forest soil microbial communities from Barre Woods Harvard Forest LTER site, Petersham, Massachusetts, United States - Inc-BW-C-12-O ...
CGGAACCTACATACTGCGGGCGGACGAAGCCACTTACAACTCCGACACCAGGGAAGCGACCGGAACCGGGCACTTCGCGCTTGACGGCGGTCCCAATGATGACCATATTCGGGCGTCACACGGCACCTACAATCTGGATCTCGAAACCGGACGTTTCTACGATGTGACCGGGACCACCGGGCTGGTTTTTCGCGGCAACCAGGTGATTCTGACTTCCACGGCTCCTTTTGCCTTTACCGGCAGGATCGTCGACAAGATCAGCCCCGATCATTACCTGGTCTACGACGGCACCATCACCACCTGCGAGTTGCCGCATCCCATGTGGCGATTCGACGCGCGCAAGGTAAATGTGGACGTGGGCGGCAACGCTCAGATCTACCGCAGCGCTTTTGTTCTGCACGGCATCCCGATGCTTTTTTTCCCTTACGCCACTCATCCCGTGCAGAGAGAGTCGCGGCAGTCGGGGTTCCTGATGCCCTCGATCGCCCGGTCTTCCACCAAAGGCAATGTGGTGGGTGACGCCTACTACTGGGCTATCAATCGCATGATGGATGCGACCCTCGGAGCGGAATACTTCTCCCTGCGCGGCTGGTCGCAGCGAGGCGAGTTTCGGGCCCGGCCCAGCGAGACCTCCTACGTTGACCTGAACTACTTTGGAGTAATTGATCGCGGTATCGGCTCACCTCCACTCAAAGAGGGTGGAGAAAATGCGCGCTTGAACTCAGTGGGGAGCTTCGAAGGTTTCCGTGCCGTGGCCAACGTCGACTACCTGAGTTCGTTTCTCTTCCGGCTGGCCTTTAATGAGGTCTTCAGTCAGGCGGTGTATTCAGAGGTAAAATCGCAAGCTTTTCTCTCGAAATCCAACGACGGCTTCAATCTGAATGGATTCGCGGAACGCTACCAGAACTTTATGAGCACGACTCCGGGCCAAGTAATCACAATTCTGCACGCCCCGAGTTTTGATTTCTCCGGCAACGAACGTGAGTTGGGGCGCACGCCGTTCTATTGGTCGGCTGACGCGTCGGCCACCGGATTGTCGCGCAGCGAGCCGCAGCAAGGTACGTGCCCGGGGTTCTTTGACTCTTGCACGCCGGCTTTCCGCACGGGGAATCTGGTCGAACGGTTTGATTTGAACCCGGAAATCTCTCTGCCGCTGCTGTTTCGAGGATGGTCTTTGCGTCCCCAGCTGACGTTGCATGAAACGTACTACAGCGAAAGACTGGTCGGCGAAGAACAGAATAACCCGGGGCGGGCAGTAAGTGACTCCATTAACCGCCAAGCCCTGGAAACGGCGGTGGAACTACGGCCGCCCGCGCTGGAGCGCGTGTTCGACAAGAACTTTCTAGGGAGAAAGTGGAAGCATGTCATCGAGCCGCTAGCGGTCTACCGCTTTGTGACCGGTGTAAACAACTACGCCAATGTTCTGAAGTTCGACGAACGCGACATTCTCACAGATACTCACGAAGTGGAGTACGGCTTTGTCACGCGTCTGTATGCCAAGCGCAATTCGGATAAGCCGGAGGACTGCGACCCCATCATGTCGGCCCTTATGGTGGGCGGGGCGGGGCCGGAATCGACCGTGCCCTGGCAGCATATCAACACGCTTGCCAATCGTCAGTGCCCGCCGGAACCGTCGGTGCGAGAAGTCGTGACCTGGGAACTGGGGCAGAAATATTTTCTCGATCCCACGTTCGGGGGAGCGCTGATTCCTGGCCAGCGTAACGTGTTCACCACGACGGTCGATCTTACCGGCATCGCGTTCCTCATCCAGCCACGGCATCTTTCGCCGCTGGTTTCGCGCTTACGCGTGGAAACCAGCTCTCGCACCGATGCTGAATGGGATCTGGATTACGACTTCCAAAACAGCCGCGTCAACGCGAGCACTCTACTCGCCAACTATCACTTTGGGCAGGTGACGGTAGGCGGTGGCGACGCATTCTTGCAGGTACCGGTGCCGGCGGTAGGTTCGCCTCCGCGCTTCAACCAGTTTCGTGCTGCCCTGGGGTACGGACGTCCCAACAAGCGCGGCTTTAGCGCTGCCAGCAGTTTTGGCTTTGACGCGGAAACCGGGCAGTTGCAGTTCTTCAACGCCCAGACCACTTACAACTGGGATTGCTGCGGCATGACCATGGAATATCGCAGCTACACCGTCGCCAACGTGCGCAACGAAAATCTGTTCCGCGTGTCCTTCACCCTGGCGAACATCGCCAGCTTCGGCAGTTTGCGGCCGCAGGAACGGCTGTACTAGAGCAGTGGCCAGCGATCAGTGGTCAGTGGCCAGCAAAGCGGCTCATTCCTCCCCCGAGCCTGACGCCCCTGCTAAGATGATGCAATGTCGGCCGCTGGATTGAACATCGACTCAAAACTCGCATCGCTTCAGGCGCGGCTTAAGGACCTTGGCCGCACTCTCGTCGCCTATTCTGGCGGGGTTGATTCTGCTTACCTGGCGTGGGCCGCGCATGAGGCTTTGGCAAATAACATGCTGGCGATCATCGCCGATTCACCCAGCCTGGCGCGCACCCAGCTTGCGGATGCCATCGCGTTTGCGCGGGAGCAGTCGATTCCGCTGGAAGTGGTCGCCACCTCGGAACTCGATCGTCCCGAATATGTGCGCAACGACGCGCAGCGCTGCTTCTTTTGTAAGGATGAACTGTTCACGCTGATGGAAGAACTGCGCGTGACGCGCGGATTCGACGCCATCGCGTACGGGGTAAATCTCGACGATCAGGGCGACTTCCGTCCCGGGCAGAAGGCGGCGAGCGGGCACCATGTCGCGGCTCCTCTGCTCGATGCAGGGCTCAGCAAGGAAGAAATTCGCGCTCTGGCGCGGAACGCTGGCCTGCGCATCTGGGACAAGCCAGCCTCCGCCTGCCTGTCGTCCCGCATCGAATATGGCCGCCCGGTTACTCGCGAGGCGCTCGACGCGGTGGAAAAAGGCGAGGACGCCCTGCGCGCCCTGGGGTTCCGGCAATTCCGCGTCCGGCATCACGGGGAAATCGTTCGCATTGAAATCGCGCGCGAGGAACTCGGGCGGGCGCTCGATCCTTCCATGGCTGCGGAATTCGCCAGGATTTTCAAAGCTCTCGGTTTCAAGTTTGTGACTCTCGATCTGGAGGGCTTCCGCTCGGGGTCGATGAATGCGTTGCTGCCAGCGGAGGATTTATTCCGCCCGACCGGTTGAAGGGAAACCGCGTTCCAGGCCGCTTCGAACGCTCCATTTTCCGCCCGGTTTCTGGCTACGGCATTCCTGCGTCCCACACGGCGCTGTGAGATAATCAAGCTGCGACTTACGATGTTAAGGCGGCTTTTGGTGAATCTAATTCGACGCTCTTTTATCCTCCTGCTGGTGGTTTGTCTGGGTTGCGTGGCCCAATCCGCTTCGCCCGATTTAGCCCGGAAGATCGAGCGCCAGGTTCGTTCCTACTATAAAATTCCTCCCGAGACCCATGTGCTGGTGGGTGTGACGTCGCCCAGCCCCGACTTTCCTAATTACGATTCGGTAGTTGTAACCGTTGATGACGGAGACAAGAAACAGGATCTCAAGTTCGTGGTTTCCAAAGACGGTTCGTCGCTGGTGCGCACGATCAAATTCGATCTGACCAAGGATCCGTTCGCCGAGCTCATGAGCAAGATCGATGTCAATGGGCGGCCCACGCGGGGAGCGAAGGCATCCAAGGTTGTAGTGGTGAACTTCGACGATTTCGAGTGCCCATTCTGTTCACGCATGCACCAGACGTTATTTCCGCAGATCTTCAAAGAGTACGGCGACCGGGTCACTTTCATTTACAAAGATTACCCGCTGGCAGAAATCCATCCCTGGGCTGTGCACGCCGCAGTGGACGCCAATTGCCTGGCGGCGCAGAACAGCGACGCCTACTGGGATTTCGCGGATTACATTCACAGCAACCAGCATGAAGTGAACGCTGAAAAGACGCCGGAAGCGCGGCTGGAGGCGGTCGACCGGATCGCCCTGCTGCAGGGCCAGAAGCACAATCTTGATGTGGTCAAGTTGCAGTCCTGCGTCAAGGCGCAGGATGAAAGCGCGGTGAAGGCGTCGATGAAAGAAGGCGACGCCATTGGGGTGGAAGCCACGCCTACGATGTTTATCAATGGACAGAAAATCGACGGCGCCGTACCCATCAGCGAAGTGCGCGCCGCGCTGGATCGGGCTTTGAAGGATGCCAACCTGCCCGTGCCTGAGCACGCGGTCGCGGCATCCGCGCCGGCCTCCAAGTGATATTGCGAAGCGGAATTGGCGCCGGCGGACTCGCGGCGCGGACTGTCGGGTTGGAGGGGGAAACTCGTTTGAAAAGAAATGCTGAATTTGCCCGGCTTGCAGCTCTGCTGGCAGTGGCCGTCGCCCTGGCAGTGCTGCAGGGCTGTAAGTCCCAAGTGAGCGGTGACGTGATGGCCACGGTAGACGGCCGCAAGATCTTCCGCTCCGACGTTGACAAGTACTACGACAATCAGGTGGCGAGCGCACAGCAGGCGCCGGTCGGCGAACAGGCCACGATTCTCCGCCTGAACATTCTGCGCCAGCTCATCGATGACGAAATGGTAATGCGCCGGGCCGAAAAACTGGGCCTGCTGGCCACGGAAGAGGAAGTAGACCGCAAGTTGAACGAGATCAAATCTCCTTACACGCAGGAGGAGTTCGATCAACGGCTGAAGGAAAAGAAGATCACGCTGGAGGATTTCAAGCGCGACATCCGCCGCTCCATCACGGTCGATAAGGTTATGAACAAGGAAGTGGCGTCCAAGATCAATGTAACGGATCAGGACATTAACGAATATTTCACCGCGCACAAATCGGAATTCAATCTCATCGAACCGCAGTACCACCTGGCACAGGTTTTCGTCACGCCCACGCCCAACGCGCAGGTGCACAACCAGAACAACAAGGCGCAGAACGAGGGTGATGCTCGCAAGAAGATCCAGATGATTTCGAATCGCCTGGACAGCGGCGACGACTTCGCCACGCTCGCCATGAATTACTCGGAGGATCCGGAGACTTCAGGCAATGGCGGAGACCTGGGAACGCTTCCTGAGTCCTCTCTGCGCAACACCGATCCGGGAACCCGCGACGCGGTGATGAAGCTGAAGCCCGGGCAGTACAGCCCCATCATCATCCTGGCCAACCCCGCGAACAAGCAGGTAGTCGGCTTCCGCATCGTGAAGCTGATGTCGAAAGAGCCCGCCGGACAGCGCGATTTGTCGGATCCGAGGGTGCAGCAGGCTATTCGCTCGCAGCTGCATGACCGGCGTGAGCAGTTGCTGAAGGCAGCATACTATGAACTGTTGCGCGACTCCGCCAAGGTGGATAACTACTACGCCAAGAAGATATTGGATAGCAACGGGCTGACGAACTAGAGTGAAATCACTCCACGATCGCGAGTACGTCGCCCGCGTTCACGGCCGCACCTTCACTGACTAGAATTTTCTGCACTGTTCCGCGCTTCGGCGATTTGATTTCGTTCTGCATCTTCATCGCCTCGACTACAGCGACGCCACGGCCTGATTCCACTTCATCCCCTTCACTCACCAGCAGGCGCACGACTTTGCCTGGCATCGGGGCGACTACCTTCTTCGGCCCCCGATCGTCTCCCGCGCGAGTCCGGCCGCGGAGCGAGCGCGGATCGCGGACTTCAACCGCGAAGCACGCGCTCCCCACCCACAAATGCAAATCATTCGCCACGCGCTCTGACTTCACCTCATACACCGAATTCCCGATACGCAGCGAGAGCACATCAGGGCGAACCAGGACGGCGTCGACCTCAAAGTCGCGTCCGTTGAGACGGCAGGACCAGCGTCCGCCGGCGCGGTTGAGGTCGAGCCGGTAATTCTTGCCGTCGATGGTCACGTCGTAGAGCATGAGGAGAACCAGTGGTCAGTGGCCAGTGGCCAGTGATCAGTGGCCAGTTATTTCCCAGTCTGCATTTTCATCAACGAAGCGCTTCGCGTCGACTTGCGCTTTTCCAGTTGGCGCCTGTGTTTGCATCCGCACGCGTGCCGATGCCAGCGCCGTTTCTCGCCTCTTGCTCGGTCGAGCCCAGCGCGGCGAACACACCTGCGGCGATCGCGGCCACCTCCGCAGCTTTTGGGTCGGCCGGCTTGCCCTCTGCGCGCTTCAACATGCGGCCGAGGAATCCCGTATCGAGTTTGGCTGCGCGAAAGTCTGTATCGTGCAAGATGCGCCGAAACAACGAAATGTTGGTTTTGATGCCGCCGACAAAATATTCGCCGAGAGCCCGCGTCAGCCGCGCGATGGCTTGGTCGCGGTCGCTGCCGTAACTGATCAGCTTGGCCAGCAACGGATCGTAGTCGATCGGAACGTTCCAGCCTTCATACATGCCGCTGTCGATGCGGATTCCCGGACCGGAAGGTTCCTGTAACAAAGTGACTTTTCCGGGGCTGGGAAAGTAATTGTTGTCGGGATCCTCCGCGTAGATGCGGCATTCAATGGCGTGGCCGCGGAAGCGCACGTCGTCTTGTGTGAAAAACAGCTTTTCTCCGGCGGCGATGCGAATCTGGAGGTGAACCAGGTCAAGTCCTGTGATCAGCTCCGTCACAGGATGCTCCACCTGCAACCGCGTGTTCATCTCGAGAAAATAGAAATTCTTTTGCTGGTCGTTACCCGGTTGATCAACCAGGAACTCGACCGTGCCGGCGTTGGTGTAGTTGGCGGCTTGAGCCACACGGACCGCAACTTCGCCCATTCTGCGCCGCATGTCGGCGTCGACAATCGGCGATGGCGCTTCTTCCAGCACTTTTTGATGACGCCGTTGCAGCGAGCACTCGCGTTCGCCAAGGTAAACCGTATTGCCGTGTTCGTCGGCGAGCACCTGCATCTCGATATGCCGCGGATTGACGATCGCCTTCTCGATGTACACTTCGCTGTCGCCGAAAGAGCGCTCTGCCTCGCTGCGAGCGGCTTCGAGAGAAGATTTAAGTTCCTGAGGAGCATGCACCAGCCGCATGCCTTTACCACCGCCGCCCGCGGCTGCCTTCAACATTACCGGATAACCGATTCTTGCGGCCACCTGCTCCGCTTCGCTGAATGACTCGACGCCGCGCGATGTTCCCGGCACGAAGGGAACACCCGCTTTCTCCATGGCCTGGCGGGCGCGGGTTTTCGATCCCATGGCTTCCATCGCCGCTGCGGTTGGGCCGATGAATTTCACTCCCGCATCGGCGCAGGCTTGGGCGAATCTCGCGTTTTCGGAGAGGAATCCGTAACCGGGGTGGATGGCGTCGGCGCCGGATCGCTTGGCGACGTCAAGGATTTTGTGAATGTTGAGATAAGACTCGGAAGCCGCGGCAGCGCCAATCGGATAGGCTTCATCAGCCTTGCGCACATGCAGCGCCGCGCGATCCACGTCAGAGTAGACCACGACTGCGGCGATTCCGATTTCGTGGCACGCGCGCAGCACACGCACCGCGATCTCGCCTCGATTGGCTATGAGAATTTTCTTGAACATCGCCTTAAGGACCCAAGATTCTACCGGAAACCTGGTCGTGAGTCTGGGATCTATCTCGTTAATGCTTTTCCAGCTGCGAGTACAGCGCCCATGCGGTTGCCAAATCCTGGACGACGTGACCCAGCGACTTGTAGACCGTGATTTCTTCGGGCGAGCGGCGGCCTTTGATGTCTCCTGCCAAGACCTGGCCAATCTCAGCGACGATGTGGTCGTCACCGATCAACCCCGCAGCCTTGGCTCGCAGAAACTCCGCGCCCTGGGTTAGGACACCCTCGCGGCTGTCGGCAATGAAGCGCGACCGGACGACCAGATCGTTGTCCACTTCCGTCGGTCCAGCGTGGCCCGAGCCGACTAGATTCACATGCGTGCCGGGCCGCACCCACGCACCCTTCAGGATGGGCTCGGTCGCGGAGGTCACGGTGCAGATAATGTCAGCTTCGGCCACGGCCTCTTCCACGCTTCTGGCGCTGTCGACGGGGAGGGCAAGTTCCGCTTGCGTCCGATCCGTGAAGGCTCGGGCGCGCTCGGACGAACGTCCCCAGACTGAAATAGATGCGAGGCTTCGCACCTTGCTGATGGCGCGAGCGTGGGTCGAGGCCTGCTCACCGTAGCCCAGGATCGCGAGCCGGCGAGCGTCCTTACGCGCCAGCGCATCGGTTGCGACCGCACTGGCCGCTGCGGTGCGAATGGCTGTGATTTCGCCGGCATGCACCACGCAAACTGGAGCCCCGGTTTCGGGATCGAACAGAATGACCAGACCCTGATGTGACTGGATTCCCAGCGCGAAGTTTTCCGGGAAGACGCTAATTAACTTTGCGCCGAAGGTCGCGCGCGGGCCCATTGCGCCGGGCATGACGCCGAACATACGTCCGTCGGCGAGCGGGATGATGGAGCGAAGAAGTTGCCGGGTTTGGCCGCGCGAGAATGCGATCATGGCATCGCGCACGATAGGAATGCACATTTCATACGTGAGCCGGCGGGCTACTTCCTCGCGGTCTATGAATCGCATTCCACGCTTCCTCTTGTTTCCGCCACTTTTTTCCCGGCAGGAGGATTGATTCTAGCGGAGATTCAGTAGGGGGTCGCGTCAGCGCTCAGGCCTGTGGATATCTGCCTAAAAAATGCTCCGGCAAGCGAGTTTTGCCCCTGTACGGGAACCAGGTTTTCTTTGTCGGAGGCGTCGAGGGGTGGGTACCCCCCTCCCCCCGTATTTGCGGATCGCCAGTGTTCATGCGGGTTTCCGCAACTGCAAATGCGCAAAGCACGGAAGACATCTTTATTTCCAATAGCTTATGGGCAAAATCTTGACAACAAAACACTTAGCTCCAGTGCCGGAGATGACTGTACTGCCTCCGCCTCGACCATCTTCTGCTTATTCCGTTTTGGCCGCAAGGTCAGATGTCACATGGGCTGCGGAGTGCGGCGCTCCGGGATGTCGAGTTTCGAAGGCCACGCGAACGCCGCTATTGTGTGCAGCCGCACGATTTGAGGGCTTCCACCATTCGGTCGAACAGGTCTCCTCCTGCATTGCCGCGGCTTATGTATCCGCACTGGGGATTCTTCAGGAATGGTACCTCTCTAAAATGGTCGTCGACTTCCGCCCAGTGCTTTCTTGAGCGCATCCCGACTACTAGTTTCTTCTTTTCGAGCATCTCCTTCGCGAGTTGGAATGAGTACTTCTGTGATTCGCACACGGGTTTGGTTGGCAGCGACGACTTCTTTGAGTGGTAGGGGAACCATTCGATGACGAGCAGCCTCCTAGCTAACGTTCCGTGATCCAGTCCGGCGCTGAGTCGTAGTTCGCGAGTACGCGGGGCCCACCACCGGCCCCAGTCCAGGCAAAATTGGGATTCAGCGAGTAGAACGGCCAGTCCTGTGATTCGTGATGGAGGTTGTGGAACATTGCTCTCCTGAACTCATCGTGCAGGTGGGCCTTGGCGTCGCGCTCCGAGTCGCCCGGATTTAGGGACAGCAAAATGACCTTTGCAGACTCAGGATCTCCGATGAACGGCTTGGGAACAGAATTAAGGTTGATCTTTCTAGAATCTCCGTGCGATTGGTTGTACCGTTTGATACTTTCACGATCCATTTCAAGGATGTACGGCTTTTCGGAAGGTAGCTTCAGCCAAGGGTTTTCCACGCGGGGAATTCTAGCACTGTAGAGTGCGCGCCTTTTATCGATTCACTCCGGCGGAACGCGGGAGAGGCTCACCGCGAACGGAGCAACGGCATTGCAGGATGTCTTCGTCCAGCGCGCGCGGGGGATGAAGCGGTAGCGGAGCAGGGTCCAGATGGCGAGCCAGCCATCCGCGTGGCGAATCTTCTTGCCTTCTCCGGCCGTTCGCGGTGTGTAAGCGATGGGCACTTCCGCGATCTTCTCACCCATACGGCAGAGCTTAGCCGTCACTTCGGGGCAGAATTCGAAACGCCGGCATTGCAAATCAACTTGCTCGATCAGCGAGCGCCGGAAAACTTTGTAGCAGGTGGCCTCGTCGTGAATGCCTGCGCCGTAGAGCAAATTGGCGAGGTGAGTCAGAAGTTTTGCTCCCAGAAAAAAACGGAGTCCGCGCTCGGGCCGGTCGGGGCGCACGCCGTAGACTACATTCGCCTGGCGCTGTTCGAGCGGGCGCAGCAACACGGGATAATCCTGCGGGTCGTATTCCAGGTCGGAATCCTGAATCAGGATGTATTCTCCACGGGCATAGGCGAGCCCGGTGCGGATGGCCGCACCCTTGCCGCAGTTTTTTTCGTGGAAGACGATGGTGACGTCGTCGGCAAGCGGCATGGCTCGGAGCTTTTCGCGAGTGCCGTCGGTGGAACCATCATCGACGATGATGATTTCCTTCTTGACCGGCGAGGCATGGATGGCCTGCAGCAGTTCGTCGAGGTGCGCAACTTCGTTGTAGACGGGGACGATCACGGACACACATCCCGTCCACCGGTCGCTAGCCGGTGATTTGGCCGGTGATGCGATAGCACCGGCGGAGGCAGGGCGCGATGTTTCGAGCGAAGCCACACTCATCCTGTGGAACCCTCTGAATTGTGGGCTGTTCCTAGCATAATAGCATTCGGACTCTGCCCTTTCACAGCCGATGATGCCGAAAAGACAAACCCACGGCTTACGCTAAAGGCAAGCTGTGGGTCGGATTCCTTGGCCGCCACGCGGCTGGGATTTTTCCCTCTTACTACTTCGGCTGATCCATGGTGATGCCTTGCGTCCCGGGCTGCTTCTCGGCTTTGGCTTTCTTGGTGATTAGAGTCTGGTCAACCCAATGGTCGGCGGTCTTCAGATCTTCCTGGCGGGCGGCGAGATCGTCGCATTCCACGTCGGCCTTTTCACGATACATGAGATTCAGGTAGGCCATGGCGTCGTCGTAGTC
>Ga0210391_10005075_pt1 | contig 10856 bp, 8 predicted proteins | sample IncBWC12OmetaG_FD_160573 | JGI IMG/M metagenome (GOLD analysis project Ga0210391, IMG submission 160573) | Forest soil microbial communities from Barre Woods Harvard Forest LTER site, Petersham, Massachusetts, United States - Inc-BW-C-12-O ...
AAGATCAAGGAACTGCAGGCCACCGTGCCTACCGGCTATAGCATCGTCATAGGAGGTGAGTATGCGAAGCAGCAAACTGGATTCGGCGAGCTAGGTGTCATCCTATTGATATCCTGCTTGATGATTTACGTAGCGCTGGTCATCCAGTTCAACAGTGCTATCAAACCTGTGCTCGTATTCGCGTGCGTGCCATACGGCGTAGTCGGCGCGCTTCTAGCACTGCTAGTCATGGGTACGCCTTTCGGTTTCATGGCATTTCTCGGTATCGCCAGTCTTATAGGTGTTATTGTCAGCCACGTTATAGTGCTCTTCGATTTCATCGAGGAGATGCACGAGAAGGGCGAGCCGTTCATGGAGGCAGTGCTCGACGCGGGCATCGAGCGGCTGCGCCCCGTGATGATCACAGTCGGCGCGGCGGTGCTCGCCTTGGTGCCACTTTCGATTCGCGGCGGACCTTTGTGGGAGCCATTGTGTTACGCGCAGATAGGAGGTCTGAGCGTCGCGACTTTCATCGAACTGCTGTTGGTGCCGGTGCTGTACGGAATATTCGTGCTCGATTTGAAGATCATCAAGTGGGAGACGCTTCACCCCGAAGCTACGCCCGGCACGGTAATTCCGCTGCCGGAGACGCGTATCGGAGGTCATTGAGCAATGCCGTCGAAAGACCGCTCTAAAGAACCGCCGAAAACTGCCGAACCATCGCGAACCGCCGACAAAGCAGCCGCTGCAGACATAGAATGGCCCAGGCTTCTTGCGCGCGTCGTCGAAGGAGTAGTCACCGCCGAACTGCATGAATTCGAAGACAACGTGATGGAATTCCTCGACTACGCGGTTGCCGACGCCTATGCAGCCTTGATCCGGGTAAGCGCGTGGGTAATAGGTGTCGCCTTTCTGCTCACCGGGGCGACCCTTTTCGCGGGAATGTGGCTTCGATGGTGGGCGGCGTTCGCGTCGGTCGGAGTGTTAGTCATAGCACTCGGTTCGATCGCAGGCGCGAGGCGTCGTCCGCGTAAGCGTCGAAGGAGCCGATAGCGAAAGCTCGTCACGTAAGATCGGCGTTGCGGCGGCTGAGAAGTATCGCGGTGCCCCAACTGAACGTGAGTGCAAAAACTATATACAAGAGGCCGAAGATAGCTTCTCCGTGCGAAGCCGGCGGCGGATTCCTCACAAAATAAAGCACCAGGTTGGCCGTCACGTAGATCGCGTATGCGTATCCCAGGTACATCGCATAGCGGCGCATCCGCCAAATCCCGGCCGCATAGCTCAGAAGAATTATTCCCAAGATAGGCGCAAGAATCGCGTCAGGCGTTCCGCTTAGCCGCTTGCCGAAAAATACGAGGCCAGTGGTCGGGCCCTCGAGATGAAACGGCTTCAAAATATCGGACATCGCAAGTATCGCGAACAGGATCGCCAGAACGGTGAGCGCGCCACTACGCCGGGAATCTGCCATAGTCGTAAGCCTCCACGCGCATCTCGATCTAATTTGACGGATAATATAGATCGACGATTTCGGGATCGGGAGAGACCAGATGCCACATTGGTACGAAGACAATTCGCGATCGATCGGCCACACGCCGTTGGTGCGTCTCAACCGCGTCACCGACGGAGCGCCGGCTACCGTCCTCGGCAAGGTTGAAGGGCGCGGCCCCGCGTATTCCGTCAAGGACCGCATCGGCGCCGCGATGGTTTGGGACGCCGAAAAACGCGGCCTGCTTGGTCCCGGCAAGGAGCTGGTTGAACCGACCAGCGGCAACACCGGCATCGCGCTCGCGTTCGTCGCCGCCGCGCGCAATATTCCGCTGACGTTGACCATGCCGGATACGATGAGTCTCGAGCGCCGCAAATTGCTGATCGCCTACGGCGCGAAGCTGGTGTTGACCGAGGGCGCGCGCGGCATGAGCGGCGCGATCGCGAAGGCTGAGGAAATCAAGGCGTCGGCGCCCGACCGTTACATCCTGCTGCAGCAGTTCAGCAATCCCGCGAATCCCGCTATCCACGAAGCGACGACAGGGCCGGAAATTTGGAACGACACGGACGGCGCCATCGATATTTTCGTGGCGGGCGTCGGTACCGGCGGCACGATCACCGGCGTTTCGCGCTACATCAAAAAGACCAAAGGCAAAGCGATCGTCACGGTCGCCGTCGAGCCGAGCGCGAGTCCCGTCATCACGCAGCAACGCAGCGGGCAGCCGCTCAAGCCCGGTCCGCACAAGATACAGGGGATAGGCGCGGGCTTCGTTCCCGAGAACCTGGATCTCTCTCTCGTCGATGTAGTCGAACAGGTCACCAACGAAGACGCGATCCATTATGCGCAGCGCCTGACTCGCGAGGAAGGAATTCTGTCTGGCATTTCATGCGGAGCCGCCGTCGCAGTCGCCGCGCGCATTGCCAAGCGTCCGCAAAACGCCGGCAAGACAATAGTCGTGGTACTGCCCGATTCCGGCGAACGATACCTGAGCACGGCTCTCTTCGAAGGCATTTCATAAAGCCAAGTTACCAGCGTGAGTGATGTTTCAAATGATCCGCCCGCGCTGAACGGTTCGCATTGGGGTGCGTTCGAGCCCGTCGTCGACGACGGACGCGTGACGGAAGCGCGGCCCTTCGCAAAAGATCCGGATCCGTCCCCGCTGCTGCGCTCGATCCCCGACGCCGTCTATCACCACAGTCGCGTCGCGCAGCCGGCAGTGCGCACAGGATGGCTCGAGCACGGCCCCGGCGGCGCGCGCGATCGTCGCGGCGCCGATCGTTACGTGGCTGTTAGCTGGGATCGCGCGCTCGACCTGATCGCGGGCGAAATCAAACGCGTCATTCGCGATCACGGCAACCACGCAATCTACGCCGGCTCCTACGGATGGAGCAGCGCCGGAAAATTTCATCATGCGCGCACGCAGTTGCAGCGCTTCCTCGGCGGCATCGGCGGATTCACCGGCGCGCGCGACACCTACAGCAACGCGGCGGGCGCCGTCCTCGTCAAGAACGTACTCGGCAGCTTGCAGGCGATGAACGGTCCGGGCACCAGTTGGAAGAGCATCGCCGATCATGCGGACCTGGTCGTGATGTTCGGCGGAATGCCGACGCGCAACACGCAGGTGACCCCGGGCGGGGTCGGCGAGCACACGACGCGCGGCTGGCTGCAGCAGGTCAAGGCAGCGGGCGTCCAATTCTGCAATATCAGTCCGATGCGCGATGACGCCGCCGCCTACCTCGATGCCGAATGGATCGCGCCGCGGCCGCACAGCGATACCGCGCTGATGCTGGCGCTCGCGCATACGCTGGTCGTCGAGGGCTTGCACGACGCCGACTTCCTCGCGCGCTATTGCGCCGGCTTCAGTCACTTCCGCGACTACCTTCTTGGCGACGAAGACGGTGTCGCGAAGACGGCAGACTGGGCCGCCGGCTTGAGCGAAATTTCTGCCGACCGGATTCGTGGCCTCGCGCGCAAGATGGCCGCGTCGCGAACCTTCATCAACGTCAACTGGTCTCTGCAGCGCGGCGATCATGGCGAGCAGCCGATTTGGGCCGCGATCGCGCTAGCTGCAGTGCTCGGCCAGGTCGGTCTGCCGGGGGGAGGCTTCGGCTTCGGTTACGGGAGCATGGAAGGCCTCGCCGGCCTGGTGCAGGATTCGCCGACCCCGTCACTGTCGCCCGGCCGCAATCCCACTCGCAGCTTCATCCCGGTGGCTAGAATCGCCGACCTGCTTCTCAATCCCGGGCAACCGTTCCAGTACGACGGCAACGACCTCGTTTATCCCGATATCGATCTCGTCTATTGGTGCGGCGGCAATCCTTTTCATCATCATCAGGATCTCAACCGCTTGATTCGCGCGTGGCGGCGGCCATCGACGATTGTCGTTCACGATCCGTGGTGGACTGCGACGGCGCGCCATGCCGATATCGTGCTGCCGACGACCACGACGCTCGAGCGCGACGATATCGGCGCAAGTCCGCGCGACAGATTCATCATCGCGATGAAGCAGGCGATCGCGCCGGTCGGAGAAGCGCGCGACGACTTCGCGATCTTCAGCGACCTCGCGGAACGCTTCGGAACTCGCGAATCGTTCACCGAAGGACGTACCGCCTTCGAATGGCTGCGTCACATTTACGACAAGGCACGCGAACGCGCGAATCCCCGCGTGCTCGAATGGCCGCGCTTCAATGAATTCTGGCGGCGCGGCTACCTGGAAACTCCCGAAGCGCAGACGCCGACTGTGATCTTCGAGGAATTCAGGATGAACCCCGACGCCAATCCGCTGCCGACTCCGTCGGGACGAATCGAAATCTTCTCAGAGAAAATCGCGAGCTATAACTACGCCGATTGCCCCGGCCATCCGACCTGGATGGAGCCGGCTGAATGGCTGGGCAGCGCCATCGCTCGCACCTACCCGCTCCACCTCCTGACCACGCAGCCCGGCACGCGACTGCACGGCCAGATGGACATGGGCCGTGTCAGCCAGCAAAGCAAAGTTGCGGGACGCGAGCCGATGCGCATCAATCGCGCTGACGCCGAAGCGCGCGGGATTGGCGACGGCGATGTCGTCCGCGTTTTCAACAATCGCGGCGCAATCCTGGCCGGCGCAGTTCTGACCGAAGACATACGCCCGGGGGTGATTCAGATCTCGACGGGCGCATGGTACGACCCCGTCGAACCGGGCACGATCGGCAGTCTCGACAAGCACGGCAACCCCAACGTGCTCACCCTCGACAAGGGCACGTCGCGCCTCGGGCAGGGGCCAAGCGCTCAAACCACGCTGGTGCAGGTCGAGAAATTCGTCGGCGATCCGCCGCCGGTCAGCGCCTTCGAAACGCCGACGATCTGATCAGCTCGCGACTGCGTCCTGGTACTTCGGCGACGACGCCTTCATGAAGCGCAGCAGCATCCGCATCTCGGCGATTCGCTTGCCCGCTTTTTCGTCCAGCGCGGTCTCGAACCACATGTATTCAGTCTTGGGACTCTGGCCGAGCGCGACGATACTACCCGTCACGCGGTAAGGATGCTCGACCAGCACCGGGCCGTTGATGTTGCGCAGCTCGATCGCGCCGAACAATCCAACCGCCCGCCCGAGCTTGCTGCGCAGCGTCGCGATCGATTGCGAGTAGAGCAACTGCACCATCGTCGCCGGCGTTGCGATCGCACCGCCCCACGGCGAAGGCTTCGTATACCATTCCAGCGGCTCGGTGATTACTTTCATCCGCTCGGTCATCGCATCTTTGGTCAGCAAGGCTTCGCACGACTCGAACTGATCGCCAATTTTAAGGCCGCCGAGAATCCGCAACTGACCCGCGTCGAATCGATCGAGCGGACGCCGCAGCAATGCGCTCGGCTCCTCGGGATTTCCTATCGACGCTGTCCCTTCCGCCACGCGCATGCCGTCATCGCGCTCGACCCAGATATCGACCTGCGCGTCCTTCGCATCGACCGGCGGTTCCTTGACGAACGCGCGCACGGCTTCGCGGTCCGTCGTCGCGTTGAGGAAGTACATCGAGATGCTGCCGCGTTCAAACCATCGCTGCCCGAATGCCTTCAGCAGGATCGGCGGGAACAGCTCGAGGTGAATCGATCCTGCGACCGTGCCGCCGCGAAATCCGAGCTTGGTCGCCGTCGCATCATCATGGATGCTCCCCGCGGCCTTGCTGGCGTTATTGACGGATCGGCGCAGTGGGCCGACCAACACGTGATCGCGCACTTCGATTTCCGAATTCATAAAGGCGTCCTCAAGCCCGATTCAAGCAGAGTCGTACATCGTTCGGCAAACCTTCGTTCCAGTGCTAATTTCGGCGAATGGAAACCGCTCCACCAATCGAACCCACCGCTTGGACGCAGGATCTCCTCGCGTCGCTAGGCCACTACGCGTCAAACCAACACGCGCTGCAAATCATCGGACACGACCCTGTCATCGCGACTACCTTTCGCGCCGGCGAAGCTGCGGCCTCAGTTCTCGCCGCGAATGCGACCGCTGCCGCCGACCTGTGGTGCGCGCGCGGCGGGCGTCCGCAACGCATCGATGTGGACGTGCGCGCAGCGGCCGCCTCGCTCGTGTCGTTTTTGTACCTTCGCTATCAGGGCGTGACGCTCGATCGTCGCGGCCTGGCCACGACCGCTCTCTATCGAGCGCGCGACGGGCGATGGGTCCATCTGCACGGCGGATTCAGTTCGCGCGAAGGCACGCTCGCCCTTTTGAATTGCGATGACGACGCCGCAGCAATCACGAAGGCGGTGTCGTCGTGGGACGCGCAAGCGCTCGAAGACGCACTCGCCGAGCGGGGAGTATGCGGCGCAAAACTCCGCAGTGCCGACGAATGGCGCGCGCACTCACAGGGAATCGCGCTGGCGCAAGTGCCCGTGGTCGAAATTATTCGCCTAGGCAACGCGGACCGCGAACCTCTACCCGGACCTCGGGCTGGTGAGCAGGGTGCGCGGCCGCTTTCAGGTGTGCGCGTTCTGGATCTCACGCGCGTGCTCGCGGGACCGACGTGCGCGCGCACTCTGGCGGAGCACGGCGCCGAGGTCCTGCACGTGCGAAGTCCCAAGCTGCCTTCGATCGAGCCGTTCGTGATCGACACCAACCCCGGCAAGCATTCGTGCTACCTCGATCTCGATCGCAATTCGGACGTCGACCAGTTGCGGGCGCTGGTCCGCGATGCGCACGTGTTCTCGCAAGGATATCGTCCCGGTGCGCTCGCGCGGCGCGGTTTCTCGCCGAAGGAAATGGCGGAGATGCGCCCCGGTATCATCGTGGTCTCGATTGACTGCTATGGACACGAGGGGCCGTTTGCCTGTCGCCCCGGATGGGAACAACTCGCGCAGACCGTGACCGGCATGGCGCACGAGCACGCCGGCGATGAGCATCCCGCGCTGGTTCCCGCCGCGATCAACGACTACACCACCGGCTATCTCGGCGCGCTCGGCGTGATGTGCGCGCTCGCGCGACGCACAGCGGAAGGCGGCAGCTGGCACGTTCGCGTATCGCTCTCTCGCACTGCGATGTGGATCGTGTCGTTGCCGCGCGTGCCGCCTGGTGCAAAGCCGGGCGGATTCGACGTGGCGTCTATCTCTCCGTGGCTCATCGAAATGAACACCGCTTGGGGACCGCTAACTCGCCTGGGGCCGATCGCACGCATGTCGGAAACGCCGCCGCGATGGGATCTTCCGCCGGCTCCTCTGGGCAGCGATCCACCGGTCTGGCGCTAGTCGGCGCACGAATTCTCCCGTTTCCCGATACCAACGCGCGAATGCTAACTTCCCCCGATGCAAACGCTAACGCTCTACTTCTCCGCTGGCTCGAGCTCCATGGCGCCGCACATCGCGCTCCACGAGATCGGCGCCCCGTTCGAAAGCCGTCCGATTTCCCTTGCGAAGAAAGAAAACCGCACCGCCGCCTTTCTAGCGCTCAACCCCGAAGGCAAGGTGCCGACCCTCCTAGTCGACGGTCGCCCGCTGACCGAGGTCTCCGCAATTCTCTTTTACCTCGCCAAAGCCTTCCCCGACGCGGGTTTGCTGCCTGAAGGGGATCTCGAAGCGCAAGCGCAGGTTGTCTCGTGGATGTCCTTCGTCGCGTCGACGGTGCATCCCGCTCGGCGCCAAGGGGCCGACCACGCGCGCGCCTTTTACGCGATCGCCGAGCGGCGCCTTGGAAGTCGCGAGTGGGCGGTGGGACGGTACTCGATCGCCGACATCCACCTATTCCGCCTGTTTTGGCGTTTCAGCAATTCGCTCGAACTGTCGCGCACCGAGTTTCCCAACCTCTTCGCGCACTACGACCGCATGATGGCGCGCCCCGCCGTGCAGCGAACTTTGGAAGTCGAGGGATCGATCGGTTACGAACTTCCTGCGTAACTGGGTGGCAGAAGGCTGCGCCATCTATCGCGAGTCGCTCTCAACTTTCCGACAGGACCGGCCGAACAAGGAACGAGCGTGGGTGGCTGCGGGTTTTTGCCGCGTGCGATTAACGACAGCGAAACTGCACCGCGGATAGTTCCGGTTTCATCCGGCGAGCGAAAGACCTGCTGCGGTTCGCGAAGCGCCGCAAGCGCCGACGCGAATGTCTCGTTGGATGCGAGGCGCCCTTCAAGAATTATGTCGCCGCGCGCCTCGAGCATCGTAACGCACCAGTCTGTCATCAGCGCACAATACAATGCCGCGAGCGCAGCGCGATGCGGCGGCGCGGCGGGAACGTTCCCCACGATATGACCGACCTGCGCGCGAAACGGCCCGCCCTGATCCGCGAACGAAGGAACGGCCATCGCCCCCGATGCGAGAATCGTATCCAGGTCGCCAACTGACGGTTGCGCAAGGCCGGTATCGGCGGCGCAAATCGCCGCATACTCGCGCCCGCCCATGAATCGCGCCGTGGCGACCGCGTTACCGAATGCGTCGACATTCGCCAGCGTGTCCAGTTCCTCGCGCAGCACGTCGAGCGGGATGCCATGCGCCATCACTACAATCCAGGTCCCCGTCGAAACGACGCAGAAAGGATTCTCGCGACTAGCGCGATGCGCCAGGTACGACGCGTTACTGTCATGTATTCCCGCAAGGATCTTGCACTCGCGCGAAAGACCTGTCGCCGCGACAACTTCGGACGACGGTGGTCCAAGCGGGGTCCACGCGCTCGCGCGCCGGCTAAATCGCAAGTCCCATCCCATCGTCTTTGCGAACGATGAAAACTCTCCGAATCGCGGATCCCAAAGATCGGTATGACAACCCAGCGATGTCGGCTCCCACGTGCGGACACCGCACAAGCGTGCCGCCCAGTATTGCGGGTAAGGCAGAATCGTCGCGCGATCGAATTCCCGCGGAAACTTCTGCTGTTGCCAGAAGAGCTGTCGCCCAAGGTTGAGTCCCACCGGAAGTTTTGGCGACGCGGTACGCGCAAAGTCGCGCGCCATTGCATCGTACTCGGAATCGATCTCGCTCACGCCGCGGAACTCGTAATCCATGATCGGCAGCACGAGTCCATCGTCATCGACCAGCGCCGCCGATGCGCCGTGAGTGACCGGCACAACCGAGTGAACTTCGAAATCGCGCGCGAGCGTCGCCAACGCGTCGATCAGCCACGCATACAGCTCGTCCGCATCGAAATGCGGATACGGATCGCCGCCCTGTACTCTGTTCGGACGCTCGAGCGTCGCGAGCGCGACGCCGTCATCGCTGACCGCCGATAGCCGTACGTTGCTTTTGCCAACATCGAAAACGGCCGCAGCTTCGGGACGCGCTTTGCTCACCTGACCACCACTACTCAATCAAGCTGCGTGGCTCAATTGAAAAACCATGTCGCCGTGTTACGATCCTCGCGTGACAATCGACCGATGGAACGATGCCGACGCGAAAGCGCTTTCGGAACCCGAGCTGCTTTTGTATCGCTCGCATTTGTTGGGCGCCGATCTTGGCGTGACCAATTTCGGCGGCGGCAACACCTCGGCAAAACTTGGCGACGTCGATCCGCTCAACAACGATCGTGTGATTGTGCTCTGGGTGAAGGGTTCCGGCGACGATTTGGGCTCGATGGATCTGTCCGGCTTCGCGAGGTTGTATCAAGACAAACTCGTCGCACTGGAAAACCGCTTTCGCGGCCGCGAGCACGAAGACGAGCTCGTTCCATACTTCGACTATTGCGCCTTTGCTGGCAGCACGCGCGCCGCCAGCATCGATACTCCGCTTCATGCGCTCTTGCCGTTCACGCACGTCGATCATGTCCATCCCGATTCGGTCATCGCGATCGCGGCGTCGCGCCACAGTGAAGCTCTCACGCGCGAAGTGTTCGGCGGCGAACTCGGATGGCTGCCATGGCAACGGCCCGGCTTCGACTTGGGCCTGCGCCTGCGCGACGCGGTCGACGCCAATCCGCATGTTCGCGGTGTCGTACTTGCCGGCCACGGCCTCATTACCTGGGGCGAAACCTCGAAAGCCTGCTATCAGAACACCATCGAAACGATTCGCCGTGCGGAAGCGTGGCTGGCCGAGCGCATAGGAACGGCGCCGGCGTACGGCGGGGAGCGTCTATCATCGCGGCCCGCGGATGCGCGCGAGGCAATCGCGTCGGAGTTGATGCCGGTTATTCGCGGCCTTCTGTCTTCCGCGCAACACAAGGTCGGCCACTTTACCGACGACGCGCGGGTGCTCGAATTCATTGGCGCCCAACGCTTTGAAGAGCTGGCCAACCTCGGGACCTCCTGCCCCGATCACTTCCTCCGCACCAAAATTCGACCGCTCATACTTCCCGCCGATCCCTCAGTTGCAAAATCGTCCGCGGCCGAAGCGATCCCTCAGTATCGCAATGACTACCAGGCCTACTACGAACGATGCCGCAGACCCGATTCTCCGCCGATGCGCGACACAAACCCCGTCGTCATCCTGATGCCGTCGGTCGGCATGTTCACCTTCGCCGGAGACAAGCCAGCCGCACGCATCGCGGCCGAGTTCTACGGCAACGCGATCCGCGTCATGCGCGGCGCATCCGCCGTCGACGAATATCTCGGCCTGCCCGAGCGGGAAGCATTTGACATCGAGTACTGGGCGCTGGAAGAGGCCAAGCTGCGCCGGCAACCCGCACCCAAACCGCTCGCAGGACGAATCGCTCTCATAACCGGTGGCGCCGGCGGCATTGGCCGCGCGATTGCGGAGCGCCTGTTGGCCGACGACGCATGCGTAGTCCTGTTGGACAACGACACGGACGCGCTCGCCCGAACGGCCGACGAGTTGGCGCCGAAGTTCGGCAAGGATCGCACTCGAGTCACCCGATGCGACGTGACCGACGAAGCCGGCGTCGTTCGCGCCTTCGCCTTCACCGCGCGCGAATACGGCGGCGTCGACATAGTAGTATCGAATGCGGGAATCGCATCTGCGGCTCCCTTCGATCAAA
>Ga0210391_10005076_pt1 | contig 10856 bp, 10 predicted proteins | sample IncBWC12OmetaG_FD_160573 | JGI IMG/M metagenome (GOLD analysis project Ga0210391, IMG submission 160573) | Forest soil microbial communities from Barre Woods Harvard Forest LTER site, Petersham, Massachusetts, United States - Inc-BW-C-12-O ...
TAACGCCCAGATGACGGTATTACAGGACGAAGAGCGGAGACGCATTGCGCGAGAGTTGCACGACAGCGTCGGGCAACTACTTGCCGCCATCAGTATGAATAATGTCTTGGTGGAGGCTGAGTCTCATAAGCTAAGCCCTGAGGCGGCGCGACGCGTTTCTGAAAACGCGGCGATGGTTGACGATGCTAGTAGACAGATTCGTACCATTTCGCACCTGCTGCATCCTCCTTTGCTAGATGAAGTAGGTCTGGCCTCGGCGCTTCGTTGGTATGTTGAGGGGTTCTCCGAACGCAGCAAAATCGACGCAAAGCTCGACATCCCGCAAACCTTTGCGAGTTTGTCCAAAGAAATGGAACTCTCCATCTTCCGGGTCGTTCAGGAGTGCCTCACCAATATTCACCGTCATGCTGGGAGTCCCACGGCGGAAATTCGCATTATTCAAGACGACGCCTGTTTAAGAGTTGAGATCGAAGATGCAGGCAAAGGGATTTCGCCTGAAAAGCAGTCCACGTTCGGAGCCTTGGGTCGAACGGGCGTCGGGCTTCGTGGAATGCGAGAGCGCTTGCGGCAGCTAGGTGGCACTCTGCAAATCCAGTCAAATGGTCACGGAACTCGGGTGACCGCCATCCTGCCCGTTATATCTGCTACGGCTGCGCCTGCAGTCCAAGAAGTCAGCAGCGGGTCGCTTTGACCGGTGGTGATTCACACGTCGCAGGATCTGGGAAGCCAAGACCACCCGCTTCGCGGGGCAGCAAGTTCGTTCCGGGTTTTGGCATTATGGGGATGCAGGAACGAATGCGGCAGTTCGGAGGACCCTTCGAAATTCTCTCGAAAGGAAAAGGTACGACGGTGGTCGCGACTGTGCCGACAGAGAGAACACTTCGCGAAGCCGTGTGAACGTTCCGTGTGAACGGCTGCGACCACTTTTATTTTCCAATGCAGAAACGGACGACAAGGGCAAGCAGGTTGGTCAATGAGCCTCATGTGGCAAGCTAGGCGATGAAGCCACAAATTCGTAGATACGCATGGTCATTCGCGGTCGCGCTTGCCGTGACCGTCCTCGTGGGCGCGGTTTCCGGTTTGCCCAGGTGCTCCGCCGTGGGAGTGCTGTTAGCGCCAGGGATGCTGGCCGCAGCGATTGTGTTTCCTGAGGGCATTCACTCTAATTGGGGGAGCGCGTATCTGGTGCTCGCAGCCTTGATGAACGGATTTTTGCTGGCTTGGCCGGTGTTATGGCTCTGGAGGTGGATCGAACACTTTCGCCGGCGCGACTGATTACATGCGGAGGAAAATCTATGAACCATTGCTTGCACCTAGTGTTGGCTTTTTCGCTTGTTGCTCTCTTTACGGGTGAGCTGTGCTTCGCGCAGGGTTCGCAGTCGAAAGAGAAGCTGCTGGACCAAGCGCGGCAGGAATACATTGCGGGGAAGTTTGCCGACGCGGAGCGTGATCTTCGAGAGTTAGTGAAACGCGACCCAGCGGACATCGATGCTCAGGCGTACCTTGGACATGCTCTGTTTAGGCAGGAGAAGTATGCAGACGCCGTGGTTCCCTATGAAAAAGCGCGTGAGTTGGAAGCCAGCGGCAGCAAGCTCCCGTCGGATCAGCACCGTGTCCTCATAGACCAGTTGGCAATGGCTTATGGGATTAGTGGCGATCTAAAAAAGACGCATGCTCTCTTGGGGAGTGCGATTCGAGATGATCCCGAGTATCCTCTGAACTATTACGACCTGGCCTGCGCTTACGCTGAGGAGGGTGACAAGGGCAAAGCGCTCACAAATCTCTCTCTAGCCTTTCAGCACAAAGAGCACGTTCTGAGAGGTGAACAGATGCCTGATCCCCGCACCGATTCCTCCTTCCAGAAGTACGTTCGAGATGAGGACTTTATCGTGCTTATGAAGAAACTAGGGCAATAAACTAGTTGACACACATGTGCGCCTAGTGTAGTATTTAGGTCATGGAACGACCTAAGACACTTCAGCAAGCGATTGTTTACTTCGCCGACCCGCAACAAGCCTTTGAGTACGCCAAGAAACTGCGCTGGCCCGAAGGCAATGTCACTTGCCCGCGTTGCGGCAAAGCCAAGCACTCGTTCATTAAGACTCGCCGCATCTGGTTCTGCTACGAGTGCAAGAAGCAATTCAGCCTGAAAGTCGGAACCATCTTTGAGGATTCGCCCATCGGACTCGATAAGTGGATGATGGCCTTTTGGCTGTTGGCGAATTGCAAGAACGGTATTAGCAGCTACGAACTCGGCAAGGCTCTGGGAATTCACCAGAACTCCGCATGGTTCATGCTTCAGCGCATTCGGCTGGTTGTGCGCGATGAATTTTTCGGTTCCAAACTTGGCGGCGGCGAAGGCGGCGAGGTCGAAGTAGATGAATCGTTCATCGGCGGCAAAGCACGCAACATGCATCTGAGTGAGCGCAAGCGCCGGATTACCGGAACTGGCACCAAGGACAAGACCGCCGTCATGGGCATCCTTGAGCGCGGCGGAAAGATTCGGACCACAGTCGTACCGAATCGCAAGAGACATGAACTGCAATCTCAGGTTCGCAAGCATGTCACTGCTGGCACTGCGCTCTACTCCGATGCTCTGCTTTCCTATAACGGACTCGCCAGCGACTACGCGCACAAGGTTGTCGATCATGCCGTGCAATACGTAGATGGCCGCGTACACACAAACGGCCTTGAGAACTTCTGGTCTCTGCTCAAGCGCGGCATCTCTGGCACGTATGTGTCTGTCGAACCTTTTCATCTTCACCGTTACCTTGACGAGCAAACCTTTCGCTACAACAATCGCAAGAACATGAACGACTCTCAGCGATTCGAGCTAGCTATGAGCCAAGTGTTTGGCAAACGACTCACTTACGATCAACTGACAGGCAAAGACGCATCGCCACACCACGAAACGACAGGGACGCGGGAAGCGCCAGAAACTCCAATCCCGTTCTAGTCACTGCCGATAAAGCAGGTTCATCAAATACCCTTTAGCAGTTCGCTCATGCTCATGTCGAAACTCTTGGCGAGAACATCGAGCGTCGTTAGCGTCGGCTCCTGCTTCCCGTGCTCTAAAGAATGCAGGAAGCTGACGGCAATTCCAGAATGCTCTGAGAGGTAAACGAACGTCCAGTCTCGTTCTTTCCTCAACCCTCCGAGCCGTTTCCCAAACTTCACACTCAGTGGCGATTTTCCCTTTGACATGCCGGGATGATTGCACTATGCTCACCCGTCGTATTCCTCAACTAAGGAATGAGATTCAAATGAAGCATACTTCAGCTAAACCTGTTCGCGGCTGGCGGACCTATCGCTCGGTAGCTGGTAAAGTCGTCAGCGAAATTGACGTTGCCAATGACGACATGCCCGGTGTGACTATCTTTTTTCGTGACGGCACACAATTCCATATAGAAGTACGGCGCTCAGTCGAATTCCAGGTACGATTGCAAAAGATGATAGACGGCGACTTGGTTGTGCTTCACACGTTTCCGGCCTTCAGAGAAGTGAAGCGTTGACGATTCCATGATCTAATCCTTGTCGGAACGCTTCGACTTCCGCGAGGTAGCCTTGGGCTGCTTCGCGTTTTTCTTTTTCCGAGATACAATGTTTGGCCTTGGAGAACGGAAGACTGCCGTTGCCAAGCGTTCAAAGTTCTCCAGAGCTTCCGGGCCTTCCGTGTATTCAGGTTGCTTCATAAGTCGAGTCTAAGCACCTCAATGTCGAATGGCAATTACAATCCCGGCGATAGCAAAGAAGAAGCAACAGACAGTAGTGATCCATCGTTCTCTAAGCAAAGATCGCCAGACCAAATAAAGCCCACTAACCCACAGGACAAACCCGCCGACCATAATAAAACGCGCCTTTTTATCCGCATCTGGCGCATTCACCGAAAACGCCAGCAAAGAGTTTCTCCACCCAATGTAGCGGAAAAAATAACGGTCTTTTTGATTCTGGTTACGGCGGCTATTGGAGGTATCCAAGCCAGAATCTACTATCAGCAAAAAAAGATTATGGAATCCTCCGGTCAGCAAATGGACCAGTTGATCGAAGCCTCCGAAATCCAGGCGTCGGCTTCTAGAAGAATTGCTGAAGCCGCCCGACGCCAAGGGTATGCGGCAGGAAGATTTGCGGATAGCGCCGACAGCATCAATACGCAGACGCAAGCCGCCGTTAACGAGTTCCATCGCCTCGCGGATGCTTCGGAGAATACGGTCAAAGCTAATCTTGATATTGCAAGATTGGAACAACGTCCTTGGATAATAGCTGGTATAAATATCCCGGCTATTGAGGCTGACAAACCTCTCCCGGCTGGCAGTCTCAATGTTCTCAATTCGGGAAGAACGTTTGCCAAGAATGTCATAATTGAAAGTTACGCGAGTTTTTCTCCTATCATCCCCACGGAGGTACCCAAGCAAGTTCCTCCCGTAACTGAAAAAAGCGTTTCGGTAGTAGCTCCCAATATTACGTACAGCAATCCTATCAACTGGCCTAGCACCACCCTCAGCTTGAAACAGATTTATCCCCTCATGTCGGTTACTAACGACTGGTACATCGTCACATGGGGCACGGTTACCTACGAAGATGTTTTCAAAGCTCCCGGTCACCATACCACTAGCTTCTGTGCATATCGGAAGCTTTCCGATCCCGGCCAACCCCTGCAATGTGCCTTTGGGAACGACGCAAATTAGCAGCCCTGTCACGGCAAGCAGAGCATAGCACAGAAGACGCACATGTGTTACATGTGTGCCAACCCGTTTAATGCCGAAACTAGGCTACCAGTAACAGGTGCGCGGCCCTTGCCGTTTTACCCTGCCGATCCGCGTTCTAATCCCGATCCGATCCGGTGTGCTACCCGATCCCGATTCCGCCGCCGATCTGGCCCGTGCGATGTGGCGATTCCGGCCCGGTCGTGCGTGCGGTTTGGAACGCATTATCGCTGTCGAGTGCGAGCCTCGCTTAGTCGAATCCCCGAAGAATAGGTTCAGTTTGACATCTTCGATTACGGTGGTCGATGCAGCACTGGCAGGAAGTGAAGGCATGGCAACTTTTCATCAGCTGCGACACCCTGCTGGTTCGTCGCTATTGAAGCCACGCGCCGAGATCACGACACAGTTTCTAGACAATTCCTGGGACGTGATCGGAACAGCACAGGTGCGCAAGGTCACCTATGACCAGTTGGTCGCCAATGAACGCGAAATCTCCATTTTTGAAACTTGATATCCAGGGTGCCGAGATGGATATGCTCACCGCTTCGCACGAGGGTCTAGAAAAAACAAAATGTATCATCCTGGAAGTCACTTTTACGCCACACTACGAGGACGACTCGGGCTTTCCCGAACTTCACCAACTGATGGCTAACAAAGGATTCGGTCTACATCGTCTGTCTGCGCCATACGACCGTGGAGCAAGAATTTTGTACGCTGATACTGTTTACGTTCGGGAAGAGATATTACGGAGTTTGGTCCCTGATAGATAGCTATGTGACTTGAGTTGGTCCCTCCTCCCGCACCAAGCTGAGTAGGATTTTGGCGAACGAAAGCGAAGCGGATATGTCGAAGAGCAACCATACAGGCTGTCTATCCCCCTTTCATCAATTCCGAAACAGTAATCTGAAATCCTCTCGCGAGTACCTCTAGCATGGCATTGTCCGCTTTTCTGTATGTCTCCAGATCGTTGTTTACAAGAAACTTCTTGATGGAGACATATTTCGATATTGGCTCTCTATGTCTCCACGTGGACACTATAGTGCACAATCTCCAATCTTATACATGGGATACTCGCATTTACATTTTATTGGACGGACCTGGAGGTAATTCTATTTTCCGATGCAGAAGGTGCTAAAGATCAGGTTCAGAATGTCGTCAGCAGTGGTGACACCGGTGACGGAATCAAGTGGACGCAAGGCGCTGTAGAGGTCGAGCAGCAACATCTCGTGAGGGACCTTCGTGGCCACAGCGTTTGTAGCCGCTTCAAGCGCGGCAAGCGATTCCTGCACCAGACCTTGATGACGGATATTAGTTAGAAAACCGGGCTCGACGTTAGACGCGGCTTCGCCGCCGACATGGCGCAAAATTTCAACCCGCAATTCAGGAATTCCTTCTCCGGTCAGCGCAGAGACTCGAATCTGTCCAGATCGACCACCGGCCAATGACCGCGTAGCATCCGCAAGTAAATCGCATTTATTTTCTATCACGATGGTTGGACGTTCCTTCGTCTGTCGAAGCAAGTCTTCGTCTTCCGATGCCGCGGCTTGGGAGGCATCCAGAACAACCAGCACGAGGTCGGCGTCCGCCAGCGCTTCGATTGATTTGCGGATGCCAATGGATTCAGCTTCATCCAGAGCCTGACGAATTCCAGCTGTGTCGACGAGCTGGATCGGGATGCCGCCGATAGAAACGGTTTCACTGACAAGATCCCGAGTAGTGCCGGGACTAGACGTGACGATAGCGCGCTCGCGCTCGATCAGACGATTGAACAAGCTTGACTTGCCAACGTTGGGGCTGCCGACGATGGCGAGCGTCAGTCCCTGCTGCACGATCTTCCCGTAGGCAAAGGTCGTGGCCAACTGTTCGAGCGGCTGGCGGATGGCGGCGATGCGTTCAAGAATTGTCGCGTCGGGCAGGACTGAAACGTCGTCTTCCGCAAAGTCGATGCCAGCTTCGAGCACCGCGATTAGCTCGACAAGTTCTTGCTTGATCGGCTGCAGGCGTTTGGACAACGCGCCTTCGAGTTGTTGTGCGGCGACCTTTGCCTGGTAGAGCGTCTGGGAGTCGATGAGATCGCGAACGGCTTCGGCCTGGGTGAGATCGATGCGTCCATTCAGAAAGGCTCGCATGGTAAATTCACCCGGCTCGGCGAGCCGCGCCCCTGCGGCGATGCAGAGTTCGACGATGCGGCGAAGGACGACCGGAGAACCGTGAGCGGCAATTTCGACGATGTCGTCGGTGGTGTAGGAATGTGGCTTGGCGAAATAGGTGACGACGACTTCATCGATGCGTGTGGGGACGGCCGAGCTTCGCTCGGCTGGACAGCCGGGGGCGGCTGTCCCTACATAATCCGTGGAGGGGTCGATCAGTTCTCCGAAGACGGCTCTGCCGGGATGCAGTTCGTGTTTGAGGCGCAGCATCGGGGCGGTGATCTCGCGGGTCTTGTCTCCCGCGAGGCGGACAATGCCAATCCCTCCCCGGCCGGGCGGCGTCGCGATGGCGACGATTGTGTCGTCGAGGTTCACGGGGCGATTGTAGCGGTTACACTGGATGCGCAACCAGCGGGGCGCGAAAAATGCCGCGCAACTTGAGATCAAGGAACGCAAATTGTCAGTCGCTGACGAACTGCTGAAAGCCAACCAGGAATTCGTAAAGAACTTCAACCTTGGAGACCTGGCCGTCAAGCCGCGCCGCCGCGTGGCCGTGCTGGCCTGCATGGATTCGCGCATTCTCTTCGAGCGCTGCCTGGGCCTGCACCCCGGGGACGCTCATATGATCCGCAACGCCGGCGGCATTGCCACGGAAGATGCGTTGCGCTCGCTGATTGTGTCGCATCACCTGCTCGACACGCAGGAGTTCATCATCATCAACCACACCGATTGCGGGTTGCTGAAAGTGCGTGAGGACGAACTCAAGAAGAGGCTCGAGGAAAAAATGGGAACTCCGTTCGGCGCGCCCGCTCATTTCCATGCTTTCGACGACTTGGAAGAAAACGTCCGGCAACAGGTACAGCGGGTGAATTCGCACCCGTGGATACCGAAGCATATTCCGGTGCGTGGATTTGTTTACGACGTGAAGACCGGGGCGCTTCGCGAAGTGGATACGGCGTAGATGGTTCGGCCTATTGCTGCGGGAACTCAATCGCTCGCAATGCACGAATCGTGGGAAGCATCGCATCCGAGGTTGCGCTGAGGCCCATCCTATCGTTAACGAAGTATAGGAGCCGATCATTCAAACTGTACATCCGTTGCGCCACTTGAAAGCAAATCAAAGATCGGCCCGATGTAGCCGTCATACTCGGTCTGGGCGTTGGGTTCATCCCTGATGCCGATCGGATCCCTAACGTCTAGAAACACGTGGCGGATTTGGACGCGAATTCGACGCGATGTGGCTTTGTCTAGCACACTTACCGCGCCACCACCTTCTCAATCTCCGCCTTCAACTCCGCATACGGCAACGCTCCCGGATGATACATCGCCACTTTGCCTGCGCGGTCGAGCAGCACAAGCGTGGGAGTGGTGGAAGCGCCGTAGGTGTCGAAATTGTATTTGCTGATGGGGACGGGCATGTCGAGCAAGCTTCCGTAGAAGCGCTTGCGGACGGCGTCGATGTAGGCAAGTTCGTCGCTGGGTGCGGCATGTTCCACCTGCGCGGTATAGCCGTAGAGCCGTGTGGGACCGAGCACGGTTAATCCCTTGGAGGCAAACTCTGTTCGAAGCTGCGTGATGATGGGAGCTTCGGCCTTGCAGTCACCACACCAGTGCGCCCAGAAAAAAAGCAGGACGGGCGAACCCTTGAGTTGAACCAGCGTAGGCGGTTTCGACCCGAGAAATTGTTCCGACTTCAGCGCGGGCGCGGGCCTGCCATCGAATGAGAGCAGGTTAAGATTTTTTTGCAGACGCGCACGGATCGAAGTGTCACCATACGTGCGAAGCGCGGCCTGAAGAACGGCCACCGCTTTTTCGCGCTGGCCGCGGGCCGCGAACGTCTGCGCTTCGACTTCGATCGCCGCGCCCAGGCCGATCGGCAGGTGCGGTTCGGCATCCAGCGGATGCTGTTTAAGCTGTTCCGCCGCGAGGTCTTCGGTTTGCTTGGCGTAGGCAGATGCCTGGTCGTAGTCGCGATTATTGAAAGCAGTGCGAGCCATCCACGAATAGGCCTCGACATATTCGCCAGTGACGCCGTTCTTGGCGCGGTAGCCCTTCAGGTAGATGTCTGCCGCGGTAAAACTGTTCTGAGCCAGAGCTTCGCGGACATTTTCAACGATGCCGGCCCATGCCGGAGTCACAAGCGCGATAAAGATTAGAATTTTTCGCCAATGCATCTTTAGATGATGTATCTTTTGAGGCCCCGCTGGCAAATCGCGCTCCATTGAGAAATAACTTTGACCCTGTGTTCCTTGATGTCCCTGTGTTAAAGGTCTTGGGCCGAAATCTTAAACACAGAGAGCACCGAGGAACACAGAGTAAACCTGGATCCGGCAAGCCACTGATAAAGAAGCACTTAAAGCCGTGCTAACAGAAAAATTGTGGCTTTTTCAGTGCACTTATCCTACAATTTAGCTGCGTTAACTTTAGAATTCTTTCGCAGTATCCAGTAATCTCCGCTAACCAGCGCGTGACCTGCCTGCAGAAGAAGCCTTCCAAAGTTTCAGCGCTACATCAACAAAAAAGGAATTTGCAACACATGGAAACAGGAACAGTGAAGTGGTTTAATGACGCCAAGGGCTACGGGTTTATCAGCCGCCAGAACGGCGAAGACGTATTCGTGCACTTCTCGGCCATTCAGGCGAGCGGCTTCCGCAGCCTGCAGGAAGGCCAGCAGGTGCAGTTCGACGTGGTCAAAGGCCCAAAGGGCTGGCAGGCCGAGAACGTGAAGGGTGCATAAACCACTTCAGCTAACAATTCGCAGGAAAAAGGCGGCCAGAAATGGCCGCCTTTTTTAATTTGAGCGATCGGGTGATTGAGCGATTGAAGACTGATGATCGGTCAATAATCGATTTTTCAATCACTTAGTCACCCGATCGCTCAATTTTTCGCGTCTCGTATCAGCACCACGTCCGCGTCAGTATGGCCGCGAACCAGCGCCAATTGTTTTCCGTCAAACGACCAGTGGAAGTCGTAAATGTGTTCGGACGTGAAATCGGTAATCTGTTTGCCCTTAGAGCCATCCAGCGGCTGAAGCCAGAGGTTATCAACGCCGCCTTCGCGCACCGGGTAGATCACGCCCTTACCGTCGCGGGAAAAGTGCAACAGGCCAACCCGCGGACGCTCGAAGTCCACCGTCTTTACTACCCGGCCGGTATCGGTTTCTACCACCGCCAGCTTCTCCTTATGCTCGCCTGAGTGTTCCAGAGTAGGGAAGGCGGCAATCTTGCCATCGGGAGAAACATCGAAACTGTCGGAGATGGGCAGGTCGGTAATGACCAGCTTGGCTCCGCCATCGATGGGCACTTTAGCCAGCGACCGGTTGCCGGTTTGATCGACGAAAAACAACGACTTTCCGTCCTGCGGACATACCGGGTAAGTGTCGAGCTTGCCGTCCGTAATCTGTTTGAAATTGCTTCCCATTCCGTCCATGCGCCAAATGTTCTGCACGCCATGTTGAAACCGCACAAAGACGACGGATCCGCCTTCGCCGCAGGCCCAAGGCACGACGTTGCCTTGGCCCGGGGCTTGGCCTGGGACCACCATCTTGTTGCCCGTAGCCGGGTCGATCAGATTGAGTACGTTCGCCTGGTCGGAAATCAGTTGGTTGTCCCGCGTCCAGGTGACGTTGGTGTTGGCGTCGGTGGTTGTAACCTGCCGAAGTTGGGTGCCCGACGCCGCGCTGGGCATCACCATCAGGTTCCAGCGGTACTCGTTTTGCACCGTCGCCAGAACGTGCCCGCTAGCCGCAACGCTAAGATCGGAATAACTACTGGTGTCGCGTGTGACCGAAGAATACACACCCTTGGGATAGGACACGAAACCGATCTGATAGCGGGTGAAATTAGAGCTTTGTTCACGCACCAGACCCAGCACGCCACTGCCATCCGGCAACCACGACGGCTTGTCGAAAATGCGCTCGTTGCTTCCGAAGAATGCCTTGCGCCGGTCGCTTACTGTATCTACGGCGGCCAGCCCGAACAATCCATTCCCAGCATCAAGCACT
>Ga0210391_10005077_pt1 | contig 10854 bp, 20 predicted proteins | sample IncBWC12OmetaG_FD_160573 | JGI IMG/M metagenome (GOLD analysis project Ga0210391, IMG submission 160573) | Forest soil microbial communities from Barre Woods Harvard Forest LTER site, Petersham, Massachusetts, United States - Inc-BW-C-12-O ...
GAAGGTGGAAGGAATGAACACCCGCAACGAAAAGAAAGTTTTGAAGACCTGGTCGCGCCGCTCGACCATTCTGCCGGACATGATCGGCCACACCATCGCCGTTCATAACGGGAAGAAGTTCATCCCGGTGTACATCACCGAGCAGATGATCGGGCACAAGCTCGGCGAATTCGCGCCGACGCGCACGTTCAAGGGCCACGCCGTGAAAGCGGCTCTAGAAAAGGCTGCGGCGGCGGCTCCCGCGGGCGGAGCGGCTCCAGCTCCGGCGGCCAAGTCGTAACGGATTGAAGGAAGAGGAATAGACGATGGCAACGGCAACAACAGCGGCAACACAAATCGGCGGAGTGGCGAAGATGCGCTACGCGCGTGTTTCTCCGCAGAAGGCGCGCCTGGTGGTCGATCTGATCCGCGGCAAGCGCGCCGAAGAGGCGCTGCAGACGCTGCGCTTCACCAAGAAGCGCGTCGCGAAAGATGTGGAGAAGACTCTGCGCAGCGCGATCGCCAACGCCGAACGAAAAGCCGAAGACGCCGGCGAAACGCTCGATGTCGACGAGCTCTACGTCACCACCTGCTACGTGAACGAAGGTCCGCGCTGGAAGCGCATGCGTCCAGCGCCGATGGGCCGCGGCTTCCGCTACCAGAAGCGCACGTCGCACATCATCGTGGAAGTCGCCGAGCATCACCGCGCGGTTTCGCAGCGTGTAGAAGCGGCAGCAGTAGAAGCGCGCGAGTCGAAGGGCGTGAAGGGTGCGGTTCGCAAGGCGCGCAAGGCCCTCGAGCAACGGAATAAGCAAGGCCAGCAGAAAAAGAAGAAGTAGGAGGACAGTTTGGGCCAGAAAACACATCCATACGGTTTTCGCCTCGGCTACAACAAGGGCTGGAAGTCGCGCTGGTTTGCGAAGAAAGACTACGCCGATCTTCTGCACGAGGACGTTCAGCTCCGCAAGGTGCTGAAGGAAAAGTTGAAGTCCGCCGGAATCAGCGGCATCGACGTTGAACGCGCCGCGAACAAGCTGGTCATCCGGATTTACACCGCGCGTCCCGGCATCATCATCGGGCGCAAGGGCTCGGAAATCGACAAGCTGAAGCAGGACGTTCAGAAGCGCACCAAGCGCGAAGTGCACATCGACATTCAGGAAGTGCACCGTCCCGAGCTTGACGCGCAGCTGGTCGCGGAATCGATCGCGCTGCAGCTGGAAAAACGCGTGGCCTTCCGCCGCGCGATGCGCAAGTCGGTCGACTCGGCTCTGCGTTTCGGATGCAAGGGCATCAAGGTTCGCGTCGCCGGCCGTTTGAACGGCGCGGAAATCGCGCGCAAAGAGTGGTACCTGCAGGGCCGTCTGCCGCTGCAGACGCTGCGCGCGGACATCGACTTCGGCACGGCCGAAGCAAACACCACCTACGGCGTGATCGGCGTCAAGTGCTGGATCTACCAGGGTGAAAAGATTCCGCAACGCGGAAAAGCAAAGCAGCAACCGAAGGATCAAGCGCAAGCGTAAGGACACGGACAAGCAACTATGTTGATGCCGAAAAAAGTTAAGTACCGCAAGCAACAGCGCGGGCGCCGCACTGGCAAGGCATGGCGCGGCGGTGCGCTGGCGTTTGGCGAGTACGGACTGAAGGCTCTCGAGCCGGCCTGGATTACCGACCGGCAGATCGAAGCCTCGCGCGTCGCGATTTCGCGGTTCATCAAGCGCGGCGGAAAATTGTGGATTCGCATTTTTCCGGACAAGCCGTACACCAAGAAGCCGGCCGAGACTCGTATGGGTAAGGGCAAAGGTCCCCCGGAGAAGTGGGTGGCCGTGGTCAAGCCCGGACGCGTGATGTTTGAAATGGCCGGAGTCGATCTCGCGACGGCCACCGAAGCGATGAAGCTGGCGTCGCACAAGCTGCCGATCAGGACGAAATTCGTCAGCCGTGCGGAGGAACTGTAATGGCGGAACGGAAGACGGGAAAAATGCAGAGGCTCCGTGATCTGAACTCGAACGAGCTCGAAGTCCGTCAGGGCGAGCTCGCCGAGCAGATCTTCCGGCTCCGCTTTCAGCTCTCGACGGGCCAGTCCGAAGGCCTCAGGAAACTCAGAGAAGCCAAGCGCGACATGGCTCGGATCAAGACGCTGTTGCGCGAAACCGAATTGAGGAAGGCGTAATGGCTAACGAACAAGCCGCCGCGAATCAGGAAACGAAAGAACGCGGCGTTCGGCAGGAACTCACCGGCGTCGTGACCAGCACCAAGATGGAAAAGACCATCGTGGTGAAGGTAACGCGCGCCGTGCAGCACCCTCTGTATCAGCGAGTGGTGCGGCACGCGAAGAAATACTACGCGCACGATGAAACCGGCCAAGCCAAGCTCGGCGATACGGTTCGCATCGTTTCGACGCGCCCGCTATCGAAGTTAAAGCGGTGGCGTTTGCAGGACATCGTGCAGCGTTCAACGCGCGCGTAAGTTTCGCACGCGGTTTCAGGCGCTCGATGGAGTGACGTCGAGCGCGGTGGTTGGAACAGGGGAGCAAGCAAATGGTTCAGATGCGAACATGGCTGACAGTCGCCGATAACTCCGGCGCTCGCCAGCTTACCTGCATCCTGCCGGTTGGCGGCGATGCGGGCCTTACGGCCAGCCTCGGTGACGTGATCACCGCGGCTGTGAAGGAAGCGGCGCCGGACAGCCAGGTAAAGAAGGGCAAAGTGGTGAAGGCCGTCGTGGTTCGCGTGCGCAAGGAACAGCGCCGCAAAGACGGCACCTATATCCGCTTCGACGACAACGCCGCTGTTTTGATCAACGACGCGAACGAGCCGGTTGGCACTCGCGTGTTCGGCCCGGTGGCTCGCGAACTGCGCGACAAGAAGTTCACCAAGATCATCTCGCTCGCGCCGGAAGTGTGGTAACGACGATGCCAAGACCAGCGATTAAACCATCTCCGATCAGCGTTCGCCACGGCGACCAGGTAAAGGTGATTTCCGGCCGCTCCAAGGGTCGCACCGGCAAGGTGCTGTCGGTAAATATCGACAAGCAAACCGTGACGGTCGAGCACGCGAGCATGATCAAGAAGCACACCCGCCCGAATCCGTCGAAGAACATCAAGGGCGGCATTCTGGAAAAGGAAGGCCCGATTCACGTTTCGAACGTGATGCTGATTTGCCCGGGCTGCGGCAAGCCGACGCGCGCAGGCCACACGATTCTGCCAGACGGCCACAAGGTGCGCAGCTGCCGCCATTGCAAGGCCACGTTTGAAAGCTAGTTATTAGAGGCGAAGAGAGACTCGAAGATGATTACGCGTTTGCATGAAAAATACCGGAAGGAAGCGGCGCCCGCGCTAGCGAAGCGCTTCAACCTCACAAATCAGATGGCGATTCCGAAGGTCGAGAAGATCACGGTCAACATCGGAATGGGTGAGGCCAGCGCGAACGTGAAGCTGCTCGATACGGCGGCCGCGGAGTTGGGCCAGATTACCGGGCAGAAGCCGGTGATCACGCGCGCCAAGAAATCGATTGCGAACTTCAAGATCCGCCAGGGCATGCCCATCGGCTGCATGGTCACGCTGCGCGGCGAGCGCATGTACGAATTTCTCGACCGGCTAGCGTCGATCGTTCTGCCGCGCGTTCGCGACTTCAAGGGCTTGCCGCCGACTTCGTTCGATGGCCGCGGCAACTACACGATCGGTTTGAAGGACCAGCTCGTGTTTCCGGAAATCGACTACACGCGCGTGGACAAGATCAAGGGCATGAACATCACCATCACGACTTCAGCCCGCAACGACGAGGAAGGGCGCGAACTGCTCAAGCTGCTCGGCGTTCCTTTCCGCGCGTAAGAGTTTAAGGAGAATCACCGCAGATGGCTCGCACCAGTCAGATCGCGAAGACCAAAAAGAAGCTGAAGTACAAGATCCGCCAGCGCAACCGTTGCCGCATTTGCGGCCGTGCGCGCGCGGTTCTTTCCAAGTTCGAAATGTGCCGTATTTGTTTCCGCGGTCTGGCGCTGAAGGGCGAAATCCCCGGCGTCGTGAAGTCCAGCTGGTAAGGAAGAGAGAATGACGACTGATCCGATCGCCGATTTGCTCACCCGCATTCGCAACTCCGCGCGCGCCAAGCACCCGCGCGTCGACGTGCCGAGTTCGAAGCTGAAGGTGGAAGTCGCCCGCATCCTGAAGGAAGAGGGCTACGTCTCGAACTATAAGGTTGTGGAAGAACAGAAGGGCAAGAAGACGCTCCGCGTTTTCCTGCGCTACACCCAGGACCGCCGCAGCGTGATCACGAACCTGAAGCGCGTTTCGCGTCCGGGTTCGCGCCGCTACGTGGCGAAGACCGGCATCCGCCAGGTCGTCGGCGGCATGGGCATTTCGATCGTCTCCACGGCGCAGGGCTTGATGACCGGGCAGGCGGCGCGCAAGGCCGGCATCGGCGGCGAAATGATGTGCGAGGTCTGGTAGTCCACCAGGCGAAAAGTTTTTGACTTTGGAACTTTAAGGGAACGAAAGACATGTCGCGAATTGGAAACAAAATCATTCCGGTGCCTGCGGGCGTGAAGATCAACATCAAGGCCCACGAAGTGGAAGTCCAGGGCCCCAAGGGCAAGCTCAACGTCTCGGTGCCTGTCGGCATTTCCTTTGAACAGAAGGACGGCATCCTGACCGCCAAGCGCAGCTCCGATGACCAACGCGCGCTGCACGGTCTTTCGCGTGCGCTTGTCGCGAACGCGGTCACCGGCGTCACCACCGGCTTCAAGAAGGATCTCGACATCGTCGGCGTCGGTTACCGCGCCGAAGTGAAGGGCAAGAACGTGGTGCTCGCGCTCGGCTACTCGCATCCGATCGAGTTTCCGATTCCGGAAGGCATCACCATCGCGGTGGAAAAGCAAACGCATCTGACCGTCACCGGTGCCAACAAGGGCCACGTCGGACAAGTCGCCGCGAACCTACGCGCACTGCGTCCGCCCGACCCGTACAAGCAGAAGGGCGTTCGCATCACCGGCGAGAGATTGAAGAAGAAGGCTGGCAAGGCCGGCGCGAAGTCCGCGGCCTAGGCCAGGAGGAGACAGAACGTGGCAGCACCAGTTCGCACATTGTCGCGGCAAGCGCATCGCCGCAGAATTCACGTCCGGACCCGCAAGCGCCTGATCGGCACCGCCGAGCGGCCGCGTCTTTGCGTACATCGCACCTCGAAACACATCCGCGTGCAGGTGGTCGACGATCAGAAGAACCAGACGATCGTCTCGGCCAGCTCGCTCGACGCCGCCGTGAAGAAGGACATCAAGGGGGGCGGCAACGTTGCGGCGGCGAAAGTCGTCGGAAAAGTCATCGCCGAACTCGCGAAAGCGAAAGGCGTCGAGAAGGTCGTTTACGATCGCGGTGGTTATCAATATCACGGGCGCGTCAAGGCGCTCGCCGAAGCGGCCCGGGAGGCGGGCCTGAAGTTCTAAACTGCCTATGTCGAAACAAGAGCTCAAAGATACGTTGTCGGTTCGCCAGATCATCACCACCAATCAGGCGAACTTGAAGGATCAGGTCGTCGCGATCAACCGTTGCACCAAGGTTGTGAAGGGCGGCAAGAATCTCAGTTTCTCCGCGCTCGTTGTGGTTGGCGATCAGGGCGGCCATGCCGGATTCGGAATGGGCAAGGCTCGCGAAGTTCCCATGGCGATCCGCAAAGCCATCGAGTCCGCGAAGAAGAACATGGTCAAGCTCAACATGAAAGGCTCGACCATTCCGCACCAGGTTCTGGGCCGTTACGGTTCGGGCCAGGTGCTGCTCAAGCCGGCGCCCGAAGGAACGGGCATCATTGCCGGCGGCGCGGTCCGCGCTGTGATGGAAGTGGCGGGCATTCAGAACGTGCTCACCAAGTCGCTCGGCACCTCGAACCCGCACAACGTGATCAAGGCCACGTTCGACGCGCTGATGCACTTGAAAGACGCAGCCAAGGTTGCCGAAGGCCGCGGCAAGGGAGCCGAAGAAGCCGCGGCAGTCTAGCGCTTCTCCTTACGGGACATGACAACGGAAAAGAAGTCCGTCAAAAAATCAGCGGGTACGCTGAAGATCAAGTGGGTCGTCAGCTTCATCGGTTGCCCGAAGAGCATGCGTCAGACGATTCGCGGTCTCGGCTTCCGCCGGATGCAGCAGATCCTGGAAGTTCAGGACACGCCGTCGATTCGCGGCATGATCGCACGCGTACACCATCTTGTTGAGGTTCAGAATGGCTGAGAAACCGTCTCTTTCGAATTTGAAGCCGCCCCGCGGCTCGCGCCACCGCAAGGTTCGCGTCGGCCGTGGCATGGGCTCGAAGTTGGGTAAGACTGCCGGCGCCGGCAACAAGGGCCAACAGTCCCGCCGCGGCTATTCGCGCCGCCCGGGATTTGAAGGCGGCCAGATGCCGCTGCACCGCCGTCTTCCGAAGCGTGGATTCGTCACGCCCGGTGCGACGGCCTACGCCGTCGTTAACGTCGAAGAATTGAACGGCTTTGAAAAGGGCTCCACCGTTTCGCCGGAGCTGCTGTTTGGCGTCGGCATCCTGCGCGCCAAGCGCGACACCGTGAAAATCCTGGGCGATGGTGAACTGAAAGTCGCGCTCACCGTTCAGGCTCACGCGTTCAGCAAATCGGCGGAAGAAAAGATCACAGCCGCCGGGGGCAAGGTCGAAGTTATTCGATGAACAAGCTCGTCCAGGCATTCCGGAACATCTTTAATACGCCGGATCTGCGCAACCGTGTGCTTTTCACGCTCGGTTTGCTTGCGGTGTACCGCCTGGGCGCTTTCATTCCGACGCCCGGCATCAACACTGACCTGCTCCAGCAGCTTTTTCAGCAGGGGCAGGGCTCGGTGCTGGGCATTATCGATTTGTTCAGCGGCGGCAATTTCCGGCGGTTGACGATTTTCGCGCTCGGCATCATGCCGTACATCACGGCCTCGATCATTCTGCAGCTGATGGTCGTGGTCTGGCCGTACCTCGAGCGCCTTCAGAAAGAAGGCGAACTTGGCCGCCGGAAGATCACGCAGTACACGCGCTATCTGACGATCATTTTGAGCTTGTTCCAGTCGTTCACGATCGCGCAGACGCTGATGCACCAGAACACCTTGGGTCAGGCTCTTGTGTATCACCCAGGTGCGCGCTTCACGCTGATGACCATGCTGACCCTCACCACGGGTTCGGCGTTCATCATGTGGCTCGGTGAACAGATCAGCGATCGCGGTATCGGCAACGGCATGTCGCTGATTATCTTCGCCGGAATTGTTGTGGGCCTGCCGCGTGCGGTGTCGGATTTGTGGAGCAAGGCGATGTTGAAGCAGTGGGGCTCGTTCACTCCCATTGCGATCCTCGCGCTGATCGTCCTGATGCTCGTCGTCGTGGCGTTCATTATTTTCATGGAGCAGGGCCAGCGCCGCATTCCGGTGCAGTACGCCAAGCGCGTGATGGGGCGCCGCGTGATGGGTGGCCAGATGACGTATCTGCCGCTGCGTGTGAACTCGGGCGGTGTGATTCCGCCGATTTTCGCGAGTTCGCTGCTGACGTTTCCGCAGACGATCGCGCTTTTGTTCGCGTCGAAGTCCGAAGGGCTCAAGAAGTTCGCCGACGCCATCAAGTGGGGCGAGCCGCTTTACACCCTCATTTACGTGACGCTGATTATTTTCTTCGCCTTCTTTTACGTGGGCATCATCTTCAATCCCACCGAGCTGGCGGACAACATGCGCAAGTACGGCGGCTTCATCCCGGGCATCCGGCCGGGGCGAAACACCTCCGAGTACATCAACCGCATCCTGACCCGCTTGACGCTGGTGGGCGGTGTTTATCTGGCGATCGTGTGTTTGTTGCCTGAGTGGATGATTTCCGGCATTCACCTGCAGCACTTGCCGCTGCTCGGCAACTGGTTCGATACGCATACGCCGCGCTTTATTCTCGACGGCTTGAACGTGCAGTTCTATTTCGGCGGCACCTCGCTTCTGATCGTCGTCGGCGTCGCGATGGACACGGTGCAACAGCTCGAAGCGCAGCTCGTGATGCGCAACTACGACGGTTTTGTTCGCAAGGGCCGGGTGCGGGGACGCCGCAACTAATGGCGGCGCATTAACGTGGCCGGAGCTACGAAGGCTTTGATTTTTCTGGGGCCGCCGGGAGCAGGGAAAGGCACGCAGGCCAAGCGCATCGCGAAAGAACGTGGCGTGCCGCACCTCTCGACGGGAGATATGCTGCGCGAAGCCGTTGCAAACGGCACCGCGCTCGGCAAACAGGCTAAGCCGATCATGGATCGCGGCGACCTCGTGCCGGACTCGATCGTTCTGGGAATGGTCGAGGAGCGGTTGCAGCGTGCGGATTGCGCGAACGGTTTTATCTTTGACGGCTTTCCGCGGACGCTGCCGCAGGCAGAAGAGTTGGACCGGATTTTGGAGCGCCGCGGATTCGGCAACCCGCTGGTGATCGAGTTTCAGGTGGCCGAGGACACGTTGATCAGGCGCGTTTCCGGTCGCTGGTCGTGTCCGGGGGGCGGCGAGACGTACAACGTTTACGAGCGCGCGCCGAAAGTTGCGGGGATTTGCGACGTAGACGGCGCGAAGTTGGTGCAGCGTAACGACGACCGGCCCGAGATCGTCAAGGAACGCTTTGCGGCATATGCAAGGCAGACCAAGCCGCTCTCTGAGTACTACCGGGAGCGCGGCGTGCTGAAGCCGATCGACGGAGCGCAGAACGTGGATGCGGTCACAGTAGCGCTGAACGGCATTTTGAATGTGGGCGCGTAAGAGGCGCAAAGAGTAGCGATGGTTATCTGCAAGTCGCCGGCGGAACTAGAAAAGATGTACCGCGCCGGGCAGATCGTCTGGGGTGCGCTAGATAAAATGCGCGCGATGATCAAGCCGGGCGTCACGACGCAGGAGCTCGACGAGTTCGCTGAAGCCTGGACGGTTCAGCACAAGGCGCGCCCGGCGTTCAAGGGCTACCGTGGGTACCCGGGTTCGGTGTGCACTTCCATCAATCAGGAAGTGGTTCACGGAATCCCGTCGAAGTCGCGGAAGCTGAAAGAGGGCGACATCCTCTCGATGGATTTCGGCGTCGAGTTGGACGGCTACTACGGTGACGCCGCGCTGACCGTGCCTGTGGGCAAAGTCAGCCCAACGCGCGAAAAGCTGTTGCGCGTCACGCGCGAGTCGCTCGAGCAGGCCATCGACAAAGTTCGGCCGGGCAACCGGTTGGGCGATGTTTCGGCGGCTGTGCAGACCTGGGTTGAGAAGAACGGCTACTCGGTGGTTCGCGAGTTCGTGGGCCACGGCATCGGGACCAAGATGCACGAGGATCCGCAGCTTCCGAATTACGGTTCGCCCGGCCACGGACCGAAGCTGCAGGAGGGCATGGTGCTCGCCATCGAACCGATGGTGAACACGGGTGGCCCCGGGGTTCGCGTGCTGGACGACGATTGGACGGCGGTTACTGCCGATGGCAGCGACTCCGCCCATTTCGAGCACACTGTGGCGGTTACGGCGAACGGGCCGTGGATTCTGACCCGCCCGCGAGACGCGGCAGGGCCGGTTTGGTAGGGCTGAATCTCAATGGCATCTAATTAGTAGAGACGTACCGGGAACGACAGGAGCGCATGAATCGCAGGCCCGAGCAGGAAAAGAAGAAGTCGAGCGAGGGAAGTGGCAAGGAGGACGCCATCGAGGTGATGGCGACTGTGGTTGAACCCCTCCCGAACGCCATGTTCCGCGTCGAGCTCGAAAACAAGCACCAGGTTCTGGCCCACATTTCCGGCAAGATGCGCAAGAACTTCATCCGCATCCTGCCGGGCGACCGCGTCGCGGTGGAGCTTTCGCCGTATGACTTGACGCGCGGCCGGATCGTTTACCGGTACAAGTAAGATCGCGCACTGCGGTACCGGCGCGGCAAGGACGAGTGAACAGTGAAAGTCAGGGCATCGGTTAAGAAAATCTGCATGAAGTGCAAGATCGTTCATCGGCGCGGCGTGGTGCGCGTGATTTGCGAAAACGCGAAGCACCGCCAGCGCCAGGGCTAAAGGCAAGGAGAATAGCGAATGGCTCGTATCGCAGGAGTGGATTTGCCGCCGAACAAGCGGCTGTGGATCGGTCTCACGTCGATTTACGGAATCGGCCAGGCTCGCGCGAAAGTGATCGCGGGAAAGGCCAACGTGGACTTCGCCAAGAAGATCAAGGACCTCACGGAGGAAGAATTAACGCGTCTCCGCGCCGCTCTTGAAATTGAAGGCGGTGTCGAGGGCGACCTCCGCAAGGAAATACAGATGAACATCCGCCGCCTGATTGAAATTCAGGCGTATCGCGGATTGCGTCATCGCCGCAACCTGCCGGTCCGCGGCCAGCGCACGCACACCAACGCCCGCACCCGTAAGGGTCCGCGCAAGGGCGCAGTGGCGGCCAAGAAGAAGACCATGGCGCGCAAGTAGTTTTGAACACCGGAGCGCAGCTCGCTCCGGCCTGACGGAAACGAGATTTACGGGGCTTGAACCCCTGAGGACGGGAAATGGCGAAAGAACCAAAAGAAGCAGCGGGCGCGGCAGCAGGAGCGCCGGCCGCAGCGGCGGGGAAATCCACCAAGCGCAAGAAAGAGTTTCGCAAGAAGCGCGAGAAGCGCGTTGTGCCGCACGGCGTCGTCCACATTCAGGCGACGTTCAACAACACCATCGTGACACTCACCGATCCCGATGGCCGTGCGGTCAGCTGGTCTTCGGCCGGCTCGGTCGGCTTCAAGGGCTCGCGCAAGGGAACTCCCTACGCCGCGCAGCAGGCTGCGGCCACCGCGGCGGGTATCGCTCGCGACCAGTACGGCATGAAGTCCGTCGAGGTTCGCGTGAAGGGTCCCGGCGCAGGCCGTGAATCGGCAGTGCGCGCGCTCGCGTCGGCGG
>Ga0210391_10005078_pt1 | contig 10853 bp, 10 predicted proteins | sample IncBWC12OmetaG_FD_160573 | JGI IMG/M metagenome (GOLD analysis project Ga0210391, IMG submission 160573) | Forest soil microbial communities from Barre Woods Harvard Forest LTER site, Petersham, Massachusetts, United States - Inc-BW-C-12-O ...
CGTCGGCGACCTGCCCACGTCCAAGCCGCTGCGCGGGTGGCTGGCGGGCATGTGCGACGTTCCGCAGGCGGCGATCGACCAGGAGGGCCAGTGGCAGGATCCCGACGCGGCGCTGTGCCGGCGCTTCGCGCTGGAGCCCGCCGCGGCGTTGCGTGCGTTGGCGCAGGACCCGCCCGTACCCGACCCGGAATGGCTCGAGAGCTGGCGCAGCGCCGACGAGCGCGCCGCCGAGGCGCTGCTCGGGGTGCTGGGCGCGGGCGGCCTCAGCGAGCCCACCGTGGCCGCCGAGCTCGGCGTGCTGCTGCCCGAGCGGGCGACGCTGTGGGTCGCCTCCTCGATGCCGGTGCGCGACATCGAGAGCTTCTGGCCGGTGCGCGCCGACCCCCCCCGGGTGCTGTGCAACCGCGGCGCCAACGGCATCGACGGCACCGTCTCGAGCGCCTTCGGCGCCGCCGCCGCCAGCCTCGGCCCGACGGTGCTGTTGATCGGCGACGTGGCGCTCGCGCACGACATCGGCGGCCTGCTCGCCGCACGGCGCCTGGAGCTCGATCTGACGGTCGTGCTGATCGACAACGGTGGCGGCGGCATCTTCGACTTCCTGCCCGTGGCAGCAACCCAGGAGGAGCTATACACTCGCCACATCGCCACCCCCACCGGGCTTGATTTCGCACATGCGGCGCGGCTGTACGGGTTCGAGCACGAGACCGTCACCGACGTGCTCGCCTTCCGCGCGGCGCTGGAGCGTGCATTCACCGAGCGCCCACGCCGCGCCGGGATCATCGAAGTGCGCACCGACCGCGCGGCGAACGTGGCGCTGCACCGCCGCGCGTGGGAGGCCGTCGCCGGCGTCCTGGACGGGGGAGCCTGAGCTCCACACGGAGCTCGAGGACGCCTCATGCTCGCCTACCTCCTATGGCACCGCCCGGCGGACGGGATCGAGCCCGAGACCTACGAGCACGCCGGCGAGCGCTTTCACCGCTCGCTGCACCATGCCCCGCCGGCCGGCTTCCGCGGCTCGGCGGTGCTGCGTCTCGCGGAGTGCCCGTGGCTGTCCTGCGCGCAGGACAGCACGTCCGCGGTCGCCTACGAGGATTGGTATCTGCTCGATGACTTCACTGCCCTCGGCGTGCTGAACGAGGCGGCGGTGGCATACGGGCACCGCAGCGCGCACGACGCCGTCGCCCGGCGCTTCGGCTCCGGCGCGGGCGGGCTGTACGGCCTGCTGGAGGGCCACGCCGACCTCGCCGATGCACCACGCGCAGTGTGGGTCTCCCGCCCGCCGGGGGAGCCGCGCGGCGAGCTGGCGCAGCTGCTCGCGGACGGCATCGACCCAGCGCACGCCAGCCTGTGGCGCCGCGCGCTCGTGTTGGGCCCGGCTCCCGAGTACTGCCTGCTCGCGCCGGAGACCCCGAAGGGCGTCTCCCCCATGCGCCTGCCGAGCGGTTGGCGAGTTACGGTCTGCGAGCGCGAACTGATCTGGCTTGGTTGACCTCGCCCCCGAGCCGCGCTCACCGTGCCATAGAGCTACAGCCCACCCTTCGGCCCATGACTCAAACTGCATTCGTTCTTAGAACAGGTTTTCAATGATGTTGTAGTTGTAAACATACATGGTCACCGTACCAAAATGGTAAGTCGCCACAGCCCGACCGAGTGTCGCGGGTGGGCCCCAAGCAAGGAGGCTCGAGTCGGTCAGCAGAAATGTCCTATGCGGTGGTGTATGGTTGTACCAAGCTTCCATATAGCCATTTGGCCCTGGGCATAGCCCCTGGCTGCCTGCACAACCCACGATTGGCGCAACCAGAACCCTGAAATTCGAGCGCCAGGTAATCGCCGCCGCATCCCAATAGAGGCCATAGCCGTCGGTGGCGTGCATCCTTTCCGCGACCCGAGCGACGTCTTCCGCAACCTCCGGCGACGGCCCACGAGCCGACGGTGGCGCCTTGATGCTGTTGCTATGGCCAAGTGCGATCATAGAGCCCAGTAGGAACACCAGTGTGCCGCGTATCGCAACGCTGCGACGAGCGAGCAGCGGCAACATCGCCGCGACTGCGTAAATGAGCCCCACCAAATAGCCCAGGTCCTCCGGGGTATAGGGGAAGATTGGCGCAGAGCTGAAAACGAAACCAACGGAGAGACACACAACGCTGGCTGTCCAGAAAATTACGTAGACATTCAGCTGCTCATCCACCGCCTCCTGATCGGATCGCCGGCTGCTGATATGCCGCCACGCGAATCGCGGGATGAGAAGGACCGTTCCCACACTCAAAGCCGCACAGATGAGCGCGATCACAGTTGTGAACTTGATCGCTTCGCCAAAGAAATTCCCGTTCCCAAGCATCGCGACCGATTGCCACCACACCTTGACGTTCGTGGAGATAGCTTCAAGGACTGCAAATTTGACTTCATACCCATTCGTGGTGACTCCCTCCGAGCGCATGATCGACGTCGTCACCACCGCGCCAACACCGGTCGCAGCCGCCGCCGCCAACGTGAACCACATCGCCCTCGCCGCCAGGGCGGTCCGAGTCATCACCCACGTTCCGACGCCCGCCAACACCAGCGGCGCAAGCCCACCCGTGATGAGCTCCTTGTCGGTGGCGACGCTGATCCCCACGACCACACCGACGCACAGCGTCAGGATCGTCAGTGGCAACCAGCCAATCGACATCTTACGATCCGTCAGCAGCACCAGGAAGGCACCAAGCACCGCCAACGAGTACCACGTTGGGGTGTGATCGGTGAGCCAGAACATCAGTTCCAGGAGAGTCGGACCCGCGCACAACAGGATCACCGCGGTCAGCGCTGCCCCCCAGCGTCCTGCCACGCGCAGCGCCGCCCACGACATCAGCGCGATCGACAGGAGCCCCAGCAAAAAGGGTCCCAGCTCCCAGATCTCACGATGTGCGGGTAGCCACTTCGTTGCCAGCGCAAAGATCAGCGTTGCGTCCCACGGATAGTTCGATGAGACAACATGGCCTCCGGCCCGCTCGCCGAACTGTTCGGCGAGCACCAGCGGCGCGGAGGTGTCTGAGCTGCCATAGATGTTTACAACAAGGTGATCGAAGTGCGTCAGCACGATGACGACATAGATCAAGCACAGTGGGAGAAATGACCACGCCCACCAGTCGCCCGGAATCGAGCGAAGGCGCCCGACCTCGCGCCGCGTCCGCTTGGGCAGACTGCGTACCTGCTTGCGACGATTGCTGGTTCTGGTGGCCACCGTCGCACTGTAAAGCCATCTATCTATGTCGATGGATCAAAACGACGATACAGACTTGTCGTACAGTCCAAACATACATCGATATAGGACTCCAGGCCCACTGGGCAAAAGCGGCACTTCACATGCACTGTTTCCGACCTTGCAGCGCTACCCCGCCAGCAGCGGCAACAGCGCCGCGAGCTTCACCTCGGTCTCCGCCAGCTCCGCGGACGGGTCGGAGTCGCGCACGACCCCGACGCCAGCGTAACAGCGAGCGACGCGACCGCGTAGCAACGCGCAGCGCAGCGCGACGCAGAACTCGCCGTCGCCGGTCGCATCGGCCCAGCCGACGGGACCCGCATACCAGCCGCGGTCGAGGCCCTCCAGGGCGGGGATCAGCGGGCGCGCGCGCTCCCAGGGCTCACCGCCCACCGCGGGTGTGGGGTGCATCAGCTCGAGCAGCTCGATCACGTCGAGTGGCTGCGCCAGCTGGGCGCGGATCGGGGTGCCGAGGTGCTGGATGTTGGCGACCTTCACGAGCGCCGGCTCGGGCGGCGCAGCCGTCCACAGCGCGTGCTGGCGCAGCGCCCGCTCGATCCGGCGGATCACGATCGCGTGCTCCTCGCGATCCTTCTCGGAGTGCATCAACTGTTCGCCGAGGTGATCGTCGACGGCGGGGTCGGCGCTGCGACGCATCGAGCCGGCGAGCGCCAGCGCGCTGACGCGGTGGCCCTCGCGGCGCACCAGCAGCTCGGGGCTGGCGGCGACGAACGCGGCATCGTCGCGGCCCACGCAGAACACCGTGCACGAGGGGAAGCCCTCGCGCAGCACGCCGAAGAGCGCGGCGGGGTCGAAGTTGGAAGCTCCCCCGCCCGCGTGCACCTGCACCTCGCGCGCGAGCACAACCTTCTCCAGCTGCCCCTTGTGGATCAGCTCGACCGCGCGCGCGACGGCGGCCTCGTAGTGCTCCGGCGGCATCGCGCTCGCGATCCGGTAGCGCCCCGTGGGCGCGGGGTCGAGCAGCGCCAGCGGCTCCACACGCAGCTCGCCGACACGGCGCTTCAGACGGTCCAGCAACTGCTCGGCGGTGTCGTCGGGGGCGGCGAGCGCGCACAGCGTCATCCGTACGCGCATGCCGTCCGTCGCGGCACGCGGATCAGCGAGCGAAGTCGGCGACACCCCACCCGTTCGGCGGACGGGGCGCTGCTCGCGCGTCAACGCGACCTCGGGCACGATCAGCGAGGCGGGCGCGAAACCGCTCCACGCCAGGTCGGCGCCGCCCTCGGCGGCAAACGCGAAACCACCCAGCGCGATCGGCCCGCCGCCGCTGGAGCCCGGGTCGGAGGGATCCTCGGGCGGGTCGCTGACCGCCGCCGCGGCGAGTGCGCGCCAGCGGTCGGCCACGGTGGCGAAGCGCTCGGGCCCAGTGGCCGTCAGGCAGGCCGCCTCGCCGAGCGCGGCCAGCGCGCGCGCCCCACGCTCGGGCTGCTCTAAGAGAAACCACGACTCCCCGGGCCGCCGCGAGGCACAGACGACCGCACTGGGATCGAGGTCGGCCGGCAGCGGCAGGGTGAGCGCCGCGAGCGTCTGGCGGCCGCTGCGCCGCGCGCGCCTGACGGCGAGCTGCAGGCGTGCCGAAAGCCGCTCGCTGTCGGCGTCGCTGAGCGCGAACGGGCTATCGTGCGTCCGCTCGAGCGTGCCCCTCACGTCTCGCTGCGACCCCGGGCTATAGCTATCTCTCCGGTGCGCATCATCTCGATCAGGCCGAACGGACGCACCATGTCCTCGAAGGCTTGGATCTTCTCAGTGGTGCCGGTGATCTCGACGATGATCGAGCGCTTGGTGACGTCGACCACCTTGCCGCGAAAGATCTCGGTGATCTGCATCAGCTCGCCGCGCTGAGCGCCGTCGGCGGCGACCTTGAACATCGCGAGCTCGCGCGAGACCGTGTCGCCCGGGTCGAGGTCGCGGATCTTCAGCACGTTGATCAGCTTGTGCAGCTGCTTGGTGACCTGATCGATCGGGTGCAGGGCGCCGTCGACGGTGAGCGTCACGCGCGAGACGCGCTCGTCGTCGGTGGGACCAACCGTGAGCGTGTCGATGTTGAAGCCGCGGCGGGCGAACAGGCCCGCGATGCGCGTGAGCACCCCGGACTTGTTTTCGACCAGGATCGAAAGGACGTGCTTGCGCCCGGTGCGCAGGTTGCCGGAGGCTTCGAGCTCGGCGAGGCTGAGCGGCGCCTTGGTGGCTGGCTCTCCCATCATCCCACCATCTCCCGCGCAGCCTGGCCAGCAGGAATCAACGTCGAAGCGGGAGGGGGGCAGGCCCCCCTCCCGACCTCCCCCCGTTGGCCAATCATCGCCCCGCTCATCCCACCATCTCCCTGGCAGCCTGGCCGGCCGGAATCATTGGGTACGTGTTCTCCTCGCGCGTGACGCGCACGTCAACGACCACGGGGCCCTCCGTGGCGATCGCCCGCTTGATGTCCTCCACGAGCGTGTGCTTGTCCTCGAAGCGCATCCCGGTGGCGCCGTAGGCCTCGGCGAGCTTGACGAAGTCGGGGAACTTGCCCATGTCGACGTGGGAGTAGCGACCGTCCCAGAAGAGCTCCTGCCACTGGCGCACCATGCCCAGGTAGCCGTTGTTCATGATGAATACCTTGATCGGGATTTGATCCTGCGCGCATGTGGCGAGCTCCTGGGCGTTCATCTGCACCGAGCCATCGCCGGCGACGCAGCAGACCAGGCGATCGGGACAGCCGACGGCGGCGCCCATCGCGGCCGGCAGCCCGAAGCCCATCGTCCCCAGGCCGCCGGAGTTGATCCAACGCCGCGGCGCGGGGAAGTCGTAGTACTGGGCGGTCCACATCTGGTGCTGGCCCACGTCGCTGGAGATGATCGCCTCGCCGCCGGTCGCCTCGTACAACGCCTGGATCAGGTACTGGGGCTTGATCTCGGCGTCGGCGCTGTCCTCGTATTTGAGCGGGTACTGCTCGCGCCACCCCTCGATGCGACTCCACCACTCGGTTAGGCGCGCGGGGTCGGCCCCCAGCGCGCGGTACTCGATCGCGAGCTTGGCGAGCACGTTGCGGGCGTCGCCGACGATCGGGATGTGAGCGGGCACGTTCTTGGAGATCTCCGCCGGGTCGACGTCGATGTGGATGAACTTCGCGTGGGGCGCAAACTCCGAGAGCTTGCCGGTGATGCGATCGTCGAAGCGGGCGCCGACGGCGCAGATCAGGTCGGCCTCGTCCATCGCGTAGTTGGCGGCGCGAGTCCCGTGCATCCCGAGCATCCCCAACCACTGAGGATTGGGTACCCCGCTCGCCCCAGCGCCATCCACCTCTGCCCCGCCCACGCCGGCATCCACCCGCGCAGGAAAGGCACCGAGGCCCATCAGGGTGCAGGTGACGGGGAAGCGGTCACAGGCGGCGAGCTCGACCAGCTCCGCGGAGGCATTGGCGTTTACCACGCCCCCGCCGGCGTAGATCACCGGGCGCTGAGAGGCAGCGAGCGCCTTGGCAGCCTGGCGGATTTGCTTCTGGTTGCCATCCACCGTCGGCTGGTAGCCGGGGAGGCGCACGTCAGTGACCGGCTCGTAGGCGATCTCGGCGCGCGAGAGGTCCTGCGGGATGTCCACGAGCACCGGGCCGGGCCGGCCGGTGGAAGCGATGTGGAAGGCCTCGTGGATCGCGCGGGGGATCTCCAGCGGGTGCTGGATCATGAAGGAGTGCTTGACGACGGGCATCGTGATCCCGATCGTGTCGGCCTCCTGGAAGCCGTCGGTGCCGAGCAGCTCGGTGCGCACCTGCCCAGTGATGAACACAACCGGCACGGAGTCCATCATCGCGTCGCAGATCGGGGTGATCAGGTTGGTGGCGCCAGGGCCGGAGGTGGCGAACGCGACGCCCACTTTGCCGGTCGCCTTGGCGTAGCCCTCGGCGGCATGCCCGCCGCCGGCCTCGTGGCGCACCAGGATGTGGCGGATGCCGGCATCCACGAAGGCGTCGTAGGTCGGCAGGTTGGCGCCCCCGGGCAGGCCGAAGACGACCTCGACGCCCTCCGCCTTGAGGCATTCCATCAGTGCGTCAACCGCGCGCATGTTTGCCAACCGCCTTTCCACTGCACTCGAAACGGGCCAAAAAGGCAGTGTACCAGCGGCTTTGGGGCTCTCGGCCCGCCGCTCCTAGCCGCGTCGATGGCCAAGCCAGGCCAGGACGCAGTGAGCGAAGTGTGCCGATCGTCGATCAGATGCGATCGACTGATCGGCCAGCACACGAGCGATCGAGGACGCCGCCTGGCGCCGTGCCAGCGGCCGCTAGGAGGAGCCGATCCCGATCCCGATTGCCAACGCAATCACCCCGCCGACGGTGACGACCAGCAGTGAGGAGCGCATCGAGACGTTCAGGAAGCGTTTGCGCACCCAGGCGATCGCGAACAGCTCGAAGGCGACGACGAACCCCGCCACCAGCAGCGCTTTGTGGACGTCGCTGATGAAGAACGGCAACGTGTGGAAGATGCCGCCGAGCGTGGTCATCCCGCCGGTGATCGCGCCCCGCACGACCGCCGAGCCGCGGCCGGTTTGCTCGCCGGTGTCCGACAGCGCCTCCGACCACCCCATGCTGACGCCCGCCCCAAGCGCGGTCGAGAAGCCGACCAGCAGCGCCACGCGCGAGTCGGAGGAGATCGCCGCGGCGAAGATCGGCGGCAGCGAGGAGACGGTGCCATCGATCATGCCCACCAGCGCCGGCTGCACGACGCGCAGCACGAAGTCGCGCTCGTCGGGAAAGCCCGCGCGGTGGATCAGCCGCGCGATCAGCGAGCCATGTGCTGGGACGGACGGAGCCTTGGCGCTCATCCCAGGTTTATAGAGCCTGCGCCGTTTCGGGCTCCCTAATCGGCGCCCTAACGCGGGCACCACTTGATGTCGGGGCGTACCGGCAGCGAAGGCGGCCACCAGCCGTGACAGTTCAGCTGCTTGCCGCGGAAGGAGGCTGCCAGGATTCCGGCGCGATCACTTGATCGGGATCCCCGCCCACCCACTCCAGCTCGGTTCCGCAACGGGTGCAGATGGCGTCGTAGATCTTGGTGACGCGCCCGCAGCGGGGGCAGCGGCGGCGCAGCTCGTTGCTCTCCATGCGATAGGCGATCGCCGCAAGCAAACCGAAGAAGGGCACGACCGCCGAGATCGCGAACCACAGCAGGAACGAGCTGCCCTTGACGCGGCCCACCACTCCGCCGGCGAGACCGAAGCCGAGGCAGATGACCACGTATCCCATCGCGCCGCGCCTCTCAGAACAGGACGCGCACAGCCCAGACGATCCCCACGATGGCGAGTACCACGATGACCGGGACGGCCAGGAAGGTGACGAGGCCGATCACGAGGTGCAGCAGCACCCAGGCGGCGACCGCCAGGACCAGCACCGCGACGATCATCCGGCCCAGCGAACGCGACGAGGTGGATGCGGGCTGCTCGTTCATCTATCTAGATGGTAGCGCCTGGGGTGGCGTGCAGTGCATGGGAGGGCATGCGATACGGCCGGGCGGGAGCTGACGCCCCGGCCCGGCCGCACGCATCCTGCTCCGCCCATCCGCGGTCGAGGGGAGCCCGCGGAGGCGAGATTCGGAAGGTAACCCTTGGAAGGTGCCCCAATTTTGGCGTCCGCGTGGGCGCATGTATTTGGCCTGCGGTACAAGATCTGAACGGTGGCGGTGTCGCAGTTGCCAAGCAGATTCGGTCAGCGGCCGATGGCTCAGACCCCGAGCTGCTCGTGCACTAGCTGAGTGACGGCGCCGCCATCCGCGCGACCTTTGGTCTCACGCATCACATGGCCGACGATCGGTCCGATCGCCTTGGCGTTGCCGGCGCGCACGTTCGCGGCGGCCTCGGGGTGCGCAGCGAGCGCCGCGGCGACGATCGCGGCGAGCTCATCGCCGCCGTCGATCGCGGCCAGACCCTCAGCTTCCACGATTGCCGCCGGATCGCCCCCATCCGCGACGAGGCGGTCAAGCACCTGGCGCCCGGCGCCGACGCTGACGCGCTTGGCGTCGGCGAGACCCACGAGCAGGGCCAGGGCAGCGGGCCGCACGCGCGACTCAGCGGGATCCTGCCCGTCGGCGAGGCGCGCGAGCAGGTCGCCGGAGATCCAGTTGGCCAGCGCCTGGGCGGGCGGCGCGGGATCGACCTCGGCGGCAAGCGCCGCCTCGAAGTAGTCGCCGAGCTCGGCGCGGAAGGCGAGCAGGTGGGCGCTGTCGGCGGAGAGCCCGAGCTCGCGCTCCAAGCGCTCGGCGCGCGCGGCGGGCAGCTCGGGGAGGGCGTCGCGGGCGGCGTCGAGCATCGCCGCGTCGATCGCGACCGGCACCAGGTCGGGCTCGGGGAAGTAGCGGTAGTCGTGGGCCTCCTCCTTGGAGCGCAGCGAGGTGATGCGCTCGGAGGCGGGATCGAAGTGCAGGGTCTCCTGCTCGACCCGCCCGCCGGCGCGCAGGATCGCCTCTTGGCGGGCGAGCTCGGCCCGGATGCCGCGTTCGATGAAGCGGAAGGAGTTCATGTTCTTCAGCTCGGTCTTCACCCCGAGCTGCTCGCTGCCGGCGGGACGCAGCGAGATGTTGGCGTCGCAGCGCAGCGAGCCCTCCTCCATGTTCACATCGGAGACGCCGAGCACGCGCATCGTGGTGCGCAGCAGCCGCAGCCACTCGCCGGCGGCCTCGGCGGAGCGCAGGTCGGGCTCGGTGACGATCTCCGCGAGCGGGGTGCCGCCACGGTTGAAGTCGACGATCGAGGCGTCGGAGCCGTGGATCCGCCCGGAGGCGCCAACGTGCACGAGCTTGGCGGCGTCCTCCTCGAGGTGCACACGATGGATGCGCACCTCCCCGAGCTGCCCGCCAAGGCAGAGCGGCAGGTCGTACTGGGAGATCTGGTAGCCCTTGGGAAGGTCGGGATAGAAGTAGTTCTTGCGGTGGAAGATCGACCGCGGCGCCAGCTCGGAGCCGAGCGCGAGGCCGATCATCAGCCCGAAGTGCACGGCCCGGGCGTTGGCGACCGGCAGGCTGCCGGGCAGGCCCAGGCACACCGGACAGGTGCGGGTGTTGGGCGGCTCGCCGAAGGAAAGCTCGCAGCCGCAGAACATCTTCGTGGCGGTCGCCAGCTGGATATGGATCTCCAGGCCGATGACCGGCTCGTACTCGACCGCGCTCACGCCTGGGGGCTGGGGACGAGAAAACCGTTTTGGGCGACGGCGGGGGCCTGTTCGAGCGCGACCTCGCGCGGCAGGCATGGGCGCGGCTCGTCGGGGCGCAAGCGACCGACGACCTCCACCACATGCGAGGTGGGAGGCACGTCGTCCAGCGAGAGCTCGCCGATCTTGGCGATGTGGTCGAGCACGCCGGAGAGCTCGCGCGCCATCGACTCCACCTCGCCGTCATCGAGCTTCAGCCGCGCCAGGCGCGCCACGTGGAGGACTTCGTCGCGATCGATCACGGCGGAGATTCTATGCCCCGGCCGGCGGCGGCTCTGCTCCCCCTCCCCTACTCCGCGACCTGCCGCGTCCTACTCGGCCCCGGCCGGCGGCGCCTCGCGTGGCGGCGTGGCATCGGGCGGGTAGAGCCCGGTGCGTTCGTCGCGCATCGACTGCCAGCGCCCGGCCAGCACCAGCAGC
>Ga0210391_10005079_pt1 | contig 10852 bp, 8 predicted proteins | sample IncBWC12OmetaG_FD_160573 | JGI IMG/M metagenome (GOLD analysis project Ga0210391, IMG submission 160573) | Forest soil microbial communities from Barre Woods Harvard Forest LTER site, Petersham, Massachusetts, United States - Inc-BW-C-12-O ...
GCTGATGGGCTTGCTCATCGGGCCGCGCATGATTTCGCTGTTGAGTCACTATCAGATCGGTCAAGTGGTGCGCACCGACGGACCGCAATCGCATTTGCTCAAGACGGGCACGCCCACCATGGGCGGCGGCTTGATTTTGGTGGCCATGGGTATCGGCACGCTGCTGTGGGCCGACTTGTCCAGTCGCTTCGTGTGGGTGCTGCTCGGAACGACGCTGGCGTTCGGCCTGATCGGCTTCTACGACGATTATTTGAAGCTGGTGGTGGGAAACTCGAAGGGATTGGCGGCGCGCTACAAGTATCTGGCGCAGTCGATCGCGGCGCTCGCCATCGCGTTCTCGCTGCACAGCATGCATCAGACGCCGGCGGAAACCGCACTGTATGTGCCGTTCTTCAAGACCGTGGCGGTGCCGATGTCGACTCTGGCCTTCGTGGCCTTCGCCTACTGCGTCATCGTCGGCACGAGCAATGCTGTGAATTTGACCGACGGGCTCGACGGGCTCGCCATCATGCCGGCGGTGATGGTCGCGGCGGCATTGGGCGTTTTCGCCTATGCCACCGGCAACGTCAATTTCGCACGCTACTTGCAGATTCCCTTCATCAACGGCGTGGGCGAAGTGCTCATATTCAGCGCCACGCTGGTCGGCGCGGGCTTGGGGTTTTTGTGGTTCAACTCCTATCCGGCGCAAGTGTTCATGGGCGATGTGGGTGCGCTGGCGATCGGCGCCTCGCTCGGCACGATCGCCGTCATCGTGCGCCAGGAACTGGTGCTGTTCGTGATGGGCGGCGTGTTCGTGCTCGAGACGGTATCGGTGGTGTTGCAGGTCGCCTCATTCAAGCTGACGGGCAAACGCATTTTTCGCATGGCCCCGATTCATCATCATTTTGAACTCAAGGGATGGGCCGAGCCGAAAGTCATCGTGCGCTTCTGGATCATCAGCTTCGTGCTGGTGCTGGCGGGTCTTGCAACCTTGAAGATCCGCTGATGAACAGCGTGGTGGTGGGCTTGGGCAAAACCGGCGCCTCCTGCGTGCGCTATCTCGTCAAACGGGGCGACCGCGTGAGCGCGACAGACTCGCGGCGCTCGCCGCCGGGTCTCGCGGAGCTGGGCGAACTTGCCGCGTCGGTCGATTTGCGGCTCGGCGGCTTCGATCAGTCACTGCTCGAGGGCGCCTCGCAGGTGCTGATGTCCCCGGGCGTCTCGCTCGAGGAGCCCATCGCCAAGCTGGCGCGGGCTCGCGGCATCGACGTGCTCGGGGATGTGGAACTCTTCGCGCGCGCGGTGCGGTGCCCGGTCATCGGGATCACCGGCACCAATGGCAAGAGCACGGTCACCACCTTGGTGGCGCGCATGGCGGCCGCCGCCGGAAGGCGCGTCCTGGCAGGCGGCAATTTGGGGGAGCCGGCGCTCGATCTGCTCGAGCAACCCCAACCGGATTTGTATGTACTCGAATTGTCCAGCTTTCAACTGGAAACCACCGCCTCGCTGGTGCTGCAAGCCGCGGTGGTTTTAAACGTCAGCGCCGACCACCTGGACCGCTACCCGTCGGTCGAGGCCTATGCCGGCGCCAAGAGCAGAATCTACGCCAACGCATCGACCGTGGTGTTGAACGCCGACGATCCCTGGGTCATGGCTATGCGCGATACACGCTATCGCAGCCCTGGCGCGCGCACCCTGACTTTTTCCATTCAGCGCGCCGACGCCGATTTCACGCTGATCCGCGGCGGTGCGCAGATTTTCCTAGCGCGCCGCGGCGAGAAGTTGCTCGACATCGCGCGCATGAAGATCTCCGGCCTGCACAACGCCGCCAATGCCCTGGCGGCCTTGAGCTTGGGCGAAGCGGTGGGCCTGCCGATGCCGGCCATGTTGCAGGCGCTCGAATCCTTCCCCGGCCTGTCGCATCGATCATCGTGGGTGGCCGATGTCGGCGGCGTGCGCTTCGTCGATGACTCCAAGGGCACCAATGTCGGTGCCACGATTGCCGCCGTCGCCGGCATGGCGGGGCCCTTGATCGTGATCGCCGGCGGTGAGGGCAAGGGCCAGGATTTCACGCCATTGGCCGAAGTGTTTCGCGGCAAAGTGCGCGAGGCCGTGTTGATCGGTAAGGACGGCCCGGCCATCGCCGCAGCGCTCAAGGGCGCCTGCGAAACGCGTATTGCGGCGACGATGGAAGCGGCGGTCGCCGAGGCACAGCGCGCCGCGCAGGCCGGCGACACCGTGCTGCTGTCGCCGGCCTGCGCGAGCTTCGACATGTTTCGCGACTACGGGCATCGCGGCGATGTGTTCGCGGCGGCAGTGATGGCGCTGCCGGGTGCATCGCAAAACGCCGCACCGCAAAACGCCGCGCAAAACACCCCGTCGGCAAACGCCGCGCCGCCAAAGGGGCCGGCGCCATGAGCACCGCCACCATGTCGTACGGCGTGCGCGCACGGGAACGCATGCCCTTCGCCTGGGACTCGGTCACGGTGGGCTTGGTGGCCGCGCTGCTGCTGGTGGGCCTCATCATGGTGACGTCGGCATCCATGTCGATCGCGGCGCGCGACATGGGCGATCCGTTCTATTTTCTCGAGCGGCAATTCATTTTCACCGCGGCGGGTCTCTTGCTCGGGTGGCTGGTCACGCGCATTCCGACGGCGCTCTGGGATAAATACGGTCTGGCTTTGCTGCTGCTGGGCCTGTTGCTGCTGGCCTTGGTGCTGATTCCCGGCCTGGGCGCGCGCGTCAACGGTGCGCGCCGCTGGCTGCGCATCGGTGTGCTGAATTTCCAAGTATCCGAGCTGGCCAAGGTCTTGGTGCTCATCTGGCTGTGCAGCTACTGCGTGCGCAAGCGGGCCGAACTGGAGTCCACGCTGCCGGGCCTGGCGAAACCCTTTGGCCTCCTGACGGTGACGGCGCTGCTGCTGTTGATCGAGCCGGACTTTGGCGCCGCCACGGTGTTGTTCGCAACCGGATTTGCGGTGCTGTTCATTGCCGGCGCGCGCCTGCGCTATGTGGCGCTGCTGGTTTCAACCGCGGTGCTGGGCTTCGCGCTGCTGGCGTTGACCTCGCCCTATCGCTTGAAGCGCCTGATGGCTTTCCTGCATCCCTTTGACGATCCGTTCAACGGCGGCTTTCAGCTGACCCAATCGCTGATCGCCATCGGGCGCGGGTCGTTGTTCGGCGTGGGCTTGGGCAGCAGCGTGCAGAAATTATTTTATCTGCCGGAAGCGCACACGGATTTCGTATTCGCGGTGCTGGCCGAAGAACTGGGGCTGGTCGGCGTCATCGGCGTGATCGGCTTGTTTGTCGCGCTGGTATGGCGCGCGTTTCATATCTCACGCCTGGCATCCCAGGCGGGCTTGAGATTTCAGGCCTATCTCGCGGCGGCTTTCGGCATCTGGCTCGGGCTGCAGGCCAGCGTGAACATCGGCGTCAACATGGGCGTGTTGCCCACCAAAGGCCTGACGCTGCCGCTCTTGAGCTACGGCCGCAGCAGCTTGCTGGTGAGCCTGGCGTGGCTGGGGGTGCTGCTGCGCATCTATCACGAGGTCAAGTGCAGCTCGCGCTCGGCGGTTACGCGCGTGCCCGGAGGCACCCGATGAGCGGCGGCGCGATGAGCGGCGGCCCGATGAGCAGTGACGCGCTGGGCGGCGCTCCGGTGCTCATCATGGCCGGCGGCACCGGCGGGCACGTGTTCCCGGCACTGGCGGTGGCCAGAGTACTGCGTGAGCGCGGCGTTGCCGTGATGTGGCTGGGCGTTCCCGGTAGCATGGAATCGCGCCTGGTGCCGGCGCAGGGATTTCCGATCGAGTGGGTGCGGGTGACGGGCATTCGCGGCAAGGGCGTGTTGACCTGGCTGCTCGCGCCGCTGCGCATTGCCAATGCCGTGGCGCAGGCCCTGCGCGTGCTCAAGCGGATCAAGCCGCGTTCCGTGCTGGGTGCGGGCGGCTACGTCAGCGGCCCGGGCGGCATTGCGGCGTGGTTGATGCGCATTCCGCTGCTCATCCATGAGCAGAACGCGATCGCCGGCATGACCAATCGTTGGCTGGCGCGTTTGGCGACACAGGTTTTGGAGGCATTCCCCGGAAGCTTCGGTTCGCATGTCCGCGCCAGCACGATCGGCAATCCGGTGCGCGAGGACATTGCGGCGATTGCGCCGCCCGCGCAGCGTTTCGCGGGACGCGAGTCGCGCGCGCGGCTGCTGATTTTCGGCGGCAGCCAAGGCGCGCAGCGGTTGAACGCGGTGCTGCCGCAGGCGATCGCGAAACTTGAACCAAAGGACCGCCCCCAGGTCCTGCATCAGTCCGGTGAGCGCGGACTGGAGTCGACCCGCGCGGCATACCTGGAAGCCAAGGTTGAGGCCGAAGTGCTGCCCTTCATCGACGACATGGCGAAGACCTATGCCTGGGCGGATCTGGCGGTGTGCCGCGCGGGCGCCATGACGGTCGCGGAGCTGCAAGCCGCCGGCCTCGGCGCGATCTTCGTGCCGTTGCCGATTGCGACCGACGATCACCAAACCAAGAATGCCGCCGTCATGGTGGGGGTCGGCGCGGCGCGGATCATTCAGGAGCGCGATCTCACGCCCGACGCGTTGAGCGCCCTCATCGCCGGGCTCATCAAGGATCGGGCCAGCTTGCTCAAGATGGCGGAAGCCGCGCGCGCCGCACGTATCACCGACGCCGCGACGCGCCTCGCGGACCTGTGCATGGCCGCCGGAGCGCCCGCATGACCATGCGCACGCGCTTGGAAGACCGCATGCGCCGCATTCAGCGCATTCACCTGGTCGGCATCGGCGGCAGCGGCATGGGCGGAATCGCCGAAGTGCTGCTGAATTTGGGCTACGAAGTGCAGGGCTCGGACCTCAAGCGCAACGCGGTGACCGAGCGGCTCGCGCGCCTCGGGGTCAAGATTTTCATCGGCCACGACGCCGGCAATTTAGGCGATTCGGATGTGGTCGTGGTATCGAGCGCGGTCAACCGCGCCAATCCGGAGGTGGCCGCGGCGCTCGCCAAGCGCATCCCGGTGGTGCCGCGCGCGGAAATGCTGGGCGAACTGATGCGCTTTCGCTATTCGATTGCGGTGGCGGGCACGCACGGCAAAACCACCACCACCAGCTTGGTGGCGAGCGTGCTGGCGGAAGCGGGCCTCGATCCCACCTTTGTCATCGGCGGGCGCTTGAAGAGCGCCGACAGCAACGCGCGCTTGGGTGCGGGGCGCTACCTGGTCGCCGAGGCCGACGAGAGCGACGCATCGTTCCTGCACTTGCAGCCGATGATCGCCATCGTCACCAATATCGACAACGATCATCTCGCCACCCATGACGGCGATTTTGCGCGCTTGAAGCAAAGCTTCGTCGATTTCCTGCACAACCTGCCGTTCTATGGTCTCGCCGTGCTGTGCTCGGATGACGCACACGTGCAGAGCATTTTGGAAGCCGTGGGGCGGCCGTTCGTGACCTATGGTTTCGGCGAGAGCGCGGATGTGCGCGCGGTCAAGGTGCAACGCTTGGGGCTGCAATCCCGCTACGAGGCGGTGCGCGAGGGACGCCCGCCCTTGAGCGTGACCTTGAACTTGCCGGGCCGCCACAATGTTTTGAACTCCCTGGCCGCGGTGGCAGTCGCCACGGAATTGGAGATTCCGGACGAAGCGATTCAACAGGCCCTGGCGCATTTCCAGGGCATCGACCGGCGCCTGCAGCAGCTGGGCGAGATTTCATGGCCGGGCGGGCGCGCGCTGATCGTGGACGACTATGGCCACCACCCGACCGAGGTGGCGGCGACGCTCGAGGCGGCGCGTCAGGGGTGGCCGGAGCGGCGCTTGGTGTTGGTGTTTCAACCGCATCGCTATACGCGCACGCGCGACCTGTTGGATGACTTCGGCCGGGTGCTGGGTGAGTGCGATGTGCTGTTGGTGACCGAAGTCTACGCCGCCGGCGAAGCGCCGATCGCGGGCGCCGACGGGCGCGCCATCTGCCGCGCGGTGCGCAGCCGCGGCGTGGTGGAGCCGGTGTTCGTCGAAAGCGTCGATGATCTGGCCGATTCACTGCGCGCCGTGCTGCACGACGGCGATGTGGTGCTGACCATGGGTGCCGGCAATCTGGGGCAAGTGGCCCAGGACCTCAAGGGCCGTTTCGCGGCGGGAGCCGCGGCATGAGCGCGCAGCAGAGCCTGGATCTTGCGCCGGAATTCAGCGCCCGCGTACTACGCGATGTGCCGATGGCCAAGCACACCTCCTGGCATGCCGGCGGCGCGGCTGATCTATTTTTCACGCCGCGCGACATCATGGATCTGGCCTCGTTCGTGCGCCAGCTGCCGCCGGAAGTGCCGTTGTTGTGGCTCGGCTTGGGCAGCAATCTCTTGGTGCGTGACGGCGGTGTGCGCGGCGCCGTGGTGGCGACGCACGGCGCGTTGGGCGCGCTCGAGCGTCACAGCGCGACGCGCATCCGCGCGGAAGCCGGCGTGCCCTGCGCACGCATCGCGCGGCAATGCGTCAAGTGGGGCCTGGGACCCGCGGAATTTTTTGCCGGCATCCCGGGAACGCTCGGCGGCGCGCTCGCGATGAATGCCGGCGCGTGGGGCGGCGAGACCTGGAAGCACGTGGTCGAAGTGGAAGTGTTGGACCGCAGGGGCGTGCGGCACACGCGCACCCCGGCCGAGTACGAGATTGGCTATCGCCACGTGAAAGGGCCTGACAACGAGTGGTTCATCGGCGCGCGCCTGGAATTCGAGCGCAAGCCAGGCATCAACACCGATGCCATCAAGGAACTGCTCGACAAGCGGCGCGAGACGCAGCCGATCGGCGAGTGGAGTTGCGGCTCGGTGTTCATCAATCCACAAGGGCGCCACGCCGCCCAGTTGATCGAGGCCGCGGGACTCAAAGGCTTTCGCATCGGCGATGCGTCGGTATCGGAGAAGCACGCCAATTTCATCATCAATCATGGATCGGCGCGGGCCGCCGACATCGAGGCGTTGATTTTGCACGTGCAGAAGACCGTCGCCGCGGTTCACGGCGTCGAGCTGCACACCGAAGTGCGCATCGTCGGCGAGCCGGGCGCCATTGGCGAGCCCCCGCCGCCGCCTGCCGTCGCAGCGCCGGGCGTCGTTAAAAAGCCGGGCACCGGGGGAGGCCCGACGTGAGCCTGCTCAAAGAAAGCGCCATGCGGCGCGCCGCTTCCGCGAAGGAGTTCGGCAAGACGGCTGTGCTGTTGGGCGGAGATTCGAGCGAGCGCGAGATCTCGCTGTTGAGCGGCAACGCGGTGCTCGCGGCGTTGCAGCGCCGCGGCGTCGATGCGCACGGGTTCGACCCCAAGGATCGGCCCGTTGAGGCGCTGCGCAGCGAGGGTTTTGAGCGGGCGTGGAATTCTTTGCACGGCCCCGGCGGAGAGGATGGCGCCATGCAGGGCGCGCTGGAATGGATTGGGGTGCCCTACACCGGCAGCGGCGTGCTCGCCTCGGCGCTCACCATGGACAAGCTCAAGACCAAACGCGTGGTGGTCGGTGCCGGCTACACGGCGCCGGAGTACGCGGTGCTGTCGAGTGCGGCGGACCTTGCGCCGGCGCTGCAGCGCATCGGTCTGCCCATGATGGTCAAGCCGGCGAGCCAGGGATCGAGCGTCGGCATGACGAAGGTCAAAACTGAGGCGGAACTGGCGGGTGCGTACGCGGCGGCGCAGGCCATCGATCCGGTGGTATTCGCGGAGAGCTTTGTCAGCGGCGACGAATATACGGTGTCGATTTTGCAGGACCGCGCGTTGCCCTCGATCCGCATCGTGCCGGCGACCGAGTTCTACGACTATGAAGCAAAGTATTTCCGCGACGACACGCAGTACTTCTGCCCCAGCGGCCTGAGTGCCATCGAGGAAGCGGAATTGCAGGCGGCAGCCCTCGCCGCGTTCAAGGTCACCGACTGCTTCGGCTGGGGCCGCGTCGACTTCATGCGTGATCGCGCCACTAAAAAGTTTTATTTCATCGAGATCAACACGACGCCGGGCATGACCAGCCACAGCTTGGTGCCGATGGCCGCGCGCCAGGCCGGGTTGGACTTCGAGGAGCTGGTGTGGCGCGTGCTGGAAACCAGTTTCTCGAGGACGCGCAAATGATGGGCCGTCTTCTGCAGCGCAATCGATTCAAGAACAAAGCCAAAGCGGAAAAGCGCCGCTTCAAGTGGCCGGCATTCCTTCGCGACTGGCGCCTGTATGCGCGCCGCGGCGGACTGGTGTTGATACTGGTGGGCGCATTGAGCGCGCTGACCTGGGCGCTCGATCGCCCGGTGCGGGTGATTTCCATCGACGGCAGCTTCCAGCGCGTCAGCCCCGGCCAGATCGAAAAGGCCGTGGCGCCGTTCGCCAACGAAGGTTTCATGTCCACGAATCTCGCGGACATCCAGCGCGCGGTCGAGTCGCTGCCCTGGGTCGATCACGCGCGCATCGCACGGCGCTGGCCGAACAGCTTGCGCGTCACCGTGACCGAGCAGACCGCGGCGGCGCGCTGGGGCGAGTCCGGGCTCTTGAATACACGCGGCGAACTGTTCGTCAGGGCGGCGGCGCATGTGCCCCCGGAACTGCCGCGCTTGAGCGGCCCCGAAGGCAGCGAATCGCAAGTCGCACAGCGTTATCTGTCGGTGCAAGGGCGGATGCTCGAAGCCGGCATGCGCATCGCGGCGCTGCGCCTCGATGAACGCGGCGCCTGGGAGATGGACTTGGACAGCGGCGTGATCGTGCGCTTGGGACGACGCGATGTCGATGAGCGCATCGACCGCTTCATCCACACCGCATCGCAAGTCATCGCCCACCGCTTGAACGAAATCAATTACGTCGACATGCGCTACTCCAATGGCTTTGCCATCGGCTGGCGCAACCAAGGTACACCGGCCTCCGCGCCGGCCAAACATCCCGACGATGCCGACGCGTAGAGGAAATTTTTAAAGACATGGCAAAGCGCTCTGATCGCAATTTATTGGTAGGCCTCGACATCGGCACCAGCAAGGTGGTCGCCATCGTCGGCGAGGTCAAAGCCGACGGTGCGCTGGAAATCATCGGCGTCGGCAGCCATCCCTCGCGCGGCCTGAAGAAGGGCGTGGTGGTGAACATCGAGTCCACCGTGCAGTCGATCCAGCGCGCGGTCGAGGAAGCCGAGCTCATGGCGGGGTGCGAAATTCATTCGGTGTACGCCGGCATCGCCGGCAGCCACGTGCGCAGCCTCAATTCGCACGGCATCGTGGCCATCAAGGACAAAGAGGTGGTGCAGGGCGACGTGGAGCGGGTGATCGACGCCGCCAAGGCCGTGGCCATTCCGGCGGATCAAAAGATCCTGCACGTGCTGCCGCAGGAATACATCATCGACTCGCAGGAAGGCATCCGCGATCCGATCGGCATGTCCGGCGTGCGCCTGGAAGCCAAGGTGCACATCGTCACCGGCGCCGACAGTGCCGCGCAGAACATCGTCAAGTGCGTGCAGCGCTGCGGTCTGGCGGTCGATGACATCGTGTTGGAACAGCTGGCCTCGAGCTACGCCGTGCTCACCGAGGATGAGAAGGATCTCGGCGTGTGTATGGTGGATATCGGCGGCGGCACCACGGACATCGCCGTGTTCGGGGGCGGCGCCATCCGCCACACCGCGGTGATTCCGATCGCCGGCGATCAGATCACCAACGACATCGCCGTGTCCATGCGCACGCCCACGCAGTACGCCGAAGACATCAAGATCAAGTACGCCTGCGCCTTATCGCAGCTCGCCAACCCCGACGAAACCATCGAAGTCCCGAGCGTGGGGGATCGTCCACCGCGCCGCCTGGCGCGCCAAACGCTCGCCGAAATCGTTGAGCCACGCTACGAGGAATTATTCGGGCTGATTCGCGATGAGCTGCGCCGCGCGGGACTCGAGGAGCAGGTGGCCACGGGCATCGTGCTCACCGGCGGCAGCGCCAAGATGGAAGGCGCCATCGAACTCGCCGAAGAAGTCTTTCACATGCCCGTTCGATTGGGCGTGCCGCAATACGTCACCGGTTTATCGGAAGTCGTGAGCAATCCGATCCACGCCACCGGCGTGGGTCTGCTGCTTTACGCCAAAAGCACCATGGATGCGCAACGCACGGATGCGCCGCTGCTCGCCGGCGGCATGAAAAGCCTGCTGGAGCGAATGAAGGCTTGGTTTCAAGGCAATTTTTAATTGGGTCAACAATTTTCACTTGAGTTAATGATAACTAACGTAGGAGAACTGGAATGTTCGAACTGATGGATTCTTATAGCCAAAGCGCCGTCATCAAGGTGCTGGGCGTGGGCGGCGGCGGCGGCAACGCTGTGTCGCACATGGTCCAGGCCGGACTCGAGGGCGTGGATTTCATATGCATCAACACCGACGCGCAGGCGCTGAAGCACTCCAAAGTGCGCACCGCATTGCAGATCGGCTGCAACATCACCAAGGGTTTGGGCGCCGGCGCCGACCCGGAAGTGGGCCGTCAAGCGGCGATGGAAGACCGTGATCGCATCATCGAGCTGATCGAAGGCTGCGACATGCTGTTCATCACCGCCGGCATGGGCGGGGGCACCGGCACGGGTGCGGCACCGGTGGTCGCGCAAGTCGCGAAGGAACTCGGGATTCTCACCGTCGCGGTGGTGACCCGGCCGTTCGAAATGGAAGGCAACAAGCGCTCGCGCGTCGCCGACCAAGGCATGCTGGAATTGTCCAAGTATGTCGATTCTTTGATCACCATTCCGAATCAAAAACTGCTGTCGGTCCTGGGCAGCAGCACGACGCTGCTCGATGCCTTCAAGGCGGCGAACACCGTGCTGCAAGGCGCCGTGCAGGGCATCGCGGAATTGATCACGCGGCCGGGCCTCATCAATGTCGACTTCGCCGATGTGCGCACCGTGATG
>Ga0210391_10005080_pt1 | contig 10850 bp, 6 predicted proteins | sample IncBWC12OmetaG_FD_160573 | JGI IMG/M metagenome (GOLD analysis project Ga0210391, IMG submission 160573) | Forest soil microbial communities from Barre Woods Harvard Forest LTER site, Petersham, Massachusetts, United States - Inc-BW-C-12-O ...
GCGGGTTTGTTTGCCTGCCCAGGATTCTTTAATCCCACCGAGGCGTTTGCCTTGCTCGACGCGGGTGCGGACGCGATTAAGCTTTTTCCCGCAGAGGTTTTAGGGCCTCCCATGCTCAAGGCGTTGTGTGCGGTTCTACCCACATCGGCTGTGGTGATCCCGGTGGGCGGAGTGGACGCGGATCAAATTGCCCCATGGATGGCTGCGGGAGCGCTCGGTCTTGGCGTAGGATCGTCAATCTATAAGGTGGGAGACGATGCCGCTCTTGTGGAAGCAAAAGGTAGGGCTTTAGTAGCCGCGGTGCAAGCGTATCGAAACGGAGTCGAGTCATGAAACGAAGAGCCTTCCTGCGGTCCCTCGCGGCTACCGCAATTGCCGGCGGCGTGCGTAGTCTGCCCGCTTACGCTGTTCCGCTGCCCAAAATGAAGATCACCCGGGTGCGTGCGTACTTGCCTCCAAACCCCAACCCGCTGCTTAACCAGAGCGACGTGGTCGTCACGGTCGAGACCGATGCAGGCATTACGGGCATCGGTGAGGGCGGCGTGAAAGATACCTTGTCGCAATCGGCCGGCAGACTGATCGGCCGCGATCCGCAATACATCGAGCGTCTTTGGCAGGACATGAACCGCGCCTTCTTTTATCCAGCAGGACGCGAAAGGACCGACGCCATCGGCGCTCTGGATCTGGCGCTTTGGGATATCAAAGGCAAAGTCCAGGGGTTACCGGTACATCAATTATTGGGGGGCATGGTTCGTAACTATTGCGAGTGCTATAACACTGCCGGGGTGATCCCCGGCATTACCGAGGGCATGAGTATTAAAGATCGCGCCCGGCTCACTATCGAGGCCGGCTACCGCGCCTTCCGTTTTGGCGCTATGGACCTGCCAGCCAATACCACCTTCAACACCCGTGAGCGCATTAATCATCTCCGCGACGAATGTGCCCAGGCACGGGAAGGAGTGGGCAAGGATGGCGACTGGGCGATCGATTTCCACCAACGCTTCGACTTGCCGGACGCCATCCGCGGCTGCAACGAGATCGAGGATCTGGCTCCGTTTTTTGTCGAAGACCCGGTTCGCACCGAGGCGTTTCTGCAGGACATACCCATCCTGCGCCGCAAGGTGAACGTGCCTCTGGCTGCGGGAGAGGAATGGGGAAACCGCTGGGACTTCAATCCGCTGGTAGAAAATCACGACCTTGATTTTGTTCGCGCCACGCTGCCCAACGTTGGCGGTATTACGGAGATGATGAAGATTGCAGCCATCTGTGAAACTCACTTCGTCGGCATCGTTCCTCATTTCACCGGACCCATCGCCACCGCGGCCTTGGTCAACTCCCTTGGCACTTTCTCCGGGCCGGTGTTGATGGAGTACAACTACCAGGGCCGCACCCTGCCGCATCTGCCCGTTTGTCTGGACTTCAAGGACGGCAAGCTGTATCCAAACCAGCGTCCCGGCCTGGGCGTCGAGCTGGACTACAAGCAGCTGACCCAGATTGCTGAAATTACCGAGCCGGTCACGGCACGCGCGCAGACCTACTTCCGGCCCGATGGTTCGATCACCAACTGGTAGGACAATCAGCCGACGTCTTGTGTCACATGACACGACTAAAAGAGCCTGGGTGAGGACTTGGTTTTGTATCAGGGCACGACTTTAGCCGGGCCGTAAATGGTCGAAAATATGTCGGGCTTTAGCTCCTGCCTCTCCTGCCCAGTCCCGAATTTTCCGCAACCTCTTTAACCCTGCTGGCTGCTTCTCTCTCGCAAACTCAGCCTTTTCAGAAGTGAAGCGTTCGGGCTTCATACTGAAGGACAGCTTTGCAGGGCGCACGGTTTTTACGTTATTCGCACCGTGTTTGTAGCGGGATGCAGCCTGATCGTGCCAGCCTCGGACTTTAGTCCGGGGAAGCGGGTTTTCAAACCCGCGAGAACGCTATGGCATAAAAACTTGGGGCTTCAGCCCTGGTGCCAGGGCGTCCCATTCGTTGCCTATCGAGTGATCGATCAGGCAGAATTGCAATTACGGCGCCAGTGCGGGGTTTCTACCCTGGACAAGCTGCGTCGGGAGAATCTTTGGAAACCGCCGCATATCGACGTTTACTTATCCGAGTTCTCGCGCTGCCAATCATTGCTCTGGCCCTGTTGGCGTTGACGCTGGTTTTCGGGTTTCGCCAGGTGCAACGAAGCGCTCGCCGGGTTGACCATTCCGACCGGGTCATCGCGAGTATCAACAACCTGGTCAGATTGATTGTGGACGAAGAAACCGGTCTTCGCGGGTTTCTACTCACCCACGATACCCGCTTTCTTGAGCCCTACCGGGAGGCTAGTCCACAACTAAAGCCCGCATTCACCGCCCTGTTTACCCTGGTACGGCATGATCCCGAACAAACAGCCCGACTGCAACGGATGCAAAAAGCGTCGGACGTCTGGCAGGAGGATGCCCGCCGGTTCATTTTGTTGGGCGCACCGGCGTCTGATTTAGTACCGCAGATGCTTGCCCGAAAAGGGCAGATGGACGCTATCCGTGCTCTAGCGGACGACTTTCTTTCCGCCGAAACGCGCACTCGTTCAGGCCGCTCATTCGCGTCTCTGCGAATCGATAACATTACTCTCTACGGGCTTATTGGGTTGGCCGCTCTTCTTGCCCTGCTGCTCGCCTGGGAGATTCATCGGCTTTTCCAGAAACTTGCCAACGCCTACAACCTGCAAATCAAGGAAGTCCAGCGATGGGGGGAAGAATCGTATACCCGCGAGCAGTGGCTTAACACCACTCTGCGCAGTATTGGGGATGCCGTGATCGCATGCAACCCCGACGGCAAAGTGGTGTTCATGAATCAGGTTGCCGAGCAGCTTACAGGATGGAAAGAGTCAGAGGCAAACGGCGTTCCGTTGTCAGAAATCTTTGTCATCTGTAATCAGCGCACGCGCGCTGCTCTCGAAAGTCCGGTGGAGATGGTCCGGCGTTCGGGCAAGGTAGTAGGCCTCGCCAACCACACTATTCTTATTCGCAAAGATCAAGCTGAGTTCCAAATCGATGATAGCGCCGCGCCCATCCTTGACAAGGGTGCGCAAATGATTGGCATCGTACTGGTCTTCCGCGATATCAGCGAACGGTATGCCGCTCAGCAGACGCTCATGCGTGCAGAAAAGCTGGCATCGGCAGGACGGCTGGCCGCAGCCATTGCCCATGAGGTGAACAATCCTTTGGAAGGTCTGGTAAACCTCATTTATCTCGCCCGCGGCGAAGAGGACGTTCCAAGAATCCGCCGGCACCTCGCAGAAGCCGACCGCGAGTTGCAAAGAATCGCCCACATCACCCGCCAGTCGCTGGGCTTTTATCGAGAGAATTCCTCGGCTAGCCTTTTTCGTCCGGATGTTGTCGTCCGCGAGGTTTTCGACTTTTATTCCTTCCGTGCAGCCCACGTACACGTCAACTTGCACGTGAATATAAAGACGGAGCAGAAGGCGTGGGGGAACCCTGGAGAACTCCGCCAGGTGCTCTCCAACCTCCTTGCCAATAGCCTGGATGCTTGTACTGCCGGCGATGCCATCTGCGTGAGAGTTCGTTCGGCGACGGAAGGCGTGCGCATCGTGGTGGCGGACACAGGTTGTGGCATCCATCCGGAAAACCTCGGCCGGGTTTTCGAGCCTTTCTTCACCACAAAAAAAGATACCGGTACGGGGTTAGGATTGTGGGTTTCACGCGAACTGATTGAGAAGCACGGTGGGCAACTTGCCGTGCGCTCGAGTGTTAGCGGACGCCGGAGAGGAACCGTGTTCTTATTGTTTCTGCCGGGGTCTGCTGTTGCTGAGCCCCAGGTAACCAGATTTTAATGCGAGCGCCCGCCGACGCGGATTAGTATGACCCTTGGCTCAAAAGGAGAGTGCATGACCATGACACCGGAGGCTGTTTTCAGCTGTGAAGTGAATAAGGCTTCAGATGAAAGCATTGGTTCAATCACCACCGTCGTCTGTCATGGCAGGGTGGTGGGTGAAACCGCAGCTCAGCTGAAGGAAGCGGTTAAGCCGCTCATCCCTCTGGGGGGACACATCGTGCTCGATCTTACCGACGTGGGCTACATGGATAGCTCCGGTCTGGGGACCCTGGTAGGTCTTAAAGTCTCAGCCCTCAAAGAGGGATATTGCAAGCTCGAATTGGTCAATCTGAGCCCCCGGGTAAAGGAACTGCTCCGCCTCAGCAATCTGTCCCAGTTGTTTTCCTCGTAGACAGGTCCCGCGTCATTTAGCTCCTACTATCCATGGAAGCGGCGCCCTACCCTTTGTCGTCGCGACCGAAGCGTACACGATTTCCTACTTCGCGATGCTAGCCACTAGTTCTGGTAACTCGCCAGGATAACCGGCAAGCCAATACTGCATCCGCGACCTAAGTCGCGACGAACCAGTTACCACCCCGCGCAAACCCCTCAGGAACCGCTGAAACTACCCCGAAAGTACCGTTCCCGTAACTGACCCGCTTGCGTATTTTCAAACTGACAGTTCGGCAAGCGACGTGCTTTCCGGCCCGAAGTTTCTCCAGCCAAGTTCGGTCAGGTGCGGAGCACAGTATGTGGAACGCGATGTTATCGGCCAGGCGGCAGTGCAACGCAGCTGCATTAGGTCTGTCGATCCTCAGCCTCACCACCGCGGGCTGTGGCTTTAGTCTGAACGAAGCGGCCATTGCAAAAATGTCCGCCATTCAGGCGTCCGGCAACAACCTGCGCGTAACCCAAACCATGCAGTTCAAAACGGAGGCGCCGGTCATCTGGTCAGTGAACGGCATTCCCGGCGGTAACGCCGACGTAGGTACGATTTCGAGCACCGGCCTTTACACCGCGCCGGGGATCGTTCCATTACCCAACAACCAGGTAACCATCGGAAGCTCTGCTGAGATCTATCCGTCCAAAGGGAACTACGGTGTTTCCGTTCTTAATCCAATTCCCATCCTTACCTCGGTGACCCCAGGACAATTTTCCGAGGGAATGGCCCAGATCGTGGTGAACGGATCGGCCTTTGTTTACGGCGCGCAAATCTTATGGAATGGCGTGGCGGTTCCCACTACCTATCAATCCGGCACGCAATTAATCGCCCTCATCACCGAAAATACTCCGGGCACTTATCCTGTGACGGTTGTTAATCCAGATCCTGGCTCGGCAAGTTCCAAGGGTGTTAACGCACTGGTTGAACCAGGGCAGGTAGTTATCAAGTTACAGCCGACAGAAACCAGCGTGCGGGTGAATAACACCATCACCATCACTCCCACCGTGACCGGCTCGCAGGATACAGCGCTCACCTGGACCGTCAATGGTATCGCCGGAGGTAACGCGCAGATCGGCACCATTAATGCCAAGGGTGTTTATACCGCGCCCGCCGTGGTACCAAATCCAAACCTGGTAGTGGTGCAAGCCACCAGCGTCGACAATCCTAACTCCACTACGATCGTCAACGTCCAGGTCCTCAACCCGGTACCCACGCTACTGAGCGCCACACCCTCTACGGTCAACATTGGTTCCACCAGCGTTGTCCTTTCCGGTGCGAACTTCATCAATGGCGCCACAGTACTCGAGAATGGCGCAGCGATCCCGACGGTGTTCAATTCCGGTGCCCAACTCACCGCCACCGTGGACCCGTCTGTTGCCGGCCCGTTTGATCTGCAGGTTCTCAATCCCGATCCCGGCGCTGCTGTTTCCGCCGACGTGATCGAGCAAGTGCCGGGCACGCCGCCCACGCCGCTGGTCCAGCCCCAGGATGCTTCGCGCTTCCTCATGCAGGCGACGTTTGGCGGCTCCGAAGCCGACATCAATCACCTTTCGACCATTGGCTATAACGCCTGGTTTGCCGAGCAGTTTGCCGTTCCCAACACCCTGCACGAGCCCTATGCCGAGAGGCAAATCATTCTTAACACTCAGCCGGCCTGCGCTCCCGGCGACGCCACCTGCAACCAGAAGCTATTTCTGCAGACCTATGGCGATCAATACTTCGAGCAGCCCTTCTGGAGCACCGCTCTTACCGGAAAAGATGCCCTGCGCAAGCGGGTGCAGTACGCGCTCAGTGAACTTTTCGTGATCTCCAGCCAAGATGCGATTGTCGGGCAAATGCCCCGTGGCGTAGCCAATTACTACGACATGTTGGGCAACGATGCTTTCACCAACTACCGCCAGATCCTGCAGGATGTCACGTTGAATCCCATGATGGGAATTTACCTATCCATCCTGGCCAACGACAAGGGAGACGCCAACCGGGATCCCGACGAGAACTATGCGCGGGAAGTCATGCAGCTGCTTACCATCGGGCTCAATCAGTTGAACCCTGATGGAACGCCGCAACTGGATGGCACCGGCAATCCCATCCCCACCTATGGACTCAATGACGTGGTTGGGATGGCCAAGATCTTTACCGGCTTCAGCTGGAACATGAATGGCAACGTCAGCGATCAGGCGTGGTCAGGCTACGGTGCTGCTTACGCGGGGCCAGGCTTCGGTCAGGACTTGCTGCCGCTGGTTCCATACCCTACCCACCACTCAACCGACGAAAAGGATTTTCTGGGTGTGACCGTACCGGCTGGTGCATCCGACCCAACCGGCGACTTGAAGATCGCCCTCGATACGCTGTTCAATCATCCCAACACCCCGATCTTTGTTTCCAAACAGCTGATCCAGCACCTGGTCACTAGCAACCCCAGCCCGGCATATTTGCAGCGGGTGGTAGCGGTATTTCAAGACAACGGCCAGGGAGTTCGCGGCGACATGCAGGCCGTGATCACCGCCATCCTCATGGATGACGAGGCCCGCAACACCAATTCCGCTACCTTCTCCAGTCCGAACTACGGCAAGGTCCAGGAGCCGCTGCTCCGCTTTACACACATGGCCCGCGCCTTCACGGCGGAATCGCGCAGCGGTGCTTTTGACGTCGGCAGCACCGAAGACCCCGCCTACGGCCTCGCCGAGATGGCTTCGCGCGCGCCCAGCATCTTTAATTGGTTCACTCCGGGATATATACCCGCGGGCACAACTATCGAGGCGGCAGGGCTTACGGCGCCGGAGATGGAGATCACCGACGTAACCACCGTGATCGGCTACCTCAACAGCATGCAGGCCGCCGTGTCTGGTGGCTACGGCAATAACAACGACCTTTATATGACGCTGGTTACTGAGACAGCCCTGGCCAACAACCCGGAGGCACTGCTCGCGCGTGTGAACCTCTTGCTTCTGGGCGGGCAGATGTCGTCTACGCTGCAGAGCCAGATTCTGGGTGCGGTCAATGCCATCCCTATCCCTACAGGCAGCGATCCCACCAACGCTCTGCTTGCCCGCGCACAAACCGCGATATTTCTAACCGTCGCTTCGCCTGAGTACACTGCCCAGCACTAACCAGGCAGCAACACGAGGAGCTTATCCACCATGTGTAAGATCGACCATTCCCGGCGCCAGTTCATGAAGACGGCCTCTTACGCAGCAATGGCAGGCGTCACCGCAAGCCCCTTGATGCACAGCATGCGCGCCCTGGCGGCGATGAGCTCCCATACCGCATCTGCAGCGACTGATTATCGTGCCATGGTCTGTGTTTACCTGCAGGGCGGCAATGACGGCCATGGCACTTTGATCGCTACCGACCCGGATTCCTTCTCGGCGTTTACCCAGGCTCGCAATAGTGCCCAGGGGCTGGCGTATCCCATGAACGAGCTGCTGCCGATCACGCCTGTTACTCCGCAGTCCGGCCGCACCTTCGCCTTGAACCCTTATCTCACCGGAGTTCAGAACCTCTTCAACTCCGGCCGCTGTGCGCTGGTGGCAAACACCGGAACCCTGATCGAGCCCATCACCAAGGCCCAGTGGAACTCAGGCACGGCTAACCTGCCCAGGTCGCTTTTCTCCCATTTCGATCAGACCAATGCCTGGGAGGCGATCGCTGCCGACGGCGCCAACCGTGGATGGGGAGGCCGCATGGCTGACCTGTTCGAGAGCATGAACAGCAATGCTTCGTTTACCTGCATCAGCACCAGCGGCACCACGCTCTTTCTCTCCGGCCAGCAGGCGTTTCAGCTTCGCGTGACCTCCGCCGGCGCGCTGCAGGCGAACGGGCTCGCGAATCCGCTCTTCGGCTCCGCGCAAGGAACGGCAGCGTTGCAGTCGATCATCAGCGCCGACGATGCGAACCTTTTTGCCAAGGAGTATGCGGTGGTCGTTCGCCGCTCGCTCGCAGCCCAGGCGGCCCTTGCCGCTGCCATGGCGCCTGCCGGTCCAACCGGCGTGCCCAACCCTACTCAATTTCTTGACCCCGCTACTGGCATGCTGGCGGATAACGGTTTTGCCCAGTCGCTGCAGACTGTTGCCCGTGTTATTGCCGGCCGCTCCGCGCTCGGGGTCACTCGCCAGGTCTTCTTTGTGCAGTTGGGCGGGTTTGATACCCACGATACCCAGGCCAAGCGTATTTCCACGTTGCTCAGCCAGCTAAGTGCGGGGTTCGAGTATTTTGATCAGCTCATGATGACGGCCGGATTGAGCAACCAGGTGACCCTCTTCACGGTTTCTGATTTCGGCCGGACACTCACGGCCAACAGTGATGGCACTGACCATGGTTGGGGCAGCCATCACATCGTCGCCGGCGGTGGGGTTGCTGGGCAGAATATTTATGGGGAGTACCCCGTGGTCGGCGCCGATCAGGCCAACGACGTGGGAGCAGGACGGCTCATCCCCACCACTGCGGTCGAGCAGTACGGCGGAACGCTGGGAAGATGGATGGGATTGTCCGACAGCCAGGTGCGCGAGGTCTTTCCCAACTTCGGCAACTTCGGCAGCAATCCGTATCTCGGCCTCATGGGCTGAGGGCTAGACAGGCCGCGCAAAAAACTCGGTTTTGTATCAGTTCCCAATCGAAAACGTATTTCTTGCCCTGCCACAGAGGATCGGGTGCCCCATCCTTCGCGCTTTCTGCGAAGGGTGGGATAAGCAGACGTTGCGGGGAACAGCCCCAGGTGAAGAGCAGTGGCATCCCACCCTTCGCCAACAACGCGAAGGATGGGGCACCCGATCCTCTGTGGCAGGGCAAGAAATACCCGCCTCTACTATTTGATCTGTCCCCGGTTTTCATCATCTTGGGTGAGCCGCAGCCTCTAGAGCCGCTTCGATCCGCACGCCGAGAGTCTACTTCGGTTGAGCTGCCGGGTAGACGTTCTTCAGCATTCTTCGATTGGCATCCTTGCGGATCTCTGCCGCGCTCGCGGCGTCGCCCGGCGGGGCGACGATTTCAAAGTTGCCATGCTCGTCTTTACCGCGCACCAGTTGAACAATCTGGCTTTCGGAACCCTGTTGAACCACCTCGGGCGCGATGTAGCGAACGGCAATCCCGATGCGCGCATAATTTGCCCCATTTGCTTTAGAACCGTGGGCAATCCCGATGTGATGCAACGACATCTCACCAGGCCTCAGGGTCAACGGGACAGCCTTTGATTCATCCACTTCAAGCGCAATTTCCTGGCCGCGCGAGAGCGCATTGTCCAGCGCGTAGGTTTCTCTTTGTGGCAGCTGACTCTTCTGCGTTCCAGGCATTACCTGCATGCATCCGCTTTCCTTTGTGCTGGGAGAGAGCGCGATCCAGGCGGTGGAGACTTTGGGCGGTTGTAATCCCCAGTAGGCGCCGTCCTGATGCCAGGAGATGAATGCAGCGTCCCCGGGAAACTTGACAAACCAATCCGAGCCCCACACCAGCAGGTTGGAGCCTAGGACGCCTTCCACCGCATCAAGAACCCTGGGATGGGAGACGATCTCATAAACCCAGGGGAGCGAGAGGTGCGTGAGGCCATAGATCGCGCGCCGCTCTCGCGGAATCAGTTTGCTCAAGAGCTCTTTGTTCTCTTCGGTGTAGTCGTCGAATTGACGTCGGAATATCTGGGTCTCGCTATCGCTGAAAACGCTAAGCGGGCACAGATAGCCATGCTCTTCGTAAAATTGCCGTTGTTCGCTGCTCAACATTGCCTTACTCCAGAAAAGGCCGAACCAGCCGCGCCAGGTCGTCCGGCTCCGCCAGAAAGGCGTCGTGGCCGTGCGACGAAACCAGCTCCCGGTACTGGCAATGTACTCCAGCCTTCTCCATGCTCGCGGCCAGACCGGCGACCTCCGCCGCCGGAAATAGCCAGTCAGACGATATACCTACCAGCATCACTTTCGCCTGGATGCGGCGGAACGCGGCCTCCGCCGATGGATAGCCACGAACGGGATCGAACAGATCCATCGCCCGCGTCAGGGCCAAATACGTGTTCGCGTCGAAACGCTCTACGAACTTTTCGCCTTGGTAATCGAGGTATCCGGCTACATCGAATCGTCCTCCCGACAGAGGATCCTCGCCGCTGCGATCGGGCTGGCGGGCGAAGCGGTGCTCGAATAATTCGCTCGACTTGTAGCTGCAGACCGCCAGCGCGCGGGCTAATGCAAGGCCCTGCCGTGGCTGTTGGTCCGGCAGATAGTGCCCACCCTGCCAGGCAGGGTCAAGCTGGATCATCTGCCGCTGCAGGTGGTTCAGTCCCAGCCCCATTGCTCCCAGCGGTGCCGCCCCGATCGAGACCACCCGCTGCACAAGTTCCGGAAATTGGATTGCCAGCTCCAGGGCCTGCATGCCGCCGATCGAAGCCCCCATCACCAGCGCCAGGCGGCGAATCTTGAGCTTCTCCAGCAGTCGCGTCTGCACGCGAACGATGTCGCCGATGGTCACCAGAGGAAAATCAGGCCCATAGCGGCGGCCGGTAAGCGGGTTGATCGAACCGGGCCCAGTGGAACCGTAACAAGAGCCCAGCACATTGATGCCGATCACACAGTGGCCGGAGGACTGAAGCAATCCGCCGTCAGCGAACAGGCGCGGC
>Ga0210391_10005081_pt1 | contig 10850 bp, 10 predicted proteins | sample IncBWC12OmetaG_FD_160573 | JGI IMG/M metagenome (GOLD analysis project Ga0210391, IMG submission 160573) | Forest soil microbial communities from Barre Woods Harvard Forest LTER site, Petersham, Massachusetts, United States - Inc-BW-C-12-O ...
CACCCACCGACTGCGTGCACCTCGCGATCTCGGGCCTGTTCGACTATCGGCACGACATGGTCGTCTCCGGCATCAATGACGGGGCGAACCTCGGTGATGATGTGCTGTATTCGGGGACCGTCGCGGCGGCGATGGAGGGACGTTTTCTGGGTTTGCCGACACTGGCCGTATCGCTGTGCACCAGCGAGTCCAGTGGCCGTCATTTCGCAACGGGCGCGCGCGTGGCGCGCCTGCTGGTGGGTCGGCTGCTGACGCACCCGCTCGAGCGGGAGATGATCCTGAACGTGAACATCCCCGATCTGCCCTTCGAGCAGCTGCGCGGCCTGCGCACCACGCGCTTGGGCAAGCGCCATCCCGCGGAGCCCGTGATCGAAGCGCGCGACCAGCGCAATCGCGTGGTCTACTGGATCGGCCCCGCCGGTGCCGGCGCCGATGCCGGGGAGGGCACCGATTTTGAGGCGGTGGCGCAGGGCTTCGTGTCCGTGACACCGCTGCTGATTGATCTCACCCGCTACAGTGCGCTGGATACGCTCCAGGACTGGGTGGCCAAGGCGGGCCTGCATGGCTGACGTACGCATGTCCGGCATCGGCATGACTTCGCTGCGCACCCGCGACCGGCTGGTGCAGCGGCTGCGCGAGCAGGGCATCACCGATCCGGTGGTGCTGGACCGCATCCGCAACGTGCCGCGGCATATCTTCGTCGATGAGGCGCTTGGCACCCGTGCCTATGAGGACACGGCGCTGCCGATCGGTTTCGGGCAGACCATCTCCCAGCCCTACATCGTCGCACGCATGACCGAGGCGTTGCTGGCGGCGGGTCCGCTGTCGAAGGTGCTGGAGGTCGGCACCGGCTGCGGCTATCAGACGGCGGTGCTCGCACCGCTCGTCACCAAGCTCTACAGCATCGAGCGCATCGAGCCTTTGTATCTGCGTGCCAAGCTGCGCCTGGATGAACTCGATCTGCGCAACGTGCGCCTCAAGCACGGCGACGGCAGTATCGGCTGGAAGGGCCTCGCGCCGTTCGATGGCATCCTGGTCGCGGCCGCACCGATTTCGGTGCCCGAGGCGCTGCTCAAACAATTGAGTGTCGGCGGCCGACTCATCGTGCCGGTGGGTCCGGAAGGACATCAGGAGTTGATCCGGTTCACGCGCAAGGAAAACCGCATGGATCGCCAGTCACTGGGCCCGGTCGCCTTCGTGCCGCTGCTCGGCGGGGTCGTCGGCTAAATAGCGGCGCTGTCCGACAGATAAAAGTGTTACGCGATGTTATGCGTGTAACTCTATGGTTTGACAATAATGTTGTGCTGCAGGGCCGGCAAAACGGACCGCAAATGATCGTTTTGCGCATATTCCGGTGCAATCAAGCGCTTGCGTGACGAACCGTGTCGTGTTTAACATGTCTCCGCAGTGCGACGCAGGGCGTTGACAAGAAGGCACCAGGCGTAGAGACGCGAAAAAAGCAACAAAAATATCTTATATAACAATAATTAAGGGACTATTGTTCGAGTCTGTCAGCTTCGGATAACGGTCTTGTCGGATTGGATTTCTTCCCTGGTGCCTTCTTTGTCAGCGCCCTCAAGTTCGGCTCAAGCGGCGGCCCGTCAGCCCGACGGAAACAGCGCCGCCACCACCCGACGTTCTTCCTGCACCAGAATATTGTAGGTGCGGCAGGCCGCGCCCAGATCCATCACTTCCAAGCCAATGCCGCGCGCCGCGAAGGCCTGTTTGATCGCGCTCGCCGGAAAGATCTGGCGTAGACCCGTGCCCAGCAGCACGACCTCCGGCTGCAGCGCGAAGACCGGTTCCAGATCCTCGCTCGTGAGACCCGCCACCGCGCGCGCGCGCCAATCCAGAATCAGCCGATCGGCACTGACGATGCAGGGTGCATGCTGAACCCGTTCGCCAATGCGTACTTCGCCCGCCGCATAGCCGCGGATCAGATTGATGTCACTGCGTGAGTCGAGCGTGAACTTCATGTGTGTACGATAGCGACCATGAGTGAGGTCGCAATCATACTGTCGGATCTGTATCTCGATCGAGACTCGGCGGTACCCCAGGCGGCGCTGCCGGCGCTGGCGCGCATCGCGCGTTTCGCCGGAGTGACTGCGCTGACCGGGGACTGGCGCGGGTGGCTCGCCGGCTGGCTCGGCCGAGCGGATCTCGCCGCAGCGTGCACCCGTGCACCGGCGGTGATCGCCGCGGCCGGACTGTCCCGGACCGATGCGCTGCCGAACGGTACGGGCAGCGTGTGGCTCGCCTCGCCGCTGCATCTGATCGCGGGACTCTCCAGCGTCCATCTCGATTACCGGGGGCTGCTGAAACTCGACGCCGCGACGCTCGCCGTGCTGTGCCGCGACTTTGACCGGGACTTCGCCGAGCGTGGCTATTCGCTCAAGTCCCTCGCCGCGGGTGGCCTTTTGGCCTGCGGTCCGCGCTGCGAACCGCTGCCGCAGACGCACGATCCGGCGCGCCTGCTCGGCGGCGGCATCGCCGGCAGCACCGTGCACGGCCCGGGCGCCGGCGCGCTGCTGACGCTCGGGGCGGAACTCGAGATGTGGCTGCACGCCCATCCCCTGAACGCGGGCCGGGCGCGACGTCGTGAGCCACCCGTGACGACCCTGTGGCTATGGGGCGGGGGCGAGCCGGCCGCACCGGGGCCGCGACCGGCGCTGCCCGCGGCCCTTCGCGAGGCAATGTTCATGACGGTGTTCGGTGAGGATCCCGTGCTGGCGGGCCTGTGCACCTTGAGTGGCGCGCGGTTGAGGCCCGCGGCGGCGAATGCCCACGACCTTCTCAGCAGCGGTGCGGCGCGCACCGCGGCGGTGATCGAGCTGTTCCGCACCGACCAGCCGCAGCCGGCCACCCTCATGGAACTGCTGCAGCATCTGGATGAGCGCGTGCTCGCGCCGGTGGTCACCGCGCTCAAGGACGGGGTGATCCGGCAGCTGACCCTGATCGCCAACGATCGCTGCAGCGTGCTCACCGCGCGCGATGGTCTGCGCTTCTGGCGTCGCTCGCGCGGGCCCTGGGCCGTGCTGCAATGACGCTGCAGATCAGGCGCCGGTCCGTGAGCGGCGATCCCGACGCGCTGGGCGAGGGTCTGCATCCGGTGCTGCGGCGTGCCTACGCCGCGCGCGGCATACGCGAGCCCGCGCAACTGTCCACGCAGCTCTCGCGTCTGCTGCCGGTCGGGACGCTCGGCGGCGTGACCGCCGCCGTCGAGTTGCTGCTGGCGCATCGCGACCGGGGGCGGATCCTGGTGATCGGCGACTTCGATGCCGATGGCGCCACCAGCACGGCGCTGATGCTGCGGGCCCTGCGCGCCTGGGGCTTCGCCCAGGTCGATTTCCTGGTCCCCAACCGCTTCGAATTCGGCTACGGCCTGACGCCGGAGATCGTGGCGGTGGCGGCCACGCGTGCACCCACGCTGCTGGTCACCGTCGATAACGGCATCTCCAGTCTCGCCGGCGTTGCGAGTGCCCGCTCCCTGGGCCTGGACGTGCTGGTCACCGATCATCACCTGCCCGCCGCGCAGCTGCCGGCGGCGAATGTCATCGTCAATCCCAATGCCGGCGGCGATGGCTTCGCCAGTCGTTGCCTCGCCGGGGTCGGCGTCGCCTTCTACGTGCTCGCGGCGCTGAAACGCACGCTCGATGAGCGCGGACTGACGCGCCCCGATGCGCCCGCGGTCGCGCAGTTCCTGGATCTGGTCGCGCTGGGCACGGTCGCGGACCTGGTGCCGCTGGATGCCAACAACCGGGTGCTGGTGGCCCAGGGACTGCACCGCATTCGCGCGGGGCGCTGCGTGGCCGGCATCACGGCGCTGCTGGCCGTGGCGCAGCGGCGCCGTTCGGACCTGACGGCCACCGATCTGGGGTTCGCGGTGGCGCCGCGACTCAATGCCGCGGGCCGCCTCGAAGACATGACCATCGGCATCCGATGCCTGCTCGCGGATGACGACACGCTCGCCACCGAACTGGCGACGCGACTCGATGGCATCAATCGCGAACGGCGTCTGATCGAGGCGCGGATGCAGGCGGATGCACTGGCGGCATTGCGCGCCATCACCGATCCCTTGAGCCGCGCCGCCCAGCGCAACGGGCTGTGTCTGTTCGATGAGAGCTGGCATCAGGGCGTGGTGGGGCTGGTCGCGAGCCGCATCAAGGATCGCACCAGCCGGCCGGTGATCGCGTTCGCGCGTGCCGGGGACGGCGTGTTGCGCGGCTCGGCGCGATCCGTCCAGGGCTTGCACGTCCGGGACGTGCTCGATGCCATCGCGACGCGCAAGCCCGAGCTCATCGCCCGTTTCGGCGGCCACGCGATGGCGGCCGGCCTGACACTCGCCGCGGCCCACCTCGATGAGTTCGCGGCGGAGTTCGACGCGGAGGTCACGCGCTGGGCGCAGGTCGCGGGGTTCGCCACCTGCATCGAAACCGACGGCGAACTGTCGGTGGCGGAGCTGGCCCTGGACACGGCCGCGGCGCTGCGCGCCGGCGGCCCCTGGGGACAGTTGTTTCCCGAGCCGAGCTTCGATGGCCTGTTCACGGTGCGCAAGTCGCGCATCGTCGGCGAGCGCCACGTGAAGCTGTGGGTGGAAGTGCCGCGCACCGGACGCGCCTTCGATGCCATCGCCTTCAATTACCTGGATGCGGCGGATGGCGGGGAGTCGCCGCAACTGCCGGCGGGTGAGGTGCGCCTGGTCTATCGGCTCGATGTGAACGAATATCAGAACCAGCGGCGCCTGCAGCTGCTGGTGGACCGCGTCTTCGCCCCGTAGTGCTAGAATGCGCGTCCTTTTTCGCAACACCGAAAGTGCAATGGAACTTAATCAGCTCAGGCGCCAGCTCAAAGACCTTGGGGAGCGGATCGGCTCTCTTCGGGGGTTTCTTTGAGTACGACCGCAAGAAGGAGCGGTTGGAAGAGGTAACCCTCGAGCTTGAGGATCCGGCGATCTGGCAGGATCCGCCCAGGGCGCAGGAGCTGGGCAGGGAGCGCGCCCGCCTGACCACCGAATTGGGCGTCATCGATCGCACCACGCAGGGCATCGCCGAGGCCGGCGAACTGCTCGACCTGGCGGAGGCCGAAGCGGATGAGTCCGCGGCGCGTGACATCGACGCCGAGGCGCAGCGCCTGGAAACCGAAGTGCGCAATCTCGAATTCAAGCGCATGTTCAACGGCGAGATGGATTCGCATTCGGCATTCCTCGACATCCAGGCCGGCGCCGGCGGCACCGAGGCCCAGGACTGGGCCCAGATGCTGCTGCGGATGTATCTGCGCTGGGGAGCCGCGCGCGGCTTCAGCTGTGAAGTCATCGATTCGAATCCGGGCGAAGTGGCCGGCATGAAGAGTGCCTCGGTGCAGGTCACCGGTGAGTACGCCTATGGCTGGCTGCGCACCGAGACCGGCGTGCATCGCCTGGTGCGCAAGTCGCCGTTCGACTCGGGCAATCGCCGCCACACTTCGTTTGCGTCGGTGTTCGTCTCCCCGGAGATCGACGATGACATCGCGATCGACATCAATCCGGCGGACCTGAAGACCGACGTGTACCGCTCCAGCGGTGCCGGCGGCCAGCACGTCAACAAGACCGAGTCGGCGGTGCGCATCACCCATATCCCGAGCGGCATCGTCGTGGCCTGCCAGAATGAGCGCAGCCAGCACAAGAACCGTTCGACGGCGATGAAGATGCTGAAGGCGAAGCTCTACGAACTCGAAGTCAACAAGCGCAATGCGGCGGCCCAGGTGCTCGAGGACTCGAAGTCCGATGTCAGCTGGGGGCATCAGATCCGCTCCTATGTGCTCGACCAGTCGCGTATCAAGGATCTGCGAACCGGCGTTGAAATCGGCAACACCGCGGCGGTGCTCGATGGCGACCTGGACCCGTTTCTGGAGGCGGCCCTGAAGGCCGGTGTGAACTAAATGGATGATGAGAATCCGCTGATCGCCGAACGGCGCGCGAAGCTGGCGAGGCTACGCGCGGGCGGGGTGGCCTTTCCGAACGACTTCCGGCGCAACGCCCTCGCCGGGGACCTGCATGCCGCATTCGATGCGCGCGATGATGAATGGCTGATCGCGAACCCGACCACGGTGAAGGTCGGCGGCCGCATGATGTTCAAGCGCGTCATGGGCAAGGCCAGCTTCGCCAAGCTCGCCGATCGCACCGGGCAGATTCAGCTGTTTCTGCAGGCGGAAGTCCTGGGGGATGCCTACGAGGAGTTCAAGTCGGCCGATGTCGGGGACATTCTGGGAGCCGAAGGGGTCCTGTTCCGGACCAAGACCGGGGAGCTGTCGGTGCGGGTCGCGGCGCTGCGCACGCTGGTCAAGTCGCTGCGCCCGCTGCCGGACAAGTGGCACGGAATTGCCGATGTCGACATGCGCTATCGGCAACGCTACGTCGATCTCATCATGACCGAGAGCAGCCGCGAGGTGTTCCGCACCCGCGCGCGCATCGTGCGCTACCTGCGCGATTTTCTGGACGCGCTCGACTTCCTGGAGGTCGAGACGCCGATGATGCAGCCCATTCCGGGCGGCGCCGCGGCCCGACCCTTCATGACCCACTACAACGCGCTGGACACCGACATGTACCTGCGCATCGCCCCGGAGCTGTATCTGAAGCGCCTGGTGGTGGGTGGCTTCGAGCGCGTGTACGAGCTGAACCGGGTATTCCGCAACGAGGGTCTGTCCACGCGGCACAATCCGGAGTTCACGATGCTGGAGCTGTATCTGGCATTCGGGGACTACCGCGACCTCATGGACTGGGCCGAGAAGGCCCTGCGCGGCATGGCGCAGGCGCTCAAGGGTCGCGACGGCGTCGAGTACCAGGGCCGCAGCTACGAGCTGGGCAAGCCGTTCCGTCGGGTCACCGTCGAGCAGTCCATCATCGAGCGCAACCCGGAGCTGGATCCGAGTCAGCTGCGGGATCTCGCCGCCCTGCGCCGCGCCTGCGACCGGCTGGCGATTCCCTTCAGCGATCGTGATGGTCCCGGGAAGCTGCAGATCGAGATATTCGAGAAGACGGTCGAGCAGACGCTGATGGATCCGACCTTCGTCTACGCCTATCCGGTGGAGGTGTCGCCGCTGTCGCGGGCCAATGACCAGGATCCCTTCATCACCGATCGCTTCGAGTTCTTCCTGGCCGGGCGCGAGCTCGCCAATGGCTTCTCCGAGCTCAACGACCCGGAGGACCAGGCCGCGCGCTTCCAGGCGCAGGTGGCCCGCAAGGACAAGGGCGATGAGGAGGCCATGTTCTATGATGCGGACTATGTGCGCGCGCTGGAATACGGCATGCCGCCCACCGCCGGCCTCGGTGTCGGCATTGACCGCCTGGTCATGTTCTTCACCGACTCGCCCTCGATCCGCGATGTGATCGCCTTCCCGCAGCTGCGCCCGGAGGGCTAGCTAGTGGATGCGCCCATCGGCGTGTTCGACTCGGGGATCGGTGGCCTGACGGTGCTGGCGGCGCTGATGGCCGCGCTGCCGCACGAACGGTTCCTGTATCTGGGCGACACGGCGCGTCTGCCCTATGGCACCAAGAGTGCGCACACCGTGGCGCGCTATGCGCTGCAGGCGGCCGAGGCGCTGGTCAATCGCGGCATCAAGGGCCTGGTGGTGGCCTGCAATACCGCGGCCTCGGTGGGACTCGAGGCGGTGCGTGGCCGGCTCGGATCCCTGCCGGTGATCGGTGTGATCGAGCCCGGCGCGCAGGCCGCCTGTGCGGCCAGTGCCAGTGGTCATATCGCGGTCATCGCCACGGAAGCGACGGTGCGTGAGGGCGCCTATCGGCGCGCGATCCTGCAACGCCGCGCGCAGGCCCGGGTGGCGCAGCTGCCGACCCAGTTGCTGGTGGCGTTGGCCGAGGAAGGACTGGTGGACGGTCCGGTCGCCGCCAGCGTCGTCGGCCACTACCTGCGGCCGCTGTTCGCGCACGACCCGCCGGACACTCTGGTGCTCGGCTGTACGCATTTTCCGGCGTTGACGGCCACGATCCGTGCGGAGGTGGGCGCCGCGATCAATCTGGTGGACTCCGCACTGACCACGGCCGCTGCGGTGCGTGAACAGTTGCTGGCCACAGGGCTCGCCCGCACGGCCGGCGCGCAGTCACTGCAGTTCATGGCCACCGACGGACCCGAACGCTTCGCACGCGTCGGCAGCCGGTTTCTGGGGCGCACCATCGAGGCGCAGCGGATCGAGCTGATCGATCTTTAGTCCGTCGGCGGCAGTGAATAAGGCAACGGCAGCTGCCGCGCCATCAGGGTGATCTGAATCGTGGCCGCCCCGGTTGCAAGGTCCTCAGTCGGCGCCGGATGGGTGACGGCGAGGAATTCGCAGTGTCCGGCGTCGACCGGCACGGACTGCACCACCTTGAAACTGCGGCCATCACCCAGAATGCCGGTTTGCCCCGGGCTGAGCGTGCACGGGACTGCGGAGGTGAAGCGCTGCATGCGGCGTTTGACGTGCCCGCGATAATGCGCGCGCGCGATGATTTCCTGCCCGGTGTAGCAGCCCTTGTCGAGCGCGATGCCGCCGATGACATCGAGGTTCAGCATCTGTGCCACGAAGTCCTCGCTGGTGGCGAGATAGATCTGCGGCAGGCCCTCGCGGATGTCACAGGCCAGCCAGTCCTCGCGGGTACCGGGGCTGGCTGCGGCGGCCGTGGGGCCAGCCGACATCGGGATCAGCGCCAGCTGGCGGGAGGCTCCGTAGGGCGCGGACACGGCCCCTGCGGGCAGGGCCGGTGCCTCGCCCTGGAATCCCAGAATCTGCCACTGCAGGGTGTCGTCCGTGAGTTGCACCTTCGCGCGCAGCACGTAGCGCTTCAGGCGCCCGACGACGACGGGGAGCAACTCCAGCGGCAGCAGCGCGAGCAGGTCGTCGGGTGCGAGCGCGGTCAGGCGCAGCAGTGCGATCGTGCGACCCTGCGGGGTGTGGTAGCCGGACAGCTGCCACTGCCCGCGCTGCAGCTGGGTGGTGTCATTCGACAGCTGGCCCTGCAGGAAACTGGCGGCATCCGCTCCGCGGGCACGCAGCACACCCAGACCCAGGTCCGTGACGACTCGCCAGCCGCTGCGCATACCTATGTTTTCCTTGGGGCTTTCGTGGCCTGTTGAGACGAATTCTGGCAGACTTCCACCGGTTCATGCAGCCTACCCAAGAATTTCCCAGCGCGGCACCCGAGGCCACGCCGGCACCCGCGCCGGTGGCTGTCGAGGTGACCGCGACACCCCCGCCGCGAGCGCGTGAACTGGGTGGGCCCGCAGGCCCGGAGCCCACCCGCTATGGCGACTGGGAGCGCAACGGCCGCTGCATCGATTTTTGATGGGAGCATCCATGCGCACCCGACCCCTGTCCCCGCACTGGACCATTTACCGGATGAGCCGGTACAGCATGCTCACCTCATTCGCCAACCGCGCCGCCGGCCTGGTGATGAGTGCGGGGCTTTTGGTGTTCATCTATTGGCTGATCTCGCTGGCGCGCGGCGTCCGGGCCTACTCGCATGCCCAGCAGCTGCTCGCCTCCGGCGTTGCCAAACTTTTCTACGTTGCGGTCATCGCCGCGTTCTCATACCACCTGGCGGCCGGCATCCGGCATCTGATCTGGGACACCGGTCGGGGGCTCGAGAAGGCTCAGTCCCAGCGCAGCGCCTGGCTGGTCGTCATCGCCGCCATTCTCCTGGCCCTGCTGTGCGGCTGGTGGGCCTTTCGCGCCCGCGAGGCGGGGGGCTGATGAGTCTGCAGTCCCCGCTCGGCAAGGTGCGCGGCCTGGGTACCGCGGGCACCGGCGTGCATCACTGGTGGGTGCAGCGTCTCACGGCGCTCGCGCTGGTGCCGCTGGCCGTGTGGCTGCTGGTGTCGCTGCTGGCGCTGCCCGCGCTTGATTTCGTGACGCTGGTGTCCTGGGTCGGTGGCACCTGGACGGCGAGTCTGCTGACGCTGTTCGTGCTCACGACCAGCTGGCATTCGAGCCTCGGCGTGCAGGTGATCCTCGAGGACTATGTCCATGACCAGGGGTTGAAGACCACGAGCCTGGTGCTGTCGGGCTTCGTCCACGCCGTGCTAGCCGTGCTTGGTGTCTTCGCCATTCTGCGCATCGCCTTCGGGAGTCCGCTTTGAGCGCGTATGAGTTCATCGACCACACCTATGACGTTGTCGTCGTCGGCGCCGGGGGCGCGGGGCTTCGCGCGACGCTCGGCCTGGCCGAAGCGGGCCTGTCGACCGCCTGCATCAGCAAGCTCTTTCCGACTCGCAGTCACACGGTCGCGGCCCAAGGTGGGATCAGCGCCGCGCTCGGCAACATGGGCCCGGATGACTGGCGCTGGCACATGTATGACACGGTCAAGGGATCGGACTGGTTGGGGGATCAGGACGCCATCGAGTTGATGTGCAAGGAGGCGCCGGCCGCCGTCATCGAGCTCGAGCACTACGGCATGCCCTTCTCACGCACCGAACAGGGCCGCATCTACCAGCGACCCTTCGGCGGCATGACCACGCACTTCGGCAAGGGCACGGCCCAGCGCACCTGCGCGGCGGCCGATCGCACCGGGCACGCCATGCTGCACACTCTCTATCAGCAGTCGATCCGGCATGCGGCGACGTTTTTCGTCGAGTTCTTCGCGATCGATCTGATGATGGAGAACGGGGAGTGCCGCGGCGTCGTTGCGCTCGATATGACCGAGGGCAAGCTGCATCGCTTCCGCGCCCATCGCACCATCCTCGCCACCGGCGGTTATGGCCGCGCTTACTTCTCCTGCACCTCCGCGCATTCCTGTACGGGCGACGGCAATGCCATGGTGCTGCGCGCCGGGCTGCCGCTGTCGGACATGGAGTTCGTGCAGTTTCATCCCACCGGCATCTACA
>Ga0210391_10005082_pt1 | contig 10849 bp, 8 predicted proteins | sample IncBWC12OmetaG_FD_160573 | JGI IMG/M metagenome (GOLD analysis project Ga0210391, IMG submission 160573) | Forest soil microbial communities from Barre Woods Harvard Forest LTER site, Petersham, Massachusetts, United States - Inc-BW-C-12-O ...
TGAAAACCGACCCTGCGAGAAGAATCTGCCTCGTGGAGTTTGGTCAATCGAAATAGACAGTCTGGGGGAAACCGCTCTAGACACGTGGTCTCTATTCTTATGGCTCACGCTATCGCCTTACCTGACGTTTCCGCAATCATCCGAGTGCTGGCCGCAGACGCTACCCGAATGAACAGCCAACTTCTGGCTGCCGCCCTGGAGCGCGACAAGCGTTTTCAGGTGCTGGAACCGGTGTCCGATGCACGCGGAATCATTGCCGCCGTGGCCAAGGAAAAGCCGGGGGTTGTGGTGATCAGCGCCGAACTCGACGACGACAAGCGCAAAGGCTTCGAGGTAGCACGCGAACTGCACGCCTTGCATGGCGAAACTCGCGTCATAATGCTGATTGACAGTTCGGAACGCAGCCAGGTTGTGGAAGCCTTCCGCACCGGGGCGCGCGGCGTTTTCAGCCGCAGCGAGTCGCTGACGTCGCTCGCGCGTTGCATTCAGTGCGTAAGCGAAGGTCAGATCTGGGCAAACAGCAAAGAACTTCGTTACATCTTGGAGGCGCTCGGCGAAGCGCTGCCTCTGCGCGTGGTCGACACTCGGGGTGCTGCATTGCTTTCGCGGCGCGAGGTCGAAGTCGTGCGCTGCGTAGCCGAAGGATTGTCGAACCGCGAGATCGCGCAACGCCTCGGCCTTACCGAACATACAGTCAAAAATTACCTGTTCCGCATCTTTGACAAGCTCGGAGTTTCCAAACGGGTAGAAGTCGTTCTCTACGCTTACAGCTTGGGCAGCGCGGCTGAAGTTGCGGGTCCCAACAACGGCAAGAAGCTGGCGCCGATAGTCGCGAACAAGGTCGCGGGAACCTCCCAGAGCCAGACATTGTCACAGTTCCCCACGCCCGCAGTCTCCAGATTAGCCAAGGCGTAGTCGAATCGCGCATCTTCGGCCTTTGCTGTCCTTCGAAGCAGCTTCCCGAGCGCTTTCGTTTATTCCACTCCGTACGCCTGCAGGACTGGTCCGCTCACGCGCTGTTCTGATTTCGTATCGGCCGCGCAATTCTTTTTTCCACAGCCTCGCCGAGCGCTACACTTCCGGCGACTTACCGGGCCCTGTCGTCTTCCAAACTTCACATCCAGTCCACCCACCCTGAACTGCGCAGAGGAGGCTTCGACTATGAGGTTCATCGCCAGGAGTTTGCCGTTGTTAGTTTTTCTCTCACCAACTTTCACCTACGCCCAAACCCTACCAACCTTTCAACACATCATCGTGCTCATCCAGGAGAATCGTTCGCCGGACAATCTGTTCGGAAGCAACACAACCTTCGAGCCCGGCGTGGACCTGCAGCAGCCCTCGTCGGGACAGTGGTGCTTGGGCGCTTGTTTCGACCCCGATCATCGCCACATCGCGTGGGAGACGCTGTACGACAACGGAAAGATGGACGGAGCGTGCAACACGCAAGTCAGTCATGGGTGCGGCACTCCCCCTGGCCCCACCGGAATTACCTACTGCAACGGCGAGATCGTGAACAGCCAGTTGGACGAGCCAGCTTGTCCCCAAAAGACGTACGTGAGCGGTACTTATGATGGCGGAGTCGTGTCTCCTTACTTTGACATCGCCACCAAGTACGGATTCGCGAATTATTTCTTCCAAACCAATCAAGGGCCAAGCATGCCCGCGCACGAGTTCCTTTTCACCGGAACCTCGACGCCCACGGGAAACCCGCCGCCGCCACCGCCCAATTTGAGCTTCTTTCAAGCGGAAAATCCTCCCGGAGGCGTAAACAACGATGACAACAACACCGGTTGCACCGGGCCTTCAAACGGAACCGTCCAGCTAATCGACCAGAACGGAGACGAAAAGAGCGGTTCACAGTACAACGTCTTTCCCTGCTTTACCCACAACAGCCTGCCCACCTTGCTCGACAATGCATCCCCGCAGGTGACCTGGAAGTACTACACCAACGAGAATCAATCCAGTACTAATGGAATCTGGAATGCTCCTGCCGCGATCTATCCCATCTGTTTGCCAAACGGCGACTCGCCAGTTCCCCGCTGCCTAGGGTCGGATTACATCAACGACGTAGTCGTGAACAATCCCGCCCAGGTGCTGCTCGACCTCGGAGCGATAAGTTCGCAAGGCTGTGCTCTGAGAAACGTAAGCTGGGTGATTCCCAATGGCGACCGGTCGGACCATCCCGGCTTCGAGAAGGGACAGAACAATTCGAATCAAATCGAGGGCGGGCCGGCCTGGGTGGCTGACATTATCAACGCGGTGGGAACCAGCCCGTGTACGGATGAAGTGAACAAGCAAAACGTGCCTTATTGGCAGGACACAGCCATCTTCGTGGTCTGGGATGACTGGGGCGGCTTCTGGGACCACGTGGCTCCCTACGAAGTGCTGATCAACAATCCTCCGACCCAGAACTGCGACCCGACCGTGACGTTCGGCTGCGGCTATGTGTCGGGATTCCGGGTGCCATTTCTGGTGGTCTCCGCCTACACCCCGGCGGGTTATGTTTCCGGTGACACTCGCACACAGGGCGAACAACCTAAGTACACGCATGATTTTGGCAGCATCCTGGCGTTCATCGAGAACAACTTCAAGCTGGGATTCATCAATCCCAGCTACCAGTTTGCTGACTTCAATGCTCCGGATCGCGCGAACAGCAACACTCCCCTATCCGACTTCTTTCCCATCTCATCCAACCAGCCGCGTCAGTTCCAGGCGATCACGCTTCCGGCGGGGTCGCCCAGTGCAACTGATTTCATCAACTACAACGGTCCGATCTTGGACCCGGACAACGACGTTATAGACAACGACTGAAGTGTGAAACAGAAATGGAAACCGCAGCGGGTGCCCCGACCTCGAAATCAGCATCCGCTGCATGAATTCTTAGGGTATACTCCTTGACGCCGGGCACGGGAACCGCCATACCTCTTCCTGTTCCTGGCGTCTGTGAGGTGTTGATGCTCCACACTCGGCTCCGCGCGGTTTTGTGTTTAGCGGGACTGACGGTGCTGGCCGCGCCTCGTGCGGGGGCAGGCAGCAAGTACGAAATACTGCATGCGTTCACGGGAGGCGCGGACGGCGGTGGACTTTACGCTGGACTTGCGTTCGGCAAGGACGGTAGCGTGTACGGCGAAACCAGTGGCGGTGGTACGTATAGCCAAGGTACAGTTTTCAAACTGGCCCCGTCTCCTAGTGGTCGCTGGGCAGAGAGCGTGCTTCATAACTTTAGCCTCCACAGCGACGGCGAGTCTCCGATGGGGAACCTCGCGGCAGATTCGGAGGGCAATCTTTATGGAACGACGGTTATCGGCGGAAACGACGATTTGGGCACCGTCTTTGAGCTTTCACCCGACCCCAGGCAGCTCGGAAGTTGGAGCTTCAATGTTCTCTATGAATCCGGCTCGGATGTCAGCTTGATCTTGGACAAGGCGGGCAACCTCTACGGGCCTCTAGGCGCGGGCAAGTACGGCGAAGGGGCCATCTCCGAGCTATCACCCGGGTCCGACGGCTGGACCGAGGCCTTTCTTTACAGCTTCTGTCCAAAATCCTCCTGCGCAAACGGGGTCGTCCCGCAGGCAGGGTTGACCTGGGATCAGGCAGGCAATCTCTACGGAACAACAAAATGGGGCGGCGACTACCCCCCGAAATGTTCAGGCTCGGAGGGCTGTGGGGTCGCCTTCAAACTGGAAGCGCTTGGAGACGGGAAGTGGAGGTACCACGTACTGCATCGCTTCGCTGCTTTCGCCGGCGACGGCCAGCTTCCCTTTGCCGGGCTAACGGTGGACAGCAAAGGCAACGCCTATGGCACGACGCTGCAGGGCGGCAACAGCGGCACGGTCTTCGAATTGTCGCCCCAACAGGACGGCAGCTGGAAAGAAACTATTCTGTACAGCTTTCCTAACCCCGAGAAAAACGGCGGAGCGCCAGCAGGTGGCGTGACCTTCGATAACCAGGGCAATCTTTACGGCACGGCGTCTGCGGGCGGAGACCCAAGCTGCAATTGCGGAGTGGTTTTCAAAATGACTCCGCAAGCCAACGGTAAATGGAATTACACCGTGCTGCACCGATTCCACGGTACGGACGGAGTTGGCCCCGGATACAATCTGGTCTTCGACAAGGACTTCAAACATCTCTACGGCACGACTGTGGAAGGCGGCTCAGGCGGCTACGGCGTAGTCTACGAAATCACCCCGTGATTCTATCTTGCATTCTTTAGGTGCTGGCTACGGGAATGCAAGTGTCGAAAACTAATGGTTTCCCAGCCCCTCGACGATCACTGTTCTCGATCCGTGCGGGCCCGAACCTGTTGTCCTAATCGCGAGCTGCTGATGCTCTTGTCCAACGAATCCTGCCAGTTCTTCAGCTTCGCTGCGACCTGCTGCATGTACGCTGCAGCTTCCGAGGGACTCAAAATCTCATGATTGTTTTGCCCGTTGGAAGCAGGCGACGACATGGGGTTGCGTGGGTAGGCTAATTCGATCGGGTCGGAGGGAACGTCTGAAGTCAGCTTTGAAATGTCGAGGTCGGCGATTACTTCACCCACGATTTCAGAGTCGACGATCTTCTTCTGCAATGCGCAGGTAAGCGACAGCGCATTGAAACAGAAGTTGTTGATGTTCCGCGGAATGCCCTCGGTGAATCTCGCGATCTCCTCGTAGACCCCGGGAGTGAAAAGCGGTTCGCCTTCGTAGCCCGCTATGCGCAGGCGATGTTCGATGTAATTCTTGATCTCCGGTGCGTTCAGCGGTTGCAGACCATGAACAATCGAAACGCGTTGGCGCAATTGCGACAAACCCGGGCTGGCTAACTTGTCGGCCAATTCCGGTTGTCCCGCCAGGATGATGTGCATCAGCTTGGCGCGCGGGGTTTCGAAGTCGGAAAGCAGTCGCACTGTCTCCAGGACCGAAGGCTCCAAATTCTGTGCCTCGTCGATGACAACGATAAAGCGATTGCCAGCGCGCGCCTCCTGCAACAGCCGGCGATTGAATTCTTCGTGCATGCGCACGAAATCATGACCATCGCTTTCGTAGCCCAATTCAGCCAACAGGAAGCGCATGAACTCGCGCGAACTGCATTGCGTCTGAAACAGAAATGCGGTGCGCGCCGTACTGCGGAATTTTTCCAGCAGATGAAAGAGGATCGTCGTCTTGCCCATACCAGGCTTGGCAATCAGGCCCAAAAAACCCCGATTCGCTTCAATGCCGTAATAAAGGGAGGCCAGCGCTTCGCGATGGGCCGCGCTAAGGTACAGGAATCGCGGGTCCGGTGTTACCCCGAACGGCTGTTCCCGCAACCCAAAATACTTCTCGTACATGCTGCTCTCCTACCCTCTCAACTATACCCACCGATGACGGCGTGGCGCCGAAGAAATCGGATGGCCATCAAGTTTTTGATAATGAATACAATAGATGATGTCGCAGGTGAAACCCAAGAAATCCTCGAACGGGGAACATCCGAGCCAACCAGACTGAGATCCGCCTAGTTACACTGTGCCCGAAAGACCGATGAGTCAACAAGAGGATAAAAGTCATGGAGCCAAACGTCTCAGTTTTCGAGTCGCTGACAGTTGAGGCTGAACTCGAGTACTTCGACGAATACCAGCTGATTCTACGACAATTAGACAAATGCTCCAATGTCCCCGTGAAAAATGCGACAATCAGGGTCCGACGACTCCTTGTGACCCGACGCGATTGCGGGTAGAATTTTTTGGGTTCCTCCCCCTATTTGAAGTTCGCATTTAGAAGTGTGTGTTGAGTTTCCGTTGGAATCCGTCTCCAACTCGGGCCTCAGGACGAGAATCCTAGTGGCAGATGCTGTTGCCATGAGCTGCCAGCTCCTGGTGGATGCCTTGTTGCGCAGCAAGCGCTTCGACGCGGTAGCGGCTACGACCCCGGAAGAGGTTGTACTCGCGCTGGACCGCGATCGATTTGACGTCGTGCTGATCAGCACCAGCTTTTCTCCAGAACCTCTGGACGGATTGCGCTTTGTGAGCGAGATCCGGGACCTTTACCGCGACGTGAGCATCGTCGTATTGCTGGACACCGTGGAGCGCAACCTGGTAGTGGAGGCCTTTCGCTGCGGCGCGTATGGTGTCTTCTCGCGATCCGACTCCTTCCAGGCACTGTGCAAATGCATCCTCTGCGTGCAGGAAGGTCAAGTGTGGGCCAGCTCCGCGGAACTCCAATTTGTGCTTGAAGCGCTGGTCAACCCGATCCCGATCGAGACCCGTGCCCTGCCCAACTCGCGTCCTCTCAGCAAGCGCGAAGATGAAATCGCCCACATGGTCGCTGAGGGATTCAGCAATCGAGAGATTTCCGAACGGCTGGATTTGAGCGAGCATACGATCAAGAATTATTTGTTCCGGGTTTTCGAGAAACTCGGAGTTTCTACCCGAGTGGAGCTGACGCTCTACGCTCTCAAGCGCGGCAAAGTTCCAAGGACCCGTCCACCAAGCGCCGCCAAACCCGAGCCCAGGCTAGTAGGCAGCCAGAACTAAACAAACCGAGAACGGAAAACTGGTTTCTTGTTATCCGGTTTGCATTAAGGCAATCTGAAACTCACCGTGATTTGTGTTTGAAATTCTTCCGGCGAGCCGTTGCGGAAAAAAGGTTTGAATCGCCACTGCTTGACTGCGTCGGTGGCGGCAGCCGCCAACTGAGCATCGCCGCTAACCGTGCTCAGCTTCTCAACCGCACCGTCCTTGTCCACTAGAGCATCGAGAACCACTGGGCCCTGAATGTGCTGCTCTCTGGCTGCTTCTGGGTAATCCGGTTCGACTCGCAGCATCAGGTATTCGTCGGCAACTTTCGAAGGGACCGTGACTGGTCCAGTGCTGGCCTTCGCGGTGTGACTCGTGCCTTGCGGCGTCGTCCGATAGATGACTTTTCCGTTTTCATAAACCACCAGGCCGCCGGGTGGAAGCGTGCCAGCCCCGTTCTGCTCGGAAGCGCCTTGCGGAGGGACAGTCGGAGCGGACGCGGGGCTCGTAGATGTGGGCTGATCGGTGGCCCGGACCGCTGCAGCCGGGCCCGATGCCGTAGCTTCGGCTGGCTTGGGCTGTGCCGGCTGGACAGTGACATTCCTCGCGGTCTTAGCTTTAGTTCCAGGGCTACGCACGTATCCCATCATCCAACCCAGAAACAAGGCCAAGGTAATCACAGCAAGAGTCAGAACACCCATCGAATAGTCGCGTGGCCGAACCTGTGACTCCGGCGCTGTTTCCGACAGAGAGGCAACCACCGGAACAGGGACGTCCTCGTGCACGACGTCGACCGGTTCGGGATTAAGCTGCACTGCATCGAGCTGCAAACGATCCATGCTTTCGACCTCAGCCACTGTGGCTGCGGCCGCCGCTTGCATTGAGGAAGAAGGCAGGACCGGCGCGGGCGGCGCCACCACATCGGCGGCGCGATCCACATTGTTCACAATGCTGCGCGAAAGGGCTTGCAGAGTTTGAATCTCTCGATCGCTGAAAGCGTTGGGCCGGGGCGAGAAAATCTCGAACACGCCCAGCAACTTTTCATCCCGGACTACGGGAAATACGAGTATGGACCGCACCCCCAGACCACGACATATTTCGGCGTCCACGCGCGAATCGGTTTCCGTGTCGTCGCAGCGCTGCCACTTCCTGCTTTGGACGCACGCGCCCGAAAGGCCCGAATGCACGTCCAACTTGACTCCGAGGTCAGGAGCGTTGGCGCCCGTAGTGGCGCGACAGACGATCTCATCGCCGCGCACTAAGGCGATTGCGGCAGCGGTCGCGCCCGTCGCCAAGCGGGCGTGCTCAACAATTTCGTTCAGCACCAGATCGAGCGCCAAGTCGGCGGACAAAGCTCCGCCGCCATGGGCGGACAATGCCGTCGCCAACTCTGCCAGGGACAAGCCTTCTTCAAGCTGCCCGTCTTCCTTCTGGACGAGAGGGTTCTGGCCCAGGGAGATTGGCGCAGTGCTCGGCCGTACAGGGTTGAAAGGATCGGGCTGAGATATCGGATGATGAGCCATTGAACCAGCCCCAACAGTGCCGCGCGCGGACATATGGCTTCCGAGCAGGCATCTCCTGCCTCGAGCCATTGCTTAGTTTAAACCTTGAGCGGAGTTTCCCGCGAAAAAAGCACCTTGTCAACCCCAAAAGGGTTCCGTTCGCGAGCATTGTCGTCAGCGAAAAGCGGCCTTGAGTTCAGCTGTGGAGCGGACGGCTCTTCTGCGGTTGCACAGATTATGGTGCAGCAAACGGTTGGAGAAAAACTCGCATTTCCGCGCAAAATCCAGAAAACACACGGCCGGAAATTTCTCCTCCTGCTAGATCTATGGTTCTAAAGGTAGTTAATAGGAAAAATCCTGGAAACATTGAAATTGAACGTGCTCGCTAACTACCAGCGTTCCGAACGGGAATCGATGGGAAAGTAGACGTGGATGAGCTTCTCTGGCCCTGCCCCTGCATTCCTGATTCTCGGTTCTCTCGGTTCAGGTGAAAATCACGCCTAGTTTTTGCAGGTCTGCACGCAACTGTTCCGCGGTCTTCATCTGGACGACCTGCATTCCCAGGCGTGCGGCGCTATCCAGATTCAGCGGGCGATCGTCGATGAAGCAGCACTCTTCGGGAGGCCGCTGCGTGATCTCCAGGGCGAGGCGGTAGATTCCTTCCTCGGGCTTACGCAATCCGACAAAACACGAGCTTACGAAAAGGCTGAAGATTTCGCGCAAGCCGAAAGTCTGGATGCGGTACAAATCCAGCTCCTTCGATTCGTTGTTAATGGTGGACATCTGATATTTGCCCGACCGGCTCAGCTCTTTTCCCAACTGCAAGGTCTCGGGATTTGGCGTCGACAGGGAGAACATGTGCTGGGTGAAAGCTTCGGCGGTGAAAGAGCGTGGACGATAGAAAACGGTGCGCTCCAGATAGTTCTGCAGCGTGATCTTGCCGCGCTCGAAGGAAGAGACCAGCATTTCGTGGCGGCTTTCGAATTCGATTTCGTCGAGATTAAATTCCTTCAAAGTGCGCCGTCGCTGCTCGCGGTCCCAGGCGTTGCTGAGCAGGACGCCGCCGACGTCCCAGAAAAGAGCGGTGATTTTTGGCAAGAGGATCCTCCCGGAATTGCGATTGCAATATCTTACAGGCTGGACGGGCGAGGACGCCCAGGCCTACATTGAAAAGCCCCGACCCTGGGCAGCAGGATCGGGGCGGTTAGGGCTTGCGCCTTGGTTTAGTAGCAGCCGGTGTGCGGGGTGAAGCTTTGCCGGTAGCTCAAGTTGTCGATGTCGCGGAACATCGGCGTGCCCGGCGGCAGTTGCGACGGTACGGTGAAGTCCGGATCGAAAATATAGTTTCGAGCCGGGGGCACATACACCGAGTAGTTACAGCATTTGAATGTGCCGGTGCCGTAGGTGGCGTAGTAAAGGCTTACCAGCGAGCCTTCGTAGTTGAGGGTTGAGTTGCTCCAGTCCTCGACGAAGCGGATGAAGTTATGCACGCCGCCGTCGGTGCCGAAGCCGTAATCGTTATTGTTCTCCCATCCCGGAAAGGGGAAGTTCATGTTCTTGCCGCTGGCGACCGCGACGCGATAATAACTTGTTGCAGCGGTTCGGGCTGGGGCGGGAACGTTGAAGCCGACAGAGTTCACACCGGTGTAGGGGTTGGTAGGCCAGACGTTGTAAAAGCTGTTCTGATCGAGCCATGCATTGGACAACACGGTAACCGCGTCGGCCACAATGCCGGCCGCAGCCATTCCCGCCCCATCCGCTCCAGGAGGGGTGTTCCAGATTAGATCGCCGGGATTGCTGTTGTAGTCTCCAAAAATGTAGACCGGATTTTCCGAGCCCACGGTGAATCCACCTTTGCTGTTGTCTGGACGGAGAGGCAGATTGCCCAGGGTTCCATCGACTAATTTCAGCACGTGGCGAGCACCGCTGACCCAGTTCTTTTGCCCGATGATGCAAACCGGCATGCGATTGCCGGTAAGGTAGGGATCAGGCGCGGGAGCCGCGTTGATGATCTGGCGGTTCACACTCTTGGTCAAGATGTAAGCACTGCCAGTACCATTGTTAACGCCATAACCAAAGCCCAGGCCAATGTTGCCGGTGCCAAAGTTGTCGAGATGGCTGTTCAGGTTAACGTCCTCGGGTGAGACCGTTTTGCCTGCGGGAATCGGATCCAGGAGGCCGTCGGGATTACCGGCGGCATTGGCGCTGTTAATGTCATCTTCCAGGCCGGAGTCTCCGGTTTTGGTACCTGGAGCATCGACTTGCGTGCCCCAGGGACTGGGCAGCATTCCTCTGCGGTCAGAGAAATAGAGAATGTAGCCGTTCTGCGAAATGTAGTCGACCGATGCGCCGTTGACGCCGGTCGCGCCGGACAGCCACCGCTTCAGGTTGCCCACGTCAAGTTCGACGGCGTTCATGACTCCATTGGGTGTGCAGCTGTTGTTGCTTTGCTGGGTATCGCGCGATTCGCCTTCTCGCGGATCGTAGAAGTTGATCGGATACCAGTTGTTCATGCTGACGCTTTGCACCGCGGCTTTGCTGTCGCCATACCAGGGATAGAGCGTGGTTTGATCGAGCGCAACCTCGGGCGGCCTGGCTTTGATGCATTTCCACCCGCCGGAATTTACGCAGCCAGTGGGGCCAGCGCCCGTCTGGTCAGGCCAGCCGCCGCTTCCATTACGATCCGCGGGGTACTGGAAAATCAAGATGGCATTTGGGTTGATCGGGTTGCTGCCAGCGATCAATGGGGGCGTCGGGCCGCGGGCAAATCCGAGCTGCAACCACTCCGCAGTGACCGGGTGATAGTTGCCATTGACGTCGCGATATTCCACGCGCAAGTAGCCGTCGATCATGTTCCACGTATTGGTGAGAT
>Ga0210391_10005084_pt1 | contig 10848 bp, 6 predicted proteins | sample IncBWC12OmetaG_FD_160573 | JGI IMG/M metagenome (GOLD analysis project Ga0210391, IMG submission 160573) | Forest soil microbial communities from Barre Woods Harvard Forest LTER site, Petersham, Massachusetts, United States - Inc-BW-C-12-O ...
CAATCGCTGCCGATCGATAATTCCGGCAAAGTGATCGACGCTTCCGGAATGCTGGTGATGCCGGGCGGTATCGACGCGCACACCCACCTGGACATGCCCTTCGGCGGCACCACCAGCGCCGACGATTTCGAATCCGGCACGATCGCCGCGGCCTATGGCGGCACCACCACCCTGATCGATTTCGCCATCCAGCAAAAGGGGCAGAGCCTGCGCCAGGCGTTTGAGACCTGGATGAAAAAAGCCGACCGCAAGGCCGCGATTGATTACGCGTTTCACTGCATCATCACCGATCTCGGCGCGTCGCAGCTGGAAGAAATGGGCGCGCTCATCCACGAGGGTGTTTCGAGCTTCAAGTTGTTCATGGCCTATCCGGGCGTGCTGATGGTGGACGACGCCACGATCTTCCGCGCCATGTCGCAAGCCGCGAAATACGGCGGCCTGATCTGCATGCACGCGGAAAATGGCGGCGTGATCGACGTGATCGTGCAGAAAGCGCTGGCGGAGGGCAAGCGCTCGCCAAAATATCACGCGCTTACGCGGCCCACCACGGCGGAGGGCGAAGCGACGGCCCGCGCCATCGCGCTGGCGGAAATGGCCGGCTCGCCCGTCTACATCGTTCATCTTTCCTGCAACGACGCGCTCGAAAAGGTTCGCGAAGCGCGCGATCGCGGCGTGCCGGCGTACGCCGAAACCTGCCCTCAGTACCTCTATCTTTCGCTCGAGAAAATGGACGCACCCGGCTTTGAAGGCGCGAAATACGTCTTTACGCCTCCGCTGCGCGAAAAATGGCATCAGGAAAAGCTGTGGCAAGGCCTGGCGCACGACACTCTGCAGGTTGTTTCGACCGATCACTGCCCTTTCTGCATGAAGGAACAGAAGGAGCTTGGTAAGGACGACTTCACGAAAATTCCCAATGGTGGTCCGGGCATCGAGCACCGCTTGAGCCTGATTTATACGGGCGGTGTGCACGGCGGAAGATTTTCGCCGAACCGTTTCGTACAGCTCGTGGCCACGGCTCCCGCGAAGCTTTTCGGCCTCTATCCGCGCAAGGGCACGATCGCCGTCGGTTCGGATGCCGATCTTGTCGTGTTCGATACGAACGCTGAGCAGGTGATCAGCGCAGCGACGCATCATATGAGGGTCGATTACTCGATGTTCGAGGGAATCAAAGTGAAGGGCCTGCCGAAAAGCGTGCTGTCTCGCGGACGCACGATTATCGAAAACGGAAGATTCGTCGGCAAAGCGGGCAGCGGAGAATTCCTCCGGCGGCAAACGTACGCGGGCGTGTGAAAAGCCTATGCGCAAACTGCTGATACAGAACGCCACGGTCATCACCATGGATTCCGGGCAGGGCGACCTGCGCCCCGGCGACGTACTGGTCGAAGGCGACCGCATCGCCGCAGTCGGTGGGCGCATCCACGCGCCGGACGCGGAGCTTTTCGACGGCAGCGCGTTCATCCTGATTCCGGGCTTGATCAATGCCCACCTGCACACCTGGCAGACCGGCCTGCGCGCGATCTCGGCGAACTGGACGCTGCTGGAATATTTTCGCTGGGTGCACGCCGGCCTCGCGACACGCTTTCAGCCGGATGACATCCGCATCGGCACCCTGGCCGGCGCCCTGAATCAGATCAATTGTGGCACCACCACGTTGATCGATTGGTGCCACAACAACCCCACGCCCGCGCACACCGACGCAGGGATCGAGGGACTGCGCGAGTCCGGAATTCGCGGCGCGTTTTTCCATGGCTCGCCGAAGCCCGATCCCAAGCCGGGCGAAAAACATTTCTCAGAGGTCCCGCATCCGCGCGCGGAAGTCGAACGCCTGATGCGCGGCCCATTTGCCTCTCGCGATCAACTGCTGACCCTCGGCCTCGCCATCCTCGGACCCCACTATTCGACGCTCGACGTTTCCATCCATGATTTTCGAATGGCGCGTGAGCTGGGCCTGGTTGCGTCGATGCATCAGGGCGGCGGCGCGGCAAAAACTCCGGGCGGATGGGATGTGCTGGAGCGCGAAGGACTCGTGGGCGACTACGTGAATATTGTTCACGGCAACGATCTGGCGGACGATCGGCTGAAGCGCTTCGTCGATCTGGGAGTCACGTTTTCCGTCGCGCCCGAAAACGAAATGGCGCAGGGACACGGCCATCCGATCACGGGCCGTCTGCGCAAACTCGACTCCGCTCCGTCGCTCGGTGTTGATCTGGAAAGCGTCATTTCGGGCGATATGCTCACCGTCGCGCGCATGGCGCTCGAGCATCAACGCGCCCTTGACAACGCTGAATGCCGCGCCGCGACGGGCGGAATTCCCGCCACCTCCACGATTCCCGCGCGGGAGGCGCTGCGCTGGATCACCGTCGAAGGCGCGCGCATGCTGGGCATGCAGGATCGCCTCGGCTCCATCGCACCGGGCAAGCAGGCCGACCTCGTTTTCATCCGCGCGGACGCCCTGAATCTCTGGCCCGTGCACGATCCGGTCTCGACCGTGGTGATGCAGGCGAACCTTGCGAATATCGATGCGGTGATGATCGCCGGCGAATGGCGCAAGCGCGACGGCAAACTGCTTTACCCCGATCTCGATCGTGTAAAGTCCGAGCTTCTGCGTTCCGCCAGCCGGATTCTCGGCGAGCTCGGTTGGCATGCCGATTCCGGACGCGCGGAATCCGTAGTGCAGACGGCCACGCCCTAAAGAAAGAGGGATTCTCGAGATGAAAGTCGGTTTCCTCGGCCTCGGCAGCATGGGTTCGGAAATGGCTCGCAATCTGATCCAAGCGGGCCATTCGCTCACGGTGTATAACAAAACGCACAGTCGCGCCGAAGAGCTTGCCTCGCTCGGGGCCCAAGTGGCGCGGACGCCGGGACAAGCCGCGTCGGACGTCGAAGCCGTCATTACGATGGTCGCAGACGACGCGGCTATCGAGAGCATTGTCCTCGGTCATAACGCGGCGATTCACTCGCTGCCCGCCGGCTCCGTCCACATCGCCATGAGCACGATGAGCGTTGCGATTTCCCGCCGGCTGGTCGCCGCGCATCGCGAGCGCCGGCAGCATTTCGTGTCTGCTCCCGTTTTCGGGCGCCCGGATGCCGCGAAGGCGGCCAAGCTCGTGATCGCCGCCGCTGGTCCAGCCGATCAAATCGCGCGCTGCCAGCCCCTGTTCGATGCGATGGGGCAGAAAACGTATGTCGTCGGAGATGATCCGCCGGCTGCCAACGTCGTGAAAGTCGCGGGGAATTTTCTGATCACCGTGGTGATCGAAAGCCTCGGCGAATCCTTTGCTCTGATCAAGAAATCCGGCGTGGATGCGGACAAATTCCTCGAGGTGCTCGTCGGCTCGCTTTTCGCCGCGCCCGTCTATCGGACCTACGGCCCGATGGTCGCCGCGAATAATTTCGAACCCGTCGGCTTTCGGATGGCGCTGGGCATGAAAGACAATCGCCTGGTTCTTGCCGCCGCCGAGGATGTGGCGGTTCCCCTGCCGCTCGCGAGCCTGATCCGCGATCGCATGCTTGCCGCCACAGCCCAGGGCATGGCCGACGCTGACTGGTCGGCCATCGCGCGCCTGTCGTTCAAGGAAGCGGGGCTCTGATGTGCGGAATCTGCGGCGTGGTCGGGATCGATTCGCGCGAAGGGAGCGAGCCCGTCGTCCGCCGCATGATGGCTGCGATGTCCTATCGCGGCCCGGATGAAGAGGGGATTCTGTTCGCGCCGCCGGTCTGCGCGGGGATGCGCCGCCTCAGTATTGTCGATCTGGCCGGAGGCAGCCAGCCGGTGTGGAACGATGCCGGCACGCTCGCGATTGTCTACAACGGCGAAGTTTACAATTTTCTCGAGTTGCGTGCGGAGCTTGAATCCGCGGGCCACCGGTTTCGCACGCGTTCGGATACCGAAGTCGTCCTGCGCGCCTACGAAGCGTGGGGCGAGCGTTCGGTTGAGCGGTTGCACGGCATGTTCGCGTTTGCGATCGTCGAAATGCCGGCGGGCCGCGCCGGTCGCGCTGCGCGTGTGTTTCTCGCGCGCGATCGCATGGGCATCAAACCCCTCTATTACGCGCTTGTCGAAGGCAGACTCGTTTTCGCGTCCGAGGTTCGCGCATTGCTCGCGAGCGGCCTCGTCGCGGCGCGCATTTCTGCGGAAGCGATTCCCGGGTATTTGCTGTTTGGTTCGGTTTGCGAGCCGCAGACGCTGATCGAACGAGTGTCCTCGCTTCCGCCAGGCCATTGGATGACGATCGCCGCCGAAGACCGTGTCTCCGGCGCGCCGGTCGCAAAGCGATATTGGGAGCCACCGGCTCAAACGCCGGAATCCGCGCCGGAGAGCGCGCGTAGAACTCGTGCGCTGCTCGAAAAAGCGGTGGAAGGCCACCTGATCGCCGATGTGCCGGTCGGCGTCTTCCTCAGCAGCGGGCTTGATTCCACGGCCATCGCCGCTCTCGCCAGCCGGGCCCGCGCCGGAATTCACACCTTCACCGTCACGTTCGCTGGCGCCGACCAAGAGTTCAGCGAGGCCGAAATCGCCCGCCGCACCGCCGCGCGTCTGAAAACGGATCACCGCGAGCTCACGCTTTCCGGCGACGAAGTTCTGAGCCGCCTCGAGGAAGCCATCCACGGCTTCGATCAGCCCAGCATGGACGGCATCAACACCTACTTCGTCTCCTGGGCGGCGCGCCAGTCGGGACTGAAAGTCGCGCTTTCCGGCCTCGGCAGCGACGAACTTTTCGGCGGCTACGGCACCTTCACTTCGACGCCGAAAATCGCCCGCGCCATGCGGTTCGCTCGCGTGTTGCCGCTCCCCTTGCGAGCTCTGGTCGCGAATGCCCTCTCGAGATCGAACGGATTCGGCCCCACGCCGGATGCTTCGCGCAAGGCAACGGCCGCCGTTCTCGATCCCACAGCGCTACCGCATCCTTATTTCTTCACTCGTTTGCTCTTCACCCCTGAAAATGCCGCCGGCCGGCTTCAGAGCGCGTATTCCGCCTGGAAGAATTCGCCGTCGTGCCGGTGGCTTGCCGATTCCGCAGTCCGCGCGCGATCGATGGATGATTTCACCGCGGTATCCTGGCTTGAGCTTCGCTCTTATATGCTCAACACGCTGTTGCGCGATACCGACGCGATGAGCATGCGCCATTCGCTTGAAGTCCGCGTCCCGTTTCTGGATGCGCCTCTCGTCGATTACGTCCTGTCGCTGCCGGAAAAAGCCAAGCGCCTCACGCCGCGGCCCAAATCTCTGCTCGTCGAAGCGCTCGGAGATGTCTTTCCGGAAGAAATTCTCTCCCAGCAAAAGCGCACGTTCACGTTTCCGTGGGAGAATTGGTTGCGCGGTTCGCTCGGCAAGCGCGTGGCCGCGGGCATGGCGGATTGGTCGCCATCTCTTGAGCAGCCGCTTCCGCGCGAATTCGCGAAAAAAGTGTGGAGCGACTATCTCGCGGGCCGCACGACATGGTCGCGTCCCTGGAGCCTGTACGTTTTGAATGAATGGGTGAAGCGCAACGTCACCGTCGATGGTACGAACGCTTCAAGCGTCGACCGATCAAAACCCGCCGCCGTGGCGATCTCGTGAGCACGGATCGGTAGCGAGGAATCGACCGCCGGCATCCAACAACCGATGATCATCCTGGGAGTTAACGCCTATCACGCCAATGCTGCTGCGGCCATCGTAGTCGACGGCCGCCTGATCGCCGCTGTCGAGGAAGAGCGCCTCAACCGCGTCAAATACGCCGCCGGTTTGCCCGCGCGCGCGATTCAATTCTGCCTCAACCGCGCCGGCGTGAAGCTTTCCGAAGTCGATCACATCGCGATCCCGCGCGATCCCTACGCGCGCGTCGGCACCAAACTGCGCTTCGCCATGCGCATGCCGAAATTCGCGTTCGATCGCCTGCGCGTGATGAGGAAATTCGCCGGCGTCCGCGAAGATCTTGCCTCCGCCTTTGAAATCCCGCCGGACATGATCCGCGCCCGGTTCCATCACATCGAGCATCACCGTGCCCACATGGCCAGCGCTTTCTTCGTCTCTCCGTTCGAATCCGCGGCCGTGCTTTCCGCCGACGGCCTGGGGGATTTTGCCAGTTTCATGTGCGCATCCGGTGAGGGCCCGCGCATGCGCGTCCTCGGCGAAGTCGCGTTCCCGCATTCGCTCGGCATCTACTACACCGCGCTCACGCAATATCTCGGCTTCTGGAAATTCGGCGACGAATACAAAGTGATGGGCCTCGCCGCCTACGGCCAGCCGGAGTTTCTTGACGAGTTCCGCCGCATCGTCCGGGCCGAAGGGCCGCATTCCTTCCGTTTGGGGATCCCCTATTTTGTCCACCAATCCCAGGGCTCCGAAATGACCTGGCGCGACGCAACCAGCACGCCGGTCCTCGGCCGTCTGTTTTCGCCCTACCTTGAAACACGACTCGGCCCCGCGCGCAAAGCGGACGAACCGCTCACCCAGCGCCACCACAATCTCGCCGCCAGCATGCAGGCGGCGCTCGAGGAAGTCCTGGTCTCCTGCTGGAAGGGCCTCGCCGCCGAAACCCGGCAGAAATCGCTGTGCCTGGCCGGAGGCGTCGCCTTCAACTGCGTTGCGAACGCAAAGGTCCTCACCACCACGCCGTTTGAGCGCGTGTACGTGCAGCCCGCCGCCGGCGACGCGGGACTTTCCGTCGGCGCCGCTTTCGCTGTGGAGCACGAAATCCTGGGCCGCCCCCGTGAGTTCACGATGGAGCATGCCTACTGGGGTCCGGAATATTCCGTCGCGGAAATGAAACAGGTTGTCGCCGGCGCGGCCAGCGAAGCCGCGATCGCCGAATATGACGAATCCGCGCTCCTTGAATCGACCGCGCGCCACATCGCCGCAGGAAAAATCGTCGGATGGTATCAGGGCGCCGCCGAATGGGGGCCGCGCGCTCTCGGCAATCGCAGCATCCTGGCGGATCCGCGCCGTCCGGAAATGAAGGACATCCTGAATCGCCGCATCAAGCACCGCGAAATCTTCCGCCCCTTCGCGCCGTCCATCATCGAAGAAGCGGTCGGCGAGTTTTTCGAGCAGACGCACCCCTCACCGTTTATGACGTTCGCGTATCCCGTCCGTCACGAAAAACGCTCGGTGATTCCCGCGCCCACGCACGTCGACGGCACCGCGCGCCTGCAAACCGTCAGCCGCTCCGCCAATCCTCTCTATTGGAAACTTCTGCGCAAGTTCGGCGATCGTACCGGAGTGCCGGTCGTGCTCAACACATCTTTCAACGACAACGAGCCGATTGTCTGCCGCCCCGAAGAAGCGCTCGACTGTTTCCGCCGCACGCAAATGGACGTCCTGGTAATGGGCAGTGCGATTCTGGAGAAGAAATCTGCGGCGGCTTTCGCCGGTACGCGCGGTGGGGATGATTCCGGCGAGCGCTTCGCCACGCCCGCCCAGTAAAACGGCATGCACATCCTGCTCTTCAACGAATACTACCCGCCTGACACATCCGCCACGGCCAAGATTGCGGTTCAGATCGCCGAAACTCTCGCGCAGCGCCACAAAGTCACCGTCGTCGCGGGCCGCCCTTCCTATGATCCCGACGAATATTATCCGTTCGCTTTTTTGCGCCGCAGCGAACGCAATGGCGTCGTGGTCGAATGCGTCGGTTCGACCGCCTATCCCCGCCATCGCATGCGCCGCCGCATCTCGAACTACCTCACCTATCTCGCCCTCGCCGTCCCGCGCGCGATCGCGCTTCGCCCCGACGTCGTTCTGGCGATGACCGATCCGCCCGTTGCCGGAATCGCAGGAGCATTCGTCGCCCGCAGGCTCGGTTGCCCGTTCGTCTACAACATTCAAGATATGTATCCGGAGATGGCGCTCGGCGGCGAGATCGTCCGCCCCAGCGCCTGGGTCGACTGCTGGGAAAAGATGCATCGCCGCGCACTGACACAGGCCGCCCGCGTCATTGTGCTTGGTGACGATATGCGCGAACGTATCCTCGCCAAGGGAGTCCCGCTCGAACGCGTCGTCGTCGTCCGTCACGGCACATCGTTTCCGGAAGCGACGCCCGACCCATCCGATCCCGGGGTGCAGCGAATCGTGCAGGAAATCCGCTGCGGCTTCCCGTTCGTCGCAATCCACGCCGGGAATCTCGGCTTCTACGGCTCCTGGAACACCCTCGTTGCCGCCGCGAAAATTCTAAGCAACGAAAACACGGGCTTCGTGTTCGTAGGAGGTGGCGCAAATCGCGAAGCCGTGGGCCGATCTGCCGCGGATTTGCCAAACGTCCGCTTCGTGCCGTTTCGCCCGGCGAGCGAAATCCCGCACGTGATGATGGCGGGAGACGTTCACATCGTCACCGTACGCCGGGGACTTGAGGGCGTTGTGGTTCCCAGCAAGCTCTATTCAATTCTCGCCGCCGGCAGACCCGTTCTCGCCGTCGCCGCATCGACGAGCGACGCCGCGCGCATCGTAACCGGAGCCGGATGCGGCCTGGCGGCCGATCCGGACGATCCGGCCGCCGTGGCCGCCGCAATTCGTGAGCTTCGTAGCGATCCCGCGAAGCTCGCGGAAATGGGCCGCCGCGCCCGGGAAACCGCAAACCGGTATGCTAGAGTGAATGAGCTGAGCCGCTTCGTCGAGGTCATCGAGCAAGCGGCCGGCAAAAACGGAACGCACTAGATGGTTCTCTCTTCCGATTTGATGGCCTTCGCCGTCGCGCTCATGGGATCGCTGCTGCTCACGGTCCCTGTCCGCCGTCTCGCCCTGCACTTCGGCATGGTCGACCTCCCGGGTCCGCGCAAAGTTCATCTCAGCCCCATCCCGCTCCTCGGCGGCATTGCCATTTATTTAGGCTTCGTCCTGGCCATTCTGTTCACTCTTCGCGGAGCGCCGCGCGTCCAGATCGCTGGAATTCTGGCGGGCGCGACGCTGGTTGCCGCCGTCGGTTTGCTCGACGATGGGAAACTCCTGCATCATCAGGTCAAGCTCTTCATCGGCATGCCCATCGCGGCGATCATTCTGATCGTCTCCGGAGTCCGCGCCCAGATTTTCTCGGAGTTCGTCCCCGGCGCCGCAGGCCAGGTCCTTGATATAGGCCTAACTCTTGTCTGGGTTGTCGGCATCACCGCTTCCTTCAGCATTCTCGACCATATGGACGGCCTCTGCGCCGGCATCGCCGCCGTAGCCGCCGGTTTCTTCACCCTCTCCGCCACGCTCAACGGACAAACGATGGTCCGCACGCTGGCGGCCGCGGCGCTCGGCGCCGCTCTCGGTTTCCTGATCTGGAATTTCAATCCGGCGAAAATTTTCATGGGTGATGGCGGCGCCATGTTCCTCGGATTCCTGATGGCCACGCTCGGCCTCAAAATCCGCCCCGACGGTGCGGCGCATTTCCCCGCCGCCTGGCTCGTTCCGGTGCTCATCCTCGGCGCCACGATCTTCGACACGACTCTCGTCTCGATCTCCCGTTCCCGCCGCGGCCTCATCCCGTTCACCACGCCTGGCAAGGACCACACCGCACACCGACTCTCCAATCTTGGCCTCGGCCATCGCGGCGCCGTCATCCTGCTCTATTGCCTTGGTGGAACTCTCGGCGGCCTCGCCATCCTCGTCCCGCGCATCTCGGCCGTGGCCGCGTACGCGCTCGCCGGATTCCTTGCCGTCGCCGGACTCATCGCGGTCGCCTTGCTCGAACGCGCACCCTACGAACGTCAGGTCAAAGGCAGCAGCGTGGGGCGCACGCCCTGATCCTGTACGATGTAACGTTGCCGCACACTAAGCCCGGTTTTTCCCGCGCCCGAAAACCACCTATGTTAAATTGAAATTTCACATCCATCACACGACTTCGAATGACTCGCTTCCACATCCGCACGGCAATGTGCGCTCTCATCGTCCTCTGCGGACTGCCCTTCGCCGCACGTTCCTCGCCGCCCGAGCCCGATGTGCTGCTTCAAACCATGCAGCACGAGCTGAAACGCGCCACCACGTCGCTTGCGAAATCCGATCCCGCTCCCTACTACCTCGCTTACGCCGTCAACGACGGCGAAGGCACCACCATCGCCGGCTCCGACGGCGGCTTGATCATTTCGACCACGCAGCACCGCCGCCAGGCCGACGTGATGATGCGCGTGGGCTCGCCCGCTCTCGACAATACCCATTCGCAAAGCCGTCCGTCCGGGATCACCTCCGGCGGCATGCCCCTGCGCAACGATCCCGATGCACTCGCGCGCGTTCTCTGGCTGCTCACCGACCGCGAATACGAGCAGGCTTCCTCCGCATTCCTGCGCGTCAAGACGAACCAGGCCGTGCAGTCGGCCGAAGAAGATAAGTCCCCGGATTTTTCTCAGGAATCGCCGCAAACATTCATCGGTCCGGCCGCGGCGAAGGTTCCGGATAATCTCAAGCCTTGGGAGGATCGCATCCGCCACGTCTCGGCGCGATTCCTGAAATATCCCGAGGTCTATACCTCGGTGATACTGCTTTCGAATAGTTCCGGCCGCTCCTATATCACCACCAGCGAGGGCGCGGCTCTCGAGCAATCCTCAGCCACCGCGCGCCTGGTGATCGAAGGTGAATCGCGCGCCGAAGACGGAATGGAGTTGTTGCGCGTTGAAACGTTTCAGGAAGCCTCGCCCGATCAGCTTCCTTCGGAGGCGGAATTAAATGCCAAGGTCGACAAAATCGCCGCGGATTTGAAGGCGCTGCGCGCCGCTCCTTCCGCCGAGCCTTACGTCGGCCCGGCCATGCTTTCGGGCCGCGCCGCCGCCGTATTTTTTCACGAAGTTCTCGGGCATCGCCTGGAAGGCCATCGCCAGCGTGACGAAGGCCAGGGCCAGACCTTCACCAAGAAAGTCGGCCAGCAGGTTCTGCCCCCGTTCCTCACGGTCGTCGACGAT
>Ga0210391_10005086_pt1 | contig 10846 bp, 8 predicted proteins | sample IncBWC12OmetaG_FD_160573 | JGI IMG/M metagenome (GOLD analysis project Ga0210391, IMG submission 160573) | Forest soil microbial communities from Barre Woods Harvard Forest LTER site, Petersham, Massachusetts, United States - Inc-BW-C-12-O ...
AACAGGAAGAGTATTTGGCGAGTTGGAACGAGGGAACCTAGAACTTAGGTCTAAAGTGTCAAGTATTAAGGGCGGCTCGCGCCGCCCTTTTTCTTGCCTGCTTCTTACTGCTGCGAGAGACTTGCATGACTATTAAAGCACTTCAAAACGAACTTAGCGCAGATCGTTTCCACGTATTCGCCGCAACACAAACATAAATATACTTCGCATCCGCTCCAATTTGCCCAGCCGTACACGGAGCTGAAGAGCTAGCCGGCGTAGCCAGATTTATGTGGAAACTTCCCGTCGTGTAAACCCCGTTGGCGTTCACTTGAAGATTGCCGCCAGTCGCCGTATTGATTGTCAATTGCCCGTTCGCATCGTTGATCATCCTTACATTATTGGGAGTCCCAAAGCCGTTCAGGTTTACATAGGGAGTAGCTGAAGCATTGCCAAGGTTCCCAACATCAACCGAGCCATTACCAGGATCGCCATTCGCGGTAACACTGCCAAGATACACGCTCGACCCAATAATGTTTCCCATGCCATCGACCGAAAATAGTAGAGTTCCATTCTTGGCGTATTGAATGGCGTTTTGCCAGGAGGCGCCAGGCCCGTTTTGGATGAGAATTCCAGTGCCCAGCTCGCCGTAGTCCGCGTTATAGACAGCGCCAATGTAGTCTCCATTCAGATGATCCAGCACACCTTCCTGCACATCGATGCCGTAGGTAAGGACGTTTTGAACGGGATCCACAATAGTCGAGGAAAATTCCGTGGCCGAGAGAAATCCGTGTCCTTGATTTTGAACATTCACTAAGATCCCAGACGAATCCGAGTGCGGACCATTCTGCCGGACCAGGATATTCAGTCCGTCTACCTCGCCAACCTTCCCACCTGTCCACCAATTGTCTTTGGAAAAATTAATCGTCATCCCCGTCTGTGCCGTGGCGGGACCGTTGACGCCACTACCACGAGCCGTCCCCGTTATGGTCGCCGCCGAGCAAGGCTTATTAATGCAATTCAAGCTAACCGGACCGACGACTAGAGGAGGGTAGTTTTTAGGCTGTGACGTCTGAGCATGTGCCAACAGACTTACCACAACCAAGGCCAAGGCGAGGGAATGCTTCATAAAATCACTCCAAGGGGGGATTCAATTATATTTCCGGAGCGGCACCGCTTCCAACAAAAACGGCTGGCAGATGCCAGCCGTTCGTCAGTTTCTCGTGCGGTTGCATTAGTTGGTTAGCGGCCGCCGCGGAATCCTCCACCGTGGAACCCGCCACGAGCCGGACCACGTGCTACAAAGCCGCGTCCAACCACCCGACCGCGTCCATCAAAACCACGTCCTACAAAGCTTCGACCATAAGCCGGATAAACCGGATGTCCCCAGCCATGGTACCAGGGGCCTGCACCGATAAAGACTCCGCTGGAAAACCAGCTCGGACCATAGTAGCCATATGGCGCGCAAGTATACGGATAGTCCGGGTAATAGCCGTAAGAGCAGACCGGCGGACCCGCCACATAGCCTGGGCCAACGCCTATTCCTATGCCCACGCCGACTCTGACCGCAGCCTGCGAGTACGCAACCGGCAACATCAATAATGCGAGTAGTGCAACATATCTCAGGTATTTCATGGTGATCCCCCTTTTCTTCCCACCAGCGCTTCGTTACTACGAATTCGCCGGAGCGTTCAGTGCTTCAGCTTTTTCTTCTGAAGTACTACACACTTAAACTCGAATCGCGAAGAAAAGTTGCGGAAAGACGATTGGCTGATTTCAGCCATCCTGCGTGAAATCAACCAGTTGGAAACGGGTGGTGCAGCAAACGTAGGAGCGACTCTGAGATAACTTTTTCGGTTTCGCGCGGGGCTCACGCCATTGCGAAACCAGAAAAGCGCTTCGAACTAATCGATGGTCCCGTACACGGCAAAAGCAGCCAGGTTATCCCTGAACGGCACCCACTGACCATTCGTATTGCCATTTAGGAATGCGACTTTGCCCTGGGCATCGTTCCAAACGAAGTTCCATTGGTATTGCGCTTGTTGGGAGCCCGAACCGGTGTCTTCGGAACCTGTGGCAGCGACAATCCAATATTGTGTGCCGCCCTGCAGTGGAATGCCAACCGAGTTTTTAAATGTGACCAGCTGGCAGCATGTACCTTCGGATGGAAAATTGAGCGCGGCCCAAGTCTGCAGAGACTTGCCGGGGACGCCGTCCGTGTCGCTAAAAATGGAGATGGTGCCACCGTTAGTGCCACCGCCGATATAGCCCAGCGCGATCAGAACTTCCGTCGCCGTAGAATTTGCTTTAGGAGTAAAAGGCATCGCGAGATACCCGACACCCCAATGCTGATTGCCGGGCCCAGTTATGTTCCAGCTGATCCCGTCGTCAAAAGCATCGGTTTTCGATCCGAGATTGCTGTGGATGGTTTTCAGACCTGCGTCGGGTCCATTGGCGGGCTTAATGATTTGAGATCGCTGGCTCAGCGCGATTTGCGGAGCCTGAGCTGCGAGATTGGCACAGGCAAAGCTAAGGGTTACAAACGCAAGGCCGAGGCAAACACCTGGGGCGACTTTCTTGACCATTTCTCCTCCGTTCCGCGGGGGCGTATGTTGTGCAGCGTCGGCCATTCTACAACAGTATCGGGAGCCCTCCCCGAGCCATTTGAAGTAAAGCGCGCGCTGGACAAGGGGGTTGATGTCTCATATCGGACTGCTCTGCGACCAGCAGAATTCCGCTGCAGCCAGCCGGCCCACCCTTATCTCCGGTAAACCATCCAATTCCCTTTTCAGAGGTGCAGTCTGCCGGAATTACTTGGACTCTTTCCTCACACTTTGACCGTGAGCCGGATCACAGACGTTCCAACCCGCATTCCGCGATAGTGAATGTCTGAATATCTGATTGGGCTGGTTTCAAGATAACCAAGACGTTCTCTGGATAGGGCACGGCCCTGTTGAATGAGCACAACTGAATGAGAGCCTACCCCGAAGGGGTGAAGTAGGCTCTCATTAGGGGAAGGGACAACTCCTGTTAGATTTTAGTGCGATTGGCCCAGCCAGAATCAAAAAGTCTCATCTTGTTACGATTTCCGGAATGGTCAGCACAGAGTACCCTGTTTTACGGGGGAGTGTTTGCCCCGTCAAAACGAACTGCAGAAATTACTCGGTTTCCAAACGGAGACGCTGCAGACATTCGTTTGCAATCTCCGTCGTTTCAATCCGGTCGTTTACAATCAAGAATTCTCTCTAGGTTGGAAAACGATTGGAAACCATAAACATGCACCGTTGGTCGCAACTTTTTATTCCTACTCTCCGAGAAGCTCCGGCTGATGCTGAGGTCGCTAGCCACAAACTGCTCGTTCGCGCCGGATACATTCGTCAGCTGGGTGCCGGGATTTATTCGTTTCTATTCTTCGGCAACCGCACGACCCAGAAGATCATGGGCATCGTCCGCCAGGAGATGGACAAAATCGGACAGGAATTCTACCTCCCCGCGCTGAATCCGCGCGATCTCTGGGAGGAGAGCGGGCGATGGACCGTGATGGGCGAAAACATGTTTCGCCTGAAAGATCGTAAGGGCGCCGACCTCTGTCTGGGCATGACCCACGAAGAAGTCATGACCGACATCGCGCGCAAGGAACTGCGCAGCTACAAGCAACTGCCCCAGATCTGGTACCAGATACAAACTAAATTTCGCGACGAACCACGTCCGAAGGCGGGTTTGTTGCGTGTCCGTCAGTTCATCATGAAAGACGCGTACTCATTCGACGTCGATGCGGCAGGACTCGATACGTCGTACCAAAAGCATCACGACACTTACTGCCGCATCTTCGACCGATGCGGCTTGAAGTACATGGTGATCGATGCGCATTCCGGCGCCATGGGCGGAACGAAGTCGCAGGAGTTCATGGTGCGCACTCCGGCAGGTGAGGATCTGATCGTGAGCTGCGAGAAGTGCAACTACGCCGCGAACATGGAGAAGGCGACATCGAAGCTTGCTCCAGTCGAGGATTTGAAGCCCGAAGGCGACGGCCAGCCGCTCGAAGTCCACACGCCGGGACAGAAGACGATTGAAGATGTCGCTCGCTTTCTGGGAGTCTCTCCCAAGAACAAGATCAAGACGCTGGCGATGATGATCACGGCAGAGGAGCCGGAAAACGCGAGAGCTCGCACCCCTACCAAATGGGAACCAGGCCAAGTCTCACGAGCGGTCGTGCTGCTCATGCGTGGCGATCACCAGATGAATGAGACCAAGCTCTCGACAGCGGTCGGAGGCAAAGAGACTCGCCCCATGCAGGAAGAAGAAATTTTGGCGCTGTTTAAATCTCCGGCAGGATATCTTGGACCACTCGGAATCGACTGGGCAAAGGACATGAACGATCCGACAAAGCCGATCCTGCTCGTCGACAAAGCGCTCGAAGGCCGCACCAACCTGATTGGCGGCGCGAACAAAGAGAACTATCACGTCAAGCACCTGACGCCGGGAAAGAATTTTCATCCGACTGCCTACGTCGATTTGCGCAGTGTCATAGCCGGCGAGGATTGCCCCAACTGTGGATCGCCCCTGCGCATCGATACCGCCGTAGAGATCGGACATATCTTCAAGCTTGGCTATAAGTATTCCGAGACCATGGGCGCTCGTGTGCTCGATCATAACGGCAAAGAAATAGCTCCAATTATGGGAAGCTACGGAATTGGGATTGAGCGCATTCTGACGGCGGCGGTCGAACAGAATAACGATGAGAGCGGATTTTGGCTGCCACCTTCAATTGCTCCTTTTGAAGTGGTTGTGGTCTCCACCAATTCCAAGGACGAAGCCATTCGTTCGGCAGCGGAAGGTATTGCCTTGCAGCTCGAAGCCGCCGGGTTCGACGTTTTACTCGATGATCGGGACGAACGGCCAGGTGTGAAGTTCAAGGATGCCGATTTGGTCGGTATCCCCTTTCGAATCAATGTGGGAAAGAAGGTTACCGAAGATACCGTCGAAGTCGTTAGGCGCTCGACTCTACAGAGAGAGGACGTTAAGATTTCTGCCATAACCGAGTATTTCCAGGGATTGCGCCCGACCGCCTATTAGCTGGGAAAAACAGCCCTTGGCGCATCCCGGAAAGCTCAGGATTGAAACGCGCAACCAGCGATTTGGCGATTTGTTTCTTATGGCAACTGTGAAATTGATTCTCATCGTGGCTATCCTCGGGTTTATGGGCCTGGTGGGCTTCAAGCTCATCCCACCGTATTTCTCAAATTACCAATTCGAGGATTCGATTAAGACCGAAGCCACACAATCGACATACAGCACGCGATCGGAAGACGATATTCGCGAAGCGATCATTAAAGAGGCTCGCGGCTACGACATTGCCCTGACCCCAAAGGAAGTTCATGTGTCACGGGCTGGGGGATTCGGCACTGGCACTCTGGCCATAGAAGTCGATTACAGTGTTCCTATCGACCTGCCGGGCTATTCGACCACTCTCGAATTCCATCCTTCGACAAAGAACAAAGGCATTTACTAAGCGGAATTCTCGGCAGCCCCCAAAATCCAAGCGGCCCTGCGGATTCCCTGCCACGCCCCGTCTATCCTTTGACACGCATCCAAATAGGTTGAGGAGTCGTGCGGTGATTTAGAATCAACCCTGAACGCACGTTTGCTCCAAAGCGTAGTTCGGACTGCGGATTGCTCTCTTTGTGCAATACACAGTAAGTAATGCACAGCCGTCCCTATGGCAATTAAGCTAAAAATCCCGGCGGCTCGAAATGGCAATCAGTCCGGAAGAGGCCGTGGCAAGAACGGCTTTTTGGCGCGTGATCCTATCGTGCGCATCGCTCTGATCAGCTTTCTGTCGTTATCGCTGCTGGTAGTCGGCTTTTTTGCCTACTGGTATGTAAAGTACGACCGCATCATCGAGCAGCGCTTTCGCGGTCCGGTGTTCGCGAGCTCGGCTAAGATTTTTGCTGCCCCGCAAGTAGTTAGGGTCGGAGAAAAGATGACGGTCCCTGAAATTGCTGCGGAGCTTCGTCACGCTGGCTATGCCGAAAAAGACGGTGAATCCCCGCTCGGCAGCTATCGTCTGCATGGCGGCTCGATTGAAGTTCTGCCTGGACCGGAGTCCTATCACAGCCCCGAACCGGCTACGATCACCATCGCAGATGGAGCGGTTTCATCCATCAATAGCCGCTCTGCTGGAGCATTGGAGGCTTATGAACTTGAGCCCCAGATGCTGACTTCGCTGTTTGACGCCGAGCAGCGGTCGAAACGGCAACTGGTGAAGTACGATGAGATTCCCAAGGTCATGGTCGACGCGGTTACGTCGATCGAAGATCGCCGTTTCTTCCAGCACAACGGTGTAAATTTCATGCGACTGGTCGAGGCTGCATGGATTGACTTCACCCATGGACGACATCAGCAGGGCGGTTCGACGATTACCATGCAACTCTCTCGGGCATTCTTCCTTACCCCGGAAAAAACCTTTAAACGCAAGCTCATTGAAATGCTGATCGCGGTGGAGCTCGAGCAGAAGTTTTCCAAGCAACAGATTTTCGAGTTTTACGCCAACCGCGTCGATCTGGGGCAACGAGGATCGTTCACGATTTCGGGCTTAGCCGAAGGATCGCGGTCTTATTTCAACAAAGACCTGAAAGACATTAACCTCCCGGAAGCGGCGATGCTCGCGGGATTGATCCAAGCGCCCAGTTATCTCTCGCCTTATCGCCATCCGGAGCGGGCGCTCGAACGGCGCAATACCGTGATCGAGACCATGGTTGAAAATCACGTCATCACGAGCGAGCAAGCCGAGAAAGCCAAGGCGACACCGCTGAAATTGGCACCGCCGAATGTTGAGGCCAGCGATGCACCGTACTTTGTGGATATGGTGCGCGACACCATCGTCGGCAAGCTGAATGAGCACGAGGTCAACGAGCAGGAATACCGCATCTACACGACGCTCGACCCCGGACTCCAGCGAGCAGCCGCACAGGCGGTCGAAGGCGGCATCAAGCTGGTGGACGATCAGGTTACGAAGATGCGCACTAAGAAGACCAAGGTCGGGAAGAATAAATTTGAGACCACGGTCGCGCCCGGACCGCAGGCCCAGGTCGCTCTCGTGGCTATGGATCCGCACACTGGAGAGATCAAGGCATTGGTTGGCGGACGAAATTATGGCACGAGCCAACTGAACCATGCTCTGGCCAAGCGTCCGACGGGTTCCATCTTCAAACCGTTCGTATACGCGGCCGCCATGAATACGGCCATCGACGGATCCCCGACGGTAATTACTCCGGCCTCGACAGTTACCGATCAGCCCTCAACGTTCACCTATGGCGACCAGATCTATGAGCCGCGGAACTACAAAGAGGAGTACCACGGCGACGTCACGCTTCGATATGCACTGGCACTTTCACTCAACAACGCGACCGTGAAACTGGCCGAAGAAGTAGGCTACGACAAAGTAGCGGATCTGGCGAAATCCGCAGGAATCTCATCCGTGAAAGCCACACCGGCAATGGCTCTCGGCGCTTACGACGCCACTCCTGTCGACATGACGGCCGCTTACACCAGTTTCGCCAACGGCGGCGTGCGGCTCTCGCCCATTTTCGTGAACTCGGTGCGGAATTCTAAAGGCGACGTCGTCATGAATTTCGGGACTACGAAAACGCAAGTGCTCGATCCCCGAATCGCCGCAGTTATGACCAACATGTTGGAAGGAGTCATGAATTTCGGCACAGCCGCTGCCGTTCGCACTCGCGGATTCAGCGCTCCCGCCGCGGGTAAGACCGGGACTTCACACGACGGCTGGTTCGCCGGCTATACCAGTAACCTGCTATGCATCGTTTGGGTGGGGTATGACGATTACAGCGACATTCGGCTGAGTGGCGCGCAGACTGCCGCTCCTATCTGGGCCGATTTTATGAAGAAAGCGGTTACATTGCCGCAATATTCTGGCGCAAAGGCCTTTAGTCAACCTGAAGGCGTAGTCGATGTCCAGCTCGATAAGATTACCAATCGCCTCGCAACTCCTTCCTGTCCTGACGATTACACGATTGCCTTCATAGCGGGCACCGAACCTCACGATACCTGCGACCAGAGCGGTGGCGGCGTGCAAGGTTTTTTTTCGAGGATGTTCGGCGGAAATTCCGACAAGGCGCTACCGCCGCCTGGCACAAACGGGAACCCGCAGGCCGTCACCGGTGTCCAATCTGACGAAGAGGCAAAGAAAAAAAAGAGCCTTTTTGGCAAAATTGTCGGTGCGTTTAAGGGAGACAGTAACTCTCAGAAGACTGACAAAAATGCACCCGCAACGTCTAAAAGTAGTGACAACGGCGCGCCGCCGCAGTAAGCTAGGTTCGTTTCAAGTAAGTTCGTCCAAGTAACTTTACAAACGTTTGAGTTTTGATCGCGCTCGGCCCGGGGGTGTATATGTTTTCCTGGATCCGCATCAGCTCCGTATTGCTTCTCTTCGCAGCGCTTCTTGTTCTCCCATCGCATGCTCAGAATTCCGAACAGTTGGAGGTCGGGCCGCCGCCGCTCCACCGCGCCGATCCGCCCGCTCCCAGCGCGACGCCTGAAGACCTAGAACAACGTGGCGATGAATTGCGGGCGGAGAAGAACTTCCTTGACGCCATCGATTACTACCAGGCTGCGTTGAAGGGAGCACCTACGAATGCTTCGCTGTTCAACAAAATCGGCATTTGCCAGCTTATGATCCAGCGTTACAAAGAAGCAAAGAAAAGTTTCGAACGCTCGATCCGGTCCGATCACAACCACGCCGATGCTTACAACAACCTCGGCGTCACGTATTATGCAACGCATAACTATAATGGAGCGATCAAACAGTACGAGAAAGCGATCTCGATACAGAACGACGCAGCCTCCTACTACAGCAACTTGGGCACGGCATATTTTGGCAAGAAACAGTTCGAAAAAGCCATACAGTGTTATGGCAAAGCGGTACAACTCGATCCCGGTATCTTCGATCGAAGCTCGCATGCCGGAGTTCAGGCAAAGTTGCCATCTCCCGAAGATCGCGCCCACTACGATTACGTTCTCGCCAAGATGTTTGCCAAATCGGGTGTCAACGACCGCTCGCTGCATTATCTGAAGAAGGCAATGGAAGATGGTTACAAGGACATCAAGAACGTATACAAAGACGACGAGTTTGCAATGCTGCGGAAAGATCCCCGCTTCGCGGAACTGATGGCGGCGAAGACGACGTCCATTTCCAACTAGCTGCCGATAAATTATTGGCAGAAAATGCTTTAGAAGAAAGCAAAAAAACCAACGATCAACCGAAACTTTCCCAGTAAGGCTGGGTTTTCAGCATCATTGCTCCTGAAAACAACAGGGTGAGTAGGGAGAACAAACATCCACCGGTTGCTAACCCGAGCACGCCCCAAGCACGCAACCGGTGGGTGAATTTCGAGGTCTCAGCCGTTAGTTCTCGGCAATCAGCTACGATCCGAGATATATTCGTTTACTACCTTTTTCCATTTGCCCTGAGCTTTCAAAATGTATTCGACCGCATCGCGCGCCGCTCCGTCACCTCCGGCGTGGGACGTAGTCCAATGTGCTTCTGTTTTAACCTCAGGACGAGCATTCTTCACCGCGATCGCGAATCCACATTTGCGCATCGCTGGCAAATCGATGACATCGTCGCCTACGAATGCCGCCTCGGCCGCGGTGATTCCGTCTTTCGCGAGAATCTGCGCAAAGACCGAAGCCTTGTCCTGAATCCCCTGATGAACGTGGTCAATCTTCAGATCTCGAGCCCGCAGGGCGACCGTTTCGGATATGCGTTTGGTAATGATGCCCGTCTTAATTCCCGCCAATCGCGCCAGCGAAATGGCGGTGCCATCGTGAGCATGGAAGCCCTTAGCCTCGATCAGGCTGGTGCTATGAAGCCCGAAGCCCCCCTGTCCGCCGTGCTGAGCGGACCGTTCGAGCACCGTCTGCCGGGCTCCCGATTGCGAACCGACAGGCGCAGGGAAAATCCAAATTTTGCCATCGGTAAGAACGCCGTCAACGTCGAAAATAATAAGTTTAATTTTGCGGGCACGCGCAGGAGCAGAGGACTTCGGCATCGCTGAAATTCTAACAGGCGGCGGACTTAACGCGACGAAGGCGGATAAATCGATGGGGTCCGACGCCTAGACCAACCGACCTGCGCGCCTTAAGGCGAACATTTTACGAAACAACCAATTCTATTTACAATAACTCCCATGCCGTCCGCAGTCCCCCCTTCGCTGGCTTGGGCTCATCCGCTGGTGCAGCAGTGGTTCACGGCGCGCTTCTCGACGCCGACTGAACCGCAGGAGCAGGGCTGGCCGCATATCCTCGCTGGCCACACCACGCTGATTTCCGCTCCTACTGGATCGGGTAAAACGCTGGCTGCGTTTCTCGCATGCATTAATCGACTCGTGTGTAAGGCTCTCGCCGGCGAATTGCACGACCGCACCGAAGTTCTTTACATCTCTCCGCTAAAAGCCCTTGGCAACGACATCCAGAAAAATCTCGAAGTTCCGCTCGGAGAAATTCTGCAAATGGCTGGAGATCGCGGCTTACTGATGCCAGAGATCCGTACCGCAGTACGCACCGGCGACACATTAATGAAAGACCGGCGTCTCATGCTCAAGCGTCCGCCGCATATTCTGGTCACGACTCCCGAGTCGTTCTACATCCTGCTGACGGCGGAGAAAAGCCGAGCGATCCTGCGTGATGTCGAGACAGTTATTGTCGACGAGATTCACGCTGTGGCTGATGACAAGAGGGGTGTACATCTTTCGCTTTCACTAGAGCGGCTTGAGGCCTTGACTCATCGACCGCCGGCGCGCATCGGCTTGTCCGCGACGCAGAAGCCGATTGAAGAAGTAGCGCG
>Ga0210391_10005087_pt1 | contig 10843 bp, 8 predicted proteins | sample IncBWC12OmetaG_FD_160573 | JGI IMG/M metagenome (GOLD analysis project Ga0210391, IMG submission 160573) | Forest soil microbial communities from Barre Woods Harvard Forest LTER site, Petersham, Massachusetts, United States - Inc-BW-C-12-O ...
TCACCGTCACCGATTCGCAAGGCCGCAAAGTCTACAGCGCCGCGATCGGCGCGCCCGTCGGCACCTGGAGCCACTCGAAGACGCTTACCTACAACGTCTACGCACTCGATTTCACCGTGCCGCGCAACGAGATCTACACCATCGCGGTGAAGGGTCCGAAGAAGGCCGACTCTCCCCCCTTCGCCGTAAACACTCCCGACGTCCTTTACCCGGGCCTCTTGCTCAACACGCTCTTCTTCTACGAAACCGAGCGCGACGGCGCGAAGTACATTCCGAACGCGTTGCGCGACGGCGCCGGTCACGTGAACGATTCGAACGCAGTGATCTACAACACGCCGCCGCTCGACGACAACGACGACATCAACAACGTTCCTCCCGCCGCTCCGCTCGTGAATGCGGGCCTTCCGAACACAGACGTCTCCGGTGGTTGGTGGGACGCGGGCGATTACATCAAGTATGTGGAGACCACCAGCTACACCGTGGCGCTGATGGAAATCGGCATCCGCGATTTTCCGCACCAGATGGGCCCGTCGGCCAACGTGAATCCGGTCACACCGCCTGCCTCGATTTCCTACGCGGGCAATAGCGGCAAAGGCGCGCCCGATTCCACCGACTTCACCGCCGAGGCGCGCTTCGGCATCGACTGGCTGAACAAGATGTGGAACCAGCAGAACAAAACGCTGCTCTACCAGGTCAGCAACTCGCAGGAGTTCAATTACTACGGCTACGGCACTCCCACGTCGGCGAATCCGAATTGCGGCGGCACATATCAAACGCCCTACTGCCTCTTCACCGAATACGACATCTGGACGCTTCCGCAGGTGCAGGACACGTACCGGCAACCCGGCGATCCCGAACCGTGCGATCCCTTCACTTCCTACTACATCTGCCATCGTCCCGCGTTCCTTGCCGGTCCGGCAGGATCGAAGATCAGCCCGAACCTCGCGGGGCGTCTCGCGGCGGATTTCGCGCTGTGCTATCAACTCGAGCGCTTTGACAATCCGACTCGCGCGAAGAATTGCCTGAAGAGCGCGGAGGCGATTTTCGATGCGGCGGATCTCTCGTTCCCGGATCCCGCGCCGACCGTCGATTCCGGCTCGTGCAACACGTGCTTGCTCACGGCGGTTCCCTTCGATGGCTATCCCGAGGACGTGTGGGAAGACGACATGGAGCTCGGCGCAACCGAGCTGTATTTCGCGCTGCAATCGGCATGCGACGACGGCTTGGCCACAGGGCTCGAGCACACCAGTCCCGAGTTCTACCTGAAGCAGGCGGCCAACTTCGCCGAAGGTTACATCGACAACGTCTACACGGCCGGCTACACGGACACGCTGAATCTTTACGACGTGAGTGGTCTTGCCCACTACGAGCTGTACCGCGCGTTTGAAAAAGCGGGCAGCCCGAAGGGCCTCGCGATTACGCAGGCGGGGATCAAGAAACAATTCCTGCAACAGGTGGCCGACGCGATTTCACAGGCGCAGACCGACGCGTGGGGCTACGGAAATATCTGGAGTTCGGGTGACACCACATCGCACGGCGCGGGGCTTTCCGTGATGGCGAGCGAAGCGTACGACATCACCGGCTCCAAGCAGTACGACACCTACTCGCGCCAATGGCTTGGAAACATTCTGGGCGCGAATCCGTGGGGCTCGTCGTTCATCGTCGGCGACGGCAGCACCTTCCCGAACTGCATCCAACATCAGGTGGCGAATCTCGCTGGTGCACTCAACGGAAGCGAAGGCGGAGTGCCGGTGCTCTGGGGCGCAGCGACGGAAGGGCCGAACAATTACACGACAGCAGGTGTGGTCGGCAGTATGAATCTGTGCCCGGCGAACGGCGTCGATACCTTCAAGCCATTCAACGGCAACGACGGCGCATACGATCCCGGCGCGAAAACTTTTTATCAGGACAACGTTCAGTCTTACAGCACCACGGAACCGGCAATCGATTTGACGTCCACTTCGTTTCTGATGTGGTCGTGGAGGCTAGCTGGGCGTCCGGCCTATTAGTGACTTCGCTGCGCCGGTGAGCCCACGTCAGGCGCGTCCGTTTTTTTGACGAGCCAGGTCACCGCGCCGAACGCGCCGATCCACGACCCGAGCGCCGCGAAGATCACGTACACCGGGTTGCCGGTATAGTTGATCACCGCGAACGCCGAGAGCAGGTACCACACGCTGCTCCAGGTCGCCGCCAGGCCCCGCCTTCGCGACGTCACAGCAGCGGTGAACATCACATACACCGCGTCGGTGCCGGCGGTACAAGCCATCACTCCCGCGGCGATCAGCGGATTCGGCGGTTGAATATTAAAGGTCATGTGGCCCTTCCTCGTTTCGGCGGGTATCTAGCCTTCCCAAGCCCCGTAAACGCCGCGATTTTACAACCTGTAGGCCGCCCGCGGCTTTATCTGCATGACAGCCTTTCCCCGGCAATGTACTCTTTTGCGGAAACCACCACGACACGGGAGTCCTCGCAGTGTTCGCGCTAATCCGCTCGCTCGTTCGCCCGTATCGCGGTCCACTCGCGTTGATCCTAAGTGCAATGCTGATTCAGACGGCCATGTCCGTCGCTGCTCCCTGGCCACTAAAGATCGTGCTGGACAACGTCGTCGGGACGCACCACCTCCCTCACTGGCTGGACGAGCTACTGAAGCCATTGCTCGGCAGCGGTACGAAGATGCAGATCGCGGCTGCTGCCGCGATCGTCACCATAATCATCGCCGCGCTCGACGCGATTGCGACCTATGTGGCGAACTACTACACCACGAGCGTCGGACAGTGGGTCGCGAACGACCTGCGCCTGCGCACGTACCACCATCTGCAGCAACTCTCTCTCGGCTACTACAGCAAGCATCAGACCGGCGCCCTACTGAGCACGATCACCGCGGACGTGCAGACGATCCAGAGCTTCGCGTCAGGATCGACGCTTTCGATCGCAGTGGACATGCTGACGATCGTGGCGATGCTGGCGATCATGTTCTGGGTGAACTGGGACTTCACGCTGATCGCCATCGCCGTCACGCCGTTTATGCTGCTGTTCGTATCGCGGTTCAAGAAGGCGGTGAAGAAGGCGCAGCACGAGGTGCGCAAGCAGCAGAGCAATATCGTCGCGGTCGTGGAGCAGGGGCTCGAGTCGGTGCAGGTGATCAAGGCTTTTGGTCGCGAAGATCTGGCGCAAGCGGAACTGGGTGTCGCGAGCAAAGCGACCGTGGATGCAGCTCTGAAGGCTCGGCGTGTGAAGGCGCTGCTATCGCCGGTCGTAGCCGTGACTGTATCGTTGTGCGTGGCCATCGTGCTGTGGCGTGGATCGTGGCTCATCCTGCGCGACAGGATGACGGCGGGCGCGCTCATCGTGTTTCTCGCGTACCTGCAGAAGTTCTTCAAGCCGGTACAAGACCTCGCGACGATGACCAACCAGATCGCGCAGACGGCCGTGGGCGTCGAGCGCGTGCAGGAGATTCTGGACGCAGACACTGTGATACCCGAGGATCCCGATCCGATCAAACCGAATCCGTTTAAGGGGCGAATCAAGTTCGACCACGTAGCATTCGGCTACAACGCCGAGGAGTGCGTGCTGAAAGATGTGAACTTCACTGTGGAACCCGGACAATTGATCGGTATCGTCGGCCCGACAGGCGGCGGGAAGTCGACGATCGTGAGCCTGATTCCGCGGCTCTACGATCCTCTGGGCGGAACGATCGAAGTGGACGGCGTGGACGTGCGGAAGTACAAGATCGACGGGTTGCGCAATCAGATCGGATACGTGTTGCAAGAAACGGTGCTGTTCGCCGGAACAATTCGCGACAACATCGCATACGGAAAAGCGGGCGCGACGGAAGCCGAAATCCTGGAAGCGGCGAAACTTGCCGACGCCGATGAGTTCATCCAGAAGATGCCGCACGGATACGACACGCTGGTGGGCGAACGCGGCGCGACCCTTTCCGGCGGCCAACGCCAGCGCATCGGAATCGCGCGCGCGATCATTCGCAACAATCCGATCCTCATTCTGGATGAGCCGACAGCGGCACTGGATACCGAGGCGGAACGGTCGGTGATTGGGGCGCTGGAGCGGCTGATGAAGGGCCGTACGGTAATCACGATTGCGCACCGCTTGAGCACGATTCGCGATGCCAATAAGATACTTGTGCTGAAAGGTGGCGTCGTGGCGGAGCAAGGGACGCACGACGAGCTGATGGCGTTGAACGGCGTGTACGCGGATTTGTATCACGTGCAGTTTGCGGACCAGACGGCGAAGGTCGGAGGCGCCACGAAAACGCCGAATGCTCCGAGCGTCCCCACACCCGCAGATGAAGATGTGACGGCCGATTGAAGAGATTGTTGGAGACTGAATGTCGCATACGCTGATTGTTCTTCCCGATGATTCTGCGCGACCGATCATCGATGCTATCAACGCAGCTCAGAAATCCCTGCGAATCAAGATGTTCATCTTTTCCGCGCCGGAGCTGCTCAATGCGGTGATTGCGGCGAAAAGGCGCGGCCTGGACGTGCGCGTGATGTTGAACCCCGCGCGACGCGATGGCGAAAGGGAAAATGCTGCGTCGCGAAAGAAGCTCGAAGCCGCAGGCGTGGACGTGAAGGACAGCAATCCGAAATTTGGGCTGACCCACGAGAAATCGATGGTGGTGGACGACGCCTTGGGCTTCGTGAAGTCGCTGAACTGGGAAGTGAAAAACCTGACCGAGACGCGCGATTACGCGGTGATCACGACGAAGAAGCACGAGGTAGCAGAGATCATCGCGTGTTTCGAGGCGGACTGGCATCGCAAGAATTTCACTGCCGGCAAAGACGCGCGGTTGATCTGGTGCACGGACAACGGGCGCGAACGAATCGCGAAATTCATCGACAAGTCCAAGCACTCGATTTTTCTGCAAAACGAACGCTACCAGGACGCGGTAATCATCGAGCGCCTGGTCCGGGCGGCGCTGCGGGGCGTTAAAGTGCGCGTGATGGCGCGGCCGCCGCACAAGTTAAAGAGAGCGAAGCTGACCGAGAGCGTCGGCGGCTTGCGGACCATGGACGACGTGGGCATCAAGATCCACAAGATGAAGCACCTGAAGCTGCACGCGAAGATGCTCCTCGCGGACGACAAGCGCGCGATCATCGGTTCGATTAATTTGGCGCCCGGGAGTTTCGACAGCCGACGTGAGCTCGCCATCGAAGTGAAAGATAAAGGCCTGATAAAGCGCATTCGCAAAATTGCGAAGCACGACTGGAAGCATTCGCACCCACTTGACCTGACGGACGAAGGCCTGCTGGCAGAGTTGAAGAAACACAAGATCGATTGCGTGGAAGAACTCGCGATCACGACGGGGCTCGATCACGCGGGCCACCTGCCGGGTGCAAAGAAAAAAAAGAAGTAACGAGCATGGCCTGCATGGTGTGCACGCTGCGCGCGTGTGTCAGTCGAGCTTTACTACCTTCAGTGCGATTCCACTTTTGAAGTCGGGCGAGTGCAGCACGATCGTGCCCGGCGGATTCTGTAAGTCTTCTGCTTTAGCGATTTTCCCCGACTTTACATCGAGCCAATCAACGTGGAAGTGCCCTACCGGCAGCGCGAGCGTTACGTCGACGGGCCCATCGCCATCGAGATAAATCGCGTAGACGCGGCCCGGACTTGAGAGCGCGTGCGTGACGATGCCAGGAGAATTTTGGACCACTTGCGCGTCAGGCCGGAGATTCGCGAGCGGGAGCGACTGAAGAAAATCCGAGAGGATCTTGAGCTGGCGGCGAAACTCAGCGCTGCCGCCGCCGGGGCCGTTGGGCTGATCGTCAGAGCCGTCTTCATGCCCCGGGCTGAAGGAATAGTCGAGCCCATCGAAGACGCCGCCTCCCGAGAGCATGAAGTTCCACGCTTGGCGGCGGTACGGTTCATCTTCGCGGCCGAGGAAGCCGGTTTCGTCGCACGAGATGACTTTGCCGAGACCGTAGTTCCAACTTGCGGCTTCAGGGTAGGCGTAGTGAAAGCTGACGATGTTGACACCAGGGATCACATCGCGAATCGGATAGCGGAAGTTTGAGATGTTTTCTGAGACGAGATGGCGGTTCGGGAGTTTGCTTTCCTCGTCCGTGATCCAGCTTGCGACGCGCTGCTGGAATGCCATTTCGTCGGCGTCGGGAAGATCGATGGAGTTCGGGAAACGGTCCCGATTCGGTGGGAAGAGATAGGGATTGATGACGCCGGAGAAGACGGGACGGTCCGACCACGGTTCATTTTGAATTTCGAAGATAACGTTGTCGTGCTCGTTCGCTTCGCGAACGAGCTTGCGAGCGTAAGCTTCTTGAAAGCCAAGAATATTTCCGTTGTCTGACGTGTTGAGTTTCTTCCAATCGATCGCAGTCGTGCTGTTGACGTTGTTGACCGCATTGAAGGGGCTGAAATTCCATTGGGCTTCTCCGTAGTGTGCGGAGAACAGCGTGAGTTCGACAACGATGCCGCGCTTGCCTGCGTCGGTGAGGAAATCGTGAAGGCGTTTGAAGTATTCGGGATTCCATTGAGTGAGGTCGAGCTTGTTGCCTCCGCCTGCGTAGCCGGGCGTCGCGCTGCGAGACCACGGCGCGATGAATTTGCCGTCGCCGGGAGCGAGATCGTTGCGTTGGATGCCGAAGGATTTGCCGGGAACTTCGACATACGAGCCGCCGAAGATGCGAGTGAAGTTGAGGCCGTCCGCCTCGATCGTTGCTAAGTATTTGTGACAGTCGAAGTCGGCGTTGAAGACCGAGCCGTAGTGTTCGCCGCTGGTGAACAGGGCGATCGTTTTGCCGCGGTAGAGAAAGTAGTGAGGGTTCGTGGGATCGAGTCGGATGGGTTGTAGCGACCCTGGTTCGTGCGCGGTTGCGGCGAGGGCAATGCACGCGGCTACGAGAAGGGCGGCGACAGTGCGCATGTTGTGGGCTCCGAGTATGTTGGCGGCGGTGGGATTCTACAACGGCGGGACGCTCCACGTGCGGTAACCACCACGCGAACCCTGGGCGTGCCAACGAATCCCTCCACGACAACGCAATTTCCACCCTATTCGACTGGACTGTGATAAGTAGGGCTCGTAAAGACGGGCCCCGGCGCGCGAGCGCGTACGCCGAAGGCCTTCCTCTCTACAGCGAAAGCGCGCGTGAAGTAAGGTGTTCCCACGATGCCCGCGACGGCATCGACCGGGTAACCTTTCCACCATTCCTTGGGCCCCAACTGAAGCGTCCGCTGATCGCAAGGAGATACAACAATGAGTTTTCTCGCGTGGATTGTGCTGGGACTTCTGGCAGGTTTCATCGGAAGTAAAATCGTAAACAAAAGCGGCGAAGGGATTTTGATGGATATTGTGCTCGGAATCCTGGGCGCGGTCGCGGGCGGCTGGCTTTTCAACGAGTTTGGCCACTCAGGCGTGACCGGAGTGAACCTTTACAGCTTGGCGGTCGCGGTAATCGGCGCGGTAATTCTGCTCGTGATTTATCACGCGATCCGGCGGGCGGTTTAGCCGGGATTTCATCTTTTCGCTGAGTAGAGACTGAGGTTTGAAAATCCGCGCCGCGCGTCCGAGAAAGCCGAGTTCGGCCGTTGCGGCGCGGATGTGTTTCTGCGGGAAGCGTCGATGAATCCTCGCGCGGTTCATTGTTTTCGTTTTTTCACTTTCCCTTTCACGGTCTGTCCCATTACATTCGTTCGCACGCCGGCGCCTCTTCTCCCGCGGCGACACTCACTTCTGGACTCATTCGAAAAATGACATTTCAGGATCTGTTGTTCGGCAAGGCGCTCCGGACGATTGATGAAGAAGGCGAGCAGGTCGGCGTCGGAACTGGCATTCCGATTTTCGGGCTCGATGCACTGAGCTCGGCGGCGTACGGGCCGGAAGCCGCGTTGACGCTGCTGCTTGTGCTGGGCGCTGCCGGCGTCGCCTACATCGTGCCGATCACCACGAGCATCATCATCCTGCTCGCGATCGTCTACTTTTCCTACCGGCAGACCATCGACGCCTACCCCGGCGGCGGCGGATCCTACACCGTGGCCAGCGAGAATCTCGGACCGTTCGCGGGGCTGCTTGCGGCGGCCGCGCTGATGATCGATTACATTCTGACGGTCGCGGTCGGAATTTCGGCAGGCGTGGGCGCGCTGGTTTCGGCAGTGCCATCGCTGCTGCCGCACACCCTAGGGCTGTGCCTGCTGATTTTGTTCGCAATCACGATCATCAATTTGCGCGGGCTGCGCCAGGCAGGAATTCTGTTCATGGTGCCGACCTATCTGTTCCTGCTTACGATTCTCGGCGCGATTGTATGGGGACTCATAAAAACCGCGGCAGCCGGAGGACATCCGGTCGCAGTGGTGGCTCCGCCTCCTCCCCTTCCCGCGACAGTGACACTTGCGGGCGCGTGGCTTCTGTTACAGGCATTTGCGAGCGGTTGCACGGCGATGACCGGCGTCGAAGCCGTGAGCAACGGCGTGAAGGCGTTTCGCCAGCCGTGCTCGAATACAGCGAAGCGCACACTGACGATCATCATCGCGCTGCTGATGCTGATGCTGGGCGGCATTGCCTATCTGGTGCGCGCGTACCACATTGCTGCGACCGATCCCGGCGCGGATGGATATCAAAGCGTCCTTTCGATGCTAATCGCCGCGGTGGCGGGGCGCGGAACTTTTTACTACGTGGCGATTGGTTCGGTGCTGGTGGTGCTGGCGCTGTCAGCGAACACAGCGTTTGCAGATTTTCCAAGGCTGTGCCGCGCAATCGCGATGAACAGTTACCTGCCGGATTCGTTCGTGCTGCGCGGCCGGCGCCTCGTTTACACGCGCGGAATCTATTTCCTTTTCATCTTCTCGGCAATCCTGCTGATTGTGTTCCGCGGCGTGACGAATGCACTGATTCCACTGTATGCGGTGGGCGCATTCCTGGCGTTCACGCTCTCGCAGGCGGGCATGGTGGCGCACTGGCGGCGCGAAAAAGGACCGAAGTATAAACGCTACATGTTCGTGAACGCGCTCGGGGCGATTGCGACAGGAATTACGGTGTTGGTGGTCGTAGTGGCCAAGTTTGTCGAGGGCGCGTGGATCACGGTGCTGCTTATTCCGGCACTGGTGCTGTTCATGAAAGGAGTGAAGCACTATTTCGATCGCGTAGCGAAAGAGACAGAGCACGCGGGGCCACTGGACGTTTCGGATCCGCATGTACCGATCGTGGTGCTCCCGGTGCAACAGTGGGGACGCGTCGCCCAGAAGGCGCTGCGCGTTGCGTTGACTCTATCGAACGAAATCGAAGCCGTGCACGTGTGCCTCGAAGGCGAGAAGACGGACATCAAGGATCGCTGGGTGGAGTACGTGGAGGAGCCGGCGAAGAAAGCGGGCTTTCCGGTGGCGAAGCTCGTGATGATCACGTCGCAATACCGGCAGGTGTTAAATCCCATCGTGGAGTATGTGCTGGAGGCGCAGAAGAACAATCCACACCGAAGGATCGCAGTCGTGATTCCCGAAACGGTGGAGCGTCACTGGTACCACTTCTTCCTACAAAACCAGCGGCCAGAAATTCTGAAAGCGCTTTTACTGCTGAAGGGAAATGAGCGGATCGTGATCGTCAACGTGCCGTGGTATCTGCACGTTTGAGATTTTGTTCGTGGAACGCTACGGCGTTGTAACTTTTGCCTCGCGCAGGAAACGCGCCGCTTCTTCGGGCGGCGTGGGATTGATGTAAAAGCCAGTTCCCCACTCGAAGCCCGCGACTTTTGTCAGCTTGGGCATCATCTCGATGTGCCAGTGATAGTGATCGTTGATTTCCTCACCGATGGGCGAGGTGTGGATCACGTAGTTGTACGAAGGGAACGCGAGCACGGAATCGAGGCGATTCATGAAATCATGCAGTACGCGCGCGAGATTGCCGTAATAAGGCGTCGGCATGTTTTCGAAGGCCGAGCTGTGCTGGCGCGGGAGAATCCAAGTTTCGAACGGAAACCGCGGCGCGTAAGGCGCGAGCGCGATGAAGTAGTCGTTTTCGAGGATCATGCGCGACTCAGTCTCGATTTCCTGGCGGATCATGTCGCAGAAGATGCAGCGCTCTTTTTGGTCGTAGTATAGCTTCGCGTTGTCGACCTCCTCGCGAACGCGCTTGGGAACGATGGGAAGCGCGATGAGCTGCGAGTGAGTGTGCTCGAGCGAGGCGCCTGCGGGCTCGCCGTGATTTTTGAAAATGAGAATGTAACGGAAGCGGCGATCGTTTTTCAGGTCAAGCATGCGATCGCGGTAGGCCCACAAAAGTTCTTCCACGCCTTTTTCATGGAGCGAGGCGAGTGTGCACTTGTGGTCGGGCGTTTCGATGATCACTTCGTGCGCTCCGACGCCGTTCATGCGATCGAAGAGGCCTTCGCCTTCCTTGCCGAGATCGCCCTCGATGCCGAGTGCAGGAAAACGATTGGGAACGACGCGGAGGGACCAGCCGGGAGTGTCCTTGCCGGAACCGCTGCGGCCGTACGCGAGAACCTCGGGAGGCGTCTTGCCTTCGTTGCCAGGACAGAAAGGACAACTTCCGCCGCCCTTGATCTGCACGCTTTCGCGGAGGAAATCGATCGGGCGCTTGGCGCGGTCGGTAGAGATGATGACCCAGCGGCCGGTGATCGGGTCTTTGCGAAGTTCGGGCAAACCTGCCTCCCTGGGGCGGACGTGCTAGCGCGCTGGGGCGCACAAATGCAAAGCCCGATTCTACTACGACGGATTCGAAGGACGAGCGAGTTTGCGGCACTCGGGCGTGCGAGAAGAGAAACAGCAGGCTGCTGCCGTGTGGGTCAGGCGACGTTCGGACCGAGAACGCCGTTGTGAAGGCGGATCACGGGTTGCGCACCGGCGCGGGTTTCGATGG
>Ga0210391_10005088_pt1 | contig 10843 bp, 10 predicted proteins | sample IncBWC12OmetaG_FD_160573 | JGI IMG/M metagenome (GOLD analysis project Ga0210391, IMG submission 160573) | Forest soil microbial communities from Barre Woods Harvard Forest LTER site, Petersham, Massachusetts, United States - Inc-BW-C-12-O ...
GCGGTGTTTCCCGACTCCCTTGGTGAGGAAAATTTTCTTCGCGACGAACGCCATGAGTATTACCGAACTGCGGTGCCTCCACGGAATCGAGTCGAAAAAACCAGCGCATCGAAAACTAACAAGCACCTGCAGCGATGTCAATGGAATTCAGCGTCGCGGTGATATCTTGCCAGCGCAAAAGTGCTGCCCGCGCGCTGAATATTACAGACTGATGAATTCGTGGGCGCCGAGCTCGAGGTGCCCGCGCCGTAATGGCACATTTTCGGATTCTCTTTGCGATTGGGACGCGTGAGCTGCCGGTGCGAGCGACTGGGGCGGCATTTTTTCTGGAGCGCACAAGTCCGCAAATGAAAATGGGGACCCGCGGTGCGAGTCCCCATCGAGGGAAGCGGCAGATGGCGGCAACGTGTCGCCGCCCTGGCCTGGTTCAGCCCTTACCATCCCCACCGGCCGTAGTAGCCGTAGTACGCCGGATACGGATACGGGCCGTAGGGGTACGCATAATATCCGTACGGCGGCGGTGGATATGGACGCACCAGGCGCGGACGTGGCGCTGGTCTTGACTGCGCGTAATCCTCTGCAGTTACGGGGCGGAAAGCTACGTTGCTGCGCAGCGTCGAAATGGTCACCGGATTTTCCAGCCGGAAAGTCAGCACATCTTCGGGCGGGATAATCGTGGGCTTGCCGCGCGTGAGCAGAACTCCGGCAACGCTGGCGACAAAGCCCGCGCCCGCGCCAATCGCTGCGCCCGGACCGCCCGCTGCAGCGGCGCCGATCGCTGCGCCCGTGCCAGTCGTGACGCCGATGGCAGCCGCATCGCGGCCGTTCGAGGTTCCAGCCGAAGCGTTCAGCAGCGTGGTTTGCAGCGGCACCAGCTGGCCGTCAACCAGCGTCAGCTGACTCAAATCGAGCTGCAATTTTGAAACGCCACTCACGCGGCCGGCCCTTTTCGCGTCGGTGACGTGGCCGATTATATTTTGATTGCGGCGCATCACTACCCAGCCGTCCACGACGATGGGCTGGGCGAGCGTGGCGATGAATTCATCCCCGGTTTTGTTCCGGTCGCTCGAGAGCCAGTCGGACGTGCGGACCTGGATTACGGTGCCGGCGGGAATCGTCAGCGCATCGGGCAGATTCGCAGGCCGCGTGCGCACATAGGGCGGCGGTGCGGGCTGCTGATTTTGCGGCTCGGGAGCCGGCGGGAGAGGCCCAGTCTGATCCGGTGGCGGAGGCGCTTGCTGATCTGGTTGCGGGACTTGTTGCTGGTCTTGCGCCTGTTGATTCTGTTGCGGCGACGCGGATTGATTCTGTTGCTGCTGGTCCGGTTGCGCCTGCTGGTCTTGCTGCGGCGGCATCGTTTGGTCCGGCTGAGTCTGCGGGGCGTTCCCGGGTGCGGTCGCCGGGGGATTCGCCTGGTTGGGTGGATTCTGCTGTTCCTGCTGCGCCAGTGCCGGCGCGGCGCTCAGGAGCATCCCCAGTGCCAATACGCCCAACGTCCGGGCATTCCATTGTTTGAACGCGTTGCGGTTCGATCGTTCCCAGTTCATCGTTTACTCCTGTGCTGCTCCCATGGCAGCTCGGCAACTCCACGGGCGGGCAATCATTGCCTGCCCTGCTAAAACCTGCCCCGGGCGTTCCTTATAAGTGATGGCGGAACGCCGGCCCGGAGTTGTCTACCAGGACTGTAACCCGCCCGTACGAGAAAAGTTTCGCCGGCCATTCACCAAATTAGATTCAAGCCGCTTGGTTAGATTCAAGGCCGGTCGTTCGCGTTTCAGAGGCCAACCAGAGGGAATTATTGCTTGCAGAGGAGCGGCACGCAAAGCGACAGGGTATCGGCAACCAATTTCAGCTCGCGCAGCTGGGGGTGGGTGAAATCCGGTCCGGCATCGGCGGCCGTCTTGCCCTTGCGCGAAATCTGAATCACGGCGGCAACTTTGCGTTCCTGCAGGATCGGTGCACTCATGATTTTCTGGATGGCTTCGCCGCGCTCGTCTTCGGTGATGGGCACAGCTTCGAATACGGAGGAGTGCGGGACCACCGCGAAATGATTGATTACTTCGGGGCGTTTTTCGCGCACGGTGCGGGCCGCCAGGGAATTGGTGCTGGTGAGCGGAATCTGACCCACTTGGCGAAGCTTTTCAGGGACCACGAAGCGCAGGAAGCGGTCGTCCTCGGTGATCACCAGGATCGCGACTTCGTGCGGCTGCACCGCGAAGTTCTTACTGACCATGTCCACCACGCGGTTTAGTCCCACGAACTCGCCATCCGAGCTCTGGCGGACTACCTCGCCCACCCACTTTTTTAGGTCGCTGATGGATTCGCTGGACATGTGCGTTCTGTTCTCTTTCGGGACAGTCTAGCATCGCAGCCGCAGGCCCCTATGGTCCAATCGGCAGTCTGTATCCAAAGGATAGCTAGTGAGTAGCGCACCCCGCTGGAATTAGGGCCACGGCGCGGTCGCGGTGCTGCTCGATGTGTCGGTAATTTGGTTGTTTTTGGTGCTGAGGCAGTTTGAATCCGGGCGTGCTGCTGGCTTCAAGGTTGGTTGCGAACTGGGCGTGACAGGTGAAAGACGACGACTACAGGATGGCGCGCACGACACCGCCGTCTACGCGAAGGGCGGAGCCGGTTGTTGCAGAAGCCAGCGGGCTGGCCAGATACACGATCATGTTGGCGACTTCTTCGATGGTTTCGAATCTTTTCAGGAGCGAGGTGGGACGAACGGATTTGAAAAACTCTGCTTCAAAAGCGGCGGAGCCGCTGCCTGCTCCCAATTGGGCGATGAATGTTTCCACTCCCTCAGAACGCGTGGGCCCGGCGAGAACGCTATTCACGGTGATTCCAGTCCCTGCGACGGATTCGGCGATGCCGCGCGCCACGGCGACCTGCGCCGTCTTGGTCATACCGTAGTGAATCATCTCGGCGGGAATCTGTACGGCGGACTCGGAGGAGACGAACAGGATTCGGCCCCAATTTTTTTCGCGCATGCTCGATAGATAATGGCGCGACAGTCGGACGCCGCTCATCACATTGGCCTCGAAGAGGCGAAACCAATCCTCATCTGGGATCTGTTCGAAGGGCTTCGGTTCGAAGATCCCCATGTTGTTGACCAGAATCTCGACTCTGGGAAGAGCTCGGACAAGTTTCGTGCAACCGGCCCCGTTCGAAACGTCACCTGCGACGCCCGCCACATCCGCTTTAGCATGCGCTTTGCGAATCTTCGCGATGGCGCCGTCCACGCGCTCCTGCGTTCTGCCGTTCACGACAACCGACGCGCCTTCGGCCGCGAATGCGACGGCTGTTGCGAAACCGATTCCAGCGGTGGACCCCGTGACCAATACTTTTTTGCCGGCTAGTTGCAGATCCATGAGCCTATCCGTCCATCGGCAGCACGCAGCGTTTCCGCTACGCCTTACTTTTGATTCAGCAGCTGCCCTGCTTGGCAAGATAGCACATCGCGGAAGAAGGGATATGGATCGGGTCGCACACCAGCCACAAAGGCATTTGCAGAGTGCGAAAGATTCATCTTTAATTGCTACAATCGCGGAAGTTTCGATGCGCGGCACGGGAGTGGAGAAATGAGTGGCGCAAAAATCCATTGGGGACGAATTTTGCTCGGCGGGCTGCTCGCGGAGATAGCCCTGATTCTCGCAATTGTTCCTCTTGGATTGCATCTCGGCGAGAATTTCCTGCACTACACTGCTCCTCCCGGATCTTTCGTCATGTGCTTCCTGGGAGCGTTCTGGGTGTGCCGGCGGGTCGAATCCCATTTCATTCTGCACGGGGCGTTGGTGGGAGTGGTGGCGGCGCTGATCTACATTGGCTTGACGCGCGCGCAGCCCGAGCCCTTTGCGTACATCGTGGCCCACGCACTGAAACTGGCGGGTGGCGCGAGCGGCGGCTTCGTCGCCCAACTGCGTCGGTCTCCTTCGCCGCCGCAACCCGTTCACGATTGATCCACTTCCTCTCCAGTTCTGGCTGTCCCTTTCTTCGCGAGCAGCGTCGGTGCCGGCCGAGCGACTCTTGGCACAAGAATCCGAATACAAGGCATCCATACATCGCTCCAGATGAACATTGCAGCTTGTTGCAAACTCTTGCGGGCGCAACTATACTCAAACTTCTGCGGGTTAGCGTTCGACGCGCTTGGAGTGTGCATGTCGGTTGCAGCGACTGATTCTAAGACGAGTTATCTCCTCGACAAATTGCAGTCCCTCAGCGGCGTAATACCAATTGGAGCATTCCTGGCCGAACATTTCTGGTCGAACAGCTACGCCCTGGTGAGTGTGGCCAAATACAACGACGTCTCGCAGGAATTGCAGCAGATTCCCTGGCGAATCATTGTCGAAACCGGCGTCCTTTTCATTCCGCTCCTGTTCCACGGGCTTTACGGCATTTACATTTGGTGGACGGGGAAGTCGAACGCCATCGGGCACCCCTGGATGGCCAATTGGCTGTATGTGCTGCAGCGCTGGACCGGCATCATCGCTTTTATTTTCATCGGCTGGCATCTGTACACGGAGCGGTTTCTGGGCCACGGCGTCACCACCTACGCCGACGTGCAGCGCAACTTGATGAATCCCTGGTATCTCACTTTTTACATCGTGGGCATCACCTGCGCTTCCTTCCATTTGGGTAACGGGCTGTGGAATTTCGCCTGTAAGTGGGGAATTGCGGTCAGCGTCTCGGCACAGCGTGCGGCGGGATGGTTCGGCGCGGCCGTCGCAGTAGCATTTACCTTGATCGGCGTGGCGATTGTGATTGCGCTGCATTACGGGGCGTTCCCGCTGGGGGGCTACGTCCAATGAGGCAGCCGAAAATTATTATCGTAGGTGGTGGCCTAGCCGGATTGATGGCGGCAATCAAGGTGGCCGAAACTGGCGTGCCGCTGGACTTGTTTTCTATCGTGCCGGTGAAGCGCTCGCACTCTGTTTGCGCGCAAGGCGGCATCAACGCGGCGAAAAATCTGAAGGGCGAGGGCGATTCCACCTGGAAGCATTTCGACGACACGATATACGGCGGAGATTTTCTGGCGAATCAGCCGCTGGTGAAGGGCATGTGTGAGGCGGCTCCCGCGATTATTGATCTGCTGGATCGCATGGGCGTGATGTTCAATCGCACGCCGGAGGGATTGCTGGATTTCCGGCGCTTCGGCGGGACGCTTTATCATCGCACGGCGTTTGCAGGCGCCACCACCGGACAGCAATTGTTGTACGCGCTGGATGAGCAGGTGCGCCGCTTCGAAGCTGAAGGGAAGTTAAAAAAATTCGAAGGCTGGACGTTTCTTTCCGCCGTGCTGGATCACGCAGGGGTCTGCCGCGGCATTTGCGCCATGGATTTGAAGACTATGGAAATCAAGACGTTCCCGTGCGACGCCGCGATTTTCTGCACCGGCGGCATCGGAGCGGTATTTGGGCGCTCGACGAACTCCGTGGTCTGCACTGGGTCCGCGCAATCGGCTTTGTTTCAGCAAGGCGCTTATTACGCGAACGGCGAATTCATTCAAGTGCATCCCACAGCGATTCCCGGGGAAGATAAGCTCCGTCTGATGAGCGAATCAGCGCGCGGGGAGGGCGGCCGGGTGTGGGTTCCCAAGACGCCGCAGGATCCGCGTCCGGCAAGACAAATTCCGGAAACCGAACGATTTTATTTTCTCGAAGAGTGGTATCCGAAGTACGGCAACCTGGTTCCGCGCGACGTCGCTACACGCGCAATTCACAAGGTCGTATACGAAATGAAGCTGGGGCTCGCGGGCGATCCGGCCGTGTATCTGGACGTGACGCACATTCCGCGCGAGGTGCTCGAGCGCAAGCTCGAGGGCATCCTGGAGATCTACCAGAAATTCGTGGGCGTGGACCCGCATGTGGAACCGATGAAAGTTTTTCCGGGGATGCATTACACCATGGGCGGCTTGTGGGTGGACAACGAGAACCAGGCCACCAACTTGCCGGGCGTGTACGCGGCGGGCGAATGCGAATACCAGTACCACGGTGCGAACCGGTTGGGCGCGAATTCGCTTGTTTCCTGCATTTACGGGGGAGGAATCGCAGGATCTGCGGCGGTGCGTTACGCGCGCAACCTGGAATCGGGATGCGAGAACACCTCGCCTGCGGTGTATGAACGCGAGCGGGTACGCCAGCAGGACATTTCAGACGCATTGCTGAACCAGCATACCGGCACCGAAAATCCGTTGGCGATTTGGCGCGAGATGGGCGACATTATGACCGAAAACGTCACGGTGATCCGTTACAACGCGGCGATGCAGAAGACCCTGGTGAAGCTGGACGAGTTGAGCGAGCGCTTCAAGCACATTAACTTACAAGATCGCACGCAGTGGTCGAATCAAACGCTGAATTTCGTGCGCGAGTTGGGCAACATGCTGATCCTGGCGAAAGTGATCACGCTGGGCGCGATTGCGCGCAACGAAACGCGCGGAGCGCATTACAAGCCGGAATTCCCGGAGCGTGACGACGCGAATTGGCTGAAGACCACTCTAGCCAGCTGGGATGCCGGAAAAATTAAGTTGGACTACGAGGCGGTGGATACTTCGCTGCTGCCGCTGCGCGAGAGGAAATACACCGCGGCGAAGTGACGTCGGACAGAGGGGACGCAGGAGCAGGCGGAGAAAGTGAGGCATCGTGGCCGATAAAACTTTCATCGTGAAGATCAAGCGCCAGCAGCGCCCGGATGAAGCCGTGCGCTGGGAAGAATACGAGCTGCGCTACCGGCCACACATGAACGTGATCATCTGCCTGCGCGACATCGCGGAAAAACCTTTCACGCGCAGTGGCAGTGAATCCACTCCCGTGAGCTACGAAGCGAATTGCTTGGAGGAAATTTGCGGGGCGTGTGCGATGCTCGTCAACGGCAAGCCGCGCCAGGCCTGCACGGCACTGGTGGACGATCTGGAAAAGCCGATTCGCCTGGAGCCGCTAACAAAATTTCCACTGATCCGCGATTTGCAGGTGGATCGCAGCTCGATGTTCGAAAATCTGAAACGCACGGAGTGCTGGATCCCGATTGACGGCACCTATGACATCGGCCCCGGGCCGCGCATGTCCGCGGAAAAGCAGGAAGTGGGCTACGCGCTATCGCAGTGCATCACTTGCGGCAATTGCCTGGAGATTTGCCCGAAGGTGAATGAGCATTCCAATTTCGTGGGCGCAGCAATCGTTAGCCAGGTGCGTCTATTCAATATGCATCCCACGGGTGCGATGCACGCGGGGCCGCGGCTGGAAGCGTTGATGGGGCCGGGCGGCATCGAGGACTGCGACAACGCGCAGAACTGCGTGAAAGTTTGCCCCAAGGGGATACCGCTGACGGAATCGCTGGCTGCTGTGAATGGCCAGGTGCTGGTACACGCTTTGAAGAGTTTCTTCCAAGGTTCGTAAGCGTCGCGGCGCCTTTCTGTTTTGTCGCCACAGGTTGTAGAATCCCAAAGAATGTGTGAGTTTTGGGGGATGAATGGGTCGTAGTGGTTTGTTTGCAATGGGCCTTGCGTGGGGAGGAGTTTTGTCGCTGATGGCTGTGACTGCTAAATCGCAATCGCAAACGTATATTTCGCCGCAGACGCGTGAGCTGCATTTCCAGTCCATCGTGATTGACACGCACGACGACACGACGCAACGCTTGCTGGATCCGAAATTCGATTTCGGCGCGATTCATTCCGATGGCAGCGTGGACATCCCGCGCATGCGCGCGGGCGGACTGAGCGCGATTTTCTTTTCCATATGGATTCCCGGCACGGTCACGGGGCCGACGGCGGTGCAGCGCGCGCTCGATCAGATTAACGCAGTGCGCGAGACCGTGGCGCGGCATCCCAACGATCTGGTGCTCTGCACCAGCGCGGACGAAATTCGCCGCGCTAAGTCCGGTGGCAAAATTGCGGTGCTGATGGGCGTCGAGGGCGGGCACATGATTAACAACTCGCTCGCGAACCTGGACAAGTTTTTTGCGCTGGGCGTGCGTTACATGACTTTGACGCACACGGTGGACACGGATTGGGCCGATGCTTCGACGGATAAACCCGCGCACAACGGCCTGACCGATTTCGGCAAGCAAGTGGTGCGCGAAATGAACCGCCTGGGCATGATGGTAGACATCTCGCACGTAGCGGACAAAACATTCTACGACGTTCTGGCGGTAAGCAAGGCGCCGGTGATCGCTTCCCATTCTTCCTGCCGCGCGTTGTGCAGCGCTCCACGAAATATGACGGACGATATGATCAAAGCGCTCGCGGCGAAGGGCGGAGTCATCCAGATTAATTACCATATCGGCTTTCTGAGCCAGCAATTTCAGGACGTGTCGAAGGCTCATCCCGAACTGGGCAAAGAAATCGAAGCGGAATCGAAGAAGCGCTGCGGTGAAAATGAAGCGTGCCAGCTGATTGAAGCGGATAAAATCACGCGGGACATGGTGGCGCAGGGTAAACTACCGCGCGTGGATTGGACCGAGATCATCCAGCACATTGATCACGCCGTGAAACTGGTAGGCGCAGATCATGTGGGCCTGGGTTCGGACTTCGACGGTGCGGATATGCCCTACGGAATGGAAGATGTGTCGGATATTCCGAAAATTACGGGCGCGCTGTTGGCCGAGGGTTATTCTCCCGCCGACGTCCGGAAAATTCTGGGTGGCAATACGCTGAGTTTGATGCAGGATGTGGAAGCCGCAGCCCAACAATAACATCCACAATATTTAGGAGGAAAATCGTGAAACGCTTCGTCCCCTTGTTTTACATCGCGCTGCTTGTGGCTACGGCTCCGACATGCACGCCTGCGTTAGCTCAACCGCAATCCCAAGCAGCCGCGCCTGCCGCGAAACCGGCCACCGCGGCGCATCCGCATTCCACAACTCTTGGCACCGACCCGGCGTTGCTGCATCCCGCGACGCTCACCGCGAAGGCTCCCGATGTCTATGAAGTAACTTTCAAAACCACGGTAGGCGATTTCGTTGTCACAGTAACGCGCGCGTGGGCTCCGCTGGGCGCCGATCGCTTTTACAATTTGGTGAAGCACCGATTTTTCACCGATGCCGCCTTCTTCCGCGTTATGCCGGACTTCATCGTGCAATTCGGTTTGAGCCCGAATCCCGCCGTGAATAAAGTGTGGGATAAGGCTTCGATCAAGGACGATCCCGTCACGCAAAGCAATCACACTGGCTACCTGACCTTTGCGACGGCCGGACCGAACACGCGCACGACCCAGCTGTTCATCAACCTCGGAGAGAACGGGTCCCTGGACGGACAGGGATTTGCGGCGTTTGGACAAGTGACCAGCGGAATGGACGTGGTGCAGAAAATTTACAGCGGCTACCGCGAGACTCCGGACCAAGCGCTGATCACTTCGCAAGGGAAGGCTTATCTTGACAAGAACTTTCCGAAACTCGATCACATCATTTCCGCCACGGTGACTTCGCCCGCCCCGGCTGCGCACACGACGCCTGCGCACAAGGCCGCACCGGCAGCGTCCAAGCCCGCGCCCACGCAGGATTAATTCAATCGGGATCCCGCTTTGCGCGGCTGTCGCTGTGAAAACGTATCGCAATGTTTTAGGGGAAATCATCCGGACCGTGCAGGCACGGTTCCTTGGGAGATCGACTGATGACTGGAAAACCGACCTTGCTCGATGCTGGCAATTTGAAAGACACCGCACCGGAAAAATTTGACGTAACTTTCAAAACCACCGCCGGAGATTTCGTCGTGCAGGTGACGCGCGCCTGGGCGCCGCTAGGCGCGGACCGGTTCTACAACCTGGTGAATCACGGCTTCTATGATGACGCCGCCTTTTTCCGCGTCATCCCCGGATTCGTGGTGCAGTTCGGACTGAGCGCCGATCCAGCGGTAAATAATGTCTGGCGCAAATCGAATTTCAAGGACGATCCGGTCACGCAGAGCAACAAGCCGGGCTATCTCACCTTCGCCACCGCCGGAAAGGATACGCGCACCACGCAGCTCTTCATCAACACGGGCAACAACGCGCAGCTCGACAAAATGGGGTTCGCACCGTTCGGCCAGGTGATCTCCGGCATGGAGGTGGTGAAGAAAATTCACAGCGGCTACGGCGAGGCTCCGGACCAGGGTTCGATCACTGCGCTGGGCAAGCCGTACCTCGATAAAAACTTTCCCAAGCTCGATCGCATCCATTCCGCGACGATCGCTTAGGATGGCGTTGCACAATCAACGAAGCGGCCGCATGCGCGCCGTTTTTCTCCCTACCTGATGATGGACACGCTGTCAGCTGCGTCGATCCCTCGCGATTACACGCTCGATCGCGACATCGCGCTGCGTTCGCGCGTGATGCTCTTCGCGCTCGCTTCCTGCAAGCTGCTTATCCAGCTCGGCGGCATCAATCACTACGGATTTTTTCGCGATGAGCTCTACTACCTCGCCTGCGGCCAGCATCTTGCCTGGGGCTACGTGGATCAGCCGCCGCTGATCGCCTTTGTCGCCTGGTTTGCGCGGCACTGGTTCGGGCCTTCGCTGTTCGCCACACGTCTGTTTCCGATTTTGGCTGGAGCCGCAGTTGTGTACGCCACCGGCCGGATTGCCGCCGAGCTGGGCGGCGGACTTTTCGCGCAATTTCTTGCGGCCACGGCGATTTTATTTGCGCCGGCGTACCTCGCGTTCGACAGTTTTTTTTCCATGAACGCGTTTGAGCCGTTTTTTTGGCTCTTGTGCGCCTGGATTGCCATTCGTATTGTCAAGGGAGCGTCGCCCCGCCTTTGGCTGTTGTTCGGCGGTTTGGCAGGCCTGGGCCTGGAAAATAAGCACAGCATGCTGGTATTTGGTTTTGCTCTCGTCGCGGGCCTGCTGCTTTCCGGGCAAGCGCGGTTGTTCCGCTCG
>Ga0210391_10005089_pt1 | contig 10841 bp, 10 predicted proteins | sample IncBWC12OmetaG_FD_160573 | JGI IMG/M metagenome (GOLD analysis project Ga0210391, IMG submission 160573) | Forest soil microbial communities from Barre Woods Harvard Forest LTER site, Petersham, Massachusetts, United States - Inc-BW-C-12-O ...
AGCATCGACGGTCCGAAGGACATACACGACGCGCATCGAGTGGACCGCGCCGGCCGAGGAACATTCGACCGGGTGATGCATGGAATCGAAAAGCTCCGAGAACATGAAATACCGTTCACCGTGATTAGCGTGGTTACCCGCGCGGCAATGAGCCGGGCAGCGGAAGTCTGGGAGTTTCTTGTTTCCTTAGGGGCTTCTCAATTAGCGTTCAACATTGAAGAAGCCGAAGGAATACACCATATCTCGACACTGTCGGGCGGAGACCTTCGAGAACTATCGCGGGAGTTTTTCGCGCGGATCACGGACCTTCGAAGCCGGGCGCCGAAGATTCACGTGCGCGAGCTGGACGATATGCGGCGGCACATGACCGCGCCTCCTGGAAGCATGGTGATGAGATCGAACAATCGGCCGGGTGCGATCATCAACATCGACGTGAACGGGAACATTGGCACGCTGTCGCCGGAACTGCTTGGTCAGACACATCCACGTTACGGGAAGTTTCATTGGGGAAATGTTCACACTGATTCGTGGAGTGACGTTCTGCGACATCCGAGGTTCTTGGCCGTGCAGCGAAGCGTGGAGGCCGGGATTCAAGAGTGCAAGAAATCCTGCGGTTACTTCGAGATATGCGGGGGAGGCAATCCAAGCAACAAACTGGCCGAGCTGGGCACTCTTGAGGGAACGGAGACGCAATATTGCCGCCTGCATGTTCAGGCAATCGCAGATGTAGTTCTTGAGCGTATGGAAAAAGAGCAAGAAATCGCAGTGCAGCGTGTGGATTGAAGCAAAGGCGTCTTGTTTTCTTGCGGCTAGCAATCAATCTGCTGTGGGCCGCGGGGAGCCTGCTCTCCTATGCAGAAAGTCTATGGATAGGTAACCCTCATGAACGCAGAAAGCCCGGCTTTAATAGGCAAGGGATCCGTGCCTGTGGATTTGTACCTGCTGGGAGCCGGTATCGCGTTTCCGGATCATCTCACGGTGCAAACGATCGACATCCTGTCTACTTGCAGACGGATCTGCACGAACCTTCCGGACTATCGAATCAGCACGCTGCCCACGGACTTGCGCGAAAAGTGTTTGAGCCTATGGCCTCTGTACCAGGACGGGCGGATTCGTCGGGAGAATTACCGCGACGTAGCACAGGCGGTGCTGAGGGAGACGGAAAAAGCGCGTCCCACGGCGTGGCTGACACCGGGACATCCGATGATCTTCGATAGCGTCTCGCACGCGCTGCTGAAGGCCGCACGCAAGCGGAAGTGGGGTGTTTCGATCCTGCCAGCCATTTCGTCGCTGGACACGATGCTGGCGGAATTGGCGTGCGAGCCCGCAAGCGGGCTGGTGATCCACGACGCGACCGGTCTGGTACGACGAAAAATTCCACTGGTGCCATCGGTTGCGTTGATTCTGCTGCAGATCTCGGTGTTTCTATCCGACCGAGCGCATATCTCCCTGGAGCAGGGGAGGCCGGACTTGGGACCTCTCCGCGATTACCTGTTACAGTACTTCCCGGCTGAGCACAAGTGTGCGGTTGTTCGTTCGTCGGCGATTTCAACGGAGCCTCCCGAGATTACATGGATGGGATTGAGCGATCTCGTGTCGGTTCCCACGGACCGCTCCGCAGGGGCGACTCTTTTTGTGCCACGGGTGGAACCGGTAGCCGGGTCGTGAAGTCTGGAACATGGCGGCAATGCTCCAGTCCGGCATAGGGGTCTGCGTTCCGGATGCGAATGAGCAGGGACGAATTGAGGCAAGTTCTGGCACCATCGCCGCGCATCCAGCTGACGGCGATTATATCGAAGGCGCGATCCTCCCAACCAGCAGGTGGCTGGAATTGCCGCACAAAGACTGCGAGACCATGTTCGAGACCGAGGCGGGCCGCGACCCGGCCGCCACGGTCAAGATCGTTCGACTCTCACCGGAGATACTCAACCCTTTTCGAGACCTGCGATACATGGCGCGAGAATGCGACCTGGAAGAAGTTCGCCGCCAAGTCTCTCGCCCGGAGTTTTCCGCGGCGATGCGGTCGTGCGCAAAATACGCGCGAGATCAATTCGGACTGAATATCCCGGAAGAAACAGGACATATAGTGGGAGGCATTCGCGTGAATGCGCGGAGTCTCCGCACGGTGACAGTGCATCCGGAGACGGGAAAATTTGTGGGAATGCATATCGATAACTGGAGCCGTCTGCCCGTGAGCCAGCGGCACGTGGCGCCCAAGCGTATCTGCGTGAATCTGGGAGACGACGTGAGATACCTTCTCTTCGTCAATTTCCCTGTTCGGCATTTGATCGACGAAATACTGGCGGCCCTCGCGAGGCACGAAGGAAGGCTTGGCGGCGATGCAGAACAAACGGGTGTGCGCCGTGCGCTCCACCCCACATCGGGTGTTTCGGCGTTGGCGAGAGCTTTTCTGGAAACCCACCCAATGTATCCAGTGTTGCGATTGAAAGTGTATCCGGGTGAGGCGTACATCGCGCCGACAGAAAATATGATTCACGACGGCAGCTCGGTGGGGGCGCGAGGGCAGGACGTGGCGCTCTCGCTGAGAGAGGCTTAGAGGCGCAGGGCAAGTCGCTTACTTTATGCAATGGCGTTAGCGCAGGCGTGAAGGATGACAAAGATTCGGCGACGGGCCGCCGGAGTTTAGGGCGCGGTTGGGGAGGAGGTCGAAGTATACGGTACCTTTGGCCACAACCACGCTTTCCCGGGCAATTGACAATCAAGAAAGGACCACAATTCCATGCCTAACAAAGGAAAGAAATCTGGTTTGTTGCCGACCGAGCGAGCCACGAAGGAGCAGACAGTTGTGTTAGTACAATCGCTTCTAGTTACCTGGAAAGTCTTAGATCACTTGGAGTCAAAGGGATTACTCAAGGCGCGAGAGGAAGTGCTGAAATTGCGAGAGGATGCTGGTTGTTGTGCGCCGGATGGCGGGACTTGCTGCGTCAACAAAAGGATATTCTGAAAGTCCAACCGCTGCGGCACGCGGTCACGCTGAAGCGGATCTGTGTTCTATTCAGTTTGGTGAACGAGTCCAACTACAGCCCGAGGCTTTCTGAGTGGCGAGCCTAGGTCAACGCCGGGCTCTAAACTATCTTGGAGCATTTCAATGGCAATCACAAACCAGCAATTGAGAGATGCATTCGTGAGTCCGCGGATGAAATGCTACTTCGAAAAGAAGCTATCACCACTATCTTGCGCTGAGGTGGCTGTTCGCGTTGAGGAGACCTTGAAGTTTCTTAACATGGCGACATATTTCCATTGCAACATACCGGTCTCAAAGGAGATCGACGATGTGTGGCATTACTGGATTCTTGAAACCAGAGAATACGACAAACTCTGCTCGATGTTACAAGGTCGAAGGTTCGTACATCATTCATCGAATGATTACCTTGAATGTTCTAGTGACGATATTCGGCTCCAAAGCAATGATCTAGAACAGGAGGTTGCCATGCTGGCCACCTATGCGCTGAACTACGGACCATTTGAGAAAAGCCGAGTTAAATACTGGCTTTTTGCAGCCCACCTCGTAGACAACCACGGTTGGAGCGTGGCTCGTTTGAATGATTGGCTGACTTCCGCATCCGCCATTCCGCTGGTAGGCCATTCAAATCCTATAAGAGTCGCCATGCGATGATGCGAGTTTGCCCAAGCCTGAACTCCCGCTCAGACCTCGATATCCCACAACCTCGTCGTGGACCGCCCGGGGCGGATGTTCTGCAAATGAAACCATGAAGACTACCTGCGTAAGGAATTATTGGGGGGGTGGCTTTTCCCGCGAACATGTGCCTGACTGCCACGCCGGCCGGAACCAAAGATTCCAGCCGACCGGGGCAATCGTGATCTTTCGGTTGTTCCCGCTATTGGTTCCAGTCCCTCACCGATTTTCGCGCGGTTGCCTCCCTCAATAAGGCCTGCTGGCGAGAAGTCCTGTTCTGGGAAGCGCGAGCTATTTCCGTTCGTCGCTGACCTGATAAAAGGCTTCGAAACTGGTAACCCGCTCTTCAGAAGAATGTGCGCTTTGTAGGCGATTTTGTAGCTGATGTCGCACGCGAGATCGGCAGATTTCAACTGGATTCACTCCGGGTAGTGCAGTAGGTTCATTATCAGTCACATAAGGGCCATAGAATTCTATAGATTTCCGTAAGTCACAGAAACTGTTCTGGACCAAGTGGTCGACCAACTGCGCTAGTGTACTGATCGACCCGCACACTTGCGGCGCCCAGGCTTATACCAGTGAGGGTCTACCTACAAGCACCGCGGCCCCGAGATTCATGTCACGGGGCTCTTTCTATTTAATACAAGAAACAGAATAGGACGTATAACTGGAACAGCACACCTAAGAGGATCCTGAGCGGCTCCCAGAGCAGGACTTGCTTTGGCTTAGGTGGTACTTGTCCGTTATAAGCCTCCCTCAATGGTTTGACCAGGTTCTGCTGGAAATCAGCTTTCATCAATTCTCTGATTTCCACATAGGCTGGGTCATCTGAAACCCAGATCTTCGTGGCATCGAAGACACTACGCGCTATGTTAATCCAGGTTCCCGGCATTGTTGGCATTCTCCTTTCTGTTGAATTGAGAGAAGAACTTCGTATGATCATCAGGGCAATTCGTCCTGATGAAGTCCTTGTCCTTCTCATCAAACTGGCGCCATTCTCGCTCTGGGTCAGCCTCTATATTGTCCCAGTCGATCACGGTCCAAGTTCCGTCTCTCTGTGGGGGGACGATCACTTCGCCGACAACTCCACCAGAAACACAAACGAACACACGTCTGCTCATGTCTTCTCCTTTTCAGTGAATCAAGTTGGGTCTAATTTGGGACGAAAGTTGGGACTAACCTAAGGGGTTGTTAGGTGCTGAAAGGTGGGTTAAGCGCCGTCTAATCAGTGTGAAACAACTATGCTACTCGCCCACGAGCAGCAACAAAATCTTAGCAGACGCTCCGAACCTTGCCAACCGAACCTGCCTGCATGATTTACAACGAGATGAAATGAACGGCCGACGCTGGAATTGGAAAGGTCAATAAACCGAACTGCGGCACTCCAACCAACCCTTTATCTTGCCAATTTTGCCAAAGGCGGGCACAGCGTGCTGTGCCCCTACAAACACAAATCATCCGCGGTCTTACGGATGATCGAGATTGGCGCCAGTGCGTTGCGCCACGATCTTTCGCGCATTTTGGTACAGTGCGCGGGCCTGCGGAATGGCTTCCACAGCCTTCTGCACCTGGGGATCCGCTTCCAGTTGAACCTTGAACCCTTCTTGCATGCCGAAGTTTGAGACCAGCACTTCCTGCCTGATCTTGCGTTTTACCCAATCCAGGTTCTCCGACATATCCGGCTCGGTGTAATGCACGTTGTGCTTGGCGAGATATTCGTGGAAGCTCTTCATCACGTCATCGTTTACTTCAAATTCCTTCGTGACTGTCGGTTTGTTCCCCATGTAGAAGCGCGTGAAGCCTCCCACGCCACCTTCGTACGGATAGAAAACATCGGCCCGGAAGAGATTCTCCTGGAAGTGATTTAGCTTGGGCTGAGCGACGACGATATCCGGCGTAATCCCACCGCCGCCCGTAACCTGTCGTCCGCTGTCCGTCAGCTTAACCTCCGTCGGATGCTCTGGCACCTTGCGCTCGTAGTGATATTCGTACAGCGAGATCGATTTGTAATCGCGCTGAATCAGCCGCCCGCTAGGTGTGTAGTAACGCGCTGTCGTCAGTGCAAGCCCGGTATTCTCGCTGAGTGGCTGAACCGTCTGCACCAGCCCCTTGCCGAACGTCGTTTCGCCAACAATCAATCCGCGGTCATGATCCTGTACCGCGCCCGAAACAATCTCTGTAGCCGACGCGGAATTTCCATTTACAAGAATCACCAGCGGCACCGTTACTCCCTGGTTGCCACGCAAAGCGAAATATCTCCGCTCCGGCGATGTGCGCCCATGGTGCGAAACGATCAGTTGATTCTTATCCAGGAACATATCTCCCACGGCCACCGCTTCATTCAACAACCCGCCGGGGTTCCCGCGCATATCCAGAATCAAGCCATCCAGGCTCGAAGCATTCAGCTGCCGCAAGGACTCGGCAATTTCACGGTCAGTCGTCTCATTGAAGCCGGACAGGCGAATGTAGCCAACACCAGGCTTGAGCATGAACGCGATGTCCACGGAGTGCCGCGGAATTTCGTCGCGCGTCACGGTAAACACAAGCTGCTGGTCATAGCCTTCGCGAGCCACTGTAATCTTTACAACCGTCCCCTTGGGACCCTTCAGCATGTCCGCAACGTCGGTCGTTGTCAGCCCTTCTGTCGACTTGTCATCCACCTTCATGATCACGTCGCCAGGCCGAATGCCGGCAGTAAACGCTGGCGCCCCAACATAAGGCTGCATCACGACAGTCCGGGTATCTTTCGGCGCGACGACCATGCCTACGCCATAATATTTTCCGCGCTGATCTTCGCGCAGCAGAGCAAATTGCCGCGCGTCAAAGAAATTGGAGTGGGGATCCAGCACGCGCAGCATGCCGGGGATGGCGCCTTGGTAGACAGCCTTGTCTACATCGACCGGGTCGGCATAATTCGCCTGGACCACGTCCAGCACATTCGTGAACTGTCGTATCGCCGCGTGCTCATCCTCGGCCGCCGAGGAAGTCGTCGCTCGGACGTTGGGACCGTAAATCCCACCAAGAACTGCGGATATAACGATGACTGCAACGACTAGTACCAACCCACGGCGTTCAGATTTCATCCTGACCTCGCGTGACCACGCAACCTAAATTATAGCATACCCCAAAGTGTGGTTTGACACCGTGGGACGCCCTTTCTATGATGCCAATAGCCCGTCTTTTGGCTGCAACCTAACCTATGCTCAGTATGACCCACATGGCCGTTCTGTTTATCGTCGTCCTGGTCATTTTTGGGCCGCATAAGCTGCCTGAACTGGCCCGCGGCCTCGGCAAATTGATGGCCGAATTCCGCAAAGCCTCCACCGACTTCAAGAGCGCCTTCGAACAGGAAATGCGCGATATCGAGCGCCAAGCCCTGCAAGCCGAGCGCAAGAAAGCCGCGGAAGCTGTCGCCGCCGCAAGCGTCTCAGCCGACCAACCTGCAACCTTAGCTACGCAGGCCGACACGCAAACTGCCCCAGTCACCTTAGACGCGGATTCTCGCGCGACGGAAGCGCTGGTTGTCACTCCAGTTGCAGAATCTGTGCCGCGCTTCGATGGCGATGCAGCTCATCAAGAACCAGTTCCACAAGATTCGGGTCAACCAGACTCAGGTCAACAAGCGGAAGCAAAATCTGTGGAAGAAACGCCCGCCGTTTCAATCGTTCAGCCTTCTCGTGACCCTTCTCACGACCCCTCTCATGACCAACAGCAGCCAGTCTGACACCTCTATCATTTCAACCACGGAAGAGCCCGGCGCTCAGATGACGTTTTTCGAGCATCTCGTCGAGCTGCGTAAACGCATCATCAATTCACTGGCGTCCATCGTGATCGGCGCCGCCATTGGCTGGGTCATCGCCCCGCACTTTGTCAATTTCATGGTCAAACCCATGGTCGCGGCCTTGAAGCATGCCGGCCTCAACCCACAGCTGGTCTACTCCCACCCCGCCGGCTATTTGAATGTCCTCATCACCTGCAGCATTTACATCGGGATTGTTATCGCATCACCCTGGGTTTTGTTTCAAATTTGGCAGTTCGTTGCTCCCGCGCTCTATAAGCACGAGCGCAGCGCTATCACCGGTTTTCTCTTTTCCACTGTTTTCCTTTTCCTAGCAGGCATTTCGTTTGGCTACTTCGTCTCGCTGCCCTACGTTTTGCGCTTCTTGATCAGTTTTCAAGGACCAGTCGTCCCGCTCATCAATATTGATGAGTATTTCGATTTGATTCTCCTCGTTCTTCTTGGCCTGGGACTGGTTTTCGAGCTCCCAATCCTCATTTTCTTTCTGACACTCTTCGGCATCGTCACACCGCAATTTCTAATCAAGAATTTCCGTTACGCCCTGCTAGTGATCACCGTTCTTGCGGCCATCCTGACGCCTTCGCCTGACGCCCTCAGCATGGTGCTCTTTATGTTGGTGTTGGTCGCTCTGTACTTTGTCGGTGTGGGTGTTTCCTGGGCGGTGGTGCGAAAAAAGAAAAAGCGTGAAGCAGCGGAGGCCCATTAGATGAAACCAGCCCTCAGAAATCTCGTTTGCGGCATGGTTTTCGCATCGGCATTTTTTCTCGGCATCGCTGGATGCAAAGCTAAAACAGATAATCCTCAAGCCGCTGCAAAGGACGCGCCGTTCATGAGCGCCGTCACGACCGCGCCGCCTCCAGCCTCGCCGCAAACTTCAACTCAGCCCGGCGACGAAGCTCCCCCGCCCGACAAAACTGGTGGCTTTGACGGCAAGCGCGCCTTCGATCACGTCGCCAAGCAAGTGTCCTTTGGGCCGCGCCCTTCGGGCTCGCCAGCGCTCGCCAAGACGCAGGACTATATTCTCGCCGAGCTGAAAAGCTATGGCTGCACCACCGATGTCGACGCCTTCACGTCGGATACTCCCGCCGGCCGCATCGCCATGAAAAATATCCTCGTCAAGATTCCCGGCGATAAACCTGGCGTGATTCTTCTCGGCACGCATTACGACACCAAGCGCCTCGAAAATTTTGTCGGCGCCGATGATGCAGGCTCTTCAACCGGTGTAATGCTCGAACTCGCCCGCCTGCTCTGTTCCCAGCACAGCCGTTACAACGTCTGGATCGCGTTCTTCGACGGCGAAGAGGCCGTGCGCCCCGAATGGAAAGACCCCGACAACTGTTACGGAAGCCGCCAAATGGCCGCGAGCTTCGCCAATAGCGGCGACCTCACAAAAATAAAAGCCTTCCTGCTCGCCGATCTCGTTGGCACGCGCACCCCGCATTTCAAGCGCGAATCCTACTCCACCAAAGCGTTAGTCGATGTCGTCTGGAGCGTAGCCAAAAAACTCGGCTACGGAGCTATCTTCGTCGATGAAGAAACGCCCATAGAAGATGATCACCAGTCCTTCTTAAAACGTCACGTCCCCTCGGTCGATGTGATCGACCTCGACAACGGCGCGAACGGCGACGTCTACTACTGGCACACTCCCCAAGACTCGCTCGACAAAATCAGCCCCAAAACCCTAGCCATCGTCGGCCACGTCTTCCTCGAAAGCGTCAAGCAACTCCAATCTAAATGAACTCCTTCTGAATTCCGCGCATATTGCGAAGCTTTGGAGTGCGGCAGCTCTGCTGCCGCTTTTCTCGATGCCAAAAAGTACTCTATATCTCGCAAGGCTCAGCAAGTGCTCTACAGCAGCTCGACACACTCAGAGCAACGCATCGTCGCTAACTGTGTGCTAAATTTAAATTGCTCCAAAGAACCCTCTCGCAAATGAAAAAGAAACGCATTCTCGCGAACTCGTCCGCAGGCCGCTACGCAATCGTTTGCGGTGAAGGCGCCCTCCGCGATGCCGCCGCCGAAATCCGCAAACTTGGCAAATTCTCGCGCATCCACATCGTCTCCTCGCCAAAAGTATGGCGCGCAGTAGGGAAGAGCGTTCAGCGCGGCCTGGGCGCGAAGAATATCCACGCCACCCACTTAATGGACGACGCCGAGTCCGCCAAAAATCTATTCACGCTTGAAAAGCTTTCGCGTTCGCTAGTTCTTGCAGGAATCGACCGCCACGCCCTGATCATCGCCGTCGGCGGCGGCGTAGTTGGCGACGTAGCCGGCTTCGCCGCTTCCACTTGCCAACGCGGGGTCTCCCTAGTACAAATTCCCACCACGCTGATTGCACAGGTAGACAGCGCCGTCGGCGGAAAAACCGGTGTGAATCTTCCGGAAGGGAAGAACCTGGTAGGTACGTTTTATCCCGCGCGCCTTGTCCTAGTGGACTCGGCCATGTTGAAGCCGCTGCCAGAACGCCAATATCGCGGCGGCCTAGCAGAAGTCATCAAATACGGTGTCATCGCCGACCCAAAGCTCTTCGCTTTTCTCGAGAAGAATTTCGACGCCGTCCTTCGCCGCGATCGCGCCGCCCTCGCGTACATCATCCCGCGCTGCCTGGAAATCAAAGCCCAAGTCGTAAGCCGCGACGAACGCGAATCCGGCCTCCGCGAAATCCTCAACTTCGGCCACACCTTCGGCCACGCCCTCGAAACCGTCACAAACTACCGCATCTACCAGCACGGCGAAGCCGTAGCCTGGGGCATGATGGCCGCCGCCCTTCTCGGCCACGAAATCGGCCTAACTCCGGCCGACGAAGTCTCACGCATCGTTTCGCTAGTCCGTCGCATGGGCCCGCTCCCCCCGTGGCCCAATGTTCCGCCAAAAAAACTAATCGCCGCCATGCACTCCGACAAAAAAACGCGCGCCGGCAAACTCCGCTTCGTCCTCGCTCCCAAAATTGGCAAAGCCCAATCCCACGAGAACGTGCCCCTCGAAACCCTCGAGCGCGTCCTCCATTTCGCCCCACACTTCGTCAACCCAACCGGAAAACACCATGCTTAATCGGCGCCTCGCCTCAAGAGTGGCACAGGCTTCAGCCTGTGCGGTTTTGCGTTGTTCTAGAGTTACAAGCGCACAGACTGAAGTCTGTGCCACTCCAGCGCGTGCCCCGGTGAGAGATGCGGAGTAACAGCGCAGTCCCGGTGAAGGGCACTCAGCCCGAAGGTGCCGCAAACGAAGCCGACGCCTCGCGCAAAGTCCGCGAAATGTTCACGCAAATCGCGCCCAGCTACGACGCGCTGAATCACATATTGTCGCTGCAACTCGACCGCCTCTGGCGAGCTCGCACCGCCAAGCGCCTTCGCCCGATCCTCCAACGCAAAGAAGCTCTCGTCT
>Ga0210391_10005091_pt1 | contig 10838 bp, 9 predicted proteins | sample IncBWC12OmetaG_FD_160573 | JGI IMG/M metagenome (GOLD analysis project Ga0210391, IMG submission 160573) | Forest soil microbial communities from Barre Woods Harvard Forest LTER site, Petersham, Massachusetts, United States - Inc-BW-C-12-O ...
GTATTCCCGCAGAGAAGTGGTTGTGATTTTCTCGCGAGTCGTACCCGGACTAGTGAAGTCGGGACGCCCGCCGATCGGGGTGAGACTCATCATGGCCTCCAGTGCCCCTCCGGCTCGGCCGGATAGAGCCTGTTCAGCATCTTCGTGGATGCTGGAACAATTTTACCCTCAGTGAGCGGGAATGACCAGCCGCTACTTCGGAGCCTGCGACTGATCGATAAGCATATTTATATTCAATACGTTACGAGGGCAAGAATATACTAGACGCACATGTATAACTCTGCTAACGTTGCAAATTCAACGACTTGGAGAGTATTCCGAGTACAGCAGGGGTGTGTGTCATGGCTAAGTTTAGCGCGACGCAACTTGATATATTTCTGGCGCTCATCTTGTCTGGAATTGCTTTGGGGTATTCCGTGAGCGGGCTCCCCCCAAGCATTGTATGGGCGTGTGTTATATGGGCTGGAGTCTGGGTGTGTCTATCGCATCTATTCTTCATCCACGATGCCACGGCTTCGTGCCCGCTAATTGTAAAGTTGGTGATCTGGGGTGCGGCGACATTCTTGATTCTAGCGGTGTCATGGACGCCTGCAAGAATCCAATATGCGAAAGAGCACGCACCTCCTCCTGCTCCAGTACCCTCGCCGGAGCCTGATGTTGCTTTGCGATTTGTTGATCCGAAACATCCGTCGCTGGCGATCGACAATATTTCTGATGCGGTGGCTAGGAATATAAAGTGGGAGGTGGTTCTTTGGAATATGGAACATTTAGATCAGACGGACCCGCTTCCAATTCCAACAGCCACGTTTGATTTTATTAAGCCGCATGATGAGAGTGGATTTGAGGAGATATTCGGTTCTTTGGCAGCATCGCTTAAACCCGGTGACAAGTTGATTGGGTCAGCTGTAGTTGATTGTCCAGAATGCGTCAGCGGCAAAACATACATGCTGTATATCGTATGGGGGAAGGGGGGATGGTACTCTCCGCTGCCGCAAGCTCCGGGTAAATTGTTCATGCCAGTTAAACCGACGAAACGTGGGTTGTTGGTTTATTTTGCAACGCTAAATAAACTGGCAAAAACAGTGAACCATATCCAGATAGGTGAAAGATGAAACCGGAATATAGAGAAGGTGTGAAAGTGCGGAAAGAATTTGAGCGCACGATGACGGAATTGTTTCGTGCGCCCAAGCCCACAGAGCGGAAGCAGCCGAAGGCTACTTCGCGCAAGTCCAAACGCTCCGACAAGGACTAGAAGGGAACTGGTGTTTCCCCCGCCCCTGTCGCTTCGTGGCGCGGCGATTGGTTCTTACCGGTGAGTTCATTGTAGGTAAGACGACGGCCAGCGATTTGAGACATGGCGAGTGCAAAGCGATCCGCATCATTCAGCGGATTGTTTCGCGTGGCGCGATTGTTAAAACGGAACACTTGTTCATCTAGGTAACGGTCAAGATGGAATGGCTCGACAGCAACGTAGGTTCCTCGGAGCATCCGTTTAAGCAGCGACCAGAAATTCTCAAGTCCCTGCGTGTGAACCTGCCCGTCCACGTATTTCTCGGCATGGTTAACAACTTGGTGAACAAAGTTGCGATGCAGATGATCGAAACCAACACCGGAATCCGTGTACACCGCGCTGCCATGCTCTACGTTGTCAAGAATCGCGTTCTGCAAAGTCTCGCGTTTGACGTTTGGGACAACCTTGGCGCGCACCTGTCGCAGTTCGCGGTCGAGAACACCAAAGACCGCAGTCTTCTCGACATAGCCGTAACGCTTCCCTTGGCCGCGTCCATGCCGGAGATTCAGTTTGCGGCTGCGGTGCATCTTGTACGGGTTTGGGCCGATAAAGGTTTCATCGCTCTCCACCGGACCGCCATCGCTTCCGCCGAACTTATGCGCCTTATCGCCCTTCATCACTTCCCGAATTCTGTGGAGCATAAACCATGCCGACTTCTGCGTGATGCCAAGCGTCCGGGCCAGTTCATGCGAGCTAATGCCGTTCTTACAGGCTACCAGCATCCACACTGCCGTCATCCACTTGTCGAGGCCAAGGGCGGAGTCTTCCATGATCGTCTTGACCTTGACGGTGAACTGTTTCTTGCATTCATAGCAGAACCAAATCCGCCGAGTTTTGATGAAAGAATGCTTCATTTTCCCGCATCGTGGGCAGGCAATTTTGCCGTCCGGCCAGCGCAGTTTTACGGCGTATTGGAAGCATGTTTCCGGGTCGGAGAAGTAGGCGATTGCCTCTTGCAAAGTCTTTGGTTCGTTATTCATGCAAAGACTATACCCTAAATGCACATGTGAGTCAAGTAAATTATTGCCGTTACGAGTATCGACGGGGACCTCACTTCGGCGCCAGCATCGACCGATCCCGAGCATTCATCTCCACTGCCTTACGCGAATAAAGCAACGGAAAATATTCGCCTTTATCCCACAGCAGAAGTAGATCCGAATAATGTGGCGATCCCGGCTGTCCGCTTTGTCCCGGAGTATTTACGGCTAACGAATGGTCCCAATCGGCCGTGTCCAGGATTTCTCGATAGCTCGCACCACCCTCCTGCTCGTACTTATTGCCTGGCCAGGTGGCATTCACCGTGTTGCCATCGCCCGGACGCGACAACGGTCCCAAATCAAGCAATGTCGCGGCGTCAGGCAGACGGTCCAGCGAGTGCCGGAACTGAATCGTATGCAACCGGCCCCATGACCACGACTGCGGATCGGTGCCTAGCAGTTGTTCAGTCTGCTTCCACGCGGATTCGAGAGTTTGCAGCAACACCTGGTTTCTGCCTGCGACCGCATCAGCTCCGAAGACCTGCGGCGACGGATCCGAAAGATATTCGAATACGTTCTCCAATTCCCAATCGTCTTGAAGGGATGCAACCCCTTCCTTCTCGGCGACTACCTTTCGCAGTTCTTTGAGCCAAACTTCATAAAGCGCGGCAACTCCGGACTCTCTACTCAGCGTCGCATCCCATCCCTGCATCATTTGCGTCGCTGGCGTTGGGTTCGGCGACGACTCTTTCAACAGGTTCACTAACTGACGCGCCGGCAGTGACACAACATCAGTCTGGAGCTTCTCCATATCCTCCAGTGTTATCTTCTTCCCGCGGTCCCGAATGCCAGAGACAACCTCCTCGATACGATGCACGCGATCAGGAGGAGCCCATTCGAAGCCGACGTTGTATGGATAATTCTCCGGGATCATCTTGTGATTTGCGGTTGCGACAAACCCGCTGGATGGATTGAAACTGTGGGGAAGTTCCGAGTTCGGTACGTATCCTGACCACTCGTACTCCCCCGCAGCCCCAGGCACCGGCAACAGCCCGGTCCAATTTCTTCGCAGTGGCGTCAGACCAGTGGAGTGCTCCCCTATATTGCCGTCGATGTCGGCATAGACAATGTTCTCCGACGGCACCTTCCAGCGCTTCATGGCGTCTTCGAATTCGTTCCAGTTCGTCGCCCGGTCGACAGCCAGAGATCCAAGATAGCCCGCGGTACCGGGCTCGGCGCCAACCCATCGAAGTGCCAGAGCGCGCTTGCCGTCTTCCCAAAGTACGGGACCATGACGGGTAAACTTCAAGTCGACTTCCACCGGCGGCTTTCCTTTGATTGCGATGCTTTCGTGCTCCACCTGCATCCGCGCCCATCCATTCGCCGTCTTGTATTGAAGCGGATCTTGCGGATTCAGATCTTCGATGTACAGATCCTGCTGATCGAGTCCGAAGATCGTGAATCCCCACGCAATATGCTGATTGTGACCCACAGCGATTCCCGGCAAACCCGGCTCGCCCGCGCCGATCACATCCCAGCCAGGAGCTACCAGATGGACGATGTAACGCAACGAGGGCACCGCCACCACGCGATGAGGATCGTTGGCCAAAATCGGCTTACCCGTAGATGTAAGCCTTCCCGAGATCGTCCAATCATTGCTGCCTTGCTTGCCGTCCGACGGAAACTCGATCCTCGCATCGCTTCCGATGAGGTTCTTGAGAAGTGACGGAGTCAGTCCGCCCAAATCCACGCCCGCCGCGGGGTCAAGTTTTACCTTCGGATCAAGGCTCAGAACGGCGCTGGCCTTCTCCACACCAAGCTTCGCGATCAGCTCAGCATCACGAAGCTCGCTGAACGCATTTCCAGTCACGGAAAATGCCGCCATTCGATTGAGACAATCCTGTGGCTTCCAGGGCTCCGGCGCGAAACCGGCCAGCTGAAACTCGATCGGCAAGCCGGGGCCGGTCTTCTTTGTTTTTGCTTTTGCCGTGAGTGAGCGTATCTCGGCATTGATCCCGTCGGTGAAAGCGCTCAGGATTGCCTCGGCGTCCGGCGAGTAGCTCTCATACTCGGCCTTCATGTCGCCCCGGTAACGAAGCAGCCTGGCATTGATGTCACGCTGCACCGCCGATGGGCCCAACACCTCGGCCAAACGGCCCTGACCTGCGCGCTTCCACATCTCCATCTGGAAGAGCCGGTCCTGGGCCACTACAAAGCCTTGCGCAAAAAAGAGATCGTGCTGATTCTTGGCGTAAATGTGCGCAACGCCCCAGCGATCTCGAAGCACACTGACTGGCTCTTTCAGCCCGGGCGCGACCAGATTGCCGCGAATCGGTGAAAGCACGTCGCGCGCCCTGACATCTAACGGCCTGGGCGTCTCTTGTGCCACTGACACAACTACAAAGATAACTGCGAGGAACGAACCGAGCAGGAAAACACCGATTCTTCTATGCATAAGGGCCGGATTGCGGCGCGGGATCAGATCGAGTAGCACCGGTTGCGAACGACACTCTCCTGTTAATGCGTCTCCACCATGGTCCCCGCCAACTTATGCAGCGCATCCTGATTCAAAGTACGCGTGTAAAACATGTGGCCACCGGGAAACTCATGGACCTGCACGCGGTTCGCATCCCCCATGATCGGCATCTGGTCCACGCTAAGTACCGATCCCATGAATGGACAAGAGAGGTCGTTCCATCCATGCACGATCAGCACGCGCAGTTTAGGATCGGCAGCAACCGACTCGCGCAGGTCTCTCACCGCACCCTTACGCAGGTCATCATTGCGATCCCATTGCCGGTTGACGTCACTCGACAGAGCCTCGTAGCGCGCATCGGTCTTCCATCCAACCGTTCGCGTGATGAAGTCCACCATAGCCGTGGTCGTGGGCGCGATGATGCTCTCGAGAATCGGATCTCCAGTCTGTTGGGTCGGGGCATAGGGGAACGGATCGGGTGCGGTGACGTTCGAGTCGTACACACTGCCGATTAATCCTTGTGTCCGGTGCACCTCGCGGAGATAGGCTCGAATGTCCAGCCGGCCGCCGGCAAACTTCACGAACTTCGGATCAAGCCCCGTCATTTCGGTTACATGCGCGATCATCGCGTCGGTAGCAGCCGGGTCACTGCGGCCTTTCAGCAGCGCCTCGGCATAGTCTCCGCGTGTGTACGCCATCACCTGCTGCATCGCAGCGTCAGTCAGCTTGCCTTCGGATTCCAGATGCGCGGCCGTTATCGACGGCAGATCGATCATCCAGGGAATCGGTGACAGGTCCCCGTCGCCTTTCTCCGGGTTCAGATACGGACTCACCAGCACAAGGCCGTTCATTGCAACGCCCAGTGTGGATTGCAGATAATGCGTCAGCAGCGGCCCGCGATATCCGCCATAGCTCTCGCCGACCAGATATTTTTTGTCCAGCAAGCGATTGTTCTGCACCAGCCACTTGTAGATCACGAGCGAGAGATACTCGATGTCCGGTTTGGGTGCATAGAAAAGCTTCTTCGTCTCCGCCTCGTCCACCAGAGAACGCGAAAATCCCGTGCCGATCGGGTCGATAAAGACCATGTCAGTAAAGTCGAGCCAGGTGCCGGGATTGTCGGTAAGCGTCGCCGGGTCCGAAGGTGAGTCGCCTTCATTCGCAAACGCAATATGCTTGGGCCCGATCGCGCCCAGGTTCAGATAGACGGACGAGGCCCCGGGGCCGCCATTGAGAGCGAACGTGACCGGCCGGTGCGATCCGCTGTCGCTGTCTTTGTTTTTGCCTTTTGGTTCGTCGCGCTTTGGTTCGTCGCGCTTTGGTTGGTCGCCTTTTGGTTGGTCTAGCGTGAATGCCGTATACATCACCACGCCGGTGGGCTTGTCATCCTTGCCTTTCAGCGTGATTGTGCCGACTGTCGCCGTGTAGTGAAGTGTCTCGCCATTCACGGTGATCGTCTGCGGCACAGACTTGTCCGCGGGCAGAGGATTCTTCATGGGCTCGGCGGATTTCGAGTCGGCGGATTTTTCTGTCGCGGGAGTTGCGCTGGCATCGGCCGCCGGCTTGGCAGATTCGCCACGCTGGGCGCATACAGGAAGAGCGAATAGCACGAGTGCAACAACAAAATTGGTGCGAGTCATCCCGAAGTAGAATCTCCTTTCGCTTCAAAAACCGCGCCCAACAATGCTTCCTACGCTCCCATCGCTTCCTGCCCGCCCAGCGGCAGGAAGTACTGCGTCCCCTTGATCGGCTCGGTAACCTTGCGCAGCAGTTCCTGCAAGTCTTCATTGCGGTCAACAAAGTCGATATCCGAAGTGTTGACGATCAGCAGATCCGACGACGTGTAGTGAAAAAAGAAGTGTTCATACGCTTTGACCACTTCCTCGAGATATTCATCGCTCACAGCACGCTCACCCGGAGCATTTTTTTTCTTCAGCCGTTTCTTCAGCACCTCAGGCGTGGCTTGCAGGTAAATGACAAGGTCGGGCGTAGGCAACTGCTCGCGGAAGTGGTTGTAATAGCGGTTGTAAGTGTCGAGTTCCTGATCGGTGAGATTAAGGCAGGCAAAGAGCTTATCTTTTTCGATGATGTAGTCGGCGACCACCGTCTTCTGCGAGCGGGGTCCCAGGTCGAGCGCCTGCAGCTGTTCGAACCGCTGCACGAGAAAGGCAAACTGAGTTTGAAACGCCGCGCCGCGTTCGCCCCCATAAAAAGCTCCGAGGAACGGATTGGATTCCGGCTCCATCACCCGCTGCGCGTTCAGCCGCTCTGCCAAAATTCGCGCCAGCGTGCTTTTGCCGACTCGGATCGGACCTTCCACTGCAATGTAACGGGGCAGCTCGAAGAGATTGGCCATGGGCTCGCAATAATTCGGAAGTTGCAGGATAGCTCGGATGGAGCCGAGTGGCAATTGAGGGAAGAGTTAACAGCAGAAATTGAGCGATTTAGCGATCGCGTGATTGTGCAATTTGAAGAGGATCGTACGATCTTCGATCACACAATCGCTCAATTACTCAATGCTCTACAATCCCTCCATGCTGGTCACAGCTCTAACGTGTGCCGCCTCCGCCGCAGCCGCGATCACCGTCGGCTACCAGTCCATGGCTCCGACGGCGCAATGGCATGGACGAACCTTCATCGGACTCGACCCTGGCTCGCGCCAGATCGCACTGACCTACGACGATGGCCCAAACGATGCGCATACGCCACGCCTGCTGGAAGTCCTCGCGAAGCACAATGTACACGCCACTTTTTTCCTGATTGGACGCTACGTCGAGCAGCGGCCGCAAATTGTCCGCGCGATCGTCCAGGGCGGGCACGTCGTCGGCAACCACACCTTCACTCATCCTCTTTTGATCTTCAGGAGCGAAGCCGAGATCCGGCAGGAACTCACCCATTGCCGCTCCGCTTTACGGGATGCGATTGGCGAACCCTCCAATCTCTTCCGCCCTCCCTTCGGAGGACGCCGTCCTGCTGTGCTCCGCATAGCCCGCGAACTGGGCCTAGAGCCAGTTATGTGGAACGTAACCGGCTACGACTGGAGCGCGCCGCCTGCCGAGGAAATCGAAAGGAAAGTCGCGAAACAGATGCGCGGCGGCGACGTGATCCTTCTGCACGATGGCGGCCACAAGCAAATGGGAGCAGACCGCTCCCAAACCGTGATCGCCACCGATCACCTGATTGCGCGCTACAAGACCGAGGGATATGAATTCGTAACAATTCCTCAGATGATTGAAGAGTCAGCCGTTACGTCAGGCCAATAGCTACAGTCGTCTTGGTTTCTTGGAATTTCTCCACGCGTCTGTGACTCTGCGGTAAATTATCCCTTCATCCCCGCAAACGCCGATTTCGCCGCCGCAATCGTCCGCTGAACATCCTCGTCAGTATGCATCGAGCCCAAAAACGCCGCTTCGTACTGCGACGGAGGCAGATACACTCCGCTATCAAGCATTGCCCTGAAAAACTTGCCGAAAGCCTCAGTGTTCGATTTCGACGCAGAATCCCAATCCGTTACCGGTCCCGGCGTGAAAAACCACGTAAACATCGACCCCACGCGGTTGTGCGAGAGCGGAACGCCCGCTTCTTTCGCAGCCGCGGCCACGCCCTCAACCAGTTCGCCGCTCAACTTCTCAATCCGCGGATAAATCTCCTGCTTATGATCGTGCAGATTCTTCAGCATTGCACTGCCCGCGGCCATCGCCAGCGGATTTCCGGATAGCGTGCCCGCCTGATACATCGGCCCCAGCGGCGCCACCAGATTCATAATCTCGCTCGGACCACCATAGGCGCCAACCGGTAAGCCTCCGCCAATGATCTTGCCCAAAGTCGTGAGGTCAGGACGAATATTGTAGATTTCCTGCGCGCCTCCGAAAGCCACGCGAAATCCGGTCATCACTTCGTCAAAAATCAGCACCGACCTCTCGCGCTCGGTAATCAATCGCAGGGCGACCAGATAATCGTCCGCGCCGGGAACACATCCCATGTTTCCCACCACCGGCTCCACAATGACGCAGGCAATCTGATGTTTGAATTTCTGAAAAGCATATTCCACCGCCTTGATGTCGTTAAACGGCAAGGCCAGCGTGAATTGGATGAATTCCTCGGGAACGCCCGCCGATCCGGGGATACCGAGAGTCGCCACTCCCGAACCAGCCTTCACCAGCAGCGAATCCGAATGCCCGTGGTAGCAGCCCTCGAATTTCATGATGTACTTGCGCTTGGTGTAGGCGCGGGCCAGACGGATAGCCGACATGGTCGCTTCGGTTCCGGAACTTACGAAGCGAACTTTCTGCATGGAAGGAAACGCGGCCAACACCAACTCCGCAAGATCCGCCTCGGCGGGCGTCGAAGCTCCAAAACTCGTGCCGTTGCAAGCCGCGCCCACGATCGCGTCGAGCACGTCCGGCGCAGCATGACCAAGAATCAACGGCCCCCAGGAGCCGACATAGTCGATGTATTCGTTTTCGTCCGCGTCCCAGATATGCGAGCCCTTCCCGCGCACAATAAACGGCGGATCGCCGCCCACCGCACCAAAAGCACGCACCGGCGAGTTCACTCCGCCAGGAATCATGCTCTCGGCACGTTGCTGCAAACGGCGCGACTGCTCGACCTTTCGAGACGTTGTGGAAGGCATGAACTCTCGCAGGTGACTGTCATCCCGAGCAAGCGTTTTTGCGCAGCGAGGGATCTGGGCGAGCCGCGCGAAGCGTCGCGGTCTTTGCGACGCATTAGTCGCGCGTTTGGCTCGCTTCCGTGCAACAAGACTGACTACTATAACAGCGCCTGCGGAAAATAATTAATCAGATATTCACGATTTCGCCATCATTGCGCAACATCTCACAGGTACCTTCACTTCATCACGTTGCCCTTCTAACCGGGAGGGTTCAAGGACAGCTTCGGGGGCTCCGGGCTGTCCTTATTGATTTTCCCGGACATTCCGCCAGCCTCACTTAAGATACGAGCGCACAATCTCCATCAATTCGTCCGCCGCAATCGCCTGCTCGGAGGTCGTTTTGCGCGATGGATCGAGGACATGAAATCTGACATGATCTTCCAGCAACTCAGCCATCAGCCCGTTCATCGCGCCGCGCGCAGCTGTGATCAGTTGCAATATGTCTCCACAGTCCTTGCCTTCATCAAGCGCCCGCTCCATAGCGTCAATCTGCCCTCGAATGCGCCTCACCCGGAGTTTAAGTTTTTCTTTTTCACGCAGCGTATGAGCCATGTCCAGCTCCCAGGTTGATTTTCCACTTGACTATACTATACGGGGGTATGCTACAACAAGTGTTCGAGAATCCCTGAACCCGGCTTGTAACATTCCTTTAACTAACCCTGCGTAGGCTCGGTTTGATTGACGGCACGCACAGCCCGGGTATTGCGTGATGCACCTGTCGCCGCACGCGTTATTAACCATAGTTAACTTCATGTGGTATATTCACGTTAAGCCAAGACGGAGAATTAGGTCGCGGTACGCAGCAATTATGAGAAAGCAAGCCCAATTCGCACGTTTTGGCGCACGCTGCCTTTTGCTTCTGCTCTGGGCTGCTACTGCTCTCGGCCCCGCTCGTCTGGCGCGGGCCCAGCAACCGGACGCGCCCTCCGCTGCGAAGCCTGACTCGGCGTCGCAGGACAGCACCGCCGCCCCGCCGAGCCCGGCCGATCCTCAGCCCGACGACAGTGCCGAAGCGATGTTCCCTCATTTCAAAGACTCGCGCTTTTGGCTCTCCGGCCAGGCCAACTTCATCTTCCAGACTCATCCCCCATTCCACGCGGACTACAGCGGCTCGCACAGTCTCAGTCCCGATTACGAGAAGGCCACGTCCCGCGTCATGACTCTCTACACTGGCGTGCGCCTCGATAACTCCACCGAACTTTTGGTCGACATCGAAGAAGCCGGCGGAGCCGCGCTCAGCACCGGCTTGGGGCTGGCAGGCAACACCGATCTCGATATCGTCCGCAATCCCCTGCTGAGCAAAGCGCCCTATCTGGGCCGAGGCATGATTCACAAAGTGTTTGCTCTGAGCAAAGACAAAGTCGAAAACCAGCGTAGCTGGCTTTCCCTCTTCGACGAACTCCCGCGCCGCCGTCTGGAGAT
>Ga0210391_10005093_pt1 | contig 10837 bp, 9 predicted proteins | sample IncBWC12OmetaG_FD_160573 | JGI IMG/M metagenome (GOLD analysis project Ga0210391, IMG submission 160573) | Forest soil microbial communities from Barre Woods Harvard Forest LTER site, Petersham, Massachusetts, United States - Inc-BW-C-12-O ...
AGCGCGGTTTGATCCAGACCAGCTCAAAACCGTTCGTCCAGGACGATTCGCTCGACCATCGTTTCTAATTCCGTCTGCGCCTGTTCCTGCCGGCTGTCGAGGTCTTGTTTTTGCTTGCCCAGATCGGCGAGTTTGTCTTCCTGCGAATCGAGTTCACGAGTGTAACGCTGGATGAGTGCGCGCTCTTCGGCGCTGCCCTTTAGCGCCTTCATATTCTCGCGCAGCCGTGCTTGGTCTTTTTCAATGGCCCCCATCTGGCGCTCGCGTTCCGAAGATTGCGCCTCAAGCAGCGCGATGTCATTTTTCTTTTGCAGCACCCTTTGCATCGCGTCTCTGAGCGCAGGGGTGATGCGATTGTCGGCAACGAGAAGACTCAGTTGCTTGACCTGCGCATCTTCCAGGCTGGCGAGTTGGTACTGCGTATCCTGCGGGCTGTACTCCTCGACCAGAATCTCGCTTGACTTACCGGCTTCCACCGGCACGCGGAAGCGATAGAAATTGGTTGTTGTCTCGTCTGGCTTCAAAGTGTCGATGAGTTTCCAGTCGCTGCGGACCGGGTATTCCACGACGACGACGCGAGCTGCGGCATCCGCATTGCGGATCACATATTTGTGACTGGATCGTAATTCGTGGGTCGCGATGAGGATGCCCTTTGTCATGCGGACGCGGCTGACTGGTTTTTGCTCCTCGAGCGCGCGGTCGGCGATGTGCACGGCGGGATCGGCCGCATAGGAGATCAGGCGGCGCTCGTCGGGATGAATGGTTTCGAGCATGCCTTCGCCAGCAAAGGCGTTGGCGTCGATCAGGTTGAATGAGCCGCCATCCAGCGTGAGGCCGCTCGTGTTCTTGATCCAGAGGGCGCGCAAAACGTCGTTGGAGCCGGCAGCCCACAGCGTGACTTTTTCGGCGTCAATCCTCGATTGTAGAATCGGAACTAGCGCCGACTGATTCTTGCCGATCGTGATCCTCTGCTTGAGTTGGTATTCGAAATTGTCGCCCAGCCCCTTGGCCTCGGCTTCGGGCGCTTCCCCTTCGGCGTAGTTTCTTATCGAGGAGACCTCCGCATCCTGCGTTCCCACTTGACTGGGAGCACCCGCCGTCACCATCACAGATTCGTTCGACGTGCCTAACTCCAGGCGAGCGTCAATCTCGTTCATGCGATCTACGCCGAGATAGAAGCTGGTGAGCTGAAAACGCCTGAAGCCGGTGGCGTCGACGTAGAGCGCGGAATTGCCCGCTTGGATGTTGTCAAAACGGTACATGCCCTGAGCGTTGGCGGTCGTGCTTTGCGAAGCTCCGGTCTCTTCGTTACGAAGGGTAATTCGCGCGTTGGCAATGGCCGCCCCGCTAGGATCGCGGACGAAGCCTTGCACGCCGGTTAGGGGCGCGCTTCGGCTCATTCCTCCACCCGCCCCACCACCAACTGCTCCTGCATTGAAGGTCAGAAGGTCGGTCATATCGCGACCATTGATCGCCGCCTCGTGGGTTTGCGGAGTCAATTGGGCAGACTCCGGCAACGCGATCTCCGGCCGTCGAACGTAGTAGGGCTGCGAAATATTCTGCACGAACGATTGCGGGGCACCGGCGACGAGCGCTAGCTGCACGTCTGTCCAGTCTTCTCCAATGGTGTTGTCGACGACAGCCCAGCCTTGCAGCAGCGGCTTGTCGCCTGGCTTCTCGGGCATGAGAATGCGGTAGGTGCTTTTCCAAACGGGGACCTCGCTGATGTAGCTGACGAAAATTTCGCGTTCGCCGGAGCCGGTGGCGGTCAGAGTCATGCGGCGGACGTCGGCGGCGCGGGATGAGCCGATCAGGTTCATATAGCGCCCGACTTCTTCAGTGAGATCGCGATCGGCAAGACGAACGGCGGTCGCTTGAGTCAACTCGAACGTTCGAAGTTCGCCTGAGTCGCCGATCAGGGAAAACTCGGTCGCGTCGATGAAATTGCCGCGGGCGTCCTGCTTTCTGTTTTTTTCGACGCTCAACAGACGTCCCGTCGCCACGGTGGTTCCGCTGCGCACCTCGATCCGCGCTCCTCGCAGTGCATTGAGGAAGTCGGCATTGGTGGTCTGAAGGCCGAAAGGCAGACGCAGTGACTTGAGCCGCTCGCCGAGCGGAGCGGTCGAGTTATAGCGCACTGAAGTGATGTGCCCATCTCCGGCATCTACCGCAGTCAGAGATTTGAGAACGTCATTCAACTGCCCGGTGGTGAAATCAATTCTAAGATCTTGCGTGCCTCGGACCCGGGCTGTGTGCTCGAAATAGCCGATGCCGTTCTTGTAGAGGACGACGCGCTTTACCGGCAGGCGCGCGGCGGAGTCCGGCATTTTCTCTTCGCTTTCTGCGACAACAGCCTTGACACTCGCAGGCTTGTTTTGAGCGACGCCGGGAAGGAGGAACAAGGCCAGCAGGGGGAAAGTTCGGGTGAGCCGGAAATGTGTGACTCGAAACATAGACACACCTTTCTCCAATAACAGGAAAGGGAGTATAGCACCGGATTTGCTGGCGATTCAGTAACCAAGCTGGCTATTTGCTTCGCATCACATCGCGCAAGGCAAGCTCTAACCCCCCGAATTCTGGATGGTCGTTCATGCCGAGGGAGTAGGCAATATCGAGGCGGTCACCGGTTAACAACTGCAAGCGATCGCAGGATTCTTTCAGTCCCCAGCCTATGGCTTTGAAGGCGATGTTATCGCGCCAGGCGGATTGTGGCGGCGATTGTGTGGCGAGGTGGGATTGATCTGGTGCCACACCGTTTCGCTTTGGAATCGCTGACGCGTCGGGATGACAGCGCGCCGTGAAGTCCTGCGACGCCGGGACGGGGCAGAGCCCCGTCACCATACCATTCCGGGCCGCTGCCAGGCGCAACCGTACATGCTTGTCTTTCACCCCTTGCGGCGGCGCCATCAGGCGCACCGTCCTGGCGGCGAAAATCGGCTCCCGATTGTCCATGCCGAATGGTTCCAGCAGGAGCAATGCCTGGTGAAGTTCGGGTGTGACTTCGCTTAGCGGCAGTTCTCGATCGAATTCGATCTGCGGCTCGAAGTCGGTGAGAGTGAGCCTCTCACGTGCGTAGCCGTCGAGATGCTGGCGCAGTTTTTCGACGTTTGCGCTGGGCAGGGCAAAGCCCACGGCGTGGGCGTGTCCGCCGTAGCGGGAAAATAGATCGTGGCACGATTCAATTGCATGCAGCAGATGAAAGGCCGCGATTGATCGTCCGGAGCCGTGCGCTTCGTCTCCCTCACGCGAGATGACCAACGTTGGCCGTCCGTGGTGCTCGACCACCCGTGAAGCGGTGATGCCGATTACGCCGCGATGCCAACCTTCGCCATCGAGGACGACGCAGTAGGCCTCGCGCAGCGCCGGCTCTTCTTCGAGGCGGTGCTCGATGCTCTCCATGATGCGGCGCTCTTCCTCCTGGCGCCCGGTATTCAACTGATCGAGGCGGCCGGCCATCTGCCTTGCGCGCTCTATGTCTTTCTCACTGAAAAGATCGACCACGTCGCGGGCGCCGTCCATGCGTCCGGCAGCGTTAAGGCGAGGAGCAATGCGAAAGGCTACTTCGGTCGCCGTAAGAGCGCGGCCATCGCCGAGTTTCGCGACCTCGAGCAACGCCCGCAGCCCGACGTTCACAGGACGACGCAGCCCTTGCAGACCCAGCTTCGCGAAGACGCGATTCTCGCCAAGCAACGGGACGGCATCGGCGATGGTCGCGATGGCGACCACTTTCATGAACGACATCAGCAGGCGCGATTGATCTTTTGTATCCAGGCGGCGCTGCATCAATGCTTGCGCCAGCTTAAACGCTACGCCCGCGCCGCATAAGTGTTTGCACGGATAATCGCATCCGCTTTGATTTGGATTAATGACGACCAGCGCCTGCGGAACGCCGTCGGGCCCAGGGAGGTGATGATCGGTAACGATCAGGTCAAGGCCGAGGCGGCGCGCGGTTTCGGCGGCGGGGAAGGCGCGGATGCCGGTATCGACGCTGATGATGAGGCGCACTCCGTCGGCGGCGGCGCGCTCGATTACCTCATCGCGCATGCCGTAGCCTTCGCGGATACGATGGGGCACGTGAAAGTCAGCCGCCCCGCCACACAGTTCGATGGCCGTTTTCAGAATGACGATGGCCGTGGTGCCGTCGACGTCGTAGTCGCCGTAGATGAGGATTTTTTCTTTGCGCTCCAGGGCCGCTTCGAGACGATCGATCGCCGGTTTCATTCCGCTCATCAGCAGCGGGTCGTGGAGATCGGCAAGCGCGGGCGCAAGAAAACGGGCGGCAGCCTCCGGCTCGTCGATGCCGCGGGTGACCAGGAGATCGGCCAGAACGGGCAAACCCGAAGCGGGAACTCTCAATTTGGAATCCCGTAGGGCGGCAGCCAGCAGACGGGCCTTTGCAGAATTCACCGGATTGGAGATCCATCGCATGGCAGCCTAGCGGGAACAAACAGATTAGCAGGCGTGACGGGTCAACAGGTACGGGGACTCGGGGGCGCGAGAAGCGATCGAATTCCCAGCCAGATTCGCCACTGGTAGCATTTTCGAAGAAGGTCAGCGGCGTTCTTCAGGCGTCGATGCTGCCCGGCTTTCTGCGACTGAGGCGGGTAGTCATCACCCTCGGTCTAAGAGACTATTCGAAAACTCGTTCAGCCTGCTTACAAGTCGTGCTGGCGTCATCGTGTCGCCTGCGCGATCATTGTCGAGCGTAGCGCCAAGTGGAGTCGCTGGACTGCGACTTCGCTGATACGGCGGGCATTCTGCATGATATCGGGCGGGAAGTGCTCGCCCTCGAGATCACAAACGAAATTAAGGTGATTGAATCGGTGTAGAAGAAGTATTGCAGCGGAGCCCTAGCGTTCCTCGTCTCCGTCCGGCTCATCGATCATGAATCCTCCGGCATCATCGGCTAACTCGCGCAGATGTTGATAGTGCGCGTACCATTCCGTGCCCGCTTCATAAACGAAGAGGCAGCCTTGATAGGCCCAACCAAGCTGTACAAAGCCAGTCTTGCCGATATACGTCTTGAGCCAGCGGCTTTCTTCGAGATCTTCTTCGTTACTGAACTCGCCATCGGCCAGGCGCTGCGATAAGCCGTCTAACTCTTCGCGCTCGAGCGCCCAGGAATGCATGGTCAGGAAGGGCGCAGCGGTGGATTTAGCCAACTCTACGAAATCCTTCCAGCTGTCGGGATTCTTTCCCGAGTCCCAGAGCACGCTGGGAATCTCGTCGCATTCGACGTAGCCAAAGAAACGGCGCATGCCCAAGCCTTCAATGAAGGCGGTCATATCGTCTTTCATGCCCGTCAGGTCATCTGCGATAGGAGACATGGAGTTCCTATATTGTAAAGCTTGGTCGCGGTCAACCGCCACTGTGCGGGGATTCACGGCGCGGCGGGCAGGACGCGCGCCGAACAGCCGCCGGGACGGCGGCGCTACAATCGCTGCGGGGAATGGGAGACTGCCCGGCGGCGGGCGACCGGCTGGTAAGTGTGGCAGAATTCGGTCGCGCGCTCGGAGCCGTCGAGCGGAGGAAGATGGGAGGAACCACAATTGTGTTTTCCCTGAAGAGCATCCTGGGCATCGTCACCGGTCTTGGCGTCTTCGTCCTGCTGTCGTTGATTTCTTCGCGAGCGGCCGCGCAGAGCAAACGGATTGTTATCGCGGCGGGTGCGGTGCTCGACGGCAAAGGGCACGTGCTGCGCGACGTCCGCATCGTCATCGAGGAATCGAAGATCGTGGCGATTGTTCCGCTTGATTCGAAAAGGGCTTCGCAAGCCGAGGCGGTGGATTACGATCTGCGGGGCCTGACGGTGCTGCCGGGCTGGATCGACGCGCACGTGCACATCACCTGGAGCTTCGGGCCGGACGGAAAAAATGCGGGGCAGGGAGGAACAACACCGGAGGCCGCGTATGCCGCGGCTTCGAATGCGTGGCTGACGTTGAAGGCAGGGTTTACGACCGTCCAGAGCGTGGGATCGCCGGCCGATGTTCCCTTGCGCGATGCCATTGCAAAAGGGTCGATCCCAGGCCCGCGCATTCTGACGGCAGTCGAGCCTCTTTTCGGACAGGGTGAAAAGACGGGGACGCCGGATGAGATTCGCGCGTTTGTACGGAAACAAAAAGCAGCAGGCGCGGACCTGATCAAGATTTATGCGTCGGGGGGCATGACGCGGGGCACGATGACGATGTCGCAGGAGCAATTGAACGCGGCCTGCGACGAGGCAAAGAAACAGGGTCTGCGCACACTGGTGCACGCCTATAGAGATGCGGTGCGAGCCGCCACTCTGGCCGGATGCACAGAGATCGAGCACGGTCTGGGTGCGTCAGTCGACGATCTGAAATTGATGGCCGAACACGGGACATATCTTGATCCGCAAGCCGGATTGCTGCTCGAGAATTATCTCCGTTTTAAGGACGAATATCTCGCGCCCCCTTACTACACGGAAGAGGGCTTCGCGGCGATGAAAGGGCTTATCCCGGTGCATCAGGAATTTATCGAACGTGCGCTGCGCGTTCCGGGATTGAAAATCGTTTATGGCACCGATGCGGTGGCGGGCGCACATGGGCGGAATGCGGAGGATTTCATTTACCGCGTGCGCGATGGCGGGGTCGACGCGATGGCGGCTATGGTCTCCGCCAACTCGCTCGGAGCGGAGGCGCTTGGCATGGCCGATCAGATCGGCTCGATTGCGCCTGGCCTGGACGCCGACATCATCGCGCTTGATGGCGACCCGCTGACCGATATCACGGCCGTCCGGCGGGTTGTGTTTGTGATGAAAGGCGGCGTGGTTTACAAGAATGTGACGCCTGGCGCAATCCCTCGACATGCAGGCGTCTAGCCGGGAAATCGGCGCTCAACCGCGACAAAACAGCAACCGATTTGACCGCCGACGCAAGCGCAGTACCCGCACCCACCAGTGGCGTTGTGTTAGACTTTCTGTTCACAAAAAAGCGTTTTCATCATGCTCTTTTCGAAAGAATACGTGGGCTATCTGTCCCGCGAAGTTTCCAAAAAACTGGTGGCGAGCGGTCTCATCGAGACCAAGGCGATGCCTGCTCTGAACGAGAAGGTGCATGCCGCGTTGCTCGAAGAACTGGCGCTCGAGGATCGCATCAACGATGAGGTGCGCGTCATTCTCGAGGCGTATTCCGAAGAAATGCAGAAGAGCGGCGCCAATTACCAAGAGATGTTCCGCAAGGTGAAGACGGAACTGGTGAAGAAGTATAAGGCCGTTCTTTAACATGAAAACGAGCATGAATACGAATATTGGAGTTACGAGGATACCTCTGCCGTGCGATTGAGCCGCGACAAAGTCAACAAACTCGCCCATGTGGTCACCGACGCGGTCGCGGACCTGGATGAGGTCGAGTTCATCGAGGACCGGAATACCATTCGCCTCGAAGTCCGCAAAATTCTTGAAGAACTCTTCATGCAGGAAGCCCGCATCGACCAAGCTGCCCGCCAGAAAATCGAGAGCCAGCGCCGCACCATCATCGAAGGCTCGGAGGAGTGGTCGATCCTCTACCGCAAGTATTACAACGATGAAGTGAAGAAGCTGGGAGTGTAAAGTACCCGGTACTGAGTAACCATTACCCAGCCTTTCGAAGCTTTTTCTGGGTACCGGTTACTCAGTACTGGGTACTTTTTCATGGACCGCGTCGTCTTCGAATCCGTCCAGAAGAGATTTCGCCACCGTCCGGCTCTGTTTAACTGGCTGGGCACGGAGCGGGGCGGCGAAACCGTCGCCTTGAAGAACGCGGCTTTTTCGGTCGGCCCAGCCGAGGTGTTGGTCCTGCTGGGGCCGAATGGCAGCGGAAAAACCACTTCCCTCAAGCTGATCTCCACCATGCTTCTGCCGGACGCGGGCTCGGTTCGGGTGGGCGGCTTCGATACGCAGCGCGATGCGGGCAAGGTGCGCCGGCAAGTTGGCATCGCCATCGCCGCGGAACGCTCGTTCTTTCCTCGTCTCTCAGCCCGTGAGAATCTTGAATTTTTCGCCGCGCTTGACGAGGTGCCGCGTCGCGAGCGATCGCAAAGAATCAACGAAGTACTTCGCGACACTGGCCTCGACGAGCAAACCGACACGCTGGTCATGAAATTTTCCAGCGGCATGTATCAGCGGCTCGGCATTGCGCGCGCTCTGGTCAAGCGGCCGAGCGTGCTATTGCTCGACGAACCGACGCGCAGCCTGGATGCCGCGACCACGGCTCACTTCTGGGCGACAATCCGCGCGCTGGCGGCACAGCAAACCACCATTCTGCTCGCCACGCACAATTTTGCTGAGGCGGTTGCCGTGGCGGATCGCCTGCTCCTGCTCCACCGTGGAGAATTGCTGGCGGATCGCGCCTTGGGTGACTGCGAAAACGCCGAGGCGCTGCGCTCGTTTTATTTTCAAACCACGGGCGAGATCGATGAGAGAGATTTGTGACCACTCTCGATAAGCTTCACGCCATTTTGCGGCGCGATCTGCTCACGGCAGTCCGGCATCGGAGTGGCTTTGTTGTGACCTTCGTCGGAGTATTCACCGAGTTAGCGGCCTTTTATTTTCTCTCCCGCGCCATTGGCCCCGGCTTTCGGCCCGACGGCGTCGAGTACTTCCCTTTTCTGCTGGTGGGGACTGGCGTCTACACTTTTTTTGTGATGAGCGCGCAGGCCTTCCTGAGCACGGTGCAGGAGGCGCAACAAACCGGAACGCTGGAGGTGCTGATGACCACGTCCACGGCGCCGGCTGAACTTGTCATCCTCAGTTCGATCTCCGCATTTGCCGGAAACCTGGTCAATCTTCTGATTTACCTTGTCGCTGGCGTGGCCGTTTTCCGGGCCTCGATTCACGCCAATTTTTTCTCTTGTGCGCTGGTTTTGGTTTTCTCAATGGCGATCGCGCTCTCCCTGGGAATCACCGCGGCCACGCTCCAGGTCGCGTTTCAGAAGGGGGCGGCGCTGCTCTGGCTGCTCAGTTCGGGAATCTGGTTTCTGAGCGGCACCATGTTTCCGATCCAGAGTTTACCTCGCCCGCTCGAATTGCTGGCGCGTGCCGTCCCGCTTACTTATGCCATCGATGGGTTGCGCCGGGCGTTGCTTGAGGGGCGGTCGGTGATGGCGATGGCTCCGACATTGGCTGTGCTGGCTGGGTTTGCCATGGTCATGCTGCCGCTCGCGCTCGCCGCCCTATCGCTCAGCCTGCGGTGTGCGAGGCAAAACGGAACTCTGTCATTTTATTGAGCATGCGGATTCGAGTTCCGCGAATTGGCACTAACTCATTATTGGCACCACCGAAACCGTGTAGTACACTGCGTTTACTCTTATCTGAAGCGTGGGGGATGCCGGCTGCCCGGTTCGACTGGCGTAATCTCCAAGTGGCGTAATCAATGATGAAGGACAATTGGGTCCCTCGCGACAAAGCCCAGAATCGTTCTCCGATGTTCGCCGACACCCCTAGCGTGACAGCGTCAAACTGGGGTGCGGTGCGTTCAGAGTTGGTGGTTGAAGTGTTGCGTCGCGAGAATCGCCAGCGAGTTCGCGCGGAAGTTCGCGGGGAAAGTATGCTGCCAGCTCTTTGGCCGGGCGATGTGGTCGAGATTGAAAGCTGTCCGCGTGAAGAGTTACGGCCGGGAGAAATTGTGCTCGCGCAGCGTGACGAACGCCTCGTGCTGCATCGACTGCTTGCTGGCAGCGGCACGGCTGGCTTTGTGTTGCGCGGCGATTGCGTGCGCTGTGCCGATCCCGAATATCCTGCCGGTGCGCTGCTCGGCCGACTAGTGCGCGGCGCTGCTGAACGGCGAGATGTGCCAGAGCCTGGCCGGTGGGCGCGATCGGCCGCCGAATGGTCGGGAGCGAAGTGGTCGCGCGCTATCGGAATATTGTTCTGCTATTGCAGCCTGGCTCGTCGCGTCGCGCTGAGATTGCACAGCCGCCGCAAGGCGTTGGCTCGCGATATTACAAATTCGAAACATGGCGGGGAACTGGCTAGGCTCGAATTCGATTCCCGAGAGACTGGTTCCCGAGAAGCAGGAGCCTGTCGATGAGCGCGCTTCGCAAATCGGCGTGCGTTGAGATCGGAGCGATCCCGATTGCTCTTTCGACCACCGAGGACGGCTTTCTTGAGCTGCTGAGCCGGCGTTATGAGGGGTTTCTGAGTTCTTCGCGCCCCGAGTTTGAACTGGAGTTTGATCTTTCGGCGACGTATTCGGTTTCCGATGCCGATGTGCAGGTGCGGCGCGATGGTGACGAGTGGACGATGCAGCGGGGAGACTTTCGCGCCCACTGGGATCCGCGCGCGGGGCGCGGCACGGTGCGGCAGGATGCGAATCCGTATTCGCTCGACACGGTGCTCCGCATTTTGCACAGCCTGATTCTCGCCGAGCGCGGCGGCTTTCTGTTGCACGCCGCCAGTGCTATTTGCGACCGCCAGGCGTTCTTGTTTTCGGGCGTATCGGGTGCCGGCAAAACTACCATGACGCGCCTCGCGCCGCCTGGCGTCACCCTGCTGACCGACGAAATTTCATACTTGCGGCCGGGCGCGGGCGGCTACGCGGCCTTCGGCACGCCTTTCGCCGGAGAGCTGGCGAGATCGGGGGAGAATTGCAGCGCTCCCGTCTCTGCGCTTTTTTTTCTGGAGCAGGGTCCGGAGAATCGAATCGATGAGTTGGCCTCCGGGGAAGCTGTGCGACGGCTTATGCGTAATATTTTGTTCTTCGCCGAAGATCAGAATCTGGTGGAAAAACTTTTTGCCACCGCGTGCGATTTTGTGGCCAGGGTTCCGATTCGCCGCTTGACTTTCTATCCTGACGGCAGGGTGTGGGACGAGATCCGCAACTTCGCAGCTGATTCGCAGGAG
>Ga0210391_10005094_pt1 | contig 10837 bp, 12 predicted proteins | sample IncBWC12OmetaG_FD_160573 | JGI IMG/M metagenome (GOLD analysis project Ga0210391, IMG submission 160573) | Forest soil microbial communities from Barre Woods Harvard Forest LTER site, Petersham, Massachusetts, United States - Inc-BW-C-12-O ...
CCCCGCCAACGTGATCAGGATTTTGATGGGCGCCCTCCGGGCATGGGCTGGTCGGTGACTGGTCGGCCACGCTCACCTCTCCTCCCCGCACGCCATGCGCTCGATCTCCTCCGCGCTCTGTGCGCCGCCCGCGCGCTGTGGCTCGGCCAGCCAGACGAAGGTCTCGCGGTTGCCCTTGGGGCCGGGCAGGCCAGAGGAGCGGAAGCCGAGGACGGTCGGCGGGCCGGCTGGGCTCTCGATGCCCCCGACGGCGAGCCCGACGGCCACGAGCGCGGCACGGCGCGCCGCGGGGTCGCGTACGACGCCCCCTTTGCCCACACGCTCGCGCGGCGCCTCGAACTGGGGCTTGATCAGCGCGAGCACGTCGTAGGGAGCGGCGAGGCAGCCGAGCACGGCCGGCAGCACCTTGGTGAGAGAGATGAACGAGACGTCCACCACCGCGAGGTTGGGCACGACGGGAAGCATCGCAGGCTCCAACACGCGCGCGTTGGTGCGCTCCAGCACGTGCACCCGCGGATCGGTGCGCAGGCGGTGGTGGAGCTCTCCATAACCAACGTCCACGGCGAGGACCGTGGCGGCGCCGCGCTGCAGCAGACAGTCCGTGAAGCCCCCCGTCGAGGCTCCCACATCGAGCGCAACCCGCCCCGCCACCGCGATCTCGGTGCGCGCCAGCGCGTTCTCCAGCTTGATCCCACCGCGCGACACATACCGCGGGCGCTCGGCGACGCTCACCTCCACATCGGCCGCCACCATCTCCCCCGGCTTCTCCGCGCGCCTGCCGGCGGCCCCCACCCGCACCTCGCCCGCCATCACCGAGGCCGCGGCGCGGCTGCGCGATTCGAACAGCCCGCGCTCTGCCAGGAGGGTGTCCAGCCGCTGCTTGCCCATCGCCCGAACGGTATCCGCTCCACCACACGATGCCGCCAGTGCGAAGCTCACAGATTGCCCCGCCTCCCGCGCCCAACCCTGGTGCGCCACATTCGACGACGGCGCGCGGCGAGCGGTTAAATGAAACGGCCCGCCTGGGAAGCGGGCCGTTTCGAGGGAGGAGGGATGCTGCTGTACTTCGGGTCTAAAAGCATGATGCCCGCTGCGAGCAGCCTTGTGTGTGAGAGTGCGCACATATATACCCTCCCTGTATAAGTTGTGATAGAATACGGCCATGCCCAAGGTCGATCGCAACAACCCCGTCCGCTCCAAGTCCTCGGAGTCCACGCACTCCCTCATGGAGTTCATGCAGCGCTTCCCCGACGACGACGCCTGCCTCCAATGGCTCTGGCGGACGCGCCTGTCGCCCGACGGCGAACACGCCTACTGCCCGAAGTGCAAGCAGGAGCGCGTGTTCAAGCGCTACGCCACCAAGCAGCGCCGCCAGTCATGGACCTGCAACGGCTGCGGCCTGCACGTCCAGCCGACCGCCGGGACGATCTTCGAGGGGTCCGCCACCTCGCTGCACCTGTGGTTCTACGCGATGTACCTGATGGCTAGCACTCGATGCGGGGTGTCAGCCAAGCAGCTAGAGCGCGAGCTGGGCGTCACGTACAAGACCGCATGGCGAATCTTCAACCGCATCCGCAACGTGGCGATGGCCGACGATGGAGGGATGCTCCGAGGGGACGTGGAGGTCGATGAGGCGTCCGTGGACGGCAAGCCGCGCCGCAAGCAGGGCGAGCGCTTGGCGCTCCCGCCCGAAAAGCGCTCGGAGGCCGCGAAACTCCGCGAACGTAGTAGAGCAACCGTCTTCGCGGCCGTGGAGCGTGGCGGCAGGATCAAGGCGACCGTTCTACCGTCCCGCCGGGGGCCGGGGCTCAAGAAGCAGGTCATCGAGTGGGTGGAGCCCGAGTCCATCGTCATCACCGACGAGTGGCCGTCCTACAACGGCCTCGACCAGCACTTCATCGCCCATAGTCGGATCAACCACTCCGCCGGTATGTACGTCGAAGGCGACACCTACACGAACACCGTGGAGGGCTTCTTCGGCCACCTGAAGCCGTCGATCAAGGGCACCTACCGGCGCGTCTCGCACAAGTGGCTGCAAGGCTACCTCAACGAGTTCACGTGGCGCAGGAACGCGCGCCTATTGCCGGACGCGATGTTCGACCAGCTCCTCCGATGCGCCGCTAGCGTCTAAGCGACGACTATCTCGAAAATGATCTTTGCTCTCACAACGTTTCAAAATGTTGCGCTCGGTGTGATCGTCCTTGGGCCAATCGTCGGATTCTTCCTCCACGAACATGTCGGCAACGCGATCTCGATGCGGCGGGAAAGGCGCGAGTTCGAGATCAAGCGCATGGTGCGCGAGGAAGTCGCTCGTGAGCTTGAAAGAGAGCGCAAAAGCTAGCTGCCCTCTACGAAGATCCAGAGATGGTCGAGCGTGCCCTCGCTGGGCTTACTTGGCTCGCGTTGGAGGATCTGTGTCGCCCGCTCGACCGCTTGGAGCAGGTCGGCGACGGACTGGCCGCTAGCCTCCCATCGAGCTTTCCCACGATCCTCCCAACCAGCCTTCCTCAACATCTTCCGTACCTCTGTACGCAGACCGTTTTTGTCGGCGTGCATGGAGAGGCAAATGATCGCTCGGGTCAAGTTCTACTCGTCGTCCGCGTCGGTGTGGGCGTGCGCGACCTTCTCAAGCAGGCCCATCACGTCCCCCTCTGTCGGGACGGGGATCTCGATCGGTTCATACGGCTTGCCGTCCCTGTCGTGGCCCTTCGGCTGGGTTAGCTGGGTAGGCTTCAGCTCGTGCTTGTCGTCAGCCATCTACGACGAGGGTAGGGCATTGAGCGCCGTCGTCCCGTCCTATCTCGCCAAGGTCAGCCGGGCCGAAAAGCACCTCATCGAGCTGCACGAAGCCATCGACGAGTACGCAGCCCGCAAGCCATACACGGTGCGCCAAGGGGTCGAGGGCAAGAAGCAGAAGACGATCCATCGCCTCGTCTTCACGTCCGATCCCGGCAACACCGACATTCTGATCATCGCGGCCGACGTGATCTACAACCTGCGCTCCGGGCTCGACCACTTGATGTCCTGCTTGGTCGCCAACAAGGAACGCAGCGGCGTCATCTTCCCCATCTTCTTTCAAGGCGTTTGGGAGGACCCCCTCCCAGGCGAGAACGCGGAGCGGGGCAAGCTGCGAGCACGATGGGCCTCCGACACAAAATCGCTCAAGGCACCGGCGCTCGCAATCCTCAAGGGTCTGCAACCGCCCGAGGACACTGGGGATGACACGGAGGCCGATCGACTCAGGGTCCTCAACAGCCTGTCGAACCGCGACCGCCACGAGAAGCTGCCCGTGACCGTCTCGGGCCTGAGCGACTTCACGATCGCCCTCAAAAGCGATGGAAAGGTCTACAAGGCCCTGCCCGAGCTGGCCGTCGATTTTGCGAAGAACGACGCACGCATCCAGATCCCCGAAGACTCCGTGGACGTGAAGATCGAGGGCACCCCGCTCGTAGTGATCCGTGTCGGAAAGGACAAAGCGAGCCGCGACCGATACCTGCGGCTCCCCACCTTCCTCGACGAGGCCATCCCGTTCCTCAAGAGCCGCGTCGTCAACCCGTTGATCCCGCACGTGCGGCGATAGCGCGCTCATCGGAGCGCCCCTCCGCCAGCGTCTGCCTGCCATGCGCAGCAGAGTCTAGCGGGGTTTATACAGGGAGGGTATATGTGTGAGAGTGCGCACAGATGTTCGGCCTTGACTCAAGCAACAAACCGCACGTATGTTCGCGGGGCCACCCGGCCGAGGCCTCTGGAGTGAGCCAAGCCCCGGCCTCTACGCCTCCACCGCCGCGGAGTCGCGGTCGAGGATCGCCGCCGCCACCCGCTCGGCGATCTTGGCGCCCGTGAAGCCGACCTCCTCGTGCAGCAGCGCCGGCTTGCCGTGCGTCACGTAGCGGTCGGGCAGGCCCACGCGGAGGATCCTCGGGGTGATCCCCATCTCGCTGAGAGTCTCCCACACCGCCGAGCCGAACCCACCGGCGAGCACGCCCTCCTCAACAGTCACCAGCAGGTCGTGCTCGGCCGCCAGCTGGGCCATCAGCCCGGCGTCGATCGGCTTGGCGAAGCGCGCGTCCACGACGGTCACCGCGATCTCCCGAGCACGCAGCAACTCGGCGGCGCTCAGCGCCTTGCCGACGCCCGATCCGTAGCCGATCAGCGCGACGCGCCTGCCGGCGCCGGCCGACGCGGGAGTGACCTCGGTCTCACTCAATATCTCACCCGTGCCGATCGCGATCGCGCGCGGCTCCGCGGGCAGCGGCACCCCCACGCCCTCCCCGCGCGGGTAGCGCAGCGCGATCGGCCCGTCGTCGTAGAGCAGCGCCGTGCGCAGCATGTGCACCAGCATCGCCTCGTCGCGCGGTGCCATCAGCACGATGTTGGGCAGGCAGCGCAGGTAGGCGATGTCGAACACGCCGTGGTGGGTGGGTCCATCGTCGCCGACCAGCCCCGCGCGATCCATCGCGAACACCACGTTCAGCTTCTGCAGGCACACGTCGTGCACGATCTGGTCGTAGGCGCGCTGCAGGAACGTGGAGTAGATCGCCGCCACCGGCTTGACTCCCTCGAGCGCGAGGCCCGCCGCGAACAGGATCGCCTGCTGCTCGGCGATCCCGACGTCGAAGTAGCGCTCCGGGAGCGCCTTTTGCAGGATGTTGAGGCCGGTGCCCGAGTTCATCGCCGCGGTGATGCCCACCACGCGCTGGTCGCGTTCGCACTCCCTCACCAGGGCTTCGCCGAAGACCTGTGTGTACTGCGGCTTCGCCACCGCCGGCCGGGCCGCGCCGCGCCCGTCCGCCGCGACGGGACCCGTGCTCGCGGCCTGCGAGACCGCCGGCGCGGGTGTCGGCGAGCCGTTGAGGATCGACTTCGGCTTTGCTGCATGCCACTTCTCCATGCCCTCCAGGCCCCCGTCCTCGGCCGGCGCGAAGCCCTTGCCCTTGACGGTGGCGATGTGCACCACCACCGGGCGGTCTGCGGCCAGCGCCTCGCGCAGCGCCTGGCGCAGCGCGCGCATGTCGTGGCCGTCGATCACGCCCATGTAGGCCCAGTCGAGCTCCTCCCACCACAGGCCGGGGGCCCAGAACGCCTTCAACGACTCCTTCAGCTGGGGGCCCAGCTTCTCGAAGGCCGCTCCCACCGCGCCGGGCAGTCGCGTAAGACCTCCCTCGACCCCCTCGCGGGCATGCCATAGCTTCGGGTTGAGGCGCACGCGGTTGAAGTAGCGCGACAGCGCGCCGACGTTCGGGGAGATCGACATCCCGTTGTCGTTCAGCACCACCACGATTGGGGTGCCCATCCCCCCCGCCTGGCCGATCGCCTCGAACGCCACACCACCGGTCATCGCGCCATCGCCGATCACCGCCACGACCTTGCCGTCGGGATGCGAATCCCCACCTGCCCTGCCGAGGTGGCGCATCCCCTCCTTGATGCCGACGGCGTACCCGACCGAGGTCGAGGCGTGGCCGGCGCCGATGATGTCATGCGGTGACTCCGCGATCGAGCAGAACGGCGCGAGGCCGCCGTACTGGCGGATCGTGTCCAGCCGATCGCGCCGGCCGGTGAGGACCTTGTGCGGGTAGGCCTGGTGGCCGACATCCCACAGGATCTTGTCGCGGGGCGAGTCCAGCAGCGAGTGCAGCGCCACCGCCAGCTCACAGGTGCCGAGGTTGGCCCCGAAGTGCCCCCCGATCTCCCCCACCGTGTCGATGATGTACTCGCGCACCTCCTGCGCCAGGCGCTGCAACTCCTCTTCGGAGAGACCGTGCAGATCCTGCGGGCCCTCCACTCCGCCCAGCAGGGATCGCTTTCCTCGCCCGCCCTGCTTGTTGCTTGGTCGCTGGTCGCTCATGAGGTGCGGGTGTAGATGAAGTCGGTGATCCGCTCGAGCTCGCCGGTGTCGCGCGGGTGGGCGGGATCGATGCCGGCGTGCGCCGCCTCCGCCAGCGCCGCCCGCGCCGTGCGGTGGGACTCCGCGGCCAGTGCCTTCGCTTGGTCGATTCCGAACTCGCTCACGTAGGTGCGCTTGCCGTGACGCTCATCGCTTCCTTGGGGCTTGCCGAGCGCATCCTCGGTCCCGGTCACGTCGAGTATGTCATCGACGATCTGGAACAGCACGCCCAGCTCCGCCGCAAAGCGGTTGAACGCCATTGTCGCAGGTCCGTCGACTCCACCCAATGTCAGCACGCACATTACCGACGCCCCGATCAGCCGGCCGGTCTTCAGCTCGTGCAGGCGCCGCAACCCGGCGAGCCCCCCCGGCGCCGTGGCGCGTACATCCGCGTACTGCCCCCCCACCATTCCCCCTGCGCCCGTCGCCGCGGCGAGCTCGACAGCCGCCGCCAACACCCGCTCGGGCGCCGCGCGCTGGTGGGTCAAGAGATGGCGGAACGCCTCCGCGTACAGCCCATCCCCGGCGAGGATCGCAACGTCCTCGCCGAACGCCACGTGGCAGGTGGGCTGGCCGCGGCGCAGCCCGTCGTCGTCCATCGCCGGCAGGTCGTCGTGGATCAGCGAGTAGGTGTGGATCAGCTCGATCGCGCCCGCCAGCGGCAGCACCTCGCGGCGCTCCAACCGCACCGCGTGGGCGGTCGCGAGCGCGAGCACGGGACGGATCCGCTTGCCGCCCGCCAGCAGCGAGTAGCGCATCGCCTCGTCGAGGCCCGCCGTCAGGTCCTCCTCGGAGAAGCGCATCTTCTCCAGATAGCGCTCCACCTCGGCCCGCAGGTGTTCGGGATAGGAGGCCGCGGGGACAGCGCCGGCGGGCACTACAGCAGCGAGTCCTGGCCGGGGGGCGGCGCTAGCACCTCCGCGCGCGCGCGGCGCTCGAGCTCCGCCCCCGCGCGGTTGGCCAGCGCCGCGCACTCGTCCACCAGCGTCGCCGCGGCATCGGTGGAGAGCTCGCCGGAGCGCAACTGCTCCGCCGCGCGTTCCAGGCGCCCGATCAGCTCATCCAGGGAGTCCGTCGTGTCGTTCATGAGATCGGGGCATTCTCCCGCACTTCGCGCAACACCGCCGCCAGCACCCCGTTGACGAACGCCGGGGCGTCCGCGCCGCAGAACGTCTTCGCGCCCCGCACCGCCTCCTCGATCGCGCCCTCGGGCGGGATCGGTGTCTCGCCCGGCGTCGCATCAGGGTGCAGGATCTCGATCAGCGCCACCCGCAGGATGCTGCGCTCCAGCGGCTGGATGCGCTCCACCGACCAGCCGTGCGCGTGGCGGTCGATCACCTCGTCGAGCTCCGCCGCCCGGTCGGCCGCGGCGTGCGCCAGCGCGCGCGTCATCAGCGAGGCCCCCGCGGGGAGCGTGTCCGCGAGCGGCAGGTGGGTGAGATCGTGCTGGTAGAGCGCAAACACCGCCTGCTGGCGCTGCTCGGAGCGGCGCACGCTAGCCGCCACCGCGGCGACGCGCGTGGTCTGTGTCAAGCGGAGACCGCTTACAACCGCTGGCCGCTCTCGCGGGCCACGAGGAGCACCCGGCACACGTCCCGGCGCTGCCCCCGGCCGTTGGCTCAGGCGCGCGAGACATATTCGCCCGAGCGCGTGTCCACCCGCACCCGCTCCCCCACGTTCACGAACAGGGGAACGCTGATCGTGGCGCCGGTCTCGAGCGTCGCCGGCTTGGTGCCGCCCCCCGAGGCGGTGTCGCCGCGCAGGCCGGGCTCGGTCTCGGCGACCTCCAGGTCGACCGCGCTCGGGAGCTGCACGTCGGAGGGCTGCTCGTCGATGAACAGCACATCGACCTCGCTGGAGGGCTTGATCCAGCGCAGCGCCTCCGCGAAGCTGCTCTCGGGCACCGCCAGCTGCTCGTAGGACTCCGTGTCCATGAAGTGCGCGTCGGTGCCATCCCCGTAGAGGAACTGCATCTTGCGCGCCTCGGTGTGCACCGGGCGGAACTTCTCGCCCGCCCTGAACGTGCGGTCGATCACCGCGCCGTCGGAGGCCCGGCGCAGCTTCGTGCGCACGAACGCGCCGCCCTTGCCGGGCTTGACGTGCTGGAACTCCACGATCTTGAAGACCGTGCCCTCCACGTCGATGTGATTGCCGTTCTTGAATTGATTAGTGCTGACCAAGGTTTTTCCCTGCAAAAGCGCGGTTTTGGATGTGGTCGCCGTTCTTGCGACATCGCTAGCTTAGCCTCACTTTCGGTCGCCAGGCGCTTTGCTGGCGTAAGGGCGGACCGGCGCTTGGTTCAGCTTGCACGGTGCGTACCCTCGCATTTGCGTTTATTGCGTTTACGTGCTAGCGTGACCGTATTCAGGCACCCATCACGCCCGCCATGACCGACACGACCCTCCCAGCCACCGACGACCTATTTCAAGCCACACCAGACGAAGGCGGCGCCTTCAAGAGCCTCGAGCATCAAATCGAGGCGATCTACGACCGCCGCGGCTCCGCACAACTTGTCGACGGCAAGGGCAACGCGACGGAGATCCCCGACGCCGCACTGCGCGCGTTCCGGTTGCTCGTGCGGCGGATGGCGCACGGGGAGAGGCTGGCGCTGATCAGCCACGGAGAGGAGCTAACCACTCAGCAAGCGGCCGACCTGCTTCACGTTTCACGCCCGCACCTCGTCAAGCTGCTCGACCGCGGCAACATCCCCTCGCATAAGGTCGGAAGCCACCGTCGCGTGCAGACCGCCGACCTGCTCGCCTACCGCGCCAAACGCGACATGACGCGCCGCACGAAGCTCGACGAACTGGCACACATTTCCCAGGAACTCCCCGGTGGATACCGATAGCTGGACGGCCTCCGCCGTCCAAGCCTGACCGTATCCTTCGCTGCCGTGGCCCTCACCGCGGCACTCGACGCCAGCGTCCTCTACCCCCTGCCGCTCTGCGCGACACCCTTCTTCGAGTGGCCCAGGTCGGCGTATACGACCCCTGCTGGAGCGAGCGCATTCTCGATGAGGTGGCCCGCAACCTGATCGCAAACCGTGTCGCCACTGCGCCGAAGGCCGCTGCGATGCTCGATGCGATGCGCGGGGCCTTCGACGCAGCGGGCGTCGACACCCGGGAGATAGCTCGCCTGGAGCCAAAGATGACCAATGATCCGAAGGACCGCCACGTGCTCGCCGCTGCGGCGGCCAGCCAGGCGGAGATGCTCGTGACTCTCAACCTACGCGACTTCCCGTTGGCCGCGTGTCAACCGCACTCCATCGAAGCGATCCACCCCGATCGGTTCCTGCTCGACCTCTACCAACTCGACCCCGAGGCGATCCACGCGGCGCTCGCCCGTCAAGCCGCAGCCCTCTCCAATCCGCCAATGAGCATCGCCGACGTCCTTGACCGATTGACGCTCACCGTTCCGCGCTTTGCCGAGGCCCTCCAATAGGGGAGCGACGATCGAGAGCGTTAAGGAGACAACGACGGCGACCTTTGCTTACGTTCTAGACACCTTCTTGAGCTGGTTGGTGCTGACCACGGTCACGCAGGGTAGCGGGCGCGGAGTCGGTTGGAAAGGTGGGCGCTGACCCGCCTGCTCAGTCAGGAGTCCCGAGCGGGCGACGGGTGGGGGCGACTCGGGAGCGCGAGCCGCGCGATCTTGCGCACGACGCTGCCGAACTGCCTGCTCAGCGGACCGACGTTGTATGGCAGGCCATAGCGCTGGCAGAGCTCGCGCACCTCGACCGCGATCTCGCCGTATCGGTGGGAGGGGAGATCGGGGAAGAGGTGGTGCTCGATCTGATGGGAGAGATTGCCCGAGAGGATGTGGAGGAGCTCGCCGCCGGTCAGGTCGGCGGAGCCGAGCAGCTGGCGGTAGTACCACTCGGCGCGGGTCTCCTCGGCCGTCTGCGCCTCGGTGAACTGCACGGTGCCGTCGGGGAAGTGGCCGCAGAAGATCGTCGTGAACGCCCACAGGTTGCGCACGAGGTTGGCGGTCGCGTTGCCCGCGAACACGAGCGGCGCCGCCGGACCTGACAGCAGCGGGAACAGGACGTAGTCCTTGAGCGTCTGCTGGCGCACCTTGCGCCATACCGCGTCCAGCTCCTCGTGCTTGTCGTCCAGCCCGATCTCACCCGCGAGGACCCGATCGAGTTCGAGGTCGTGCAGGGCGACGCCGTACTGGAAGAAGAGCGCCAGCAGCGCCGCATAGAGCGGGTTGCCGAGGTCGCGGAGTCGCCAGGCCTGGAGCTCGGACATGCGCAGGATGCCGTAGCCGACGTCGCGGTCTTTGCCCAGCACATTCGTGTAGGTGTGGTGGATGTAGTTGTGCGAGTGGCGCCAGTGGTCGCCGGGGCAGGCGTTGTCCCACTCGAAGCGCCTGCCGTTCAGCTCGGGGTCGTTCATCCAGTCGTACTGGCCGTGCATCACGTTGTGGCCGATCTCCATGTTGTCGAGGATCTTCGACAGCGACAGCGCGGTGACGCCGCCGAGCCAGGCCGGCGGGATGAAGCTGAAGAAGAGCAGGCCGCGGCCGGCGATCTCGAACCCCCGCTGCGCGCGGATCACCGCGCGGATGTACTCGGCGTCGCGCTCGCCCAAATCGGCGAAGACGAGTTGGCGGATCGCGTCGAGCTCCCGGCCAAAGGCCTCGATCTGCTCGCTGCTGAGAGTGGGGGTCGTGACGGTGGTGCTCATTTGGGATCGTCCACGTGGGTCAGTTGTTCAACGGGGCGGTCGAGTGCTGGCCGAAACGGGGATGCTGGCCGAAACGGGGACTCGCGCCGAAGGCGCGTGTCCCCCGGCTTCGGTCGAAGGCGAGTGTCTCCCGGCTTCGGTCGAAGGCGAGTGTCTCCCGGCTTCGGTCGAAGGCGAGTGTCTCCCGGCTTCGGTCGAAGGCGAGTGTCTCCCGGCTTCGGTCCTCCCTGCCCAGCGTCAGCCGTTGCGCGTCTGTCCGAGCGTG